>FWPV01000053.1_pt1:287500-419384 | contig 419384 bp, 337 predicted proteins | sample 2228371 | NCBI WGS metagenome assembly FWPV01 (sample SAMEA103939776, study PRJEB20133) | metagenome | reverse complement strand
CAACATTGGGAGAGGGGGAGAAGGAAGCGTCGCAGCTGCGGCTCGCAGCCGCACCTCCTCGACAGCCCGCAAGGCCTCGGGAAATCCAAGGAAGCGCGGTAGGCCCTCACCCCCCGCCCCCTCTCCCAACATTGGGAGAGGGGGAGAAGGAAGCGTCGCAGCTGCGGCTCGCAGCCGCACCTCCTCGACAGCTCGCAAGGCCGTGGTTGAGCCAGGGAAGCGCTGCTACGAGCTTGCGCCTACCGGTTGCCAGAATTCTTTGGGAAATGCCATCCAGCTCTCTGCAAGGTTGCATTCTACGCACAGGCGTCCTCGAACTGCGCAACATGAATCTATAAGACAATTCAGTCCATTTCCAATTTTCCCTCTCCAATCCCTATCCGTTATACTATGCGCATGATGGTTGTGCTGCGTTTGAGGAGGAAGTCCGCCGGATGCGGACGCACATCTGCAAGCTGAGGCGCTGTCGAACGACAGCGCCGGCAATGCAGCCTGAGCGCAGAGCACGTCGCCGCATCCCACGCCACGCCGGAAGACCGGGTGGCGTTTTTTGTTTGACTTTGTTTGAGCATTGTCTGTTTGAACCTTATTTTGGCATCGTTTTGTCCATGATTAGAAAGGGTCGCCCAAATGTCCGCGAAAGCTGCGAAACCGCCTGTCAAAAAATGTGTGCTCGCCTATTCCGGCGGGCTGGACACCAGCATTATCGTTCCCTGGCTGCGCAACAACTACCACTGCGAAGTCATCGCCTTCTGCGCCAACCTGGGTCAGGCCGAAGAGCTGGAGGGGTTGGAGGAAAAGGCGTTGGCCTCTGGCGCGAGCAAGGTCTACATTGAAGACCTGCGGCTGGAGTTTCTCACCGACTATGTGTTCCCCACGATGCAGGCGGGCGCCATCTACGAGCGCGACTATCTGCTCGGCACCTCCATGGCGCGCCCCTTGATCGCCAAGAAGCTGGTCGAAATCGCCGAGCTGGAAGGCGCCGACGCCGTCGCCCACGGCGCCACCGGCAAGGGCAACGATCAGGTGCGCTTCGAGCTGACGGTGATGGCGCTCAACCCAAAGCTGCGCATCATCGCACCCTGGCGCGAGTGGACGATCCGCGGTCGCCGCGATGCGCTCGACTACGCCGCCGAACACAACGTGCCGGTCAAGGCGACCATGGAGCGCATCTACAGCCAGGATAAAAACCTCTGGCATCTGAGCAACGAAGGCGGCCCGCTGGAAGATCCGTGGAACGAGCCTCCCAAGGACATGTTCGAGTGGACGGTCGATCCCACCGATGCGCCGGACGAGCCGGAGTACGTGGAGATTTATTTCCGACGAGGCATCCCGGAGCGCGTCAACGGGGTGGCGCATGGTCCGGTCGGCATCGTGCAGACGCTGAACGAGATCGGCGCGCGCCATGGCATCGGTCGCGTCGATCTCGTCGAAAATCGGCTGGTCGGCATGAAGAGCCGCGGCGTCTACGAAACGCCGGGCGGCACACTGCTCTACAAAGCGCACGCCGCACTGGAGCAGCTCTGTCTGGATAAGGAGACTCTCCACTTCAAGCAAATCGTCGGCCTCAAGTTCGCCGAGCTGGTTTACAACGGCCAGTGGTTCACGCCCCTGCGCGAGGCGTTGACGCAGTTCGTCAACTACACCGAACAGAACATCACCGGCACGGTGCGGCTCAAGCTCTACAAGGGCAACGTCATCCTCGCCGGACGCAAAAGCCCGTACAGCCTCTATCGCGAGGATTACGTCACCTTCGATCAGGACGACGTCTACAACCAGGCCGACGCCGAAGGCTTTATCAAGCTCTTTGGTCTGCCGCTCAAGGTGGCCGCCATGTTGCGCGTGCAGGGTCCGGGGATGTCAGAGTTTGAGGAGATCGACTACGAGGATTTCAAACGGGATTAAGAGGTCGCCGACCTCGGCGGGCGTCTTCCAGGAAGCTTTGGAGCTTCCTGGAAGATGGCGACGACTTTCGTTCCTACGTCTCCTCTCTCCAATCTCACAAGGAGCAAGCCATGACCTACATCGTCAAGGGCTTCGACGCAGGCGCCATCGCCGCCGGCATCAAAAAGTCCGGCGCGCTCGATCTGGCGCTGGTGGCGAGCCGCATTCCCTGCCGGGCCGCAGCCGTTTTTACGCAGAACCGCTTTCCGGCTGCACCCGTCATTTATGACCGCCAGCTTCTCGCCTTCAATCCGGATGCAATTCACGCCGTGCTGATCAACGCAGGGTGCGCCAATGCGTGCACCGGCCCGCAAGGCGTCGCCAACGCGCGCATCTGCGCCGAACAGACCGCACTGCGCCTCGGCGCGCACGAGCATTCGGTCTTCGTCATGAGCACAGGCGTCATCGGCGTGCAGTTGCCCATGGACAAAATGCTTGCCGGCATTCCCAAAGTCGTCGAGGCGCTGCGTCCAGACGGCTGGCCTCTCGCCGCCCAGGCAATCATGACCACGGACACGCGGCCCAAGCTGACGACGCGACAGGTTCCATTGGGTGACGTCACGGCCACCATCGTGGGCATCGCCAAAGGCGCCGGCATGATCCATCCCAACATGGCGACCATGCTCTCCGTCATCGCCACCGACGCCTTCATCGCGCAGCCGCTGCTGCAACAGGCTTTGAAAGAGGCGGTGGACGTCAGCTTCAACTGCATCTCGATCGACGGCGACACCAGCACCAACGACACCGTCCTCCTGCTTGCCAATGGTCTGGCCGACAACGAGGAGATCGTCAGCTCCACCGGCGCAAGCTATGTCGCATTCACGGCGGCGCTGACCGATCTGTGCACGGAGCTGGCGCAGGCGATCGTACGCGACGGCGAGGGCGCCACGCGCTTCGTCACCGTGCGCGTGCAGGGGGCCGCCAGCGACGCAGAGGCGCATCAGGCGGCCAACGCCATCGCCACCAGCCCGCTGGTCAAGACGGCCTTCTTCGGCGGCGACGCCAACTGGGGGCGCATCCTGGCGGCGGTCGGACGCGCCGGCGTGCAGGTGGTTCCCGAACGATGCAATCTATTCATCAACGGAGGGCCGGACGCAGCCTCGCGGAAAGGCGAGCTCCAGCTGGTGGCGGGCGGCGTGCCTCTTGACTATCGCGAGGAGGAAGCCGGCGCCATTTTCGCCCAGCCGGAGATCGACGTGCGCGTGGAGCTGGGCCTCGGTCAGGGGGCTGCAACGGTGTGGACTTCTGACCTGAGCTACGACTACGTGCGCATCAACGGCGATTACCGAACGTAGCGCACTCTTCAAACGCGCCAAGACTTACGCTCGCAAACCGCACCTTTGCGCCGGTTTCGATCTGCGTCCAGAACCGGTCAGCAGCCCAAACCGGCGCATCGTGCTGAACGCCCAGCGCCGGACAGGCTCAATCAGCGAGCGAGAGCGTTTTGTGGGTCAACCACAATCTGGCGGCCCGCTCGGCCAAAGTCGAGTCGAATGCCACAATTACGAGACCAAGCGCCTCCATCGCCTCGCGTAGGTCGGCAATGTCCACCCCGTGCGCCAGGGATTTTTGCAACACCTCCGCCCAGTTCACGCTCGACATAGCGCTTCCCGATAAAACTTCTTTGACCGCAGCGGCTCCTGGCTCATCCTGCAGCCATGCGAGCAAGGCGGAGACGTCGAGAACCCGCATTTATCATTTCAATCCATCTTATGGGATCAGGAAAACAGTCGAGGCATGCATGTCGCGTGTGGACAGAACGCTTTCTCTCCGGAAAACAGGGGGAAAGCTTGGCGTTTTGTCCCCCTTGATGCACAATTGAAGTATGGCTGAGAAATTACGCATTTTTGTCGCTGCAACCCAAGACCTGGAGGCAATGCGCAGCGTGATCGGCAAAGCGATCGCCGAACTGCCCGTGCAGATGGAGATCGAAATCCGCCGCTCGCCGCCGCTGCTGCCCACCGTCGACGAAATTTTTGAACGCATCGCCAACTGCGACCGGGTCTATTTCTTGCTCGGCAACGACATCACCGCACCAGCCGGACTGGAATGGGCATTGGCCTGGCGGCTAGAGCGACCTATTCTGCCGTTGCGCCACAGCCCCAAGCCGACGCCCGCTGCGCAGGAGTTTCAGCGCCTCTCGCCGCTGCCGTGGCTCGATTTTCACACCGCCACCGAGCTGGCGCGCCTCGTCTCGCTCGACGTCGCCCGCCTGCTTCATCACCCCGCCAACCGCTATGGGTTGACGCTCTCCGAGTTGGAGCGTCTGGAGGGTTACATCAAGCGGCTGGATCAGGTTCAGGCGGAGGTGGAGAAAGAGCCCACCGGCGCCGAAGGGGGCGGCGTCCTGATCGACAGCCGGTCGGCTGAAGCGTGATCAATTCAAGCCTTCTTTCAACGCCATGCTATAATCCTACCCCATGAATTGGAGCGAGCAGGTTCCGGTGCGCGCGGGCTTCTGGGCGGTGCTGCTGCTAGGAGCGTTCGCATGGGCGCCCGCGCTCTATCCGGGTTACTGGCAGGGATGGGAAGGTTTCGCCCCTGTCTATCAGAGCGTGTCGCCGACCTCGCTGGCGACTGTGGCGACGACCCCCGATCTCTGGCGCGGCGTAGGCGGCGGCGCGTATCTGATCGCACAACCGCTTCTGCGCATCGGCCTCGATCCTGTGCTGGCGATCCGCATCACCTTTATCCTCGCCTTTGTGCTGGGAGGAACAGGCGTCTACGCATGGCTGGCAAACCGGCTGGGCGATCGGGGCGCCGGGTTGGCCGGCCTGGCCTACATGCTTTCACCGATCTTCCTGGGAACTGTCTACGTGCGCGGCAGCGTGAGCGACGCCATGATTCTGGCGCTTGCGCCGCTGGCGCTGGCCGGCCTGGCCAGCTATCGAGACCGTCGTTCGCTGGTCGGCGCGGCTGTCGCCGTGCTCAGCGTGCTCTGGATGTGGCGCATCCAGGCTGGGTTGGCCGCGGCCGTCACCGTCGTTCTGCTCCTCTATGCTTTGCTTGTGGAGCGCGACAGACTGGTCGCACTGATTATGCTGGCGAGCGGCGCCGCCGGCCTGGTTGGGGTGCTGCCTCTGTGGGACATTTCATCTTCCTCCCCGGTTGCGTTCAGCGAGCACTTTGCAGCGCTCCATCTCTTGCTCGATCCCGGCGCCGGGCTGCTCACCAACGCATGGGGGGCGCAGCATCCCTATCAACCCGGTTTCGTCGCCTTGCTCACGAGCGTGCTGGCGGTCTGGGTCATGGCGACGCGCTGGGGCGAAGTGGCCGCGCCGTTGCGTCGGCTGATCGGCTTCAGCCTCGGCGCAGGGCTTGTCGCCGGCTTTCTGTCCTTGAGCGCAAGCGAGGCGCTCTGGCGGCTGAGCGGAGCCGAACGCCTCTTCACCTATCCCTGGCAAACCATGGTGACGGTGGCGCCCCTGTTGGTGGCCCCACTGGCCGCCCTGCCGCTGCTGCTGACGGAGATAGAGCGACCGGCGTACTGGAGCGCAATGGTCGCCCTCATCGTTCTGGCCGGCCTCGGCGCGACGACGCCCGCCTATACGCAGGTGCAGATCGCAGTTCGGCCCGTAGCCATCTTCGGCGACAATCAGCTTCTGGTGCTCGGTGCAACGCTGCACGAGCAGGAGGACCCTCCTGCTGCGACGCTGGAAGTCGCCTGGCAGCCGCTGCGTCCGCTCCCTTTCGATTACAATATCTTCTTCCAGGCGATCGTGGAGGATGAACAAGGCGCCAGGGTGGCGGCGCAGCTCGATGCGCCGCCGCTGGGCGAGGAGCGGCCGGCGACTCGCTGGCGTCCAGGAGAGGTGCTGACAAACAGCTATCGCCTTGACCTGTCGGGGGCGCCGCCGGGTCGGCGGCTGATCTATTACTTTGGCTTTTACGATTGGCGCGACGGCGCGCGCCTGCCGCTCGTCGGCGGCGACGATAAACTGGTGTTGTATGGGAGATAAGTGGTTGGAAGGGGACGCGGCTGAGGCGCGCGCAGCGGAGAAACATCATCTAGAGATTTTCGATGGTGGAATCTCGCACCCTCCGCTGTGGCGCGATGCGCTCTTCTGGCTGGCCGTTGGGTTCACGATCTTCGCCGTGGCGCCTTTCCTGCTGCCCGGCTATTTCTGGGGCGCCAACGACGCCCGTCATCACGTCTACTTCTTGTTTGAATACGACCGGCTCGTGCAGGATGGCATCTGGTGGCCGCGTTGGAGCCCCGACTTCGCCTTCGGGTATGGCTATCCCTTTTTCAACATCTACGGCCCCTTCAGCCATTTTCTCGGCGAGCTGTTTCACTATTTTCTGGGCTTTGACTTTACCGACGCCGTCGAGGCGGTTTTCGTCCTCAGCATTGTCGCCAGCGCCGGCGCCATGTACGCCTTTGTGCGCTCCTGGCTGGGGCGACCGGCGGCGTTGCTGGCGGCGCTGGCCTACACTTATGCTCCCTATCACCTGCTCAACCTCTACGTGCGCGCCAATTTGGCGGAGAGCATGGCTTTCGTCTGGCTGCCGCTTTGCCTGTGGACGGCGCGACAGGCGGTGGTGCGCCCGGCCTACCGCTGGATCGTCGGCCTGGCGGTGAGCTACGCCGGCCTGATGGTCACGAGCAACCTGGTGATCGTCCTCTTCACGCCGTTGCTGGCAGGCTATGTCCTGCTGCTGGCGCTGCTCTATGCGCAGCCAGGGGCTAAAGGAGGATGGGCGAAGGTGCGCGCGTGGCTGCGCGCGCTGGCGGCCCCCGCGCTGGGCGGCGCGGCGGGGCTTGGCCTGAGCGCCGCCTTCTGGCTGCCCGCCTTTACAGAACGACAATATGTGCGCGTCGACCAGTGGTTCGACGGCCGCTACGCCTATCGCGGCCATTTCGTCGAGTGGCATCAATTTTTCAGCCCGGCCTGGGGATTCGGCGCCAGCGTTCCGGGGCCGGATGATACGATCAGTTTTCAAATTGGCGCGGCGCTGGTCGTCTTCGGCGCACTTGGCGTGCTTTTCACGTGGAAAACGCTGGAGCGAGCGCGCTGGGAAGTTCTCTTTTTCATCGTCGGCGCTGTATTCGGTCTTTTCGTCGCCAGCGTCTCCGGCGCATGGCTATGGGAGCTTCCCGTCGTGGGCGGTGTGCTGCAGGCTGCGCAATTCCCCTGGCGGTGGCTGGTGATCACGACATTGTGCGTCAGTCTGCTCGCTGCCCTGGTCGGACATCGGTCGATCGTGGCGGAAATGCAACGTTTGTCGTTGCCGCTGTTGACGCTCGCCAGCCTGCTGATTCTCGCCAGCTATCCGTACCTGCGCGTCGAAATCCGCGAACCGGCCGAAGGCCCGGTGAGCCTGGCGGCCCTGATGCGTTTTCAACAGTCCGCCGATGAAATGACGGGCAGCACGGCCTGGGTCAAGGAGATTCCAACCTGGAGCCCAATGGCCGACTATTACATCAGCCAGGAGCAGGCAGGGGGGCCGGTTCGGCCGGTCGACACGAAGCTCGATTATTCGATTTTTGACTATGAGACATTTGGCGCCAGCTCGGTGGCGCACAGTACAATCAGCGAGGAAGTTTTCTACTACAACGGTCGAGAGACGCCGCAACGGCTTGTCTTCAACCACTTTTACTATCCGGGCTGGAACGCCTACCTGCTCGACGGCGAGCATGGACAACGCATCCAACAGATTCCGGTTGTTCCGGAAGAGACCGGAACGCTGGGACGCATGACGGTCGAAGTCCCGCCCGGCAGCGGCTATCTTCTGCTCATCTATGAGGACACCCCGCCGCGCACCGTCGGCGGCGTCCTTTCGATCGTCACAATAAGTTTGCTGGCGATCGGCGGTGCAATTTCCATCATCCTGCAGCGTCGTCGAAAATAATCCATCGACGCAGAAGCGTCATATTTGCATAGCGAGTATAAAGAAAAAAGCAAAAAAGTAGAAGCTGGAGTTTTAAGACGATGAATCCCTTGCAAAGTCTGTTCGATGGCAATCGAGCCTGGGTGCAGGAAATAAAGGCGCAGGATCAAACGTTCTTTGAGCGCTTGGCCGAACAACAGACGCCGGAATATCTGTGGATTGGCTGCGCCGACAGCCGCGTGCCGGCCACGCAGATCACCGGCATGTTGCCGGGGTCGCTCTTCGTGCATCGCAACGTGGCGAATCTGGTGGTCCACACCGATTTGAACTGCCTCGCCGTCATGCAATACGCAGTTGATGTGCTCCAGGTGAAGCATATTGTCATCTGCGGTCATTATGGGTGTGGCGGCGTCAAGGCGGCGTTGATGCATAGCCGCCTGGGTTTGATCGATAACTGGATTCAATACATTCAAGATGTCGCAGAAATCCATGCCGCCTACCTGGCGAGCGTGCAGGACGAGCACATTCGCTTCGATCGACTTTGCGAGCTGAACGTTATCGAACAGGTGCGCAATGCATGCTCCACCTCCGTCGTGCAAGGGGCATGGGAACGAGGGCAACCTCTGTCGGTGCACGGCGTGATCTACGATTTAAAGGAGGGACTGTTGCACGGGCTGAATATCACGGTGACAACACCTGAAACGCTGAACGATATCTATAAGGCCGCCGTAGCGGCTGTCCATCGTCGTAACGCAGACAATCGCTAAACCGTTCTGGAGCAGAGAATTTTTTGTAAGCCCGCCCTGATCCCGCCACAACCGCCAGGAGCAACCACTATGGCGCCGCCAGATGCATCGCAATTTGTTGACGCTCGTTATTCCATCGTTTCCGAAGAGGAAATTCGAGCGCTCGCTGCGCGGTACGGTGAGCCGGTGCGACGCAGCTACATCTTGCAGGCCGATGAGTACATCCGCCGCAACCGCTGGCGGACGGACAGCGACCGCCGCGCTGAAGTGGTGTTCGCCATCACCGATCCGTCCGGGCGCATCTTGTTGCACGCCAAGGCGCATTACCCCAGCCACATCTATCGCGTCCTCTCCGGCGGCGTCGGCTGGAATGAGTCGGTCGAAGCGGCGTTGTTGCGCGAGACAGCGGAGGAGACCAATCTGCCGGTGACGGTCGAGCGTTTCCTGGGCGTGATCGCCTATGAGTTTCATTATCAGAACGAAATTGCCCATTTCGCAAGTTACGTCTTTCACCTGAGCACCGATTTTTCCGAGCCGGTCTGCGTGCGCGACAATGAGATTTCGGCGTTTCGCAAAGTGCTGCCCGGTCAACTGCTGGAAGTGAGCAACGAGCTGCGCAACCTGATCGGCGAGCGTCGCGGTTGGGGGCAGTGGCGGGCGCTGGCGGTGGAGCTGGTCTACGAGTTGTTGGTCAAGAAGAATAAGGACTTGCTATAAAAAATCGTTTGAGGAGTGAGCACGCATGTTGGCGCCGTTGTCCTGGTTGAAAGAATACGTCGATATCACGCTGCCTGTCGAAGCGTTGGCGGAGCGGTTGACGCTGGCCGGGCTGGCGGTGGACGCCATCCATCGCATCGGCGACTGGTGGGACCCGGAGACGATCGTGGTCGGCCAGGTGGTGGCCGTCCTGCCCCATCCGGACGCCGACCGGCTGGTGTTGGTCGACGTCGACTACGGGGGCGATGCGCCGCAGCGCGTGGTCACGGGCGCGCCGAACCTGTTTCAGTTCCGCGGGGTGGAGACGCTGCCGACGCTCAAGGTGGCCTTTGCGCGCGCCGGCGCCGTGCTGGTTGACGCTTACAGCGAAGAGCGACCGCGGCCCAAAAAGAAGCTCAAACCCACCAAAATTCGCGGCGTCGAGTCGGCGGGCATGGTCTGCTCGGAGCGAGAGCTGGGCCTGAGCGAAGAACACGAAGGCATTCTCCTCCTGCCAGAAGATGCGCCGGTGGGGACGCCGCTGCGCGACTATCTGGGCGACCTCGTTCTGGAGTTCGATTTCACGCCCGACATGGCGCGGGCCTTGAGCATGATCGGCGTCGCTCGCGAGATCGGCGCGCTCACCGAGGCGCGCCTGCATCTGCCGCCGGACGTCTTCCCCGCCGAAGGCGAGGATCGCGTGGAAGAGTACGTCGCCGTGCGCATCGAAGAGCCGACGCTCTGCAATCGCTACACCGGCGTCGTCATCCGCGATGTGACGGTCGGCCCCTCTCCGAAATGGATGCAGGATCGGCTGATCAAAGCAGGAATGCGGCCGATCAACAACATCGTGGACATCACCAACTACGTCATGTTGGAATATGGCCAGCCCTTGCACGCCTTCGACTACGACGTTCTGGTGCGCCGGGCGCAGCGGGCCGGCGAGCGCATCCCCACCATCATCGTGCGTCGCGCCAACGACGGGGAGAAGTTCGTCACGCTGGACGACGTCGAGCGCACGCTCGACAGTGAAATGTTGATGATCGCCGACGCGCTGGGCTCCATCGCCATCGCAGGCGTGATGGGCGGTCAGGAGAGCGAAGTGAGCGACAAAACGCGCAACATCTTGCTCGAGTCCGCCACGTTCGAAGGCATCAACAATCGTCGCACCAGCCAAAAGCTCAAACTCTTCAGCGCCGCCAGCTATCGCTTTACGCGCGGAGTGCCGGCGACGCTCAACGACATCGCCGCGCGTCGCGCCGCCGACCTGATGCGCCGCTACGCCGGCGGGCGCATCGTCCCCGGCTTGGTCGACGCCTATCCGGTTCCTCAGCGCCCGGTCGTCGTCTATACGACGGAGAGCGACATGCAGCGCATCCTCGGCATGCCGGTGACGCTCGAACAGGCCGGCGAGGCGCTGCGCCGTCTCGATTTCAGCGTGCGTCGGGTCGCCGAACCTGACCCGAATGCACAGCCGGAAGCCACCTTTGCCTTGCACCGCCGACCAGGGGAGCCGCTGCTCGAATGCACCGTCCCCTGGCACCGGCTCGACGTGACGATCCCCGCCGACCTGATCGAGGAAACGGCGCGCATCCTCGGCTATGAGAGCGTGCCGCTGACGTTGATGGAGGATGCGCTGCCGACGCAGCATCGCAACGAGGTGATCGAAACCGAGGAACGGATCCGCGACATCCTGATCGGCTGCGGTCTCCAGGACACCATCAACTACGCGCTCACTTCGCCGGAAAATCACGCCCGGCTCAGCTTGACCTATGCGCCGCTGCACGCTTCCGCCGACGGCGCCTTTATCGAGCTGGCCAATCCCATCGCAGCCGAACGCCGCGTGATGCGCCGTTCCCTGCTGGTCAGCGCGCTGGAAAGCCTGCAATACAACCTGCGTTACGCCGACCGTCTGGCCATGTTCGAGATCGGACGCGTCTACCTGCCCGAGCTGGGCGACGGCGTGCTCCCTTATGAAGATCGCCGCTTGAGCTTAGTGATGGTGGGCCCTCGTCAGCCGCAGGATTTCTATGCGACGAGCCGCGAGGAGATGGACTTTTTCGATCTCAAGGGCGTGCTTGAAACCTTGCTGGAGCGACTTGGCTTTAAGCGGGAAGCCGTGGAGTATCGTCCGCTGCACAACGTCGGCGCTTTCGGCCCGCGCTGCGCGGAGGTGGTGATCGACGGCGAGATCGCCGGCCTCTTCGGCGAGGTGCACCCGCAGGTGCGCGCGGCTTTTGACTTGCCTGCCGTGCGCGTCAACGCAGCGGAGCTGCGCATCGAGCGCCTGCTGCGCCCTCACTGGCGCTTCGACCCGGTGCCGCCCATCAGCCCCTATCCGCCTGTGGTGGAGGATCTCGCCTTCATCGTGGACGAGGCCGTCCCTGTGCGCGCGGTCGAGAACGCCATCCGCGCTGCGGGCGGCGCGCTGCTCACCGATGTAGCGCTCTTCGACCTGTACCGCGGCGAGCCGCTGCCGCCTGGAGCCAAATCACTGGCCTTCCGCCTGACCTACCAGAGCCAGGAGGCCAGCCTGCGCGACGCCGACGTCGCCAAATTGCGCGAGCGCATCATTCGCCGCGTCGAACGCGAGGTCGGCGGCAAGCTGCGCGGATAAAAAAGAAAGGTCGCCTCGACCAGCTCCTCTCGTTTGCGATCGCGCCGTCGACGCCGCCGATCCACCGACCTGGGTCGGCGGCGTCGCTGCAAAAAATCTACGAACCGGTGACCGCAAAATATTCCTCAAAAAAGCGATCTGGATCGACCGTCGCCGCCACTTCGTGGGGGCCGCCCGCCTGCGGGGTGAAATGCGTCAACCCGGCGAGCCGTGGGCTGGCAAGCTCCACCTCCACGATTCCTCGCTCGTACGTGCAGATGCGCTCATCGAAGATCGTCGCCGCCGCCAGGGGATCGTGGAAGACGATCTCCGGTCGCTCCTGAAACCAGACTTCCGCCATATCGAGCACAGGCCGCAGCAGGGGCGTTTGAAAGCGCCGGCGCACCTCGGCGGCATCCATTCGCACCTGCAACGTCACATCAAGGCCGACGGAGCGGTGGAGCGGAGGGCGCGCGTTGTAGACGACGGCGGCGGCGTGCGGATCGTTGAGCGCGTTCCATTCCAGGCGAACGCCGGCGTCGTTGCGACCAAAAGAGCCGATCATCATGTAGAGCGCCCTGAGCAGACGCGGAATCTCCGGGTCAAGCGTGAAGAGGAGGGCGATGTTCGTCAGCGGCCCGATCGTCAGCAGCGTCACTTCGCCGGGATGGCTGCGGATGACGTCGCGCAGAAAGCCGATGGCGCGGCCGACGGGGAAGCTCCTTTCATGCGGCCAGCGCTCGAGCGCAGCCGCTTGCGGCGCGTGCGGTTGGCGCATGGGCGCAAGCAGCGGCTGCGGCGCGCCGGGGAAAATAGGAACCTCGCGGCCGGCGGCCTTGCAAAGGGCGCTGGCGAGCATGGCGCGGCGCTCCGGCTCACCGGTGACGGTGGTGATTCCAAGCAGCTCGCATTCGGGTTTCGCCAGCAAATAGGCGAGGCAGATGGCGTCGTCGATGTCACTGCCGATGTCGGTGTCGAGAAGCACTTTCATGATGGCTCCTAAATCAGCGTTGCAGAGGATAAAAAGCGCAATTTGAAAAGCGTAGAGACCTCTCCGCAAGAGCGTATCATGAAATCGGATGGAAAGCGAATAGCAATCGTCGCCTCTTTGCTCGATGCTTTCGTTCCGGATCGATTCCGTTTTGCACCTGCACGCGTAGCGCACAATCCCCTGTCGAAATTCCTCGGTTCGCGCCAAAAGGTCTACAATGTAGCGTATATGTAGATCGCGTTCCAACAGACAGCGCAATTCCACAGCATTGAGCAAAAGGAGGTCCTGTTGTCGACAGCTCTGAAACGATTCAATGGCGGCGCGCGGGCTGCGTTGACGGCTCTGCTTCTCATCAGCATTCTGCTTCCGCCAGCGGCACAGCCTGTGCGGGCGCAGGGAGGCTTCAATCTGCCCGACGGCTTTGTTCAGGAAGAAGTGGTGGTGGGTTTAAAACTGCCAACCAGTTTTGCGATTGCGCCTGACGGTCGCATTTTCATCGCGGAAAAGGCGGGCAGGGTGCGCGTCTTCCACAAAGGCGAGCTCCTTGCTGAGCCGTTCATCGACATTTCCGGTGAAGTCAACGACTATGGAAGTCGCGGGCTTTTAGGCGTCGCCGTCGATCCCGCCTGGCCGAGACGTCCCTACGTCTATCTGGCCTTCGTGTACGATCCGCCGGAGATCAAGGATCGCAACAAAAGCGGCGCCCGCGTCTCGCGCGTCGTGAGGCTCACCGCCGACGGAAAAGATCTCAACAAAGCGCTGCCGGACAGCGGCGTTGTGCTGGTGGGCAAGAATAGCATCGCCCGCTACGTCGGCAACCCGGACCAGGGCGACGCCGAGCCGTTCTCCTGCCTGGATGAAAACAAACGGCCCGTGCGCGATTGCATCGCCAATGAAGGGGATGCGCACACGGTCAACATGGTCGCCTTTGGTCCTGACGGTGCGCTCTACGTGGCGGTGGGCGACGGGATCGTCAACAGCAGGGGCAACCCCCGCGCGTTGGACATCGACAGCCTCAACGGCAAGATTTTGCGCGTCGATCCGGACACCGGCAAAGGGCTGCGCTCCAACCCCTTCTTTGACGGCGACCCGGACAGCAACCGCTCCAAGGTCTTCGCCCTGGGGTTGCGCAATCCGTTCCGCATCACCGTCGATCCGCGCAACGGTCGCGTCATCATCGGAGAGGTGGGCAATCAGAAGTGGGAAGAGATCAACATTGCAGAGCCGGGCGCCAACTTCGGCTGGCCCTGCTACGAAGGCCCGGAGGAGGCCGCCTCCTACGCGGATTGCAGGCCCTACCGGAGCGGAGAGCTGGCGGTCGTAGCGCCGACCTTCGCCTACACCCACACGGCGCAACCGGCGCGCGGCGCTGCCATCGGCGGCGATCTCTATCTGGGGCGCACCTTCCCGCCTATATACCGGGGCGCATACTTCTATCACGACTACAACGGCGGCGTCACCAACTTCCTGACGTTCAACGCCGACGGCAGCGTCACCGACCATGAGTTCGCCACCAACATGCCCGGCATCGTGCAGATGACGGCGACGAACGACTCGCTGTACGCGCTGTCGATCGTGTTGGGCGGCCTCTACCGCATCCGCTACACAGGCGCAGCGACTCGCCCAACAGCGGCGACCGCCACTCCTCGGGCCACGCCGCGCGCCACGCCTGCTCGGGGTGAGGAAGCCGGCGCCCCAACCGCCACGCCGACGCCTGCGCGTTCTTCCGGTGCAGCCGCCGGCAAACGCATCCGGGCGGAGGTGTGGAAAGACGTCTCCGGAAGCGACATCGACGCTTTCTTGAAGACGCCGCAATTCCGGAACGAAGCGCCCACGATCGTCGAGCTGGATCGGCTGGCCTTCCCGCGCGGCAGCGGCGTCAACTACGGAGTGCGCATCCGCGGCTATCTCGTCCCGCCCGAAAGCGGCGACTATCGCTTCTTCATCTCCGCCGACGATCGCGGCGCGTTGTCCTTGAGCAAAGACGCCAATCCTGCCAACAAGGTTGTGATCGCTTATACGCCGGACTGGACCAACGCCGAAGTCTACGACAAATTCCCGGAGCAGGCGTCCGGCCCGATCGCGCTCAAGGCGGGCCAGCGCTACTACTTCGAGGTGCTTTACAAACAGGGCGACGGCAAGGACAACCTCTTCGTCGCCTGGGAGCGGCCGGGAGGCGGGATCGAGGTGATTGCGGCAAGTTACGTCGAACCGTTCAACGAATGACATTTTACTCTTCAGCTTACTCTTCAACGCAGAGGCGCGGAGAGCGCAGAGTTCCTCTCAACAGAGATCTCGGCCTCTCCGCCTCTGCAGTCAAACGCAATTGAACGAAAGGATCGTCCATGCGCTACAGTTTATGCTCCTACAGTCTGCATCGCACCGTCGAGGCCGGGAAGATGGATCTCTTCGGGTATTTCAACTTCTGCAAGGAGGCGGGCTACACTCAGCTCGACCCCTGGAACGTGCACCTGCAACGCGCGTACGACGACAACGGTTTCCTCGCCGAGGTCAAAGCGGCGGCGCAAGAGACGGGCCTGCCGATGGGATGCATCGCAGTCGATGGCGCACACATCTTCGAGCCGAGCGCGGAGGCGCGCGAGGAAAACCGCAGGCGCCGCTATCGCTGGCTGGAGATCGCCCACGAACTTGGCGCCGGGCAACTGCGCATCGACGCCGGCGGTCGCGAACAGACGTTGGAGGAAATCTTCGACGTTGTCGTCGAGGGCTACCAAAACATCATCGCCCGCGCTCGGCCTCTGAACGTCGAGATTCTGATCGAGAACCACTGGGGGCCGACCAACCATCCCGACGCCATGCATCGCCTGTTTGCGGCCGTCCCGGAGCTGGGGCTGCTCTTCGACTCTTACAACTGGCCCAAAGGGACGCATGAACGGGCGTGGCGGGAATGCGGCAAGTACGCCCGCCTGACCCATTTCAAAACCTTTTCGTTCGACGCCGAGGGCAACGAGCCGGAGTGGGATCTGCCGCGGCTGGTGAGGCTGCTGCAGGAAGCGGGCTACCAGGGCGCCTGGGGCGTCGAGAGCACGCCCTACGATGGCGACGAGATCGGCGCGGCGCGCAAGTCCATCGCCCTGCTGAAGCGCATCCTGGGCGACGACTAGCGCAGCCGCAGTCACCGGCTGGCCTCGCTGAGACGAGGGGGCTCCCATGCCACCGGCAGCGCCAGCAGCCCACGAAAAAGCGGCTGCGGCCGCCATCGCAGCTGCTCCACGTCCGTCGCCAGTCGCAGGCCGGGCAGACGGCGCAGCAGCGCGTTGAGCGCAATCTCCCCTTCAAGGCGGGCAAACGAAGCGCCGAGACAGTCATGCGCGCCGTGTCCAAACCCCAGATGGCGCTGAGGATTGCGGTGGATGTCGAAGCGATCGGCGTTGAGAAACTGGCTCTCGTCGCGATTGGCGCTGCCTACGACGGCGATGATCAGGTCGCCGCGCCGAAGCTGTCTGCCGGCAAGCGTGACATCTCGGGCGACAAAGCGGGTGATCGTGCGTTCGACCGGCCCTTCGTAGCGGAGCACTTCCTCGATCATAGCGGGAGTGAGGGCAGGATTGCGGCGCACTGCGTCGAGTTGATCGGGATGAAGCAGCAAGGTCAACACGGCGTTGCCGATCAGACCGACCGTCGTCTCATGGCCGGCCACGATCATTCTGTGAGGAGCGGCGCTTGTTTTGAAATGTGCAATAGCGTCGTCCGTCCCGCCGACATCGTCGTCACAGAAATCGGTCGTGAAAAATCTATCTCAAACTCAATAACATTGTAAAAAAGGAGTGGATATGACCTCTTCAGATCGCGTGCGCGTCGGTGTGATCGGCGTCGGACAGATCGGCAAGCATCACATCGACAACTACGCCAAAATGCCCAACGTCGAGATCGTCGCCGTTGCGGACATCAACCAGGCCGAGGCGCAGCGCGTCGCCGCTGCATACGGCATTCCGCATGTCTACGCCAGCGCGCATGACCTGCTGGCCCGCGAGGACATTCAGGCCGTAGACGTCTGTTTGCATAACAACTATCACATGCCGGCGACGGTGGCGGCGCTGGAGGCCGGCAAGGACGTCTTCTGCGAAAAGCCGATGGCCGGCGCGTACGTGGATGCGCTGAAGATGTGGGAGACGGCGCAGCGCACGGGGCGCAAACTGGCGATTCAGTTCGTCACCATGTTCAATAGCGCCGCCAAGGCCGCCAAATATCTGATCGACGCCGGCCATTTGGGGCGCCTCTATCATGTGCGGTCGGTGGGGCATCGTCGGCGCGGCCGCCCCTTCGTCGATGGCTACGGCAGCCCAACCTTTGTGCAAAAGGAGCATTCGGCGGGCGGCGCGCTCTACGATATGGGCGTCTATCATATCGCCACTGCGCTCTGGCTGACCGGCAACCCTCGAGTGACGCGCATCACCGGCCGCACCTACCAGGAGATTGAAATGGACGCGCGGCGTCGAGAGATCAGCGGCTACAACGTGGAGGAATTGGGCGTCGGCTTCGTGCATTTCGAGAATGGTCTGACGATGGACATCATCGAGGCATGGGCTGCGCACATGGACAATCTCGGCTCCAGCCTGATCCTCGGCGACAAGGGTGGAGTGCGGCTCGATCCCTTCGGTTATTTTTTCAGCCTGGGCCATCTGGACTTCGACGCCACCGCCAATCTGAGCGCCTTTGAGTGGCGGCTCCACAATGTCGCCGAAGAGGGCGACGCCTACGACAGCCCGCAACAACACTGGATCGCCGCGCTGCAGGGGCGCGTGCCGCTCATTCCGTCGGCGGAGTGCGCGTTGAACACGATGTTGATTTCAGAGGGCATCTATCTTTCGGAGCGGCTAGGGCGTGAAGTGACGGCGGAGGAGGTGCTGGCGCACTCGGTCTCAACGGCGCGGCCGATTTGAAAGTGCGTGATTTGATCCGTTTTCGGGCGTATACAGTGCGAATGGGTCGGCAAATGTATACGCCCGAATGCCTTACGCTTTACGACAACTCTCCGTTGTCTCCTCTTTCACCTCCATCTACAATTCTGGCTGAAACGCGCGGACAGAGGTGTATTGCGAAATTTGTCTACAGCCGGTCATCATGGAATGCTGCTCGACATTCTCCCTGGAAAAGATAGCGGTCGGACTCTACTACGGATGGAGCAAAGGTGCGATGGATCCTTTGATCAGTTTGGGGCTGATGCTGTGCATCGGGGCTGCAGCCGGTTGGTTTGCCAGCATCATTTTACACGGCGAAGGGCTCGGCATGGTTGGCAACGTCGTCGCCGGCATCGCCGGCGCGTACGTCGGGCGATGGTTGTTCGACTATTTGCGCATTCCGCCTATCTCCAACTGGAGCTACCTGGGGGAATTCATCTATGGCCTTGTTGGCGCTCTCGTCCTTCTTTTGATCTTCGGTCGCTTCTTTATCCACAAAAATCCTCTCTGAGTGGGGAGGGCGTTCCTCCCCACTCAGGGAGGAGCACCGACGCCTCAGTCTGCCGGCGTCGATAAGCTCTCTCACTTCATCCGATTTTCAAACGATCTTCAATTGCGGCTGCGGCGCAACGTTTTGCACGCTGATCTTGGCGGCTACGACGCGCGCAAAGTCTCGGAAAGCTTTGGCGGTTGGGCTGTCCGGCGCCAGCACGACGATCGGCTCTCCGCTGTCGCCGCCGATGCGCACCTGCGGGTCAAGGGGGATGCGCGCCAAAAAGTCAACATGCAGTTTCTTGGCGGCCTCCATGCCGCCGCCGCTGCCGAAAATCTCGCCGGACATATTCTCCACCACGCCCAGGATCGGCACCTCCAGGCGCTCGAAGGCTCTGGCCCCGCGCAGCGCGTCGCTCACCGACACCGCCTGGGGTCCGGTGACGATGATGCCGCCGGTGAGCGGCACGCTCTGCGCCAGGCTGAGCTGGGCGTCGCCCGTGCCCGGGGGCAGATCGACGATCAAATAATCCAGCTCGCCCCAGTTTACGTCGGTGAAGAGCTGCTGAATCGCTTTGTGGAGCATCGGCCCGCGCCAGACCACCGCCTCTCCTTCGGGCATCAAGAATCCCATGCTGATGACCTTCACGCCGTAGCGTTCAAAGGGCGTCAGTTTGTCATGTTCGATGCGAGGTCGGCCGGACAATCCAAACATCATCGGGATGTTGGGGCCGTAGATGTCGGCGTCCAGCACGCCAACTTTGGCGCCGTCGAGCGCCAGGCTGACGGCTAGATTGGTGCTGACCGTGCTCTTGCCGACGCCGCCCTTGCCGGACGCAACGGCGACGATGTTTTTCACAGGGATGTTGAGCCTGCCGATGATGCGGTGATCCTGGCGAACATCGGCTACAAAACGTACGTTGACCGTTGAGACGCCGGGCAACGCTTTGACCGCCGCAATCGCCTCTTGTTCGATCTGAGCGCGCAGTGGGCAGGCGGGCGTCGTCAGTACGATCGTGAAGCTGACCTCTCCGTCATGAATCGCGACGTCGCGAATCATGTTGAGCGTGACCAGGTCTTTGTGCAGCTCAGGCTCCTGCACCCTGCTGAGCGCCTGCATCACCGCGTCTTGCGTAACAGCATTGTTCTTATTTTTGCCAAACATGTGGTGTTTCCTTTGCCGATGGCTCAAACCTCTGGACAAGCGGTTGCTCCGCGCACAAATATCAATTCGCTTCTCAAAGCGTAAGAGAACATGCGAAGTTTCTCGGTGACTTATATCACGAATCAGAGCGCTGTTTCAATTCTCCACCTTTCAAATTGGCATTCCAGAGGCATGGGAAGGCTGAGAACGCAACTTTTGGGCGCCTGGATGCGCATCTGTTCAAGCGCTTCCAACCCATTGAAGGCCCGGCATGTTGAGATCAAACAAGACGACGTGCACCAGCGCCTCTTCCCGAAAATTGAAGAGGAAAGCATACGCTCAATGAGCCGCCTTGCGATGTTTCTTCTGCTCTCGCCCTGACTCTCGTCTGTGCGTGCGAAGTCGTTGTCGGCCTGTCAGGTCTTCATTGCCGATGACGATTCCCATCGCCGGCAACACCCGACGATGGAGCAACAAAATCAGCAGCGAGGCGCCAAAGGCGGCGAGGAAGACCCACATGGCGGCGGTCAGGCTGCTCATCAGGGACGGATCGAGCAAAATGACCAGCGCCAGCGCCAGCATCAGCATGCCGCTGATCAATTTGAGGATGCGGCCATGTTTCTCTTCCAGCTTGCTGGCGCGCAACCCAATCACTGCACTGACGAAGATGACGATCTCGTCGAGCTGATAGATGAGCATGTACAGCAAGAGCAACAGCAGAAACGCGCCGGTGGTCACCCCCTGCGTGATAAGCAAGTTTGTCCAGAGCACCGGAAAACCCGCAGTGCATGAAAACTCCACCAGCGACGCCCCTGCGGACATCACAATCGTGGCGCCGATTAGCGCCGGCATCGAATCGCCGGCCGCCAGCACGCGACGCATGCTGCGATACAGGCCGGGCTTCTTTTCATCGGCGATGGTGAAAGAGATTCCCTCTTTGTACCAGAAGTAATCTTTGACGCTCACCAGTGCAAAGAAAAGCGCCACGAGCGCCACGACGCCCTGAATCCAGGGCACCCAGTCCAGCACGGTGAACATGGTGAACAAGGATCTGATGAAAAGCACGTAGACGAGCGAGGTCACGGTCAGGAAGACGAAACCGATAATGAACACCTTCCTGCGCGAGCCGGTGTGAATGGTCAACGCCAGCAGGACGGACAGCACCCAGAGCGAGCAGGGGTTGATGCCATCCACGAAGGCGATCAGCGCGGTGCTGAAGAGCAACGAGTGCGCGCCCAGGTCGACTGCCCCGAGCAGAGGCAAGGTGATGACGCTGGAGGACAGCGCCGGCGCCTCAGCGACCGGCGTTTCCGGCTCGGCTGCACCCTGCTCGCCGGCGGCGGAAGCTGCTGCGTCGAGTTGCGCGTTTTCAGCTGCGTTCGCCGTGACCGGAGCCGTCGGCGTGGGCAACGGCGCTACAATGCCGGCGCCGGGGTCTGGGCAGCCATTGGCGATGCAAAACGCCACGTAGGCTTCAATCTCACGGGCGTAAGGCTCTTCGGCGTAGCCGATCCAGTAGCGGTCGCCAATGAAGAATGTGGGCACGGCGCTCGGTTCAAAGCCGAATCTGGCCGCCATCTGAATAAACGGCGCGCGATTCTCCGGATGCTTCCACACCTCGTAGTCACGCACGATGACGCCGGGATATTTTTCTTTTAGTTCGGCCAGGAAAGGTTTGGCCGCTGCGCAGTGCGGGCATCCGTCGCCCCAAAAGAAGTAGATAATCACCGGCTCAATCTGCTGCCCGGCAGGCCCGGCATAGGCTGAAGGGACCGGCGCCAGGGCCGCCGCCAACAGACCGATCAGCGCTACGACTAACAGCAACGCAAATCGTTTCATTCCACTCACCTCCCAAGAATCAGAAAGCGTCTGGCAGGGAACGACCTTGTGCCGCTCATCGCCTTTCTTACAAAGCAGAACGCCCGCCAGGCCTGCTTCAACGAATTCATTATTGCGCCACAACGCTCTGATTGCATGGGGCGTTTGTCCCTGCTTTGTCCCATCCGAGTGGGGCAGGGTTCGCACCGATTGAGAGGAATAAGGTCACTTGCCGTCCTCGAAAAGAAAGCGTATGATTGGGCCGTCGCCTCACAATTCAACGCGGCGGCAACGACGCCAAAACGGAAAGACGTTATATCCACAGAGCAAAGCCAACCGCATCTTTCCCTCACCGCAGCGTAGAAAGGGCGTTTATGTTAACCCTGATCGAAAAAATTCTGTTTCTCATCGCTGTTGGAGCGTCGCTCTACTTCGCCGGGGCAGGATTCTACAAGGTGTATCAAGTCGTGATGCGCGGAACGGGCGAGAAGCCAACGCTGGGCGACATGGCGGCGCGCTTCTGGTACGCCGTCTCCACCTGGATCACAACGCGGCCGATCTGGAAGACGCGGCCCTGGAGCAGCCTGTTCCACATCCTGATCTCCCTGGGCTTCGTCTTTTATTTTCTGGTCAACTTTGGCGACGTCGTCGAGGGGCTCTTTCCGGTGACCTTTTTGGGCCACACCCTGGTCGGCAATCTGTATCGATTCCTGGCCGACCTGGCGACGATCAGCGTGTTGGTCGGCGTGGTGTATTTCATCGTGCGTCGCTTCATCTACAATGACAAAGCGTTGAGCTATCACGACAACATCAAACTGGTCGAGAGCGTCCAACAAGGAGCCATCCGCCGCGACTCGTTGATCGTGGCCCTGTTCATCCTCTTTCATGTCGGCTTCCGTTTGGTGGGCAACAGCTTCAAGGTCTCGCTGGAGGGCGGCGATCCCTGGCAGCCTTTCAGCACGGCGCTGGCGCAGGCGTGGGCGGGCTGGAGCGTGGGGGCGCGCACGGTGGGCGAGCACGTCGGCTGGTGGCTGGCGATCGGCCTGATCCTGGCCTTCCTGCCCTACTTCCCCTACACCAAGCACATCCACCTGATCATGTCAGGCGTCAACTTCCTGACCAAGCCCAAACGCGCCTCGCTCGGCGCCATCGAACCGATCGATTTCGAGGATGAAAGCCAGGAGATCTTCGGCGTCAACAAAATCGAACAACTCCCCTGGACGCATCTGGTGGACGCCTATGCGTGCATCATGTGCAACCGCTGCCAGGACGTATGCCCCGCCTACGTCACCGGCAAAGAGCTGTCGCCGTCGGCGCTGGAAATCAACAAGCGCTACTACATCAACGAACACCTCGATGCGCTGGCGAGCGGCAAGGAGTCGGAGCAGGCGCTGCTCGACTACGCCATCTCTGAATCGGCGGTGTGGGCGTGCACTGCCTGCGGCGCGTGCGTGGAGATTTGCCCGGTCGGCAACGAGCCGATGTTCGACATTCTCTACATCCGTCGCTACCAGATGCTGATGGAAAATTCCTTCCCGGATGAGCTGAAGCAGGCCTACCGTGGCATGGAGCGCAACGGCAATCCCTGGAACATCAGCGCCCGCGACCGCATGAAGTGGGCCAGCGGGCTCGAGGCGCCGACGGTGGACGAGAATCCCGACTTCGACCTGCTGTGGTGGGTGGGCTGCGCACCCAGCTATGACCCGCGCGCACAGGAGACGGCGCGCGCCTTTGCCAAAGTGCTCAACGCAGCAGGCGTCAACTTCGCCGTGCTCGGCGAGATGGAGCGTTGCACCGGCGACGCCGCCCGTCGCTCCGGCAACGAGGCGCTCTTCTACGAACTTGCGCAGGGCAACATCGAGACGCTCAACGAAGCGATGGGTGAACGCAAGCGGCGCATCGTCACCACCTGTCCACACTGCCTGCAGACGTTGGGCAAGGAATACAGCCAGTATGGCGGCGCATTTGAGGTAATCCATCACACGCAGCTCCTCTCTGAACTCACGGCTGCCAAAAAGATCAGCGTCCAGCGCGCGCAGGACGTCGACATGATCACCTTCCACGACCCCTGCTATCTGGGTCGTCATAACGGCGTCGTCGATGAGCCGCGCGATCTACTGCTCGAGGCCAACGCCTTCCTGATCGAAATGCCGCGACACGGCAAGCAATCCTTCTGCTGCGGCGCCGGCGGCGCGCAGATGTGGAAAGAGGAAGAGCACGGGACTGCGGCAGTCAATGTGACGCGTTATCAAGAGGCGGCGGCCACCGGCGCCAAAACCATCGCCGTGGGATGTCCCTTCTGCCTAACCATGATGACGGACGCCTCTAAACAGGCCGAACAGAAGTTGAAGGTGAAAGACATCGCCGAGATTCTCGCCGAGCGGCTGGAGGTCGAGAAGGCGGAGGCAAGAGATTGAGAGCGTGAGAGGGGGAGAGCGTGAGAGCGTGAGAGGGGGAGAGATTGAGAGCGTGAGAGGGGGAGAGATTGAGAGCGTGAGAGGGGCTGGAGATTGCGCAGCGGCGCAATGCACTGTGCGGAAGGCTGTCCATCTCCAGTTCTCGATTTCCCCGGCCCTTCCTCTTCAGAAACTGCTGCTCCTTTTAAAGCCTCCACAAAAGTAAGCGCAGGTTGAAATGGGGAGCATTTCTCCTCAAAAATCTCTTCGCGCTTCTTCGGGTCTTCTTGAGGCTTTGCTTGTTTGATCCACGACGCAACATGGTGAGCAGAGATGTGGACGTTTCTTCGTGTGCACTTTCGTGGATTTTTTCTTTTCGATCCATGGGGGCGCACAAAGAAGTCCAATTCAAAGAAGGTGAACCGTGATCCATTGTAAACTCCGATCCTTCGTCACATCGATACTCATCGTTGTCATGCTTGCGATGGCCGCCTGCCAGCCTGTGCAGCCGGTCGAACGCGCGCCGGAGAGCGCAGTCGAGGCCGCGCCGGTCGCCGTTGAAGAGACGCAGGGTGCGGCGCCGGCGGGTCGCTACAGCGGAACGCTGTCCGTAGCGGGCATGGAACTGGAGATCGTTGTCGAACTCGCCGAAGGCGCAGATGGATACACGGGCGCCATCGACATCCCGGCGCAAGGCGCAATGGGCGTCCCGCTGCACAGCATCCGCATCGAGCCGCCCTCTATCCACTTTGAAATGCTGGAAGGGCCGGCGCTGGCCGTCTTTGACGGCCAGATCGACGAATCTGGCGCGCTCAGCGGCGTCTTCAGACAGGCGGGCGTCGAAGGCGCCTTCTCTTTGGAGCCGCTCGCCGAGACGGCGTCTCTTCCCGCCGGCGTCCGCAGCGTCTACGCCGACCCCGCCGGACGCTTCACTGCGCCGATCCCGACCGGCTGGACGGTGCGCGAGGAGAACGGATTTGTGCGCTTCATCGATCCGGACGCAGCCATTCGCATGGACATCGTCGTCGTCGAGGGCGAGGACCTGGCGCAGGCGACGGCGGAAGCCTGGCGGATCGTGGACCCGACCTTTGACCTCCCGATCCGGGAGACCATCGAGCCGCCTTCGATGAGCGGCGTCGAGCGTACTTGGGTGACCAACTACGAGACCAATGACGTCCGTCGCATCGTCCAGGCAGTCGCCCAACTGAAGGAGGGCGTCGCCTACGTGATCTTGCTCGACGCCGAGCTGGCGGCGCTGCAGCGCCGCAATGCGCAGGTCTCCATCCTCGGCTCCGGCTTCAAAATCCTCGCCGTAGAAGAGACCGATCTCCGTGGAGTCGAGCCGCTGCCGCTGGGTGAGACGCTCCTGACCTCGCTGGAAGAATTCATCGCTCGCTACATGGAGGCGTTTGCAGTTCCCGGCGCCGTGGTCGGCGTTGTTCGAGGCGACTCCCTTGTCTACGCCAAGGGCTTTGGCGTAGCCGACCCGGCCACAGGGGCTGTGATGACGCCGGAAACGCAGGTGATGATCGGCTCCACGGGCAAAAGCCTGACCACGTTGTTGATGGGAACGCTGGTCGACGATGGTCTGATGACGTGGGATACGCCTGCCCAGCAACTGTATCCCGACTTTCGCGTCCGCGACCCTGAACTCAGTCGGACGATCACGATGCGCAACCTCGTCTGCGCCTGCACAGGCGTGCCGCGCCGCGACCTGGAGCTGCTCTTCAACGCCGATCGCCTGACCGCAGAGGACGTCGTCGCCTCGCTGGCCGACTTTGAGTTTTTCACCGACTTCGGCGAGGCGTTTCAATATAGCAATCAGATGGTGGCTGCGGCCGGCTACATCGCCGGCGCCGTCGCCGCTCCCAATGCGCCAGACCTCGCCGCCGCCTACGCCGAGGCCCTGCGCATGCGCGTGCTGGAGCCGCTCGGCATGAAGAACACCACGCTTTCCTTCGACGAGGTGCGGGCGCGCAGAAATTTCGCCACGCCGCACACGCAGATGCTGGACGGCTCCTATGCGCCGATTGATCTCGACGTTGAAGCGTTGCTTCTGCCCATCGCACCGGCCGGCGCGCACTGGTCAACGCTAGAAGATATGGCGCAGTATATGGTCATGCAGCTCCAGGAGGGTGTGGCGCCGAACGGGCGCCGCGTCGTCTCGGCGCAGAACTTGAAGGAGACATGGAAGCCGCAGATCGCTATCACCAACGACGCCAGCTACGGTTTGGGATGGATCGTCTCCTCCTACAAAGGCGTGCAGGTCATCAGTCACTCCGGCAACACGCTTGGCTTCACCTCCGCCTTCACCTTCCTGCCGGAAAAAGGGTTGGGCGTCATCGTCTTAACGAACGGCCGCGCCACCAATCTTTTCAACGAGGGCGTCGTCAGTCGTCTGCTCGAGCTGCTCTTTGCGCAGCCGGCGGAGACACAGCGCAACCTGGACTTCTACCTGGAACAGATCGACAAACAGGTGCAGGAGCTGGCCGCGCAAGTGGGTGAGCGCGTCGACGTCGAGCGCGTCGAACCACACCTTGGCCGCTTCGTCAACCCCGCTTTGGGCGAGATTACGCTGACGCTGGTCGATGAGGAGCTGACGCTCGACGCCGGCGACTTCCGCACGCGCCTGCGTCCAAAATTTGACGACAAAGGTGAACTGCAGGGTTACATTCAACTCGACCCACCGCTGCAGGGAGCGATCTATAAATTTACGACGACAGAAGACGGCGCGCCGATCATTGTGCTCGGCGAGGGAGCAATCGAGTACACCTTCGTGCGCAGCGAGTAAACGGATCGATGCCGGCGCACGCAACACGAAACAGGCGCCACGCCGGAATACGACTGCTCCGTTCTCACGCTATTTGGGAAGCGGCTCGGCGATCCACTCTTCAAAGAGCGTCAACACGGCGGGGTCCGGAAGCTGCCGCAACTCATCCAGCCATTGCTCGGTGGTGATGATCTTCCAGCGATACTTGCGCAGATAGTTCTGGAGAAAACGCTCGAAGCGCCGCACGCCCACGGTGCGGCGCACTGCGTCCCAGAAGAGCGCGCCTTTGGCGTAGACGACGGTCTCATACTGGGAACCGTTGAGAAACGCCTGCACCGGCTGCGCCACCGCCGCATCCTGTCGGCGAGCGCGCAGCCCTTCCAGCGGCGCCAGCCAACGCTGCGAAACCATGCGCTGGGCCCGCGTCTCGCCGTAAATGTTTTCCATGTAGAGACGCATGGAAAATTCGGCCAACGCCTCATCCAGCCACGGCTCGTTGACCGGGTCATTATGCACGATCTGATACCACCACTGGTGCGCCATCTCATGTGCAACGAGCATCTCCAGCTTATCGCGATGCCGCGTGTAGGTTTCGACGCCGAGCAGGATCGCCTGAGGATATTCCATGCCGCGAAAGTTGATCGGCGCCGGCGCCACGCGCATTTCCGTGAAGGGATACTCGCCGAAGTGATCGCTGTAGATGCGCAACGCCTGCGCCGCGTAGCGCAGCGCGGCCTGTCCCGCCGCTTCGGCGCCCGGCAGATAGTAGCTGGTCACGCGCGTGCCGTAGGCTTCGGTTGAGATCGCGCTGAAGACCGGGCTGGCGTGCAGTAAAAACTCTCGCGAAGGCCCGGTGACGAAGACATACCGCGTCTGTCCGTCCAGCTCCTCTCGCGCCACCTCGACGCCGCTGGTCACCGGCGTCCATTCGGAAGGGAGGGTGAGCGTGACCGCAAACAGAGAAGCGACGTTGAAAGCGGCGTCCCCGCGTTCGGTTCCGTTGAACAACCACCATTGGCCGGAGCCGATCGCCGGACCGTCGGTGTAGACCGCCAGCGAGGGATAGAAAAGAGGCAGGCTGATCATCTGCTGGCTGCGCCCGAAGAGGACGTAGACGGCGGATTGATCGCTCCAGCGCGGGATCTCGAGCCGCCAGGTCAACGCCACCGTGACGGATTGTCCCGGCGTCAGCGGTTTGGCGAGGTCGAGGCGGAGCGCCGTGTTTTCGTTGACGTAGACGTAGGTCGCCGGCTTGCCGTCGATCAGCGCGCCCTGCACCACCATCGAACCGCCGTAGTGGCGCAACATCGGGTAGAGCCGAAAGATCAGATGCGTCCAGGGGTCGCGGCTGGTGTTGGGAATCTCGACGACGGCGCTGCCGATCAATTTCAGCTCGTCGGGCAGCAGCGTGGCGCTGATGGCGTAGCGAGGAGCAGGGCCAAGCTGGTCCAGGTCTTTCTGAAATTCAGGCTTCAACGCCGGACGATACAGCGCATAGGGGTCGGGACGGGCGGCGGCGTCGACGGATGCGCAACCACCCAACAGCACCAGCAACAGCCCGAGCAATCCCGCGCCCGTCAAAATGGATAAATAAAGCATGGGGGGAGAGGTTGCGCCTTGCCGTCGATCATTCATGGGAGCGAACGGTAATAACAGACACTTCGTCACGCGCTGGGTCTATGCTATGCTACCGGTGTAATCGTCGATTATTTAACATTCTTTCGGTGCGCAACGCAAATATGAAGCGAAATGGCGGTCATGGCTGACACAACTTTTATCCTGTTGATACGCCACGGCGAAAATGAATACGTCGCCAACCACAAACTGGCCGGACGCACGCCGGGCGTTCATCTGAATGACCGAGGTCGCGCTCAGGCGGAGGCGCTGGTGAAACTCCTGGAGGAGCAACCGCTCGCCGCGATCTACAGCAGCCCGCTCGTGCGTTGCGTCGAAACGGCGAGGCCGTTGGCCGCGGCGCGCAACTTGCCCGTCATCGAAGAGCCGGCTTTTCTCGAGGTGGACTACGGCGACTGGCACGGCGCCGACCTGCGCGAGCTGGCGAAGCTGCCTGAATGGCGCAAGGTGCAACATACGCCGAGCACTTTTCGCTTTCCCAACGGCGAGTCGCTGCGCGAGGTGCAAAATCGGGCTGTGGCCGGCGTCGAGATGGTGCGTCAACGCCACCCGAACGAGGTCGTCGCCGTTTTTGCGCACGGCGACGTGATCCGCACCACGCTGGCGCACTACCTCGGCGCGCCGCTGGACCTGTTCCAGCGCATCGTTGTTCAGACGGCGTCGATCAGCATCCTGGCGTTTCACGATGGCGCGCCGTCGATCCTGGCGATGAACTGGACCGCCGCCTTGCCGAAGTTGGAAATCAAAACCGATCCAGCAGCCGCCGCCCACGCAACGGATGGATCGGCCCCGTCAGGCGATGCAACAGCCGTGATAGCGACGGCGGAGCGGAGATGATGCATTTTCAATACGACCTGAACCCAGTCGATTTCATTATCGCCGACGCGATCGGTGAACCCGGAAAGCGTTTGTTTTTCCTGCAAGGGCGCGCAGGTCGCCAGGTCGTCACCGTTGCGCTGGAAAAGCAGGAGGTCAACAACCTGGCGCTCAGCGTCCTGCAGCTGCTCGAAGAGCTGGAAAAGCGTTTCCCAGACCTGCCGCCTGCTGCACGCCCCACCAAAGCGCTGAAGCCGATGACGCCGGTCGAGCCGGCCTTTCGCGTGGCGCAGCTCATCCTCGGCTATGATGAACGCGAGGACATGATCTGGCTGATCGCCAAGGCGTTGATGTTGGACGAGTCCGGGGGGCTGATCGACCCGGACGACGAGCGCGTGCCCGCCGTGCGCTTCGTGGCGACGCGTTCGCAGATGCGCGCGTTGAGCGAACACGCCCTTGAAGTAGTGGCCGCCGGTCGGCCGCTCTGTCCCCTGTGTGGGCGTCCGATCGATCGGGAAGGACATTTCTGCCCGCGCACCGACGGCCATGCCATGCCGATTTTTCTTTGACCAGGCGGATCGCAGGCGAGTTTCTCCAATACACCCGCTATGCCTATCGAATTGACGCAAGAACAGGTGCTGGAAATCCTCCGCAGCGGCGACATGGAAGAACAGGGCCTGTTGCCCTATAGCTCCAATCACAGTTTTTTGGTGGTTGTAGAGCACGACAATGTGGCGCTTCCCGCCGTCTACAAGCCGCAGCGCGGGGAAACGCCGCTCTGGGATTTCGAGTGGGGCACGCTCTGCAAGCGCGAGACGGCCGCCTACGAGGTGAGTCGCGCGCTCGGTTGGAACATGGTGCCGCCGACGGTGCTGCGCGTCGGCAGCCGCGGCCTGGGCAGCGTGCAACTTTTTGTGGAGCACGATCGAGAAGCGCACTATTTCACGGTCGCCGATGACGCGCGGTTTGCAGATGCGTTTCGCCGCCTGGCGCTCTTCGATTTTGTCGTCAACAACGCCGACCGCAAGAGCGGCCACTGCCTGATCGGCGCGGACGGTCGCGTTTGGGCGATCGATCACGGCATTTGCTTTCACACCGAATATAAACTGCGCACGGTGATCTGGGAGTTCAGTTGTGAACCGATCGAAGAGAAGTATCTTTCTGATCTGGCGACCTTGCGCACCGCCCTGATCCATGCAGGCGGTTCACTCATGAAGCAGCTGGGCGGTTTTTTAAGCGCCGCAGAAGTCGCCGCCTTGCGCAAACGTCTCGACTATCTCCTGCGCACGCGCTGCTATCCATCGCCGCTGCCGCATCGACGCAACTATCCCTGGCCGCCGATTTGAGAGATTGCCTTTGTTGTGTCCGAAAGTTTGTTAGAGAGCCGAGGTTGACGAGTCTACGAGCGCATTGCCGGAGGTTGATGTGAAAGCAGTTGTGATGGCGGGCGGTGAAGGGTCCAGATTACGCCCTCTGACGATCGGTCGCCCCAAACCCATGGTGCCGATCGTCAACAAAGCAGTCATTCACCACATCTTTGATCTGCTTAAACACCATGGCATCACAGAGGTGATCGTCACCCTGCGCTACATGGCTTCCGCCATCGAAGATTTCTTCGGCGACGGCAGCAGCCTCGGCATGCAGATCACCTACGTCATCGAAGAGGCGCCGCTCGGCACGGCGGGCAGCGTCAAAAATGCAGCGCAATATCTGGACGACACCTTCATTGTCATCAGCGGCGACGCGCTGACCGACTTCAACCTGCAAGAGATCGTGCGCGTTCATCGCGAGCGCAGGGCCATGGCGAGCATCACGCTGACGCGCGTGCCCGATCCTCTGGAATTCGGCGTCATCATCACCGATGAAGCGGGCCGCGTCACCCAGTTTCTGGAAAAGCCCTCCTGGGGCGAAGTCATCTCCGACACGGTCAACACCGGCCTGTACGTGCTGGAGCCGGAGGTGCTGGACTTGATTCCCGAGGGCGTCCCCTACGACTTCGCCAGCGAGCTCTTTCCGCGCATGTTGGCGGAAAAATGCGCGCTCTACGGCTACGTCGCCGAGGGCTACTGGTGCGACGTCGGCAACATCAGTGAATACATGCGCGCCAACGCCGACGTGCTCTATGGACGCTTGCACCTTGCGGAGCCGATCGGCGTGCATTTGGGCGGCGGCATTTGGGTGGGCGAGAACGTCGAAATTGCCCCGAGCGCCCAGCTCTTCGGGCCGATCTATCTGGGCAACGAAGTGAAGATCAAGGGCGACGTGCGCATCTACGGGCCGGCGGTGATCCGCGATTACACCGTAGTCGACAACTACAACAGCATCGAGCGCAGCGTCATCTGGCGCAACAATTACATCGGCGAGTCGTGCGAGCTGCGCGGGGTGATCATCACCCGCCAGTGCAGCATCAAATCCAAAGTGGTCGCCTTTGAAGGCGTCGTGATCGGCGACAACTGCGTCATCGGCGAAGGCGCCACGCTGCACGCCAATGTGAAACTGTGGCCGAGCAAAGAGATTGAAGCCGGCGCCACCATCAAAGACAGCATCATCTGGGGCAACCAGGGGCGCCGCGCCCTCTTCAGTCGCTTTGGCGTCTCCGGCGTGGTCAACATCGACCTCACGCCGGAATTCGCCGCCAAGCTGAGCGCGGCGCTGGGCGCCACGTTGCCCAAAGGCAGCTACGTCGCCATCAATCGCGACTCGCACCGCAGCTCGCGCATGCTCAAGCGCGCCCTCATCAGCGGCCTGCCGGGCACGGGCGTCAACGTCTGGGATCTGGGCAACGTCGCCATCCCGGTGCTGCGCCATTACGTTCGCCAGCGCAAGGACACCTCCGCCGGCATCCACGTGCGGCTCAGCCCCTTCGATCAGCGCGTCGTTGACATCCGCATCATCGACAGCCAGGGGTTGAACCAGACCAGCGCAGCCGAGCGCGCCATCGAGCGCAACTTTTTCCGCGAAGATTTCCGCCGCGCCTTCCTGGACGAGATCGGCGTGATTGCCTACGCCCACGAGCCGATCGCCTCCTACACCGAAGACTTCATGCGCCACGTCGACGTGCAGCGCATTCGCGACTACGGCTTCAAACTGGTCTGCGACTATTCGCACGGTCTGGCCGGCGACACCCTGGCCGACATCTTCAACCATTTGGGCGTGGACGTGGTTCCGCTCAACGCGCGGGTGGATGAAACCAAGCTCGCCATGTTGCAGCCGGAGTTCAAGGCCAACCAGGTGCGCATGGGCAAGATCGTGCACGCGCTGGAAGCGCAGCTCGGCGTTCAGCTGGACGTCGGCGGAGAGAAAATCTTCCTGGTGGACGAGCAGGGCAACGTGATCGACGATGTCACGGCGGCCGCGCTGATGATGGAGCTGGCGCTGTACGCGCATCCTGGCCGTCCGGTGGCGGCGCCCATCACCATGCCCAACGCCTTTGAGACGATCGCAGGCTGGCACGGCGCGCGGCTGCTGCGCATCCCGCAGAACCTCGGCGGCCCGATGCACACCGCCACTTACACAGGCGTGCTCCTGATTGCGGACGGCGCAGGCAGCTTTATCTTCCCCGGTTTTCAGCCGGCCGTCGACGGCATGATGGCCACCGTGCGGCTGCTTGAATATCTGGCCATTCGCAAGATGCCGGTGAGCGAAATCATCGCCTATCTCCCTAAATTTCACATGGCGAAAGGAACCGTGCACTGCCCCTGGGAGGTCAAAGGCGGCGTGATGCGCATGTTGACCCAGCACCACCAGCATCACCAGGTCGACAAGATGGACGGCCTGAAAGTGCATCTGAACGCCGCCGAATGGGTGCATCTTTCACCCAACCCCGACCGACCCCACTTTGAGATCGTCGCAGAGGCGGAGGACGACGAACGCGCTCGGCAAATCGTCGCCGAATACAGCGACCTGATCCGCTGCTTGATCGAAGACCTCAATGCTCCTCACGAACCTCGGCGGGAAGGATAGCGCAGGGTGCAGACGCTCACGGTGAAGACTCGTTCCCACGAAGAGACGCGCAGCTTGGCCGAACAGCTCGGCCACGCGCTGCGCGGGGGAGAGGTGCTGGCGCTGTGCGGGGACCTCGGCGCCGGCAAAACGACCTTTGTGCAGGGGCTTGCCGCAGGGATGGGGGTGCGCAGCCGCATCACCAGCCCCACCTTCATTTTGATCAACGAACACCTCGCAGACAACGGCTTGCGCCTGGTGCACGTCGACGCCTATCGGCTCGCCGAACAGGCCACCCTCGCCGACGCTGCGACCTTTGGCCTCACCGACCTGCTCACCGGCGCCGACGGCGATGAGCGCACGGTGCTCGCCATCGAGTGGGCCGACCGCATCGCCGCCTTGCTCCCCGCCGACCTGCTGCGCATCGAGCTGATCATCGACCCTGAAGAGCCCGACGCACGCACCATTCGCCTGACGGCGACGGGCGAGCGAAGCGTTGAGGCATTGCATTCTCTGTCCATCGCGTAACTTCTCTTCGGCGTCCCATCACGCTTTTCTTCTTACGAGGGCTCCGCTTCGGCGATGCAGCCACCGGCGCTTTTGCCTCACCGGCTTTGACCAGACATGATGCTCTCCACAGCTGCAGTGCTCCTTGCACTCGATACGGCCACAGCGGGGGATCTATTTGTGAGGGGGAGGGCAACCACGAAGACACAAAGACACGAAGAGATCTTATCTGTTCTCTTTGTGCCTTCGTATCTTCGTGGTAAATTACCTAACCACCAAGACACAAAGGCACGAAGGAGAGACCATGAAGCATCCTCCCATCTCCGAGGAAGATGAGCGCATTGCCCGTCTGATCGTGGATGCGGCCTATGCGGTGCACAAGAACCTGGGCCCTGGTCTGCTGGAAAATGTGTATGAGGTCTGCTTCTGCCATGAGCTGCGCAAGCGAGGATTGTCCTTTCGTCGCCAGGTGGTCGTGCCCATTGAGTACGACGACATTCGGTCCGACGAGGGCTTGCGCCTCGATGCGCTGGTGGAGGGAGCGGATCATCTGCGAGCTGAAAGCGGTGGAGGTCATGCATCCCGTCTACACCGCCCAGCTTCTGACCCAACTCAAGTTGACCGGCAAGCGCCTCGGCTTCCTGATCAACTTCAACGCGCCGCTGATCAAGGACGGCATTACTCGCATTGCGTTGTGATGAATAACCACAAAGACACGAAGACACAAAGGAACAAAAGGCTTTAAAATCTTCGTGTCTTTGTGTCTTTGTGGTAAAGAGAAGCCCATGCCCAACGCCCAAACCCGTGAGACCCTCGCCGCCGACATCTGGCGGATGCGCGACATCCTCCGCCACCGGAATGATGACCGCAGCAGAAGGAGAAGCACATTTCGGATCGGGCGTTTCCAGAACAAGGAAAACGTATGATGGACATCCAAACTCTCGAAACCTGGCTGTGGGACGCCGCCTGCGCCATCCGCGGGCCGGTGGACGCGCCCAAGTTCAAGGACTACATCCTGCCGCTGGTCTTCCTCAAGCGCCTGTCGGACGTGTTCGACGACGAGATGGCCCGCCTGGAGGCGCAGTTCGGCGGCGCAAAGATCGCTCAGTCTCTGCTGGAACAGGAGCGTGTGCGCGGGCAGGTGTCGTTGGTGCGCTTCTACATCCCGCCTCCGGCGCGCTGGGAGGCCATCCGCCGGCAGACGGTGGGCCTGGGACAGTATCTCACCGACGCCGTGCGGTCGGTGGCGCGCGAGAACCCGCGTCTCTCCGGCGTGATTGACATGGTGGACTTCAACGCCACCGCCGCGGGCCAGCGCATCATCTCGGACGAGCACCTGGCCGCGCTGATCGAAGGCCCAGCCGCTACGTGAGCACCGGCGAACAGGAAAAGGTGCTGCCGCTGGAGGAGGCGCTGGTGCGCCTGGAGGAGGCGGAGGAGGAGCGCGGCGAGGCCGAGAGCGTTCTGAAAGAGATTTTCGTGCGCTTAGGCTTGAAAATCAGCGAGGTGAACTGATGGGCGATCCGGTATCTTTTTCTTTCCCAGAGACTAATCAAGACCTCCCCGAGGGCTATCGCCTGACTGAGCTCGCCCCCCTGCCCGCGGAGTGGCAGATGGTGAGTTTGGGAGAGGTGTTTGATATTCAGCAAGGCAAATCATTATCACCAAAGTCACGTATCGGTTCACGGAAACGCCCTTTCCTGCGGACGGCGAATGTTTTCTGGGGATATATTGACCTGTCTACAGTTGATGAAATGCATTTTGAAGAAGCAGAGGAAAAGCGACTGGCTCTAAAACCTGGTGATTTGCTCGTCTGTGAAGGCGGTGATATTGGACGCACCGCAATATGGGAGGAACAACTTCCGATTTGCCTTTACCAAAATCACCTGCACCGTTTACGAACTTGTCGCAATGATGCTTTTCCCTTGTTCTTCATGTATTGGATGCAGACTGCTTGGACACTTTTAGGGCTGTACGGCGGTGCGGGAAACAAGACAACCATACCCAACCCGTCTCAATCGAGACTGGCTTCCTTCGCCATCCCCCTCCCGCCCCTCCCCGAGCAGCGCGAGATTGCGCGCATCTTGCAGTCGGTGGATCGGTGCATCGCGGCGGAGGAGGCGTATGCCCGCGCGCTGGGGGACCTGTTCAAGACCCTGCTGCACGAGCTGATGACCGCCCGTCGGCGGGTGCCGCCTGATTTTGTGGCGCAATTCGTAGGGGCACAGCGGCGCTGTGCCCCTACATCGCCCACGACAAAGGAGGCCCCGTAATGCCCTACGACCCGAACCGCCATCATCGTCGTTCGATTCGCCTCCAGGGGTACGATTACACCCAGCCGGGCGCGTATTTCATCACCATCTGCACGTACGATCGGGCGCATTTCTTCGGCGCGGTGGTGAACGGGGTGATGCGGTTGAACGACGCCGGATGCATCGCCGCGCAATGCTGGCGCGACATTCCTGTACATTTTCCGCACGTTCAATTGGATGCGTTCGTGATCATGCCCAATCACGTCCACGGCGTGTTGTGGATTGTGGCCAATGACAACGACGCGGGGACGCAAAACGTAGGGGCGACGCATGCGTCGCCCCTACCACCGCGTGGCCCCGTGCCGCAATCGGTTGGCGCCATCATCGGTCAATTCAAATCCGCTGTGACCAAACGCATCAACGAATTACGCCACACCCCCGGCGCATCCGTCTGGCAACGCAATTATTACGAACACATCATCCGTAACGACCGCGCCCTGAATGCTATCCGCCGTTACATTCAGGAAAATCCCCTGCACTGGCATTTGGACAGCGAAAACAATCAGCGCACCGGCAGCGATCCGCTGGCGCGCGAGATTTGGGAAATGTTCCAGGACGACGACTGACGCCATGCCAAGGGAGATGCTGCATGACCCTCGCCTCCGAACGTCACACCGTCCAGAACCCCCTGGTCCGCTACGCCCAAGAGGCCGGCTGGGAATACCTGCCGCCTGAAGAAGCCCTGCGCCTGCGCGGGGGCGAGGACAAGCCCTTCCTGCACGCAGTGCTGGTGGAGCAGCTCCAGCGTCTCAACCCGGGGGTGGTGACCAGCGCGGCCAAAGCCGAAGAGGTCGTGCGCCGCCTGCTTTCCCTGCGCGCCGACATCGAAGGCAACCGCGAGGCCTGGGAGCACCTCAAGGGGCTGAAGACCGTCTTCGTCGAGGCCGAGCGCCGCGAGCGCAACCTGCGCCTGCTCGACGCGCAGCGGCCGGAGGCCAACCGCTTCCACGTCACCGACGAGTTCCCCTTTCAAAGCGGCGCGCGGCGCATTCGCGCCGACGTCGTCTTCCTGGTCAACGGCATCCCGGTCATCGTGGTCGAGACCAAAGCGGCCACCCGCCTGGAGGGCATCGCCGAGGCGTTGGACCAGATCCGCCGCTACCACGCCGAGGCCCCCGATCTCATGGCCCAGGCGCAGCTTTTTGCCCTGACCCACCTGATCCAGTTCTTCTACGGCGCCACCTGGTCCCTCTCGCGCAAGGCCCTGTTCAACTGGCGGGAGGAGGCCGGCGCGGCCGACTTCGAGACCCTGGTCAAATCCTTCGTCGCCCCGCGCCGCGTGCTGCGCGTGCTGACGGATTACATCCTTTTCGCCCGCAAGGACGGCGAGCTGACCAAGGTCGTCCTGCGCCCCCACCAGATGCGCGCCGCCGAGCGGGTGCTATCGCGGGCGAGCGACCCCCAAAAACATCGTGGGCTTGTCTGGCACACCCAGGGCTCCGGCAAGACCTACACCATGCTCACCATCGCCCGCCTTCTGCTGGAGGATCCCTATTTTCAAAACCCCACCGTCCTGCTCATCGTGGACCGCAACGAGCTGGAGCAGCAGCTCTTCCAGAACCTGGAGGCCATCGGCTTCGGCCGGGTGCACCTGGCCCTCTCCAAACGCCACCTGCGGGACCTGCTCAAGGCCGACACGCGCGGCCTGATCGTCAGCATGATCCACAAGTTCGACGACATGCCGGCCAACCTGTGCACGCGGCGCAACGTCTTTGTGCTGGTGGACGAGGCCCATCGCTCCACGGGCGGCGACCTGGGCAACTACCTGATGGGCGCGCTGCCCAACGCCACTTTCGTCGGCTTCACCGGCACCCCCATTGACCGCACCGCGCACGGCAGGGGCACGTTCAAGACCTTCGGCGGGGACGACCCACAGGGGTACCTGGACAAGTACTCCATCCGCGAGTCCATCCAGGACGGCGCCACCGTGCCGCTGCACTATCAGCTTGCCCCCAACGACCTGATCGCCGACCGCGAGGCGATGGAGCGGGAGTTCTGGGCGGCGGCCGAGCTGGAGGGCGTGGCGGACATCGAGGAGATCAACCGCGTCCTCGACCGCGCCGTCACCCTGACCAACATGCTCAAGAACCGCGAGCGGGTGGAAAAAATCGCCGCCTTCGTGGCCGAACACTTCCGGCAAACGGTGCAACCGATGGGCTACAAGGCGTTTCTCGTCGCCGCCGACCGGGAGGCGTGCGCCCTCTATAAGGAGGCGCTGGACCGCCATCTGCCGCCCGATTGGAGCGCCGTGGTTATCAGCGCCGGCCACAACGACCCGCCCCACCTCAAGCGCCACCACCTGAGCGAGGACGAGGAGCGCCGCCTGCGCCAGGCCTTCCGCAAGCCGGGCGAGAACCCGCAGCTCTTCATCGTCACCGAGAAGCTCCTCACCGGCTACGACGCGCCCATCCTCTACTGCATGTACCTGGATAAGCCCATGCGCGACCACGTGTTGCTCCAGGCCATTGCCCGCGTCAACCGCCCCTACGAGAGCGAGGACGGCCAGCGCAAGACCACCGGCCTGATCCTGGACTTCGTAGGCGTCTTCGAGAACCTGGAGCGCGCGCTGGCCTTCGACTCGCAGGACGTGAGCGGCGTGGTGGAGGGGATTGACGTGTTGCAGGCGCGGTTCAACCAGTTGATGGCGGAGGGCCGCAGGACATATCTGCCCCTGACCGCCGGACGAGCCGGCGACAAGGCGACCGAGGCCGTGCTGGAGCACTTCCGCGACAAGGCGCCGCGGGAAGCGTTCTACCGTTTCTTCCGCGAGCTCGAAGAGCTCTACGAGATCCTCTCGCCCGACCCGTTCCTGCGCCCCTTCCTGGAGGACTACCAGCGCCTGGTGGAGATGTATCGCCTGCTGCGCGCCTACTGTGAGCCGAACGTGCCGGTGGACAGGTCATTCCTGCGCAAGACCGCCGAGATCGTCCAACGGCACAGCCGCGCCGGCCTGCTGCGGGAGCCGACGGTGACCTATGAGATCGGGCCGGCGGCGCTGCTGGCCTTGCTCAACGCCGACAAGCCCGACACCGTCAAGGTCTTCAACCTGCTGAAAGAGCTGCACCGGCTGGTGGAGGAAGGGGGCAGCGCCGCGCCCTACCTGCTCTCCATCGGCGAGCGCGCCGAGGAAATCCGTCGGCGCTTTGAGGAAAGACAGCTTGAGTCGCAGGAGGCGCTGCGCGAGTTAGACGAGCTGGTGCAGCAACTCAACCAGGCCCACGCCGAGCGCCAATCCAGCCCCCTCTCCCCACAGGCCTTCGCCGTGGAATGGTGGCTGCGCACCCATCAGGTTTCCCCCGAGGCCGCCAGCCGGGTCGCCCAGGCGATGGAAGCGGCCTTTGTGGCATGGCCTCACTGGATGGTCAACCAGAGGCAGGAGGGCGAGGTGCGAGGCCGTCTGTACAAAGCGCTGCTGGACATCGGCGTCCAGGACGTGGTGGTCTGGGCCGATGCCATGTTGAACCTGTTGCGGAGGGCTGCCGAATGAGGAAAGCCGGCGCTCCGGAGTGGCAGCCGCTGGAGCAGGCCGTGCCGCTGGACCTGTTCCGCGCCGAGGTCGAGGCCTGGGCCCAGCGCATCGGGGTCACTCCCCGCGAGATCTACATCCGCCCGATGAAGCGCAAGTGGGGCAGCTGCTCCTCGCAGGGCCGGCTCACCTTCGACGCCGACCTGCTGCGTCAACCTGCTGATTTTCGTCGCGAAGTCATCGTGCATGAGCTGCTGCATCTCAAGGTGCCCAATCATGGTCGGTTGTTCAAGGCGCTGATGGCCGCCTACCTTGCCCTGGAAACATTTCCCTGATGATGCCAAGGTCTTTCTTTCGAGGTGTGGCTCGTCTCAACGCAGTGAAACGACGGAGCACTGGCGTCAACCCTCGCGGGTGGAATCCATCGAAGCTGGCCTGCGCAAATTCGTCGAGGCTTCCTTGGCTCGACTGCCTGGTCTTCTCGATATTGAGCGCTACGCCGAGGAGATCACCGGCCCAGACAAGACCATGGACGTGGTCGTGAACCTCTCCAATCGGGTCAATACCACTTTCACACCCCCAACTGCGCCTTGAACCACTCCACCGTCTGCGTCATGCCGGTGCGCAGGTCAACTTTCGGCTCCCAGCCTAAGACGCGCCGCGCTTTGGAGATGTCGGGCTGGCGCTGTTTGGGGTCGTCTTTGGGCAGCGGTTCAAAGCGGATGCCCGCCGGGTTGCCGGTCAGCTCGTTGATGAGCGTGGCGAATTCCAGGATCGTCATCTCGGTGGGATTGCCGATGTTGACCGGCTCCACTTCGTCGCTCATGAGCAGGCGGTAGATGCCCTCGATCAGATCGCTCACATAGCAGAAGCTGCGCGTCTGCCTGCCGTCGCCGTAGACGGTGAGCGGCTCCCGACGCAGCGCCTGGCTGACGAAGTTGGGCACCACGCGGCCGTCGCGCAGGCGCATGCGCGGGCCATAGGTGTTGAAGATGCGCACGATGCGCGTGTCCACGCCGTGATGGCGGTGGTAGGCCATCGTCATCGCCTCGGCGAAGCGTTTGGCCTCGTCGTAGACCCCGCGCGGGCCGATCGGGTTGACGTTGCCCCAATAACTTTCCGATTGAGGATGCACCAGTGGGTCGCCGTAGACCTCGCTCGTGCTGGCGAGCAGAAAGCGTGCGCCCTTCGCCATCGCCAACCCCAGCGCGTTGTGCGTGCCCAGGCTGCCCACCTTCAGCGTTTGAATGGGCAGCTCCAGGTAGTCAATTGGACTGGCGGGGCTGGCGAAGTGTAAAATGGCGTCGAGGGGGCCTTTGATGTAGATGTAGTTCGTGACGTCGTGGTGGATAAATTGAAAACGGCGGTTGCCGGCGAGATGCGCGATGTTGTCCGTTGTGCCGGTGATCAAATTGTCCATCGCAATCACGTCGTGCCCTTCGGCGAGCAGACGGTCGCACAGATGACTGCCCAAAAAACCGGCGCCGCCGGTGACAAGAATCCGCATATTCGAACCGATCCTTTCAAATTTTCTGGTTGATCAAGCAAACATGTATCCAGCGCTTCCTTTTGGACCCGTTACGCTGCCCACCGGCCCGATCTTTGCCATGTTGGCCCTCTTTTTCGGGCTGGAAAGCGCCGGCCGCTTCGGACGTCGCTTTGGCCTGCGCACCGACGACGTCTGGAACGTCGGGCTGCTGGCCATCCTGGCCGGATTGATTGTAGCAAGGTTGTGGAACGTCTTCCAGTTCTGGTATGTCTATTCCGCAGAACCGCTCCTGATCTTCAGCTTGCGGCCGAGCGGCTTCGCCTTTTGGCCGGGCGTCATCGCCGCCCTGGCGGCGGGATACGCCTATCTGCTGCGTCAGGCGTTGGAACCGCTGCGCGTGGCGGCGGCCCTTTCGATGGGGCTGTTGACGGCGGGCGCCATTCTGGCGGTTTCCGACTATCTGACCGGCGCCATCACGGGGTTGCCCAGCGACCTGCCCTGGGCGCGGCCCTATTTCGGCGAAATGCAACATCCCGCTGCACTCTACCGGGCGCTGGGATTCGCGCTGGGCGTCGTTTTTGTCTGGCCGGCGGCCGACCCGCAACGCCCAGGCCGCACCCTCGGCCATGTTGGGCTGGCCGTCGGGCTTGTGTTGATGGTCGCCGACGCCTTCGCCGCCCCCGGCGCCATGACCGGCCCCTTCCGCACCAGCCAGCTGATCGGTCTGGCCCTGGCGCTTCTTTCGGCCGGCGCGCTGGCGCTTCACACAAAGCGCAAGGATGCACAGACGGTGCAGGCTGCAGGGCCAGACGACGTTGTTCACGGACCTTCGGTCGATCCTTCATCCTCCGCGCGATAGTTGAGCGTGCGCACGACCAGCGCCAGCCCCTGTCGGATGAAGATGCTTGCGTGCGGCTCCGCCATTTCGTTGCTGATCGCCCGCGTAGAGCCGAGGGACAGCTCGGCCTCTTCAAGCGGATAGCGCAGTCCGCGATAGGTGACGCCTTGCACGGTCGGGCTGAGGGGGATCAGGCTGACGAGGTCTCCGGGCGCGCCGCTGAATGCGAGCGCGCCCGGCCCGCGCACCACCTCGGCGATCTGCTCTCCCTCGACCAACTGCACCGACGCCGGCCAGTTGCGCTGGGCCAGAAGCAGCACGTTGGCGAGCGTCTGATCCAATCGTCCCCCCAAGGCGCCGATCAGAAGCACCTCGTCGGCGCCGTCGCGAAGGGCGCGCTCGATGGCGAGTTCGATGTCGGTCTGATCTTTCTCCCGCGGATGCCGTTCGATGCGCACGCCCTGCGCAGCCAGGCTCTCCACCAGGTCCGCAGGCAGGCTGTCGAGGTCGCCGACGACGACGTGCGGCGTGCGCCCAAGCGCCAGCCAATGCAAAGCGCCGCCGTCGGCGGCGACCAGGTAATCGTCGTCGCGCAGGAGGGGTTGAAGGGAAGAATAATCCTGGATGACGCCGTTGACGGCTATGAGTGCACGCATAAAAACCACCCGCCCTGGATGCTTCTACTTCCGACCTTCGCCGTTTACATCCGCGCCAGATGCGCCGTGCGCGCCGCCAGCGCCCGAATTGAGAGTCGCTCCTTGCCGCGCAGGTAGGTTTCCAGCAGATCGTTCAAAGGCGCCGCCCACTTCTCCGGCGCGCCGTGCATGATGCCCAGCACCGTGCCCACGAGGCCGGCGTTGCAATCCACATCCAGGCCGGCGTGCGCCAGCCAGCGGAAGGCGGTCGTCAGGTCGCCGCGCGCGTGCCAGAGCGCCAGCATGTCGGCCGCCAGGTTCGGATAGGCGTGAATCCAGTTGTACTCCTCAAAGCGGGCGTCGAGCAGTCGCCACGCCGCCGCCGGGTTCGGCTCGCTGCGCAGGACGGCCAGGATCTCGCGCGCCACGGCGACGTACTCGCTGCCGGGCGGGAGATAGTTCAGCGCCTCCTCCAGCAGCGCGCGCTCGTCGTTGCGGACATAGGCCAGCGCCGTCAGCACGGCGGCATACATGCCGCCGTAGACGCCGTTGCGCGCGTGAGAGACCACGCCGTCGAGGTAAGCCAGCCGCGCGGCTTCCAGCGGCCAGCCCGGCGCCAGCATCCCGCAGACCATGCCGCGCATCTGACAGCCGATCCAGTCGACGTAGGGGTTGCGGAACGAGCCGGAGCGAGGCGGCATGAGTCCCATGTTCAGGTTGCGCAGCGCGATCCACTCCGCCGACCAGCCGAAGGGAATCTGACGCACCCATTCCAGCCCGAGGCGCCGCGAGGTGAGGCGACGGCCATAGCGCTCAAAGACATCCAGGAAGACCAGCTCATAGACAACGTCGTCGTTCATCGTCTCCGGAGTCGTGATGTAGGCGTCGATCACGCCGTAGACTTCGGCGATGCGGTCGGTGTGATAGCCTTCGATGGCGGTGCCGAATGCTCCGCCCGCCAGTTGACAGAGCCAGCCCGCCAGCGTTTTCTCCTCCAGTCTTTCCAGCGCCCGACGATCCTGCTCCGGGTCGGCGTCGCGCAGCGAGGCGCGCACCGCCTTCCATCCTGGCCCCGGATAGTCGTAGCGCCAGTAGGGATGGTTGGGAATGCGTGGGGCGTCGTGCAGCCGAGCCAACAGCTCGGCCGTCAGCGCGCGCAGGTCGTCGATGCGTCTGGCGCGCGCCAGCTCGATCCCTTCCGGCAGCAGCGCCTCGGCTTTGGTCACGTCATAGCCCTGGTTCGCCATCGACTCCACCATCTCGACGTAGGGAATCTCCGGCGCGCCGGAGCCGGGCACGCGCGCATCCCAGAAGAGCAGCAACAGATCGTCGCCGGTGGGAAAGACGGTCTCGCTGGTGTACCAGTCGCTAGGGTGAATGCGGCGGTCGAGCGGAACTGCGCTGAGGCGCAGCTCCCGGTCGATCTGCCAGGCGCGGCGCGGAGTGGACGGGTTAACGGTTGACATAGCTGCGCTCCTTGCGATGACGACGGGCGTAAAGATACAGGGCCGCCAACGTGGCCAGGTAAGGCGTCATGGCGGTGAATTGAGAAGGAACTTGATAACTTTGCAAAAGCAGGCCGAGCACGTCGGCGAAGCCGAAGAGCAGCGAGATGATCGCCACGCCCCACGGATTGCCGTTGACGAGAATGATGGCGGCCAACGAAATCCACCCGCGGCCCGCCGACATGTTCTCTGAGAAGAGCGTGACGTAGCCGAGCGAGAGAAACGCGCCCGCCAGCCCACAGAGCACGCCGCACAACAGCAGTGAATAGACGCGCATGCGCGCCGAAGAGACGCCGGAGGAGTCGAGGCTGGCGGCGTTGTAACCGGCGGCGCGCAGCCGCAGGCCAAAGCGGGTGCGGAAGACCAGAAAAGCGCTGATCAGCGTCGCCAGGGCGGCGGCGTAGACCATCAGATTTTGCCCGGAAAGGACGGCGCCGAGCAGAGGAACGTCGGCGAGCAGGGGGAGATGCAGCCGCGGGATTGGGTCGATGCCCGGCCCGGCGAAGACGCCCTTGACGCCGAAGCTCTGGCGCAGCAGATAGGTCGTGGCGCCGAGCGTGAAAAGGTTGAGAGCGATGCCGGTGACGAACTCGTCGGTGTCCAGCCAGACGGCGAAGACGATGAAGATCAACGCCAGCGCCAGCGCGCCGAGGATGGCCAGCAGCACCCCGGCGAGCCAAGACCCGAAGGTGAAGGAGCCCCACACGGCGCAGAAGGCGGCCATCAACATCATTCCTTCCATGGCGATGTTGAAGACGCCGGCGTAGAAGGTGAAGGCGCCGCCCAGTGCAGCCAGCAGGATGGGCGTCGCCCCTGAAATTGCGCCGTTGAGCAGACCGGTGAGAATGTTCATGGTTGTTCCACGCTTTCCAGGAAGGGAGCCTGTTTGGCCCTGCGCTGCGCCTGTCGTCGCGCGGCCAGGCGGTCGGCGAGCTGATGCAGCGCCTCGCGGCTGGCGACGATGACCAACACGAGCGCGCCCTGAAGCACCATAACGATTTCGCTCGGCACGGCGGTGATCAGCTCCATGCCCAGCGCGCCGGTCTGGATGGCGGCGAAGAAGAGGCCGTACGCCAGCACGCCGGGCAGGCTGTTGTTGGCGACGATGGCGATCATGACGCCGTCCCACGCGTAATTAGCGCCCAGCCCGCGCAAAAAGCGATGCGGCCCGCCCATGATCAGCAGGCCGCCCGCCAGCCCGGCCAATGCGCCGGTCAGGAGCATCACAAGGACGAAGTTGCGGTCTACAGGGCAGCCGCCCAGCCGGGCGAAGAGCGAATTTTGCCCGCCGATGCGCCATTCATAGCCCGGACGCGTGCGCGCCAGCAGAAACCACATCAGCGCCGTCGCCGCCAGCATCCAGAAGACTGCGCTGTTCCAGTCGCCGAACTCCGGCAGCCAGCCGCTCGTCGCAATCGGCGGCGTCATCGGCGAATAGGCGGCGGCGTCCTTGAAAGGGTAGGTGATCGCCCACAGGGTGAAGTAATCCGCCACGATGTTCAGCATCAAAGTGACGATGAACTCGCTCATGCCGAAGGCCTGACGCAACAGCGCGGCCAGGCCAGACCAGAGCGCCCCGGCCGCCATCGCCAGCAGCGCCAGCGTCGGGATCATCGCCAGCGGCGGCAGGTCGAGATAGAGGCCGGCGATGGTCGCCGCCAGCGCGCCCATGAGCAACTGGCCGGGTTGGCCCAGGTTGACCGGCCCCGATGCAAAGGCGATGGCTGCGGAAAGGCCGGTGAGCACGAGCGGGACGGCGTTTTTGAAGGTGGTCGCCAGCGCGTAGGGGCTGCCGAGCGAAAACTGAAACAGCGCCGCGTAGCTGGCCAACGGATCGTAGCCCTGCGCCAGCATGATCAGTGCGCCGAGCGCCAGTGCAATGAGAACGCCAAGCGCAGCGTTGAGCACCCTTGCCATCTGCGATCAAGCCTTTCCTTCCAGCATGTAGCGGCCTATCTGTTCGACCGTGGCCTGCTCGACGGGCAGATCGGCGACGATCTCTCCACGGTGCAGCACCACGATGCGGTCGGCCAGCAGGAAAATCTCTTCGAGATTGGCCGAGATCATCAACAGGCCGCGACCGGCGCGACGCATCGCCAACATCTGGTCATGCACATACTCGATCGAGCCGACGTCCAGCCCGCGCGTCGGTTGGTCGAGCAGGATGAAAGGGCATTCCAGCAGCAGCTCGCGACCCAGGATCACCTTCTGCTGATTGCCGCCGGAGAGCGCGCGCAACGGCGCAGCGCGGGCGGGCATGCTCACGTTGAAGCGCTGCGCCAGCGCATCGGTGAAACGGTGCGCGGCCTTTCGATCGAGCAGCAGCCCTTTCCAGCGCGTCAGCCGTGGGTTGAGACGGTGATGGGTCATGATGGCGTTTTCCACCACCGAGGCGGCCAGGCTGCCGCCCATGCGCCCCCTGTCTTGGGGAACGTAGGCGATGTAGCGCCGTCGCTCCAGGATCGGCGCGTGGGTGAGATCGACGCCGGCGACGCGCAGCGTTCCCGCCGTCGGTTGAAGCAGGCCGGTGATGGCGTTGACGAGCTCCAGTTGGCCGTTGCCTTCCACGCCCGCCACGCCGACCAGCTCACCGGCGCGCACCTGCAAGTGAACGTCCTTAAGCCGGACGCGGCCGTGCTCGTCTTCGTAGCGCAATCCCTCGACGGCGAAGACGACGTCGCCGGGCGCCTGAGGCGTGCGCCGCGAGCTGAAAAGCACCTCGCGGCCGACCATCAGCGCGGCCAGCTCGCTGCGCGTCGTCTGGGCGGCGGGGAGGGTGGCGACGACGCGGCCCTTGCGCAGCACCGTCACCCGCTCCGCCAGCTCGAGCACCTCCTCCAACCTGTGCGAGATGAAGAGGATCGTATGTCCTTCGTTGCGCAGCTCCCGCAGCTCGGCGAAGAGCTGGGGAATCTCCTGCGGCGTCAGCACCGCGGTCGGTTCGTCCAAGATCAGCACGGAGACGTCGCGATAGAGGAGCTTGAGGATTTCCACCTTTTGACGCGCCGCCACGGAGATGTCGGCCACGATGGCGTCAGGGTCGAGCGCAAAATGAAAGCGGTCGATGATTGCCTGCACTTCGCCGCGCGCACGCTTTCTGTCGATGCGTCCCAGGCGATCGACCGGCTCTGCGCCGAGCACGATGTTTTCCCACACCGTGTATTCGTTGATGAGCAGGATTTCCTGGTGCACCATGCCGATGCCCGCCGCGATCGCTTCGCCGGGGGAGCGAAAGCGCACCGGACGGCCTCGATAGCGAATCTCGCCCCGGTCGTGGTGGACGAGGCCGTAAAGCACCTTCATCAGCGTGCTCTTGCCCGCGCCGTTTTCGCCGACGAGCGCGTGGATCTCGCCGTCGGCGAAGCTCACCGTCGCGTCGTCCAGCGCCAGCACATTGGGCGGATAGACCTTCACGATGCCTTGCATCTGGATGAGAGGAGGCGCAAGTTGCACGCTGCGGTCTGCGACTTGCGCCTCTGCGCGCTGGGTTGACATTTCGCCGCCTGGGGCCATAGTTTATGCTTTAGAGGGATGCGCTATTGCCAGACGTCGCGGCCGTCGTACAGCTCGATTTTCAGCGTTCCGTCTATGATCTGCTGGCGCAACTCCCTCACGCGCTGTTCGATCGCCTCCGGCAACACTTTGACTTTCGCTTCCGTCACCAGATCGACGCCGCCGCTGGCCAGGCCATACTGGAGCACGGCGCCGGGCTGATAGGTTCCCTCGACGATGCTCTTGTAGACGTCCTGGATCGCCTTGCCAACGTCCTTGATGTCGGAAGCGACGACATGGCCCGGCTCCAGGTCGTTCTGATTGGTGTCCACGCCGATGGCGTAGAGGTTGCGCTCGCGCGCCGCCTGCAAAACGCCGATGCCCGCTGCAGCCGCCACCTGGAAGACCACGTCCGCTCCCTGGTCGTAGAGCTGCAGGGCCGCCTGTTTGCCTTTGGCTGCATCGTCCCAGGCGCCGCCGAGCGACTTCTTCAGCACGATGATCTCCGAATCGACCGATTTCGCGCCGTTCTCGTAGGCAAAGATGAAGGAATTCACCACGGGGTCAACGTCGCCGCCGACGACGCCCACGATCTTCTCCGGGTTGATGTTGGGCACGCTCGTGTCGAGGGTCAGCATGCCCGCCACGACGCCGGCGAGATAGGCGCTCTCCTCCTCGATGAAGTCGACCGAGGTGATGGTGTTGGCGCTGTTTTGCACCACGGTGTCGAGGTTGACGAAGATTTTGTCTGGATTTTTATCGGCGATCGCCTTGAGCTGATCCTCGAAGCCGTAGGAGATGACGAAGATGACGTCGGCGTAGCTCACCGCCGCCTGCAGCGACGGCTCATACTTGCCGGCGTCGAAGTTGGCCTCGATGGTGCGCGTCTCGACGCCGTAGTTGGCCGCCAGCGCGTCGATGCCTGCCTTGCCGGAGTCATAGAAGGCGTTGTCGCCCAGGGCGCCGTTGATCAGATACACGACGCGCTTGGGTTGGGCGACGGGCTGCTCTGTGGCCGGTTGCGCTGCCGGCGCCAGGGTGCAGCCGACAAGCACAAAGCCGAACAGCAAAGAAACCAGGATACGGAATCCTTTGTACATTGTGCATCCTCCTCAGCAAACAATAACTTGTTGATGATCTCCGGCGCAACGGAATCGCCGTTGATTCGATTGTCTCTCGCAAAATCACCCTGCAATGCTCGCAGCCGGAAGCCCTCACCCCCTGCTCCTCTCCCAATGCTGGGAGAGGAGCAGGAAGGAGCGCCGGGGATTTGGTTAGCCGAGGCAACGCCTACGGAGTGATGATGGTTTTTCGTAGGCGCGGCTCGCAGCCGCACGTCCTCGACAATCCCCGAGCATTTGGGCGAACCCGGCCAGCGCCGCTACGAGCGGCGCCTACGGATTCCCCCGCAATCGGTGAAAGCCCATCCCATTGGGAATCGGCGACTACAATCAACTTCCGACTTTTTTGTCCACGAGAGCGGTTTCAATTTCTTACAGATTCTACGGCTCTGTGATTTCCAACACCACATGGTTGGCCCGATTGCGCGAAAAGCGCCCCATCAGGTTGAAGAGCTGGAATTGCCAGCCGTATTTCTTCGCCAGCCGCTCCCGTTGCTTTCGATCTTCCGCCGGATCGTCGAGCACGCGAGCGCGGGCTTCCACCCATGCGCTCTTGGGATTGCCGCGCGCATCGCTGACGGCAATGCGCACCCGTCCGTTGTTGCGGATGCGCTTGACTTTGCCGCTGTCCGCCAGCGTCCAGACATAGAGTTTGCCGTTCTCCGCAGCGACCCAAACGGGCGTCACCACTCCCTCTCCGCTTTTCCGAAAAGTCTCCAACGCAATATAGGTCGGATTGCCGATCTCTCGAAAGGTCATGCAGCGAGTCCTCCTTGAGTTTGATGACTTTCTGAAAATTGAGTCTACTCGCTGCACTCAAAATAGACGGTGACCGGCCATGCAAAAGTCCGGTGCGGCTAGCGCACTGCGTATCCCAGTTGCTTGAGCAGATTCTGCCGCCGCCGCCAGCGCTCCCACACTTTGACCCACAGTTCAAGGTAGACCTTGGTTCCAACCAACTCTTCAATTTCAGGCCGCGCCATCTGCCCGATGCGCTTGATCATGCTGCCGCCTTTGCCCAGCACGATCGGCTTTTGCGACTCGCGTTCGACGTAGAGCACGGCGGAGATGTAGGTCAACTTTTCGCTGCGCTCTACGAACTCATCCACCTCAACCGCCAGGCTATGCGGCACCTCATCCTGCAACAGGAGCAGCGCCTTTTCGCGGATGATCTCCGCCGCCATGTGGCGCAAATTCATGTCGGTGATTTGGTCCTCGGGATAAAAACGAGGGCCCGGCGGCAGCAGCGCGCGAACCAAAGCCAGCAGATCCTCGACGCCCGCCCCCGTCGCTGCGCTGAGGAGGACGGTCTGCAGGGCGGGTTGGTTGCCTGGCGTTTGCTCCGGAAGCCAATCGAGCAGCGCCGTGTACTCGCGCACGCGCGCCGCCGTCGCCTCTGCATCGCCATGCCAGCGGTCGATCTGGTTCAGCCCCAGGATCAGCGGCGGAAGCTGGATGCGTTTGCGCTTGCGCGTGGTCAGATGGCGCAGCAGCTCGACGATGGCCTGCTCCTCGTCTGTAGGCCGTGTGTTGATGTCCACCAGCCAGAGCACGACGTCGGCGTCGGCGATGGCGTCGGCGGCCACCTGCACCATGTACTCGCCCAGCTTGTGCAGGGGACGGTGAATGCCGGGCGTGTCCAGAAAGAGCATCTGCGCGTCCTCGGTGGTGAGGATGCCCAGAATGCGGTCGCGCGTCGTCTGCGGCTTGGGGCTGGTGATGGCGATCTTCTGCCCCAGCAGTCGATTGAGCAACGTCGACTTGCCGACGTTGGGCCTGCCGATCACCGCAACAAAGCCGCTGCGGTGGTCGGCGGGTGGCTCCGCGTCGGCGTTCGGATTCTGGAGAAGGTCAGACCGTTCTGTGCTGGATGGCTCCATGAACCCCTCGGCCTCGTCTTACTGGAAGCGCAGCGACATCAACGCGCTGATGAGCGCCGCCGCCGCGCAGACGCCGAGCGCCAGCACCACCAGCAGCGGAATCAGCACCACCAGCAGCGCGCGGCCATCGCTGAGGCGATGCTCCGCCTTGGTGGCGAAGAAGACCAGCGCCAACGAGTAGATGGAGATAAGCGGCGTCAGACAGCCGACGAAGGGCGCCAGGCTCAGCAGCGTGCTCACGATGCCTAGCGGCGCTGCGAACGCGGCGTTGAGATAGGCGTAACGCCCGAATTCGCCGACGCCTCCCAGCAGCCTGGCGATCAGATGATAAACGGCCACGCCGATCAAGAAGAAGAGCGGCACGATGATGATGTTGAGCAAGCTGCCCAACCCAACCATGCCCATGCCGCCGCCGGTGAACATGCGCATCATTTGCTCGAACTGCGCCGCTTCGGCGGGAGACATGCCGGCTTGCGCCATAAATTGAGGCATCATGGCGCTCATCGTGTTGAGCGCCAACATGCCTCCCAACAGGCCGATCACCGATGCGATCACAGCGTAAATCACCATCCACAAAATTGCGGTCGTCACTGTGGCGTTCGGCTTCTGGCGCAATTCCAGATAGGTCGCTTCGCTCGGACTGGTCGTCGCCTTGAGCCAGGTCTGCCACATGTCGAAAAAGTTCATGTTTCCCCCTCCTGTGCTGAAAGTCGGTTCAACGCAAAGGCGCAAACTGACAAATTTATCGCAGCGGCGGCGTCGACTTGGGTAGATTCAGGTGGATCACGCCGGTCGCCTCATGCGGCTCTTCCATGCGCCAGCCAAAATGCGCGCTCATAAAGCGCAAATAGGGATCCGGGTTCAGCGCCTGCTCGATCATGTACGTGGAGCCGGTGAGAATAATGATCTCGCCCTCGCGCTGCAGTGAACGCGCTGTGCGCAGCGCCTGTTGCGGCTCGAACGCCACCAACACGGGAATGTCGCCGACGATGCCCTTCACCTCCTCGCGCACGCGCGCCGGGTCCTGCCCCTTGAACGATGCGCTGGTGACGATGATGGTGTGTGCAATCTCGGCCAGGGCGCGGAAGACTTTGCTCGAGATGCGCTGCCCCGAGATGCCGACCACCAAAATTTTGCCGCGATCGCCGAATTGTCGGCGGATTTCGCCGGAGAGCGCCTCGATCTTTTCGGCGTTGTGGGCGATGTCGGCGTAGATGTCGTCTTCCACCCGCCAGAAGCGCCCCAGCAACCGGGCGTTGGCGAAGGCGCGCAGCACGGCGTCCTCGTCGATCGTCGGCGCCAGCCGACGAATCACGGCCAGCGCCAACGCGGCGTTGCGCTTCTGATAGTCGGCGTGGAGCAACGAATCCGGCGAAGGCTCGAGCGTGTGGGCCTGCAGCGCCGCCTCCAACGCCGCAACCTCGGCGTCGCCGACCTCGATCAGCGGAGCGCCGGCGGCTGCACACACCTGGCGCACGATCTCCAGCGTGGCGGGCGCCTGTTCCGTAGTGAAAAAGGGGACGCCGGCGCGGGCAATGCCCGCCTTGTCGAGCGCGCGCTGCCAGAGTTCGCTGCCCAGCAGGTGCGCGTGGTCGCTGCCGACGTTGGTCAACGCCGTCGCCACGACGTCGAGCGCGCGCGTCTGGTCATAGCGCCCGCCGACGCCGGTTTCGATCGCCGCCCATTGCACCTGGTGTCGTTCGAAGAGCGTGAGGGCGATCAAAATCGACGCCTCGTGAAAGGTGTGCACGTGCGCCGGATTGTCGGTCGCAATGCGCACGCAGTGGGGGCGCACGCGCTCTTCCCAGGCCGCCATCACGTCCTCGCGCGAGACGAATTCACCGTTGATGCTGAACCGTTCGCGATAGTCGAAGATGTGCGGGCTCATGAAGGCGCCGGCGTTGCCGATACAGGAAAACCCCAGCTCCAAAAAGCGGCAGGTGGAGCCCTTGCCGCCGGTGCCGGCCACATGGATCAGTTGAGTTGGATGCCCGTCGGGCCAGAGCGTCGCGATCGAGCGACGCAGCAACTCGTGCCGCGCCAGCTTCGCAATCGACCATTCGGCGTGATAGATCTGGTCGACGACGTTGTAGTAGGGAAAATTGGCGGTGAACACAGACGCTTTCCTGGGCGTGTTTATTCGTCGAATGGCACCGGAACCACTGTGGCGTGAATGCGCTCGATCTCGGCGGCGATCAGCGCCTGAACATCCTGCACCGCCGTCTCTACAGGAAAGGCGAAGGTTTCGCCGTTGCGGCGCAGTTTGCCTTCGATGACGCCGTTTTGCAGCCCTTTGGCGCCGACGGTGAGACGAATCGGGATGCCGATCAGGTCGGCGTCGTTGAATTTGACGCCGGCGCGCTCGTCGCGGTCGTCGTAGAGCACTTCCACGCCCGCCGCCAGCAGATCGGCGTAGAGCTTTTCGGCGGCCTCGGCCACTTCGGGCGTCTTTTCGGTCGCCAGGCTGATCAAGATCACCTGGTAGGGCGCCACGGTGATCGGCCATTGAATGCCCGCCTCATCGTGGTGCAGCTCGATGATCACCGCCATCAGCCGGCCGGTGCCGATGCCGTAGGAGCCCATTACGATCGGCTTCTCTTCGCCGTTCTCATCCAGGTAGGTGGCGCCCATGGCGACGCTGTATTTGGTGCCGAGCTTGAAGATGTTGCCCACCTCCACCCCGCGCGCTGTGCGCACCGCGGCGCCGCATTGAGGACAGGCGTAGCCGTCGCTCACCGCCACGAGATCGACGACGAGGTCGGCGGTGTAGTCGCGCCCGTAATTGGTGTTGCGCAGGTGATAGCCCTCGCGGTTGGCGCCGGCGACCAGATTGGGGCTGCGCGCCACCAGGTCATCGACGACGAGCAGCACCCGGTCGCGGCGAATGCCGATCGGCGAACCGTAGCCCGGCTCCGCGCCGATGGCGCGAATTTCGGCGGCCGTGGCCGGACGCAGACGCCGCGCCTTGATGGCATTGGTTAGCTTGGTCTCGTTCAGCTCCATGTCTCCGCGCACCACGCAGAAGACGAACTGCTCCTTGACCGAACCGTCCGGCTGTTCGAGGTCGGCGATAAAGAAGACGGCTTTGGCGGTGGCGCTGGCGGGGATGTTCAAGAATTGCGCCAGCGCCTCAATCGTCGAGACGCCCGGCGTCGCCACCTCCTCCAGCGGCAGCGGCTCGGCGACGGGCGGCTCCGGCTTGCGGAAGACGGCCACCTGACGGTTGGCGCTGTAGCCGCAGGCGTCGCAGAGCACGAGCGTGTCCTCGCCGATTTCGGTCAACGCCATGAACTCATGCGCCATGCGCCCGCCCATCATGCCGGTGTCGCTCTTGACGGCGATCACGTCGATGCCGCAGCGGCGGAAAATGTTGTAGTACGCCTGATAGAATTTGGGATAATAGGCGTCGATGCCCGCCTCGTCGCGGTCGAAGGTGTAGGCGTCCTTCATCGTGAATTCGCGCACGCGGATCAAGCCGGCGCGCGGCCGCGGCTCGTCTCGGAATTTGGTCTGAATCTGGTAGAGCATCATCGGCAACTGACGATAGCTGCGGATGAAGCGCTTCGCCAGGTCCGCCATGATCTCCTCATGCGTCATGCCGAGCACCATGTCGCGGTCGTTGCGATCCTTGAAGCGCACCATGTCGCTGCCGATCTGATACCAGCGCCCCGACTTTTGCCACAGCTCGGCCGGATGCACCATCGGCAGCGTCACCTCCTGCCCGCCGATGGCGTCCATCTCCTCGCGGAAGATGTTTTCGATCTTGTGTTTGGTGCGCTGCGCCAACGGCAGGTAGTCGAAGATGCCCGCCGCAATTTGATGGATCATGCCCGCCCGCAGCATCAGCTGATGGCTGACCACTTCGGCGTCGGCCGGCGTTTCACGCAGCGTCTGAAAAAATAATCTAGAAACTCGCATAAGACACTCCAAAGATAGTGAAGAGCGGAGGATGTTTACGCGCGTCCGAGCAGCGCCTCGACGCGCGCTTTGATTTCTTCATAGCTCGCCACGCCTACGATGCGATCCACTTCTTCGCCGTTGCGCACCAGCAGCAGCGTCGGCAGCCCCATCACGTTGTAGCGCGCCGGCGTCTGCGGGTTTTCATCCGTGTCCAGCGCCGCCACCAGCAGGCGTCCTGCGTAGTCTCTTGCCAGAAATTCCACATAGGCCGACATCACCTGACAGGGCTGGCACCATTCCGCCCAGAAATCGACCACCGCCGGCAGGGAGGACTGCGCCACCACCGAATCGAAGTCGGCGTCGGTCACGTCCACGATCGATGGAGGCTGCGGCTCCATCGCCGCCGTCTCTTGAGGCGCTTTCTGCGTCGGACGCCCAATTCCCAGGCGCCGTTTTAATTGATCGAGCATGGACTGTTTTTCTCCTTTTTCCTGCTTTTCAAGATCTCCGTGATGGATGCTTGCTTTGGGAAGACGCAGGCGCTGTTCGAGGGGCCTTGCGGCGGATTCCCGCAGGCGAAGCCATCCCTCCCCTGTCCTGGCGCCGAGCTGTTGCATGCGGCTGCGCATCGATGGGCCGATTTCAGAGAGAATGGCGCCCAGCTCCGCCGACAGTCGACGTTCATCGAGACCGGTCAAAGCGCGCAGGCTTTCGCTCCAGTCGCCGACGTGCGCCTCGCCGAGGCGAAAATAAGCGTCGGCGCGCTTGCCGATGAGATAGGTCATCAACAGATTGGCGGCGGCGGAGAGGGCGACGCCGACGAACGGGATGACCTTGACCAGCGCCCGGCCGGCGAAACGTTCGCCGAGGCGCGTGGCAAGCCTGCGGCTCGCCTGGTTGACCAGCCGCTCGGCGCCCACGTTGAGACCCGCCACCACGAGCAGCGCGTTGCGCGCTTCGTCGGGCTGCAGCCGCTTGCCCCGCGCGGCGGCGATCTCCATCACCAGCTCGGACTGCAGGCGCAGCGTTGCGCCCACATCGGCGGCGGCCCCGACCGTAAACGCCGCGACGCCACCCAGCCCCGGAATCAACGCCACCGCCGAAGTGGCGGCTCCGACCATGCCGGCCTGACGCGCCTTGCGCCAGATCAGATGCTCCACCAGCGCATCGTCCTGAAGGGAATGTTTGGCGCGAAGGTCGGCCACGCGCTGCGCCGCCAGCTCGATGTCGACGTCCTTGAGGGTGCGCAGGGTGCGTTCAAGCAACGCGTTCAACACACCGCCGTGAAACAGGCCTTCGTCTGAAGCTTTGGCAGCCACATGCACCTCATTCCTGGTCGCCGCGACCGTTGGGCCGAAGCTCGTAATCGTGGGTGATGTGCGCCACGCCCGCCAGCGTGGCATGGGCGCCGCAGTACTTGTGCACGCTCAGCTCGATGGCGCGCTCGACTTTGTGCGAGTCCAGCCCTGCGCCGACGACGATGTAATGCAGATGGATGCGCGTCCAGGGCTTGGGCCACTCCTCCCCGCGTTCTCCGCTGATCTCGATCTGTAGATCTTCCAGCGGTTGACGCTGCTTGTGCAGAATGTCCACGACGTCGATGGCCGTACATCCACCCAATCCCAGCAACAACATCTGCATGGGGCTGACGCCTGGGCCATCGGCCGGGCTCATCACGACGCTGCGGCCGTTGTCGCCGACGCCCAGGAAGCTCTTCCCTTCGATCCATTTTACACGCGTTGTCGTCATGAAAATTCTTCCCCATTACGCCGGATCGGCTTCGTTTCACAATTCTCTGAACTCAGCCAAAATTTCGCCAGAATCCACAACTGATTACTTATGTCTGCCAGACAATCACTTGAGTATATGCCCGCATTGTGCGGATGTCAAAGCAGGTGTGGTACAATAGTGCCCGCCGCTAGCGAAGTTGTTCAGCCCGTTTCCAACGAACTTTTTCCCAAAAAGGAGCGACCATGGCGACGACATATCCTTGGCTTTCCAGCTACGAGCAGGGAGTGCCCGCGACGGTGGAGGTGCCGAATCATCCCCTTCACCAGTTCCTGATCGATTCCTCGCGGAAATACCCGAATAAGACTGCGGTGCGCATGGTGTTGCGCTACCTTCCGCTTGGATTGGCTGTGCAGGCAAGGCTCACCTATCGAGAGCTAGATGATCTCAGCGATCGCTTTGCCGCAGCGCTGGCCGCACAGGGGATTCAGAAAGGTTCACGCGTCTCGATCATGCTGCCCAACTGTCCTCAGCAGGTCGTGATGTACTTCGGCGTCTTGAAAGCAGGCGGCATCGTGGTCAACACCAACCCGACCTATCCGCCCCATGAGCTTGAACCGCTGATGAAAAACAGCGGCGCCGAGGCCATCGTCACCCTCTCCGGCCTGTATCAGCGCGTCAAGCAAATTCAGCCGAACACCAATTTGAAAACCATCATTCTGACCGACCTTTCGGATCACGTAACGGCGCTCTTCCGCCGCACCGTGAACAAACAACTTGCCGCCAAAGGCATGTATGCGGAGGTTCCGTCCGGCGGCGGAGTTTTCTATTACAAAGACCTGATCGGTCGCTACCCCGCCAGAGCGCCGTCTGTGCAGTTTGACACGGCCAACGACACGGCCGTCTTCCAGTTCACCGGCGGCACCACCGGCATCCCCAAGGCGGCGGAGCTGACCCATCGCAACCTGGTCGCCAACACCGTGCAGATGCAGGCGTGGTTCACCGACGTCTCCCCCGGCAACGAAAAGGTGTTGCTGGCCTTGCCCGCCTTCCACGTCTACGGCATGACGGTCGGCATGCTCTTCGGCGTCAGCGTCGGCGCCGAAATCGTCGTCGTGCCCGACCCGCGCGACACCAACCATATCCTGGAAATTCTGCACCGGGAGCACATCACGCTCTATCCGGGCGTGCCGGCGATGTACATCGCCATTATCAATCACCCGCGCGTGACCGAGTACAACCTGCGCTCGATCAAGGCGTGCCTGAGCGGCGGCTCGGCGCTGCCGGTGGAGGTGGCGCAGAAATTCGACGAGATCACCGGCGGCCGCCTGGTGGAAGGCTTTGGCATGTCGGAGTCGTCGCCGGTGACGCACGCCAACCCGATCAAAGGTCGCGTGAAATACGGCTCGATCGGCATCCCGATCCCCAGCACCGAGGCCGCCATCGTTTCGCTGGAGCCGGATGAAAGCGGCCACTACAAGTTCTTCGGCATCGGCGAGGAAGGCGAGCTGGTCGTGCGTGGGCCGCAGGTGATGAAAGGCTACTACAACAACCCCGAAGAGACGGCCAAGACCATCGACGCCGACGGCTGGCTGCACACCGGCGACATTGCGCGCATGGACGAAGACGGCTATTTCTACATCGTCGATCGCAAGAAAGACCTGATCATCGCCAGCGGCTACAACGTGGTGCCGCGCGAGGTGGAGGAAGTGCTCTTCATGCACCCCAAGGTGATGGAAGCGGCGGTGGTCGGCGTCCCCGACCCCAAGCGGGGAGAGACGGTCAAGGCGTTCGTGGTGTTGAAGGAAGGTCAGACGGCGACGGCGGAAGAGATTCGCGAGTTCTGCAAGGAGCACCTGGCGCCCTACAAAGTGCCTACGCTGGTCGAATTCCGCAAAGAGCTGCCCAAGACGCAGGTGGGCAAAGTGTTGCGCCGCATGCTGGTCGAGGAAGAGAAGGCGAAGCTGGCCGCCGCAGCGAAAGAGCAGCAAAAGTAAGTTAGCAGTCGCCCATCGAACCATCCGGTCCATCACCTTCCAGGAAGCCTGGAGCTTCCTGGAAGGTTTATTTTCCAGACGCCCGGTCGATCGCCAGCCGCAGCGCGTATTCCTCCGCCATCAATCGCTCGATTTTGCTCTCCAGCTTGCCTCTCGCGCGGCGCGTACGCCAGGTGACGGGCTGCGCCTCCAACCTCGCCAGCTCGCGCTGCGCCTGTTCCAACAAGCGTCGCACCTCTTGTTTGCGGGCGATCAAAGCCTCGCGCTCCATATGCATTTTACAGGATCCTGCGTCGCGCCGGGCGAGAATGAAGTTGCACCTATTCTCGATATTCGGGGGGAATGAAATCTTCCTTGGAAAAGTCGCGCGGAGCGCGCGGACGATAGACTAGATAGGCGATGCCGACGCTGCCGAAGTAGAGCGCAATCAACGGCGCCATCACCAACGTCATGTTGACCGGATCGACGGTGGGCGTGATGGCGGCGGCGATGATGGCGATCACGACGATCGAATGGCGCCAGTAGCGCATCAACTGCGGGCCGCTGACGATGCCTGCGCGCGCCAGAAACGCAATCACCAACGGCATCTCGAAGGCGACGCCGATCCAGAAGACGATGCGCGTCACAAAGCCGATGTAGCGGTCGATCGTCCATTCCTGGGCGATGATGTCACCGAGAAAACCTTGCAAAAACCCAACCGCAGCCGGCAGCAAGATGAAGTAGGCGAATAGCGCGCCGATTACAAAGAGCACCATGATGCCCGGCAGGATCAGCAGCAAATTGCGCTTTTCGTGCGGATAGAGGCCTGGCGAAACGAAGGCGATGACATGATAGACGATCACCGGCATCGCCAGCACGGCGCCGGCTGCAAAACTGACGCGGAAAAAGACGCCGATCGTGTCGGTCGGGCCGATCGCCATCGGCTGCGCGCCCGCCTCGGTGAGCGGACGCAGGATAAACTGCAAGAGCGGACTGACGAAGAGCATTGAAATCAACGTGCCCACCACCAACGCGCTGACCACCCAAATCAGTCGCATGCGCAGCTCGCGTAGGTGGTCTATCAAAGTCATGCGACTTTCTTCGATCGGCTCGTATGTGGAGGGACGGCTCTGGCTCACTGCTTCGCCTCCGCCTCAGCGGATGAATTGTCGCCGTCGGCCTCCGCCTCGGACGACGGCGCAGCGCGCTCCGCCGAAGGGGCAGGCGCGCCGTTTGTCGCTTTTTGTTCGGCGGAGGACCCTCTCTGCGCCCCATCGGACGAAGGCGGCAGAATGGTGTTGGAAGATTTGGCAGGCGAGGACGCAGCGTCCGCCAGCGGCTTGGATGCAGCCGAAGAGCGAGTTGCACCTGAAGCGGCGGCGGAGGAAGACGAAGCTTTGGAGGACTGCGAACTGGCGGGGGGAGGCGTCTTGGAGGGATCGAGCGCATCGCTGACGATGCGTCGCGGATCCATCTCTTCGAGCATCTTGATCTCTTCGCTGAACTGCGAGGTGAACTCGTTGCTCATCTCGCGCAGCTGACGCATGAAACTGGCGATCGCGCGCATGGCGCCCGGCAGCCGCTCCGGCCCTAACACGATCAAAGCGATGATCGCGATCAGGAAAAGCTCCATGACGCCGATTCCAAAGAAGCTGTCCATCGTTAAAAAGGTTTCCTCTGAATCTCCGCCAGGGCAGAACCCAGGACGCCGTTCACAAAACGGGGGCTGCTGTCTCCCCCAAAACACTTGGCCAGCTCGACCGCCTCGTTGATCACCACTTTGGCGGGGGTCTGTGCTTCGCTGGAGCCGATTTCAAAGAGCGCCAGCCGTAAAATCACGCGGTCGATGATGGCGAGCTGATCCACCGGCCATTCCGGCGCATAGCGGGCGATGATTTCATCCAACGCCTTTTGATGTTTGACGACGCCGGAAACCAAAAAGCGCAGAAACGTCTCGGTCTCTTTGCTCACAGAGACGGGAAGATCGTCGCCGTTCTCGTTCGGCTCTGGATTGGCCAGGCGCGCATCCACGACGTCGCCGGGCCGATGGCCGGTGCTATCCACCTCGAAGAGCGCCTGAAGGGCGAGGCGACGCGCCAGTTTGCGATCCTGGATGAATGAGGCCTCCGGCGCGGCTGGCCGGTCGCCCTCGGCTGCCTTTGGTTTGTGTGCGCGCGACGCCTGTCCATGCGACGTTGTCCGATCCGTCATGGGACTCCTCAGGCCATCACCAACCCTCCATCAACGGTCAGCACGTGACCGGTGATGAACCCAGAGCGTTCGGACGCCAGAAACGCCACGGCCCAGGCCACCTCCTCCGGCGTCCCCATGCGCCCCATCGGCGTGCTGGCGAGGATCGACTCCTTTTGTTCCGGCGTCAGTACGTCGGTCAACGCCGTTGGAATAAAACCGGGCGCCACCGCGTTGACGGTGATGTTGCGGCTGGCCACTTCGCGCGCCAGGCTTTTGGTGAATCCGATCACGCCCGCCTTGCTGGCGGCGTAGTTCGCCTGTCCCGCCTGTCCGGAAAGCCCGACGACGCTGGTGATGTTGATGATGCGCCCCCATTTCTGGCGAATCATGCCGCGCAACGCAGCTTTGGTGACCGCATAGACGCTGCGCAGATTGGTGTTGATGACGATGTCCCAGTCCTCTTCTTTCATCGTCATCAGCAGCGTGTCGCGCGTCGTGCCGGCGTTGTTGACCAGAATGTCCAGCCCGCCGAAATCGCTTTGCACCTGCTTGACCAGCGTCGCGGCTTGCTCCACATCGCTGACGTCCGCCTGATAGATGCGACAGACGCCGCCGGCTTCCGCGATCTGCGACATCACCTTCTGCGCGCCTTCGGCGTTGCCACGATAGTGCACCGCCACTTTGGCGCCCCCTGCGGCCAGCTCGCGGGCGATCGCAGCCCCGATCCCGCTGCTGCTTCCCGTCACCAGAGCGATCCGATTCGAGAAATCCATCACGCCTTCCTTCCTGTGCAATTCATTATACTCATAAAGCGACGTTTCCGAAACGCACCATTTCGACGTATGTGCGCACGCCTTCTGCGTCGTTGACGGTTATGCGGGTGGCGTTGCGCACGATGCGCTTGACCAGCCCGGTCAGCACGTCGCCGGCGCCCAGCTCGACGAAGGTGGTCGCACCCTCAGCGGCGATGCGTTCGATCGAGGCCGTCCACTGCACGCTGCCGGTCAGTTGCGCAGTGAGCTCGCTGCGAATTTCCTCTACGGTGGTCAGCGGCTGGGCCGTCGTGTTGCCGATGACGGGCGCCTGCGGCGGAAAAATGGGCGTGGCTTCGATGGCGGCGCGCAGCGCTTCGGCGGCCGGCTGCATGAGCGGGCTGTGGGCGGCGATGCTGACCGCCAGCGGCACCACCTTGCGAGCGCCTGCCTTCGCCAGGGCAGCCATAGCCGTCTCCATCCCCGCCGCATCGCCGGAGATGACAATCTGTCCCGGGCAGTTGTCGTTGGCGACCTGAACGACGGCGCCGTTGGCGGCGACCTGTGCGCAGATTTCTTCCACCTGCGCCTTTTCCAGGCCGAGCACGGCGGCCATTTTGCCAGGCGCTTGCTCGCCCGCTAGCTTCATCAGGCGGCCGCGCTCGCGCACCAGGCGCAAGCCGTCGGCGTAGCTGAGGCTGCCGGCCGCAACCAGCGCCGTGTATTCACCCATGCTGTGGCCGGCGACATAGACCTGCCGACCACCCGGCGGCAGCGCAGCGTTTCCCAATTCGGCCTCCAGGGCGCGCATGGCGGCGACGCCGGCGGCCATCAAGGCCGGCTGGGCGTTGATGGTGTCGGTCAGCGCTTCTTCTGGCCCTTCGAGCATGAGGCGGCTCAGCGCAAAGCCGAGCACGTCATCCGCTTCTTCCAGCGCCGCGCGCGCGGCGGGAAATGCAGCGGCCAGCTCGCCAGCCATGCCCACGTGCTGGCTGCCCTGACCCGGGAAGAGAAAGGCCGTCTGGTTGACGCGTTGAAGCAAGGCAAAGGGATTCATGGCAACTCCTCACAGCTTCTCAATCGATCGATTGTTCGGTTGAAAGCGAGCAAAAGACGATCGGGATCATCGACCCCGCTGCAAAACAAAAGGGGATTTGGTCGCCCGGCCAAATCCCCTCTGTGCTTGTCATTCCTGTTTCGCCAGTCATGCTGCGGATGCAGGCGTCGCCGACTTCAGGCTGTCAGCGCCCCTGTGGACGATACGGAATCACTTCTTGGTGGATTCCACTTTGATTTCGAGCACCTGGCGCCCTTTGTAAAATCCACAGTGCGGGCAAACTCGATGCGGCAGAATCCGTTGGTGACAATTGCTGCATTCCACCAACGCCGGCGCGCCGATGGCGTCGTGGGCGCGTCGGCGATTGCGGCGACCTTTGCTCAATTTTCGTTTTGGCAGCGGGACCATCTTTTGAACTCCTTATCTGGACAACCCTATCTGGACACGTTATCTTTCCACTTACATGTGTCGTACAATTTTATTTCAAGCCGTTTCATCGGCGCTTTTCTGATCGTTGCGCAGTTTTAGCAGTGCAGCCCAGCGCGGATCGATCTCTTCGTGCTCGTGCGGCTTCTCGTCGCCGACCGAAAACTCGATATCCTCTAGCTCACCCAGTTCGAGCAAACGCTTCGTCAGGTTCGGACATCGCCCCGACCCTTTCCAGTTGCAGGAAGGATACATCGGCAAAGCCAACCAGATCGACTGACGCACCACCTCGGCAAGATTCAGGATGTGATGTTCGTCAATGAGAAGCGCTTCATCCTCCAGATCGGCCTCAGTTCCCTCGAATTCATCTGGATGGATATATCGACCTGTGTAAACCTCCGTCAGCGGTCGAAAATTCTCCTCAATTTCAAACTCTACAGGCATCACGATCGGCTCCATGCATCGGTTGCATATGGTTTGCACGACCGTGCGCAATGAACCGGTGACCAGGATGCCGCTGTTGGTGCGCAACAACTGGATTTCACCGATCAACGGCCCGAGAAATTTCAGCTCGTCATCCAGGCCTTCGAGGGACTCATCGATGCTGTATCGCCTCGTCGCGCCTGTCGGCTCTTTGAGAAGTTGAGCCACATTGTATTGCATAATATCACCCCCTGCTGCATGGAGGGAGTGCTTCGCCAAAAGCGAACGCCGCCCGCGTGATCTCTGTTTGCGCACTGCAAACAGAAGAGTAGTATAAATTTTCGTTCGTCTTCTGTCAAACTCCACGGTGCGCGCGGCTCAACACATACGCGCCGGAAGAGGATGCGTCAATACCAGACGCCTTCATTTTTTCCGCTGAGTGCGAAAACGTACGCGCCGACGCCCAGCATCTCGCCCTTTTCAAAAGGCTGGCGCAGCGCTGTCGCCGGCTCTTCCTTGGCGAGCGCCCAGCCGATCGCCTCGCGTAGCTCGGGATGCTGACGCCAGACTTTGCCGAAGCCGCGCACGGGCTGTTGTTTGCCCGCCGGCGGCGCGAAAGCAGGGTCGCTCTCCGGCTCGCCCTCGCGGAAGGCGTCCTCATAGGCGAACCAGCGTCCGTCGTCCAGAAAAGCGTAGATGCGTCCGTTCTCCTGCACCCACACCATCACGCCGCGCTCAAAGCGTTGAATGGCGGCGGCGCTGCTGACCGGCTCAGGCGCCGCAGCGAAGCCCAGCGCCTGCTGAATGCGCGGGTTGTTTTCCCAGATCAGGGCCAGCGCGCCCGCCGGACGATATAGCCCCTCCGGCGGCTCTCCGATCTGCGCTTCCGGCTGAAGCGGAACCGACGGCTGGAGCGGCGCCTGGGCTTGCGCCGTCTCCACTCCAGCGCCGACCGGCGCCGACCAGCGCATCGCGCTCGGATCGATCGCTAAAATTTCGCCTTGGCGCGTGCCGAGATAAAGGCGAACCCCGCCATCGGCGAGCAGGGGCGTGATGGCGGCGGAAGAAATTTTCCGGTCGAAATCATCCGGATCTGTAAAGCGGGACTCCTCCCATTGCGACCAGGTTGCGCCGCCGTCCTGGGTGCGCCAGATCGCGCGTTGCGTGACGACAAAAGCAGTGCGATCGCCGGTGAAGTTGGGAGAAGGCAAGAGCGCCAACAGCCTATCGCCTGCCTCGATCTCAAGCGTGGCCGTCATCCACGCGACGCCGTCGAGCGTGTAGGCGACGCCGGTGCGGTCGTCGTTGATGCGCAACGAGGGTGCAGGACTGTCGACGCCGCGAGGCAACAATTCCTCGACCGGCGGCAGCGTCGCTCTCCCTTCCGGCGAAGTGTGCGAGGCCGTGACGACCAGCGTCCAGTGGAGGCCGCCATCCGTAGAGCGGTGGAAAGATTCCCCTCCGTCGCCTGTCAGGACGTCATAATAGCGGGAGTGCAGCAGAAGCGTCTGCGACTGGGCAAAATCTGCGGCGAAATGCAGCGCAACGCCGCGCAGATGGGCCAGGTTGTTCCAGAGCGGCTCCCAACGGTCGCCGGCGTCTTGTGAGCGCCAGACGCCGTAGCCTCTCGAGTCACCGTGATAGCCTGTGAGATAGAGCGTGCGGTCGGCGGCGAAATCGGGCGAGAAATAGGCGAAGAAGGTTTGATTGCGCTCTTCGGGCAGGCCTCCGCGCAGCCGTTGCCAGGAGGCGCCGCCGTCGATCGAGCGATACAGTGTGTTCGCCGCACTCGTCGCCAGCAGGGTCTGGTCGGCGGCGAAGTTGGGCGAAATTTGGATGTCTGTAATTTCCCATGTGGGCAAGTTCTCGACGACCGGCGGCGGTGGGGCGGCGGGAGCTGCCCCGCGCTCGTCGATCAGCAGCAGCGAATTGCTGCGCATGGCAAAGATGCGCCCTCGTTCGGCGTCGTAGCCCAGGATGCACGCCGCCGGCCAGCGTCCGAGCGGCGTCAGCGTAGCGAGCTCGATCACCGAGCCATCGGCCAGATACCCCTGACCGGTGCGAGGGTTGACGAAGTCAAAGCTCAGGCCGTCGCGCCATGCGACGCGCTCGCCCTGTAAATCGTCGACCAACAGGTTGGCGTAGATGAGATAGCGGCTGTAGAAACGGTTGCGATAGAACCGGCCATCGATGGGGCCGACGGCCTCCACGGCGGAGCCACAGCCTTGTTGCAACTCTGGCGCCACAGCAGGATCGACGGGAGCCATGGTCGCTGCGTCGAACCAGCGCGGCGGCTCGATGCGGCCGCACCCTTTGCCGGCGCAATGGGCGTCGATTTCGATCGCCACCATGCCCACCTCTGGCAGATGCCAGGCGTTGTCCGCCCAGCGGCAGCCATTGCACCAGAGCAGGCCCACCTGCTCCAGGTCGGTCAGCTCCGGAAACAGGTCGCCCGTAACCTGCAGCGTTTCCGGATCGGCGGTGTAGACGGTGTAGGCGACGATCAATAGCTCGTTGCGGTCAGGGTTGTAGACCGGCGCGCCGGGCTGCTCGAATGCGCCGATTTCCTCCAACGAGGCGCCGTCGACGACGCGCACCCCGCGCGCCGCTTGGGAGTCGGCGTGCGCCTGGGTGAAGGGCTCGCCGATGAAAAGGCGGTTGCGTTCGCGGTCGATGGCGATGGCGCCGCCTTCGATCGTCCCGATCTCCGTCAGCGTCCGGGCGTCGATCACGTAGATTGCCGGCGCTTCGCCCGCGCGCACAAACGAACGATAGACATAAAGGCGTTGATTGCGCTCGTCGAACTCAAGCAGTCCGCCGCGCGGCAGCGTCGCCAGCACGGTGAGGGCGTCGCCGTCCACAACGTAGAGATGGTCGGCGTCGGTGACGTAGAGGCGATTGGCTGCGCGGTCGAAGCGGAAATCCACCAGCGCAACGCCTTCCGACGCCAGGGCAAGCGTCGCCGCCAGGCGAGGGAGCGGCCCTTGTGCGGCGGCGAGGGGCTCCTCCGTGACTGTATTCGATGAATCGGCGGCCTCTGGCGAGGACGGCGGTGCGGGCGGAACAGGCGTCATCTCGGCGGCGGCTGAAAGCTCGCTCACCTGCGTCAGCAGCGCGGCGTTGGCTGTGGAGAGAGCGGCGATCGTCGCCTCGCTCTCGACGGCGGGGGTCGGTTGGTCGCTGCAGCCCGCCGGTGCGAGGGCCAGCGCTACGAGACAAAGGAACACCCAGCGCAAATGGGTTGACTTCTTCATTGGCATCTCCCTTCTCTGGGAAGTTTATCATAGAGAGCGCTTTCACCGGCGGATCCGTTCCCTACCGTCCCGACGCGCAAACCCTACGTCTCGCCCACGCTCCTTCGCACGAAACACGCAATACGCACCATGATTCCGCAGAAGGGACGTTTCAGTCGGGTTTCGCCTTCCCTTCCACCTGCGCCAGCAGTTGCGCAAGCCGCGTGCGAAAATCCTCGCCGTTGAGCAAGGCGCGGCGATGTTCGTCGATGGCGCGGCGATCCGCCTCCGTCAACACAAATCGTTGCGCCAGCAGGTTGAGCTGACGCTTGGCGTCGGCGACGCCCTGCGCCGAACACTCGAGGATGCGCCGGGCGAGGTCTAGCGTGTAGCTCTCCAGACGCTCCGGCTCCACGACATGGTTGAAAACACCGGCGATGTAGGCGTCTTGCGCCGAGATGGCGCTCGCCGTGAAGAGCAGCTCTTTCACCTTGTGCAATCCCAGGACGCGCAGCCAGTAGGCGTAGGTTGCGGTCGGCAGCGGGATGCCCAACTTGTTGGCGGTCATGGCCACTGTGGCGTTGCTGGCGGCGATCACGATGTCGGAGACCATGCAGAGCATCAACCCACCGCCGTAGACCGCCCCCTCCACCATATTCAGCACCGGGATCGGCAACGCCATGATCTGCTCGAACAGTTTCAGCATCGGATCGTCGGCCGGGTCTGCGCCTGGACTCAGCTCGGAGAGGTCGCGACCGGCGCACCAGACGCGCACGCCTGGGTTGGCGCGCAACACGACGACGCGTGCGCCCGCCTGCTGCGCCCTTTCCAGATGCGCAGCGACTTCGGCGGTCATGGCTGCGTTGAACGCATTGAGCTTTTCGTCGCGGTCGAAGGTGATGATAACAACGCCATCGCGCAGTTCAAATTGTGTATGGTTGCTTGAGACCATAGAACGCGAAGCTCCTATCCCGTTGAGTCCCTCCTACATCCCGCTCGTGAGGCGGATTGCCGCCGGGAAATTCGCCTCTACTTATACTTTAGATTCCCGTCGCCGAGAATTCAAACGCCTTTGTTGTTTTTCGTTCGCTTCCGGCACGGCGATTCCAGGCTACACCTGTAGATGTGACCCTCCCTGATAAATCCGATATAATCTAATTGCACTTCACGAAAGAATTTCATTCAAATTCAGAGATGCCGAGGATGCCCATGAACTCGAAAGAACGCGTCAAGGCCACGCTGCGTCGTCAGACCACCGATCGCACGCCGGTCGACTGCTGGCTGTATCAGAAGCAATTTGTCGAAAAACTGAACGCGGAATACGGCCCACGTGAACAGTTTCTCGATGAGTTCGGCATTGACATCTTCGTCGGCTTCGTGCCCTACCCTAACCAGAGCGGTCGGCTCTGGGATGTGCAGGATTTGCCCGCCTTCGACCCTGGCGACCCGCGTGACCCCCGCTGGCTGACCCACACCGATTGGAACTACGACTTCGCCGGGCTGAACGTGATCGAGGCGGTGCGACAGCAGGGGGACCGGCGTTTCATCCTGGCGCATGTGTGGGGCATCGTCGAAGGCACGAGCCGCATCATCGGCATCGAAAATTGCTGGATGAACCTCGGCGCGCAGCCGAAAATCATGGGCGCCTGGTTCGACCGCTACGCCGATTGGCTCTGCGGCCTGGTGGAGAGCCTCGCCGACGCCGGCGTGGACGGCGTCACCCTCTCCGACGACTGGGGATCGAACCAGAACATGCTCTTCTCCCCGCGCATGTGGCGCAACTTGATTGCGCCCTACGCCCGTCGCGTCGTGGCGCACGCCCACAGCCTGGGGCTCTTTGTCAACCTGCACAGCGACGGCTATATCATGCAGATTATGGACGACCTGATCGACATCGGCTTCGACTCTATGCACCCCGTGCAAGAGAGCGCCGGCATGGACCCGCGCACGGTCAAGGAGCGCTACGGAGACAAGATCGTCATCTACGGCTCGCTCGACGTGATCGACGGCCTGCTCGCCTACGAGGGCGACGCCCTGGAGGAGTACATCACCCGGCGCTTCGCCATCTACGCGCCGGGCGGCGGCTTCATCTTCAACACCGGCCACTTCGTGCAGCCGGACATCCCCGTGCAACGGCTGCTGCACGCCTACCGGGTGGTTCAGCGACTGGCGGCGCAATATCATACACCGTAACCGGCTTGTCTGGCTTTCGTATTGTGGGCGTCGTGCGCCTCCGCCTCAAACAGCGTATGGTTTGCCATAGATGCTCTCGCAGGCGGACTCATGCGAAGATTCGCCGGGGGGTGGGGCGTTCAACCGTCCCCTTCGACATATTCGGATGCGAAGGAGCCGATTATGTACATTGTGCAAAAGAGTCAGGCCCGCTGGGTTGCACCCTTGTGGATGGGTCTCATCGCCGGTTTGACCTTGATTCTTTCTCTGACCGCGCGCGGAGAAAACCACGCCGACGAGATTGCGCTCCAGGCAGTCGCCTCCGGCTTTAGCGAACCGGTCTACATTACCCACGCCGGCGACGGCTCCGGTCGGCTCTTCGTGGTCGAAAAGGCGGGCCTCATCAAAATCATCCAAAACGGACAAACTCTCTCCCAGCCGTTTCTCGACATCCGCGACCGCGTCGGCAACGACGGCGAGGCGGGCTTGCTGAGCGTGGCGTTCCCGCCGGATTTTGCCCAAAACGGCTATTTCTTCGTCTATTACAACCACAAGAACAAAAATTTGGTCCCGCCCGATCCTCGCGACGCCGGCAATAACGACGGCTACGACACGGTGGTCGCACGCTTTCGCGTCAGCGGCGACCCCAACCGCGCCGACGCCAACAGCGAGGAGCGCATCCTGCTGCGCAATCAGCCTTACGCCAATCACAACGGTGGGCTGATTCTTTTCGGGCCGGATGGCCGCCTCTACATCGGGCTGGGAGACGGCGGCAGCGCCCACGATCCGCTCAACGCCGGCCAGGATTTGAACACCTGGCTGGGTAAGATTCTGCGCATCGAGGTCTCCGGCGCCGGGACCTACACGGTTCCCGCCGACAATCCTTTCGTCGGGCGCAGCGACGCCAAACCGGAAATCTGGGACTGGGGGCTGCGCAATCCCTGGCGCTTCAGCTTCGACCGGCTGACCGGAGATCTCTTCATCGGCGACGTCGGGCAGAATCAGCGCGAGGAGATCAGCCTGCATCCCGCCGGACAGCCGGGCGGGTTGAATTTCGGCTGGGACTGCCGCGAAGGCGACATCGCCCATTCGACCACCGCCCCCTGCAACGGCCCCTTTGTGGAGCCGATCGTCGCCTACCCGCGCAGCGATGGGCAATCGGTGACCGGTGGATACGTCTACCGCGGCGGCGATTTCCCGCGGCTGCACGGGCGCTACTTCTTCGCCGATTTCGTGCAGGGGCGCATCTGGAGCATCCAGCGAACCGGCGGGGGATGGAGCGCCAAAACGTTGGCCCTGGACACCGAAGAGCTCATTGCCTCCTTCGGCGAAGACGAACGGGGAGAGCTGTACGTAGTCGCCTTCGGTGGAACGATCTATCGGCTGGTGGACGCGGCTGCGCCGGGGCCGACGCTCGACGCCAGCGCCTTCACCGCGTCGCCGACCAGTGCGGTCCCCGGCGATGTGGTCACCTATCATCTGACGTTGCGCAACAGCGGCGGCGCAATCAACGGAACCGTGCAAGCCGATATCTCCGTCCCCAGCGCTTTGACCTATCTCCCGCGATCCTTGCAGGCGACTGCGGGCGCCGTCGATGACGCAGCTGCGCCGCTGCTGCGCTGGCAAGGAGCGATCGGGGCCGGCCAGGTTGTGACTGTCGCCTATCAAGTCACGGTGAACAGCGGCGTCTCTGGCGTGGCGACGACGACTGCACAGGTGAACGCGCCGAATCTGCCAGCCTTGACGCGCAGCGCCTTGCTCACGATTCGCACCTCTGGCGGCGGCGTCGCCGACCCGGACTTTTTCCTGCCGGGCACACAGCCCGAGCACCTGATCGACCCGATCGTCGACCCGACAAGCTGCCAGAGCTGTCATACGACGCCGATCTACGGCGCCTGGCGCGGAAGCATGAAGAGCCAGGCCGGCCGCGACCCGCTCTTCTGGGCGGCGCTGCACATCGCCAACCAGGACGTGGAGAACGCCGGCGATTTCTGTCTGCGCTGTCACACCCCTCGCGGCTGGTTCGGCGGGCGCAGCCATCCCGCCGACGGCAGCGCGTTAGAAAGCTCCGATCTTTCGGCGGGCGTTGCCTGCGAGACCTGCCATCGCATGGTCGATCCGGAGCCGAGCGGCGGCGACGCGGCCGCCGTGGCGCGAGACGCCGCCATCCGCAGCGTCCTCTCCCCCACCCTGCCGGCCGATCATGTCGGTTCGGCCATGCTCATCCTCGATCCAGAGGACAATCGCCGCGGCCCCTTCTCCATTTCACCCGCGCCTCCGCACCCCAAGGCGACGTGGCGCACCGATCTGCTCGGTCAAGGCGGCGATCCGGTGACCGAGGCGCGCGTCTGCGGCGTCTGTCATAACCTCGACAACCCAACGCTGAGCTGGAATCCTCTCACCAACCGTTATGAGCCCAACGCCGAAGACGCTTCTGCGCCCTCCTTTGCCAAAGGCGAGCTGTTCCCGATTGAGCGCACCTTTGACGAATGGCTTTACAGCGCCTACGCCACGGCGGAGGGCGTCTATGCGCCGCAGTTCGCCGGCGCCAAGCCGGACGGCGTCGTGCGCACCTGCCAGGACTGTCACATGCCGCGGACAACCGGCGTCGCCGCCACAGGCGGCGTGCAGCGCGATTGCGTCAGCAACGGCTGCCTGCCGGAGCACAGCTTCGCCGGGGCCAACACCTGGGCGCCCCAGTTGCTGCAAGACCCGCGCTGGCGGCTCAACGCCGCCGGAGATGCGCTGCATCTGAACGCAACTGTCGAGTCGGCGCGCTCAATGTTGCGCCGCGCCGCCACGCTGACGATTGAGTTCGACCCGAACGTCACGCCCAAGCAAGCGCGTGTGCGCGTCATCAATGAAACCGGCCACAAGCTGCCGACCGGCTATCCGGAAGGCCGACGCATCTGGCTCAACGTGCGCGCCTACGACGCCGCCGGCCGTCTCATTTTCGAGTCAGGGGCCTATGATCCGCTCACCGGCGTTTTGCAGCAGGACCCGCAGATCAAAGTCTACGAAGCGAAACTGGGCATTGATGACGGCGCCACCGTCACCGAGAGCTTCCACTTTATCCGTAACAATACGGTGCTCAAGGACAATCGCATCCCGCCGCGCGGCTACACAGTCGCCGCCTACGACCAGCCTGGACTGCGTCCTGTGGGCGCCGTGTATGTTGACGGCCAGCACTGGGATGAGACGCTCTACGCGCTGCCGGACGAGGCCGCCTCCGTGGTTGCCGTCCTCTACTATCAGACGGCGTCCAAAGAATATATTGACTTTCTCCGCACGCGCGGAGGCGCGGACGGCGCTGTGCTCGGCCAGATGTGGGACGACCTCAAAAGCCCTCCGGAAGCGATGGCGACAGCGATGGCTCCGGCGCGAAAACAGTATTTCCCGCTGATCGTGCGCTAAGGCGCCGTGCGACCGGCGATTCACCTCGTAGACTGCTCTTTCAGGAGGTCTCGAATTTCGCTCAGCAGCTGCACCTCAGGCGAAGGCGCAGGCGGGGGCGCCGGCGTTTCCTGCTTCTGTCTCATCATGGCGTTGGCGCTTTTCACCACAAAGAAGAGCGCCGCTGCAATGATCAGAAAATTGACGATCGCCTGAATGAAGTTGCCGTACTGAATGCGCGCGTCGCCCACCGTGATCGCCAGGCCGGTGAAGTCCAGCCCGCCGATGATGACGCCGATGATGGGCATGAGAATGTCGTTGACGAGAGAGTTGACAATTGCGCCGAACGCGCCGCCGATGACGACCGCCACGGCCAAGTCGAGCACATTGCCGCGGCTGATGAATTGTTTGAATTCGTTCCACATAGAGGATGCTCCTTGATCTGTGCGCTGATGAACCGATGCCGGGAAGTTGCAAGTCGGGCGAGGCGCCTCGCCTTCGACTTGAACGATACACGGACGAGAGAGAGGCGTCAAGGGCGCTTGAAGCGGCCTGAGAAGAGCAATGTTGAGGCGAGGGTAGAAAACGCGTCAAGGCGGCGCCGATCCTCCCGGCGCCGCCCCTATAGAGTGCTATCGCTGACCGCAGCCGATCCGCTTCACTGGCCGAGGATATTCAAGAACCGATACCCTCTGGCCGAAAGTTCGCTCAAGATGATTTCCAGCGCCGCCACGGTTTGGGAGCGTTCGCCGCCGCCGTCATGTAAAAGCACGATGGCGCCTGGGAACACATGGTTCAGGACATGGCCGGCGATCGCATCGACGCCGGGGCGTTGCCAGTCCTGTGGATCAATGTCCCAAAGCACGGAAGTGAGCCCCATCTCCGCCAGCCACTGGCGATTTTCTGCACTGATGGCGCCGTAGGGGGGGCGCACATAGAATACATCGCCGTCAAGCGTAAAGAGGTCTCCGGCTGCGTTGACCAACTCGTTGCGCGTGCGTTGCACCTGGTCGTAGAACTCCTCGCGGCTGATCTGATCCAAATAGACGTGATCCCAGGTGTGGTTGGCGATGTAATGGCCGTCTGCAGCTGCGCTGCGCACCAGATCGACGCCGTCGCGCACCTGGCGCCCCACCACGAAAAAGGTGGCGCGAGCGTTGTACTGCCTCAGCAACTCCAGAGTCCGTTGGGTGTAGTCGCCGTTTGGGCCGTCGTCAAAGGTCAGGTACACGATGGGCGCGCCGTCAGGCGTGGTGGCGGGAAGATTGGCCAACAGCGGCTGAGCGGCGGTCGCAGCCGTTGGCTCCGGCGGCAGCTCTTCAGAGGGCACGATGCGCACCAGGCCCAGCTCACCGCTGATTGCGCCCAGGTCGCTGCGAATCCAGGCGACGCCGCCGTCCAGGCAACAGACCTGCAGCCAAATGTTGCGCGGCGCCCCGACGCCGATGCGACCGATGACCTCTAGCGTGTCGCCTCGATAGACGCGATAGAGCACAGGATAATTGGTGCTAGGGCCGCTCCGCGCATTGATCGCATCGCCGGCCACCGTGAATTGAACGCGGCTCAAATCCAGGCGCGCACGCGTCGGCGTCGCCAATGCCAACAGCGTGCGCAGGTCGATCAAACCGGTGGGCATGAGGCCTTCCGCCGCCTGGAAACGACTGACGCTTCTGCGCACATTTTCTGAATACAAGCGATCGTCCGCCGGAGAGGCGTAGTTCAGGTAAGGAATTTGGGAGAGCAACCCATTCACCTCCCGCACCAGGGGATGACGTTGACCGGCGCCGAGCGTCAGCTCCAGGTCTTCTCGATCGTAGCTCAGCTGGTTTAGCCCGACTGAAGTCATGGAGAACTCTCCATTCTGGATGATCCCCTCAAGCAAGATGGTTTGCGTCAAAGCAACGCCGTTTTCATCCATCGTGAGACGAATTGTAATAAGATCGCCCCCTTGCGTCCACAGGCCGCTCCAACTTCGCACCATCTCAGAGTTAGGAGGAGCGGTTTCTATCAATCTTGCATATCCGTTCGGACGCAAAACGAGCTGAAATGCGCCGCCCTGAACGGGGAGAAGCCGATCTTCGGACTGGGTCTGCACACTCTGCGCAAGGGCCTGGTTGGGAGCTGCGCCTACAACGCTCATCGCCAGCAGCCATGCTCCCAAGATGAACAAAAAGACAAAAGCGGGTTGCAACCTTGATCTGTTCACGGTTCATCCCTTTCTGTTGGAGCACAGTTTACACCCACAACGTCGTCGCGTCGCCGCCGGTTCCCTGTCCAGCCGATCACCAGCGTCTTCCCAGGCTTCCCTCGTCCGCCCCTGCAAGGAGCTTCCTGGGAGTTGCGCGAGGCGATGCTCCTGGTTTCACCATGCATTTCCTTCAGACTTCACCGTCTGATTTTTGGTTTCCAGTCTGCTGGTCGATAATCCTTGTAACATCGATTGATTCCTCATGACAAATTCGGAGCAACACGATGAATCTGGCAAACTGGATTACGCTGGCCCGATTCCCGTTGCTCATTCTCCTAGTGGGGGTGATCTACTTCGGAGATGCAACAGGACGTTTTCTGGTCGTGCCAGGCGTATTGTTGTTGATTGCGCTTGACGCTGTAGACGGCATCGTCGCACGGCGGCGAGAAGAAACGACGCTGCTCGGCAGCGTGCTCGACATCGCCGCCGATCGCGCCGTGGAGCTGGTGCTGTGGGTAGTCTTCGCCAATCTGGCGCTAATTTCGCTGGCAATTCCTATCACTTTCATCATCCGCGGGGCGCTCACCGACTCGGTGCGCGAGCTGGGGTACGCTGGCGGCAAGACGGCGCACGACCAGATGAACAGCGACTGGGGCTACTGGCTGGTCGCCGGCCGACCGATGCGCGCCGGCTACGGCGCCGCCAAGGCGATCGCCTTTGCGCTTCTCGCCCTGACGCTGGCGCTGCAGACCGCCGCTTCGCCTGCGCTGCAGCCAGTCTGGATCGCCGCCGTGACGATGAGCTGGATCGCCACGGTGCTTTGCGTGGTGCGCGGCGCGCCTGTGGTCATTGAGGCGTTTCGCGGGGAAGAGAAAGGAAGACCATGAAGCTGCTCGACGAGATTCGCAAAGGTTGGCGCATCTTCTGGCGGCGTCTGCGCAAGCAAGGCGCATGGGTGACGCTGCAATGGATGTGGGGCCGCGGTCTTTCTTACATCACCGGCGTGCCGATGCTGCGTTACAGTCGGGTGACGCCCCAGCTTTACGTCGGCCCTCAGTTCAATCGGCTCGGCAAGCGCCGCCTGGAAAAGGAGGGGGTCACCGCCGTGGTCAATTTGCGCACCGAGTTCGACGACGCGGCGCACGGCCTCGCCTTCCCCCAATATTGCTATTTGCCCACCGTCGACGATGAGGCGCCCAGCGTCGAGCACTTTCAAAAAGGCGTCGATTTCATTCATTCGGTGATCGAGCAAGGCGGCAAGGTGTACATCCACTGCAAGGCGGGCGTGGGTCGGGCGCCCACGCTGGCCGCCGCCTATCTCATTTCACGCGGCCACAGCCTCGACGACGCGCTGGCCTTGATCGAGCGCGCGCGCCCCTTCATCGCCATCACCCCGCCGCAGATGGAGGCGCTGCGGAAGTATGAGAGGGCGCGTGAGGGCGGGAGAGGGTGAGAGCGGGAGAGGGTGAGGGCGGGAGAGGGGGAGAGCGGGAGAGGGTGAGGGCGGGAGAGGGTGAGAGCGGGAGAGGGTGAGAGCGGGAGAGGGTGAGAGCGGGAGAGGGTGAGAGCGGGAGAGATGGATTTTCCACGTTGCACTTGATTTGCAGCGTGCTGGAGCTTCCCCCTTGTTTTTATCCCGTGGGCAGCAGCCGTCGCAACGGGCCAACGGGCAGCGAACGCACAATCACCGCCATATCTTCTCCACGGAAGGCGCCGGTCAACGGCAGGCTGACCATGTAGACCAGCAGGCCAATTCCCACCGCAGGCCATGCGTTGACGCCGGCCTGGATGAGAGCGTAGGCGACGGCGCCCATCGCCGCAGTGGAGAGCAGCGGCGGCGCATAGACCTGCAGCCACGGCACAACGCCCACATGACGCCGCACGATCCAGTAGAAAGGGATGAGCAGGCTGAACTCGCTTAGGATGGTGGCGACGGCGGCGCCGACGTACCCAAAGCCGGGGATCAAGATCAAATTGCCCACAATGTTGAAGACGACGCCCAGCACAAAGGCGCGCGTGAGGGTGCGCTGCTGATTGACGGCGATCAACACATACTGTGTGACGCTGTTGACGAAGCCGATCGGGATGCTCCAGATGATCACGCGAAAGGCGAGGTCGGCGCCGCCAACGTAAGGGACGGTCTGTCCGAAGAAGCGAAATTCCCCGGCCACGCTGAGATATTGCGCGCCGCCCACCAGGTAGACCAGCGGCGAGGCCAAAAACGTCACACCCATGGCAATGGGCAGGCTGACCATCGTGAGCAGGCGCAGACTGATGACGTAGGAACGCAGCAGGTTGTTGCTGTCGCTGCGCGCAAAGCGGCTCATCAACGGGAAGACCGCCATCGTGAACATGCTGGGGATGATGTTGAGGCCGTCCAGATACTTCAGGCCGATGCTGTAGAGGCCAACCGCCGCCGCGCCGGCGATCGGGCGCAGAATCCACACGTCGATGCGCCAGAAGATTGTCGCCAGCAGATGGTTGAGCATCAACGGCCCGCTGGTGGCGACCATCCACCGCTGCAGCGACCAATCCCAATGCCACTGCGGCTTAAAGAGCGTCGAACGCAAGAGTGCATAGAGCCAGAGCACCTGCAGGATGTTGACGAGCAGCGCCACTGCGGCCAGCCCCACGTAGCCCCACCCCAGCAGCAGCGCCAGCGCGCCCAATGTCACCTTGAGCAGCGCCACGGCATTGGTCAGGCCGGCCGGATATTCCATCTTCTCAAAGGCCATGAACATGCTGCTCAGCGCGTCGGCGTAATTGGCGAAAAGCATCGCCAGCGCCAGCAGAATCAACGCCTGCACCTCCTGGACGTTGATCGACTGCAGCTCCGGCCAGACGGCGCCGACGGTCCAGTAGCCGGCCACGACCAGCCCCATCAGCGGCAGGCTTGCGGCCCAGAGCAGCGTGCGCAGCGCCAACACGTTGGTCAAATAGCGACTGGACTGATTTTTGTCGGCGGCGACGTCGCGCGTGAGCAGGGTGCCCAGTCCGTAGCGGCTGATAATCTCGAAAAAGCCGTAGATCGCCACCACAAAATACCATTCGCCCGTGCCCGCCGGCCCCAGCAGGCGCACGTACAGCATGGCGAAGGCGAAATCCACCGCCTTGTTGAAGAGGCTCAACCCCATCGGCACCAGCGAATTCTTGGCCACGCGCTTGACGTCGTGCTCCTCGATCTCCGGTCGATAGTAGCGCCCCCACGCCCAGAAGATCAGCAGCATCAACAGCGTCATCGCCGAGAGAAAGCTGACGTACAGCCCGAGTTTGAAACTCATCGGGCTGTAGACAAAACGCACCGTCCACTGGCCGTCCCTGGGCAGATAGACGGCGCGAAAGGCGCTGTTGGCGCGCAGCAGCTCCAGCTCGACCTCGTCGCTCTCGTCGCCGCCGAAGGGGCGCAGATACGCCTTCCAGCCGGGGAAGTAGGCGTCGGTGAAGAGCAGCCAGCTGCGGTCGCTGATGTTGACGTCGACGAACGCTTCATTGGCCGTATAGCGGCTGAGGCGCGCCTCGCGCAGCTGCGGGCTGGCCGGAATGAGCGCATTCGGGTCGGAGGGCGGCTGCTCGATGAAGAGCACCTGACGGAGATCGACCTCCGTGAGCGGCTGCTCCGCCGGCGCGGCGACGCGCGCCTCCGGCACGATCGAGACCCGCGGGATGACTTCCAGATTCTCGTAGACGCGCACGGCGTCATCTCGGTAGATTTCTCGCCAGCCCGGGTTGGGGACGGCGTGCTCGGTGATCAAGTATTTGACGTTGAGAAGGTCGAGCAGCGGATTGTCGAGCGCGGCGTAGACGTCGCCGCTCACCTGCGCGTAGATGGGCGCAATGCGGTTGTAGAGCAGCTCATTCTCCTGCGGCTGGATGCGGTCCATGAATTCGACGTACTGCCGCGGGATGATCGAGTCGTAGCCGCGCACGTCGTGCCAGCCGTAGTACATGCCGACGTTGGCGTTGAAGGTCTTCTCTCCCGGCGCGTTGAAGGTCGTGAAGCGCCAATCCGGGGCAAGCGTCGCCGCACGCGCGGGGTCGAAGCCTTCGCGCGCGTGGATGAACTTCACCACGGGCGGCGTCCCTTCCTTCGTCCACGGGGAAAGCGCCGGATCGCTGGCCGGGTTGAACTGGCCGTGCGCCAGGTGGAGATCGAGCGCCGTGACGCCGATCAGAAGCAGCGGCAGCAGGTGACGACGGAAATGGAGAACAGAGAAAGAAACAAGAGACGGTGCAAGCGAAAACGACTCCTGCTCTCTGCCTCTCCTCATCTCCCGGCCCCTCCTGGCCATCGCCCAGAGGATCAGCCCGGCAAGAAGCCCGATGGCGCCGAAGTGCACGAGGTTGGCGGCCTGGTAGCTCCAGAACATGCGCCCGTCGGCGAAGGCCATGCGCGCCAGGTCGCTGCCGTCCACAATGCGCTGGCCGAACGCAATGAACGGCGCTGGGACGAGCACGCTGACGAACACGAGCAGCAGCGCCATGAAACCCGCCGTCGCCAGCAGAAGACTGAGAACCCGCGCAAGGAAGGGAAGAGGAAGTCTGAAACCGGCGCTCTCTTCTTTCCCCTTTTCTCTCCAGCGCAGCAGGCTATTCAGCCCGATGGCGCTCAGGGTCGCCATGCTCAACGTGAAGGGAAAGACCCAGCGAAACGGGCTGTGAAGCTGGTTCCAGCCCGGCAGCCCATAGAACAAGAGGGCATAAAGCGGCGTGCCAAAGGCGAAGAGCAGCGAAACCACCGCCAAGCCGGTGAAAAACAAGGTGTGGAGCCAGGGGGGCGCCTGCCCCGGAGAGGGTGCAACCGGCTGCGAATCGCCGGCTTCTGCAACGTTTGTCTCTCGACGCCGCGCCTGTTTCTTCAGAACGATCCACGTCGCCTCAACGACCGCGATAGCCGCCAGCAGCCAGGTCGCCAGGCCGAGGTAATTGCCGCCTTCGACGTAGTTCTTGATCCCCCAGAAGATGGTGTGCGTAGACTCCCCCAAGGCGTTGACGGTCGCCGGCGTCCAGGTGCGCGTCCAGATGTCGAACCATGCATGATGGCTGGGGTTGCCGAAGACGTTGGGCAAGACGAAGGTCAAAACGTGCCGGGCGGGCCACGCCCAGCCCAACACCTGCGCCAGCGAAGCGGAGCCTTCTCGAAAGTTAAGCGGCAGCAGCTCGAGCATCGGGATCAGCTGCACAGCGCCCAACCCGACGCCCAACGCCGCCATCGCCAGCAGCCAGCCGCCCAGCTTCAGGGTGCGCAGCAGCGGCGTCCCATGTTTCGTCCTGGCGGAGCCGTTAACTGCGCCGCGCATGCGAAGATAGAGGGCGATCAGCCGCGCCAGCGTAAATGCGCCGGCCGTGAGCATCGTGTAGTAGATCAGCTCCGGGTGGCCGGCCAGCGCCACCAGTCCGATGACGCCGGCGCCGACCAGCACGTAGGGAATCGGTCGGAAGCTGCGCGCGCCCTTTTCCTCCTGCTTGCGGACGATGAACTCGATCACCGCCAGCAACAACGGCAGCCAGGGGACGGCGGCCACAAACATGGTGAAAACCACGCTGACGATCAGAAAGCCGCTGAACATGTACACAACGGCGCCGTACAGCGCCGCCAGGGGACGCAGACGCAACACGCGGGCGAAAAGATACATGTTGACGCCGGCGACGGCGATCTGCAACGCCGTAAACCAGCCATACGCCAGGTCGAGCGGCAACACGTAGAACAGAACGTTGAGCGGATAAAAGGTGCTGGCCTGACCGGCGGCTAAAAACGGAATGCCGGTGAGGATCTTCGGGTTCCACAGCGGGAACTCGCCGACCGCGAACGCCTCGCGAATATGCGCTTTCCAGACGGCGTTCTCCAACACCAGGTCGGAGAGCAGGTCGTTGTGGGGGATCAGGCCGGGCTGCAAGGAGCGCCACGGCTCGAAAGTGTACAGGTTGTCATAAGGCAACAACGTCGCCCGCGTCAGGCCGGGCGCCAGCACCGGTGCAAACCAGAGCAACGCCAGCAGCGCTATCGCCAGCAACGCCAGAAAGTCGGAGCGAAAACCACGAAGTCGCGATCGCATGAGCAGTCAATCCAGCCGAAGGGCGGCGGTCACCCGCGGCCATCTGCGTTCATCTGCGATTCTCGCCACAGCAGCGGCGTGCGGCCGCGCTGCTGCAGATGGCGGTAACGCCAGCGAATTTGCCAGGTGCGCCACGCCGACTCCAGCTTGACCGGAATATCCAGTTTGCTCTGGCCGATGCGCCGATCCTCAAAGTGGATGGGGATCTCGATCAGGTGAAAGCCCAGTTTCTCACACAAATAGGCCATTTCGACTTGAAAGCTGTAGCCGTTGCTGCGGATGGCTTCCAGGTCGATCGCCTCCAGCGCAGTGCGACGCCACATCTTGAAGCCGGCGGTCATGTCGCGAATGCGCAGTCCCAGGATGGCGCGACTGTAGAGATTGGCCCACCAGCTCAACAGGCGACGACTCCACTCCCATCGTTCGTCGAGCGTGCCGCCCGGCACGTACCGGCTTCCGATCACCACGTCGGCGCCCGTCGCCAGCATCACGCCCAACATCTGTGGAATGTAGCGCGGCGAATGGCTGAAATCGGCGTCCATCTGCACGATAAAGTCGGCGCCTTCTTCGAGCGCCCGCCGCATCCCTGCCACGTACGCTGTGCCCAGCCCTCCTTTGCCGGCGCGATGAATCACCGTCATGCGCCGACGCACCGGCGGCGTGGCGGAGGAGATTGTTTCCGATGCCGTCTGATTGTAACGAGCGGCCAGTTCATCGGCGATGCGCCCGGTGCCATCGGGCGAATTGTCGTCAACCACCAGCAGATGAAGCGAAGGCAGAGGCAAGGCGAAGAGCGCCTCCGCCATGGCGGGGAGATTGTCCGCCTCATTGTAGGTGGGGATCACGACCGTGATCTGGGCGTTGTCTGCCTGCGCCTTCCAACTGTCGCTAATTGCCTGAGCCATAACCCAAACTCTCTTCGGTTTGAAGCGGCCAACCGGCGCGCCGACACGCCATTGTAGCACGGGGCGAACGAAGCGCGTAATCTGAAAGGCGCTGCAACATCCTGAGCCTTCTACACCTGTTTGCAAAAATTCTCGTTTTTCCACTTTGAACTTTGTAGCATAGCTTGTATAACTCGAAGAATCTGTATAGTATAAGTATAAGAAAAACGCTTTGAATACAATCAGTGTGCCGATCCTGGAGCGTCATCTTCTGACAACAGATGAAGCTGGACGGAGAGAAGCGCAATTATGAGTGATGTGACGCAGGAAGCCCAAGTTGTGGAAGCGCCTACAGCGCCCATCGAAAAAGAAAGTGGAAGGGAGCAGCCGAGCCAGGAGCCGCGCTGGCGCGTGCTCATCCACAACGATGACGTAACGCCTTTCGACTACGTTATCCGCATCCTGTTGCATTTCTTTTTGGTCTCGGAGGAGATCGCCGAGCACATTGCACAGGTGGCGCATAACGAAGGGCAGGCTGTGGTCGTCGTGCGGCCGCGCACCGAGGCTGAACGATTGGTGAAGGTCGCGCGCGCCCGGGCGCGGCTCGATGGCTATCCCTTGACATTCAGCATGGAGCCGGAAGGGCAATGACGCCTGCCCACCCCGAGGCAACACAGGAGCCTGCATGGGTGCATGGCCATCCTCATGAGCCGAATCCAACGCCTCCGCCCGGAGACGGCGCCTTCCTGTTGCTCTCCCCCAAGGGAACGCAGGAATGGATTGCAGTGGAAAGGCTGCAGACGCTGCCCTACACGGAGGTGGCGGAATGTTACATCGTGAGCACCGGACACGGAAAATCCGGGCCGTTTGTCTTCGGCGGGGTGGCGCTCCACGATCTCTTGAGCGCCTGTCTGCCGAAAGCCGAGCGGTGGCGTCACATCGACGTCATCAGCGCCGATGGCTTTGGCGCCCGCCTGCAATCTGAAGAGGTGCTCGCCGCTCCTCCCCAGCGTCCCATCTTGCTGGCCTACGCCAGGGACGGCGCCCTGATGACCCGGCAGGCCGGCCTTGTTCGCCTCATCGTTCCGTCAGAAACCAACGACGCGCTGAAGCAGGTGAAATGGATCGAGCGCATCGTCGTAGCCCCTCTATGATCGCTGCGATGCACTTTAACAAGAGAAACGCTGCGCAGCCCACCGGGGATCGATGTCTTTTTACAGCAGAATCTGGCAATGATGATAGCTGCAGCTCGCAGCCGCAATAGCCGTAGGTTTGACATCCGGTCGCGTCACGCCAGAGACAATGATCGATACGCGCAACCGTGGGTTCAGCCTCCGGCCAGACACTTCGGGTCGAACAGCCTCATCCTCCGGCTTTTTTAGCCTGATAGCCCATCTCCTGCAGCAGGGCGACAATCTTGTCTCGCTGATCGCCCTGGATTTCGATGACGGCGCCCTTCACAGCGCCGCCTGCGCCGAGCCGATTTTTCAACGTCTTGCAAAGAGCTTCCAGTTCGGCCGGCGCAGCGACGACGCCGGTGATCACCGAGACGCTTTTGCCTCCGCGGCCCTTGCGCTCTAACGCCACGCGCACCTGTTGCTGTCGTGGCGGCGGCGACTTGGGACGGGGCTGGGGGGCGGGTTCTGGTTCAGGCTCCGTCGAGTAGACGAGGCGACGATTGCGGTCCGTCATCTCTGCTCCTTGGCCAGGATGGTTTCAATGGACAAGCGCATGCGCCTGGCGCGCGGCGGCGACGCGCTCTCGCACAAAGCGGCCCACCTGGCGAAGCGCCTGCCGCGCTTTGGGTTCAATCAGCCAGGTGAAATGCCAGACGTGCACCATGTTTTCCCAGATTTCCAACCGGACGTCGACGCCGGCGGCGCGGGCGCGTTCGACGAAGCGGTGGCTATCGTCGAGCAACATCTCCGCCGAACCGACCTGAATCAACAGCGGCGGCAGCCCGCTCAAGTCGGCGTAGAGCGGCGAGATCAGTGGGTGACGCGGATCATAGCCGTCGCAGTACATGCGGGCGGCCGTGCGCAGCACGTCAAGGTTCAGAAAATCGGTCGGCGCATTCGTGTGCAGCGTCTCGCCGGAGAGGGTGAGGTCGAGCCAGGGGGAGAGACCCACGCCGCCTGCAGGCAAAGGGACATGGGCGTCGCGCAGGGCGAGCAACAGAGCCATCGTCAAGCCGCCGCCCGCAGAGTCGCCGGCGACGACGATCTGCGCCGGGCTGTAGCCCTGTTCGGTGATCAGCCACCAGTAGGCGGCCCACGCATCCTCGATCTGCGCCGGAAATGGGTGCTCGGGCGCCAGACGGTAATCCAGGGCGAAGAGCCGCGCCCGCGCCTCATGCGCCAGCCGCGTCGTCACAGCCAGATGGGTCCTGGGAGAGCCGGACACATAGCCGCCGCCGTGCAGATAGAAAATGATGCGTTCATCCGTCGAGGCTCGGGTTGCGATCCACTCCCCGCGAAAAGGAGTTCCGGTCACCGGCGTGCGTTTGACGCCGAACGGGCGCATCACATGGGTGAGTCGATCCAGAGGACGGCGAATCTCGTCGGCGCTCTGGATTGAGCCGCCGGGCGTGCCCAGCGTCATCATTTCGACGATGCTCTCATAGGCAAGCGACCACCCGGGCGCGCGCGGGGAACGGCGAACGCGATGCGCAACGGCGCGCAGGCCGCCGCGCATCAGGATGCGGTTGATCTCCCAATAAGTGCGCGTACGTTGTGTGAGATTGGTGAGGGGAAGCCCCGGCGCCATTGCGACAGCTCCTGTGACCGTGCGAAAGGAAGAAAATGATGCTTGCTCTGACCAGCGATTACGTGACCGATCGCGGCGATCCTGAACCTTATCTACGCAGGATGGCGGAGGCAGGTTTCACTCACGTGCATTGGTGCCATCATTGGCGCTCCGACTTTCTCTACGCCGACAGTGAGATGATGCAGATCGGCCGCTGGCTCGATGCGTACAACCTGCGGCTTATCGATGTGCACGGCTCCGAAGGCGTCGAAAAATTCTGGTACGCGCCGCAGGAATACGCTCGGCTGGCGGGCGTTGAGCTGGTGAAAAATCGCATCGACCTTGCGGCCCGCCTGGGCGGCGACGCCGTCGTGATGCACGTCTACCCGCCGACGCAGCACCCTGACTTCGCCCGCTTCAACGAATTTCTCTTCGACCAGATCCGCCGCTCGCTCGACGACCTCGAGTCCTACGCTCGGGCGCGCAATATTCGCATTGCGCTCGAGAATCTGATCGATTTCCCCGCCATCGAAGCAGGCGTCGTCGAAGCAACGCACGCCGCCGACAACGCTGAACTGATTGGAAGGCTGCTGGCGACCTATGAACCAGACTTCCTCGGCTTCTGCTTTGATTCAGGCCACGCCATGCTTGGCCAGGATCGCGTTGAGCGCTTTGCGCCTTTCTTCGAGCGTCTGGTTGCGCTGCATCTCAACGACAACGACGGCGCCAGCGACCAACATCTTCCTCTTTATATGGGCGTCGTCGATTGGGAGCGCATTGCACAACTGATCGCCGCCTCCCCCTACGCCAAACCGCTCAGTTTCGAGCTGTCGATCCGTCACACCGCTTTTCAGGCCCCCGAGCCCTTTTTGCGTTACAGCGTCGAAGGCTGTCGCCGGTTCGCCGAACGCGTGCGGACGCTGCGCAGTCCGTGATGCAGGTTTTCAGCGCTCAGGCGTCGTCAGGATGCGCCGTTGAGCAGCGCCAGCATGGCCTCGCGTTCTACAATCTTGACGCGTGGCCTGCAGCGCGCTTTGCCTTCCTCGATCTCCTTGGCGTCGATGAGCTTCCACTCGTCTTTGGTCACGTAGCGGACGCCGCGCGCTTTCAAAAGCGCCGGTGTGGCATCGGGGTCTGGCTCCGGCGCCGGCGTGAGCTTCCCTTTCTGCAGGTCCTCGAACATGCTGTTGACCGACTCGATGGCGTCCGGCTTGTTGGTGCCGATGACGCCTGTAGGGCCGCGCTTGATCCAACCGGCGACATACTCGCCTGTCACGACCTTTCCGGTCTCCGGGTCGATCACGCGTCCGACTTCATTGGGGATGACGCCGCTGCGCTTGTCGAAGGGCACGCCCTCGATCGGCACACCCTTGTAACCGACGGAGCGCAGCACCAGCCCCGCCTCGATCGTTTCATATTTGCCTGTGCCCGTGGCCTTGATGTCGCCGCTGACCGAGGGGCGCAGCTCATTTTTCTCCATTTTGACGGCGACGATCTTCCCATCTTGACCGATAATTTCGACCGGAGAGAGCAGGAAGCGGAAATGCACGCGGCGAGGCTTGCCGGTGGCGCCGATCTCCGCATAGGCGCGCAGGTAGTCAAGATTCTTTTGCATGGCGATGTCGCCCTCGATGGCGGCGCTGCTGGCGCGATCGAGCTTCAACTCCTGCTCAAGCACGATCGGATCGGCGATCTCTAGATGCCCCATCTCACGGATCTCGGCGTTCGTGAATTTCACCTGCGCCGGCCCGCGTCGCGCGATGATGTAGATGTCTTTGATGTTGCTCTTCGCCAGCGCCGCCAACGCATGGTCGGCGATGTCGGTGCACTCCAACTCCTTGACCGACTTGGCCAGAATGCGCGCCACGTCCATCGCTACGTTGCCGACGCCGACCACGATCGCCGTTTCACAGCTTAGATCGACCGGAAGATCCTTAAAATCTGGATGGCCGTTGTACCAGGCCACGAATTCAGTTGCAGAGAGGCTGTTGGGCAAATCCTCGCCGGGGATGCCAAGCCTGCGGTCAGACTGGGCGCCGGTGGCGTAGAAGATGACGTCGTAGTGGCGCTTCAGCTCATCGTGCGTGATGTCTTTGCCCACTTCGACGTTGCCAAAATAGCGAACGGCGGGATTTGCAACCGTGCGATCGTAGACTTTGGACACTGCTTTGATGTTCTGGTGGTCCGGCGCCACGCCGTAGCGCACCAGGCCATGGGGCGCAATCAGCCGCTCGAAGATGTCGATTGTGACGACATAGCCTTCTTTCAACATGGCTTCGGCGGCGTAGAAACCGGCCGGCCCAGCTCCAACGATGGCAGCGCGCAGCGGGCGCTCTGCAGTTCCCAGCTTTTCGGACATCGGGACGCTCCTTTGCGGGGTGAATAAGTAATTTACGATTTATGCAACATGCCGCCGAACTGGCGCGCCAGGTTCAGGATAGCGATGCCGAGCGCAAAATAGTCCATCGGGCCGAGGCGTTTGAGCGCAGTGACGGCGTCGACTTCTCCGTCTGCGTCGGCGTCGCTGGCGACCCAGGCGAAGGCCGCGCCCAACAGTGCGCCGGCGACGGCGCCGATCAACAGCGAGCGCATGCGATGGCTCATTGCGAGGACTCCTTCGTTTGATCAGTGGATGGGTGACCCGGTCGCAGGGCGCGCGTCACTGCGACCCCGCGGGCGAACTGGGCGTGCATCCGAATCAGCGGCATTGCGGCTTTGTCGGCGAGTTGGAGGCTCCGGTCGTGAGCGACGCCGACATATTTACGCGCAAGCTGAACGCCGCCGGTTGCCTTCCGGCGCATGGCGACGACTGCGCGCAGAAGAAAGTAGAGCGCAAGCGCCATGAGCAACGTGACGATCAGTTGCATCGTGAGCAGATAAAAGAGCGACAGATCGCGCCAAAATGCCAGGTCCATCGGTCCCATTTCCTTGACAAAGTTCCATCAATCGCTATGTCATTGTAACAAATCGATGGTTGTGCACACGAACGCAACTTCGTTGCAGATCACATTATCGCCGCGATCCGCTTCGCCAGTTCTCTCTCTTCCTCCAGCGTATGAATCTCGCCATCGATGCGCGCCATGCGCAACGCCATGAGAATCTGGCGATAGAGGGGGCCGCGTGGGACGCCCATGCGCCGCAGGTCATCGCCGGTCAGCAGGGGGCGTATCTGGCTCCACTCGGTGCGATAGCGCTGTATGCGCTCGAGCGCCGTCGCATCGCGCGAGACAAGGGGAAAGAGCGCCAGACAAACCGGCGGAACCTGATCGAGAATCTGCGCCACCTGGCTGGGTTTGGCGCCTGGGTCGGAAAGCGTCGGCAGATGACGGTGCAAGATCGCCATCCCGCTCAGAATCCGCTGCGTTTCATGGCGCAGCCCCAGTCGTTCTTTCAGCGCGTCGAGCTCCTCCTGGCTGAGGCCATACGTCAGAATCGCCAGATAGAGACGCTCTACAGGCTCTTTGCGCAGCAGCGGATCGGCGTCTTCCGCCTGCAGCGCCTCGCGCAGCGCTGCAAACTGGCGCGCAATCTCTTGCGTCATGCAGAGCGAAGGATGAATCTTGCGCAGGATGCCCAGCTCGTCGAGACGCAACATCGCCTTTTCCGGCTTTTCCTCTTGAAGGATGCGCTCCAGCTCGTGGCGGATGCGCGCCGGCGTGACGCGATCGAGCAGGTCCAGCGCGTCGAGCAGCAGCTCCAGCGTGCGCGGTTCGATGGTGAAATCGAAGCGCTGTTCGTAGCGCACGGCGCGCAGGATGCGCGTGGGGTCATCGACGAAACTGAGGCTGTGCAACACGCGCACCAGACCGGCGCGCAAGTCGGCGAGACCGCCCCACGCGTCGAGGAGTTCGCCCCAGCGGTCGGGGTTGAGGCAGAGCGCCAGCGTGTTGATGGTGAAATCGCGGCGATGGAGATCGAGCTTGATGCTGCTTTGTTGCACCGTCGGCAGGACGGTCGGCGCCGTGTAGAACTCCGTGCGCGCGGTCACGAAGTCGAGATGGGGCGGCAGGTCGGCGGGGTTGGCGTCTTCGAGGCCGGCCAGCAGCTTATCGACGTCGACCGGCGCGTCTCGGCGCGTAAGCAGCCATTTGGCGGTGCCGAAACGCTTATGTTCGACGACGCGCCCGCCATATTTTTCCTGCATGCGCCGCGCAAAGGCGATAGCGTCGCCCTCGATGACGATGTCGACGTCGAGCGTGAGCGCGCGTTTGCTTGCAACGCCCAGCATCAGATCGCGCACGAAGCCGCCGACGACGTAGACGTTGTAGTTCATGGCGTCGACCTCGCGACCGATCAGCGCCAGCAGATGGAGCTGCACCGGCGTCAGCGTCTGGCGGAGCCGCGCCGCCAGTTCATTGCTGCGACGGCCGGGCAGATTGGCGTCGTCCCAAAGCTTGATCAGATCGGTGCGCGTGACGATGCCGACGATGTTCCCCTCGTTGTCGACGACCGGAATCTGCCCCCAGTTGCTCTCGATCATGCGACGACGCAGGACGGTGATCGAGTCGTCGGGACGCACGGTGAACTGACCGGCGCGCATAAAGCGGCGCACAGGCTGGTCGCCCATGCCATGCCCCAGCGCTTTATCCACCTCGCGGCGCGTCAGGACGCCCAGCAGCACGTCCTTCCCGTGTTCGTCTGTCGTCACCACCGGGAAGCCTTCGTGACCGTAACGACGCATCAGGGCGTCGGCCTCGGCGATCGTCATATCGGGCTGGAGCATGTGTGGACGACCTGCGCTCATAATCTGGCCGACGGTGACCGCCACACGCGCGTAAGTGCGCACCAAATGCTCGATGCGGGCGCGCACGGCGCTCAGGCTGACGTCGCGCAGATGCGCCGCCGCCGCGCGACTGTGGCCGCCGCCGCCCAGCGCGTGGGCGATGCGGCCCACGTCGATGGCCTCCGTGGTGCTGCGGGCCACGACCTGAATCATGTCGCCGAGATCGACCACCAGGAAGAGCGCGTCCGGCTCGTGAAAGTCGCGCAGGCGGGCCGCCAGCGTGCTCAGTTCATCGCTGAAGCCGGGCGCGCTGGCCATCGTGATAATGATCGTGTGTCCCTCGATCTCGAGAAACTCACAGGCGTCCATCAACACCTGCAACAGCTTGCGCTGCTCCTCGGTGACAGGATGGTGCAAAAATTCGTTGACTTCGCCGAGATTGACCCCGCGCTGCGGCTCCAGCAGCCAGGCGAGCGCAGCCGCATCGCGGTGGGTGGTGGACGCATAGGTCAGGTTGCCGGTGTCTTCATAGATGCCCAGCGCCAGCAGCGTCGCTTCCACCGGCGAAACGTCGATGGCGTGCTCGATCAGCTTTTCGACGAGGAGCGTGGTGTTGGCGCCCGTGGGGCCGCACCAGAGCTCGTGCGCCTGCGGCAGCGCCTTGCGCGGTTCGTGCATCAGGTTCTTCTCGGCAAGCGCCGCATGGTGGTCGATCACGATAGTTTCGGTGTCCGCCTGCATGCCTCTGGGCGAGTTGGCCGCCCGCGTGTCGACGAGGATGGCGCGACGCACCTTCCCGCGCGGGACGTCGTCGGGGGAAACAAAGCGAAAATGGTTGCGATAAAGCGCCAGAAAATCGCGCACGTTGCGATTCAACTGGCGCGGCAACACCGGGATGGCGTCGGGGAAGAGCAGCGATGCGGCGAGCAGCGAGGCCAATGCGTCGAAGTCGGTGCGCTCATGGGTCAGGATGATATCGAATTCACGGCCAGCCATGTCTGGAGTATCGCAGCAAAGCGGGAAAGATGCAAAGCCGGCGCCGCCTTTCCGAACAGAAGCCGACGCTGACGCTAGGGTTTCACAGGGGGAATGCGACTTGATGACCTTTCACAAAACATTCCGGCCACCCTGCATACGTGCGACCGGAAGCCGAACGCCTTGGACGGGTCGAGAGGCCCGCCCAAGGCGATGACCTGCGTGCGCAAGCGAAGGCGGATTTGCAGCCGGCTGCTTCAGATGAGGCGGCATGATGCACAGGAGACGAATTGCCGCTTTCCTTCAATAATGCACGTAGACTTCGGTGCCCACCGGCGCCCAGTTGTAGAGCATCTCCGCCTCGCTGGGCCGCATGTTGACGCAGCCATGGCTCATCGGCGCGCCAAAATTGTTGTGCCAATAGGCGCCATGAATGGCGTAGCCCTGGTAAAAATACATCACCCAGGGTACATTGGGCAGGTCATAGCCCGGCCCCATCATGCGCTGCGACTTGTACTTGGTCCCGATCGTAAAGCGCCCGGTCACCGTCGGCGTGCCGGCGCGGCCGCTGCTGATGCGGGTGATCATGACGGGCACGTCTCCCTGCCAGGCTGTCAGCGTCTGCGTGGTGAGGTTGATCTCGATCCAGCGTTTGCCGTCTGCGGGCGCCGCCGCCAGGTTGAGCGTCGTCTGCGGCAGGGTGTTGGCGCGCACGCGCAGCCGCTGGCCAACCCAGATGAAATTGGGGTTCGGCAACCCATTGGCCGCCAACAGCGCCTGTACGGTGGTCTTGTATTTTTGAGCGATGCCCGCCAGTGTATCGCCGGGCTGCACGATGTAGATTTCATCGGCCACCGCCGGCCTGGCTGTGTTGACGCCGCTCGCTGCGACCGGCGCCACGCGCGCACTGACGCGCAACTTCTGCCCCACCCAGATGAAATTGGGATCGGTGAGGCCGTTGAGCCGCATCAGATCGCCGGTGGTCATGCCATAGCGTTTGGCGATCTCCGACAGCGTCTGCCCCCGCGCCACGACATGGTAGCCGCCGTCGCCCGGCAATTGCCCCTGGCCGGCGGAGGTCAGCGTCTGCGGCGCGCTCCCGCGGCCTGGAATCTGAAGTTTCTGTCCAACAAAGACGAGATCGGGGTTGACGATGCCGTTATAAGCGGCGAGCTCCTGCATCGACACGCCATAGCGACGGGCGATGGTGGAGAGGTTTTCACCGCCGGCGACGGTGTGGACGGCTCCTTGCGCCTGCACCGCAGGCGAAGCCAACCACAACCATATCGCCGTCGCCATCAGGGCCGCCGTCAGCCGCACGCCGAGGCGCATACCCTGCCGGAGGAGGGAAGTGGACGGCCTCCGCACAAGGCCGTCCGAGTGACTGCTCGGGTGTTTCATAAACATCCTTTCTGTTCACTCGACTGGCCCTCCCTCAGTAGGTCGGGTGGGATTCGAACCCACAAGGGTTGCCCCGGCGGATTTTAAGTCCGCTGCGTCTGCCATTCCGCCACCGACCCAAATGACCCGCCTTCGATTAGGTCGAAATGCGAATCATCCATATCATATCTGCAGGTGCGCTTATTGTCAACCATTTTTATTACGATTCATGCAGAATTTTCCTAGAAAAATTGCGAATCCTTCGGAGCAGATCGATGAATGATTCAACTTTTGTAGCGTTTCCTGCGGAGTTGGCCGTGTTCGGAAAACATCGGTCGGTGCGTTATTTTTTGCGCGAGCCATTGGCGCCCGGCCACCTGGACCTGATCATCGAAGCGGGGCGGCGCGCGCCGACCGACGCGCAGGGGCATATGTACGCCTTCGTGCGCATCACCGACGTTGCGCTGCGCGACCGCCTGGCGACGCTCTGCGCCGATCAGCAACATATCCGCGACGCCGCCGAATTTTTCATCGTCTGCCTGGACGTCCACCGGCTGCGGCGCCTGGTCGAGCATCGCGGGGGCGAGTGGGGAATGCGCGAGCGCATCTCGCTGCTTTACGGCGCCACGGACGCCACGATGGTGGCGCAGAACATGGTTGTGGCTGCGGAGGCGCTCGGCTATGGCACCTGTTACATCGGCGCGGTGCAGAACAACGTCGATCGCATCGCCGAAGCGTTGGCGCTGCCTCCGGGCGTGCTGCCGCTCTACGGCCTCTGCATCGGCGTGATCGACCCGGCGCATTATCCGCCGACCGTCAAGCCGCGCATTCCGCGCGCGCTCTGCTTTTTTGAAAATCGCTACCCTGCAGACTTCACGCCGGAGCAATTGGACTCCGCCTACGCTGCGATGAGCGTCAAGCGCGACTGGTGGGAAAGCATCGGCGCCTATTTTGCAGCGGGAGGCGCCATGGAACGCCGCGAGCCGGTGATGGCGCGCGCCTGGCGTCAGCAGGGGCTTGACCTGCAACCGGTGGAGCAGCCGTGCACTTCGACGCATTGACGCTGGCCTGTATCGCCGCCGAGCTGAAACAGACGCTCTGCCCCGGGCGCATCCAGCAGGTGACGCCGGTGGATGAACACGCGCTCGGCTTTGAAGTCTACGCAGGCGGCGCGCGTCATCCGCTTCTGGTTGCGCTGCATCCGAACAGCGCACGCGTGCACACCGTCTCCTACAAGCTGCGTCGCGGGGTCGAGGGCGAGACGCCGTTGCTCTTGCTGCTGCGCAAATATGCGCGGGGAGCGTTGCTGAGCGATGTGGTGCAGCCGGATCCCGTCGAACGCGTGCTGCATCTGCACTTCGATCATCCCGAACACGGGACGACGAGCCTCATCGTTGAGCTGATCGGACGCCAGCCCAACGCCGTGCTCGTGGGGCCGGGCGGGCGCATCCTGGAGGCGTTGCGCCGCGTGCGAGCCGGAGAGGGCGAGCGCACGCTCTCGCCCGGTCATCTCTATGCTCCGCCGCCTGCTCCCGCCAAACTCCCGCCACTTGACGACGGCGCCGAAGATTACTATGACCGGCTCGCCCAGGTGATCGCTCAGCCGGGGCCGCTGTGGAAGGCGTTGGTTGCGGGCGTCGCCGGCCTCAGCCCCACCGCCGCGCGAGAGATCGCGTTTCGCGTGACGGGAAACGCCGGGGCGAGCAGCGAAGGCGTGACGGTGATCGCCCTGGCGCAGGCGTTGCAAGAGCTATGGTCACCGCTGCAGACGGGCGACTGGCAGCCGGGCCTGATCGAAGACGAGGGGCGGATCGTGGGTTTCGCACCTTATCCGGTGCAGTTTCGCGGGCGCTTTTTGCCGCAGCCGTCGATGAGCGAGGCGCTGGAGCGTTTCTTTGCGCAGCCGACGGCGACGCACGCGCCCGACGCCTATGCAGCGCTGCGCAGTCAGGTGTTGGCGCAGGTCAAACGGGTGCAAGCGCAGGTGGAGCGCAGGCTGGCTGCGCTGGCAGGCGATGCGCCGGCCCCGGGCGAGGTGGAGCGCTTGCGCACCCAGGCCAGCTGGCTGCTGGCGTTCTCCGGCCAGATTGCACCCGGACAGACCTTGCTCACGGTGGATGCGGGCGGCGAAACACTGCACATTCCGCTGGAGCCGCACCTTTCTCCCATCGAGCAGGCGCAGCGCCTGTTCAAACGCGCGGCGAAGCTGGAACGCGCCGCCGAGATCATTCCTCAGCGTCGCGCCCAACTGCTGGCCGACCTCGACCTGCTGGCGCAGCTGGCGCTGGATGCCGAACGCGCGGCCAATCAACCGGAGCTGGCCGCCGTGTTGGATGAGCTGCGCCGGGCGGGGCTGCTCTCCTCCCCGAAAGCGCGCGCGGCCAAAACTGCGCCCGCCGCAGGCGGCCCGCTGCGCTATCGCACATCTCGGGGCATCGAGATCGTGGTGGGGCGCAACGCGCGCCAGAACGAACAGGTGACCTTTAAGCTGGCGCGGCCGTCGGATCTGTGGCTGCATGTGCGCGGCGCGCCCGGCGCGCATGTGGTGGTGCGCAGTTCAGAGCAGGCGCCCGCAGAGGAAGATGTGCTCGCCGCTGCACAGCTCGCCGCGTACCATTCCAGTCAGCGCGGGGAGCGCAAGGTGGACGTAATCGTGACCGAACGTCGCTGGGTGAGTCGCGCGCCGGGGGGACGCACGGGGCAGGTTGTGGTGAGCAAGGAGCGCGTCGTGCGCGTTCCGGCGGTGGAGCCGGAGGACGTCACGACAATTTGATGGAATTTGATCACATCCAAAAGCGATAGAACGTCAATCCGACGTCGATCAACACAGGCGAAATGTTCAGCTCCCCCAGCATCACCAGGACAATGCGCCAAAAGACGGTGCGAAAGCCTTCGACGTACCAGAACAGCAAGATCAACAACAGAAAGCCAAACGAGTAGAAGGGCGCCAGCACGCGATGGAGGCTGTCTGGCAGCCAGGGGGCCAGGATGCCGAATCCATCCAGTCCGGGGACGGGCAGCAGGTTGAAGACGATGGCGGTCGCCTGCAAAAAGACGAGCAGCGCCATCGCCGCCCAGAAATGGAAATGCTCGATCCATAGGGTGGGGTCGGAGATCAAGAGGAAAGGGAGCGCCAACAACACTGCGAACAGTGCGTTGGCGGCCGGGCCGGCCGCCGCCACCACGCTCTGCATCCAGCGGCTTCGGATGGCGCCCATATTGACGTAGACGGCGCCGCCCGGCAGCCCGATCCCACCCAGCAGCAGAAAAAGCACCGGCATCAGGATGCTCAGCACAGGGTGCGTGTATTTGAGCGGGTTGAGGGTGAGATAGCCGCGCTCGGCGACGCTGAAATCCCCGCCGAAGTAGGCCATCAGGGCGTGGCCGAACTCGTGCAGGGCCAGGGAGATGATCCAACCGATCGTGACGAAGGCGAAGAAGAGAACCGGCTCCGGCTCAGGCGTGGAATACAGATAGACGCCGAGGACGACCATGATCGCCGCCAGCCCCAGGAAGACGGGGCTGAGGCGCCAATGGCTGCGTTGGGCTTCGGCGCGTGCAGCCGCATCCTGATATTGTTGCGCCGCCTGTGCGACCGATTGCTCGTAAACGCGCACCGGCGCCTGCCGGACGGCGTCGACGTCGATGCGCCATGCATTCTGCCATTCGGCGATTTCTGCAGTCGGGTTGGCGAGCGCACTCACCAGCAGGTCGCGCGTGCTGACAAAGGGCGCGCCGACGGCGTTTGCTTCGGCGAGCGCACCGTGCAAGACTCGCTCCAGCGCCGGGTCCATGCGTTCTTGTTGCTGTGCGCCGCTCGTGCGCCAGCGCACCATCTGGCGGGAGCCAAGCTGCGCCTTCAGCTCCTGCAGCATCTTCTCGGTGTCGTGGCCTAGCGCAGTCAGGACCCCTACGGCGTCCGTCTCGCGCTGCGCCAGCAGCCCACAGAGCACATGAGAGGGCGACAGCGAGAGCGATCGCGTGCGCGAGGCAAACTCCCCTGCCTGTTGAAGGGCGTGGATGGCCTGCACGGAGAATTGTTCAGGTGAGAATGTCTGCTCCATGACGCTATTATAGCTTGGGGCCGTTCGAGGTCGAAGAAACCGATCGAGTATAATCGTTGCATGAAGGCGAGCAAGCGGAGCTTGAAGAATCGTTCTTCGGAGCGCAAGGAGCGGGCGCCAGAGAGTCATCCGCTCTCTCTATGGGCGCCTTTGTGGCATGCCGCCCTCGTTTGGCTCGTTCTGCTGACGCTTGCCTCCTGGCTGCAACGCGGCGATTGGACAGCTTGGGTGGGCCAAGTTGCCTGGGTGGCTATGCTCTTCAGCGTTTCCGCTGCGCTGACCTGGCTCGTCTTCTTTCGACGTTCGCTTTCGCCCCTTAAGGTTGCGCCGGGACATCGGTTGGGGGGCGTGGCGATCCTGGGCGTTGGATTTGTTCTATACATAGGGCTTTTTGCGACCTGGATTGCCTCGGGCGAGATGAGCGTTTCGACGAGTTGGCGTCAACAGTTGCTGGCGGGGACGGCGGTGGCTTCTCCCATCTTGTTCACCGGCGCGATGCAGCAGGCGTCCGCCCTTTCAGCAACAAACTTTTCCGCAACAAACGCCTGGAATGCGCGTCGCCTGCAGCTGGGCGAGATCGCTCTGCTACTGTTGTTTTCGTTGATGGCGTTTCCGCTCCTTTCCGCCGCATTGGGGACGGATTCGTCGGATGGCGGAGCCGCGCAGCGGTGGATGTGGATGGCGACAGCGCTGGCGATCGGGGCGGCGCTCTTCCTAGGCCAGATGGCGTTGCAGGCGCTGCGTCGCCCCGGCGCAGCGATGCTGGTCTTTGCAGCGGCGCTTTTTTACCAGGCGTTGGTGAACTTCGGATACGCACGTGCACATGGCGAAAGCGGACCGGGCGCCGCCGTCCATTTGTTGGCGTTGGCTGCTGCGGCGGCGATGGACGTAATGTACATGCTGCGCCTGCCCGACGCTGGATCCACCGCCTCGCTGCGCAGCGCGTTGGGCGTTGGGGCGTTCGTTGCGTTCACGATAGCGGTTTTCTTCAGAACGCAGCTGTTTGGCGTCGCTTCGCTTGACCCGCCTCTCGCTCTCGTAGGGTTAGGTGCAGGCGCAGTGTTGGGCCTGTGGTGTGGATGGCGCGGCGCAGAGATCGGACGATGGCTCGCCGCTTCAGCCCACTTGTGCAGACAAAATGTTGCAAAAAAGCGAAAACAACCATAAAGACGCAAAGCGACAATGTGTTACAGACTTTGCGCCTTGGCGACGTTGTGGTCATGAAATTTCCAATCACAAAACAAAATGAAGCAGGAGATGCTAAATGGCTTTATTTCATTGCAAATTTTACTCAAACGTGCTGAATCTTTCCGTTTCGATGGACGTCATCCTGCCGCAACCTCCGCCAGGCGAGCAGCGCAATCACAAACTTCCCGTACTCTGGCTGCTGCACGGCCTCTCCGACGACCATACGATCTGGCAACGGCGCACCTCGATCGAACGCTACGTCGAGCCGATGAACCTGGCCGTAGTGATGCCGGCGGTCGACCGCAGCTTCTACACCGACATGGCGCAGGGAAACCGCTACTGGACCTACATCAGCGAGGAGCTGCCGACGCTGGCGCGCAGCTTCTTTCCGCTCTCCGAACGCCGCGCAGAGAACTTCGTGGCAGGGCTGTCGATGGGCGGCTACGGCGCTTTCAAGCTGGCGCTCACCTTTCCGGAGCGTTACGCCGCGGCGGCCAGTCTTTCCGGCGCGTTGCGCAATTTCGCCGAAGACGCCAACAGCGAAGACCCGGCCTGGGTGGCGGAGCTGACGCGCATCTTCGGCGATCTGCGCTGCTTCCCCGGCAGCCCCAACGACGTCTATTTTTTAGCGGAGCAGGTCGCCCGTCGAGGCGGGCCCATTCCCAGGTTGTATCAATGTTGCGGCACAGAGGATTTCCTCTATTCGGACAATCTGCGCTTCAAGGCGCACGCCGAGACGCTGGGGCTGCCGCTCACCTACGAAGAAGGGCCGGGCGACCACGTGTGGAGCTATTGGGACGCCATGATCCAGCGCGTGCTGGCCTGGCTGCCGCTTCAGAACGGAGATGAATCATGACAACGGAATCCCTGGATGCGGCGACGTCGTCGCATCGCTATCCGCGCAACGTCTATGTGACTGCGGTCGGCTCGCTGCTGACCGACATTTCCACCGAAATGGTCGTCTATCTCGTGCCGTTGTTTCTGGCGGGCGTGCTCAAGACCTCGACGCCGCTGATCGGGTTGATCGAAGGCGTGGCGGAGACGACGGCGGCGCTGAGCAAGCTCGTCTCCGGCTATGTTTCCGATCGCATCGGCAACCGCAAATGGGTGGCGGTGAGCGGCTACACGCTTTCCCTGCTGGTCAAGCCCCTGCTGGCGCTGGCCACGACCTGGAGCATGGTCTTCGCCGCGCGCTTCGGCGACCGCCTGGGCAAGGGCATCCGCACCGCGCCGCGCGACGCGCTCATCGCCGACAGCATCGACGTTCGACGACGGGGAGCCGCTTTTGGCTTTCAACGCGCCGGCGACACCCTGGGCGCGTTCCTGGGGCTGGCGATCGCAATCATTGTCATCTTCTGGTTCCAGCGGAACAGCCTCGAGCTGGAGCGCAGCACATTCACGACGATCGTCTGGCTGTCGATGATTCCGGCCGCGATGGCGGTGTTGGTGTTGGCCTTCGGCTTGGAAGAACGTCGCAGACCGAAGGCTGCAACGCCGACTGCGCCCCAAGCCAACGTCAGCCTCTCCCTGTCGTCCTTCGATCCGCGCTTTCGGCTGGCGCTCCTGAGCGTCGCGCTGTTTACGCTCGGCAACTCTGCGGACGCCTTCATCGTCCTGTTGGCGCAGGATCGAGGCGCCAGCGTGCTGACGACGCTGTTGATGATCTTGCTTTTCAACGGCGTGTACACGATCTTCGCACAGCCTTTCGGCAAGTGGTCGGACCGCGTGGGGCGGCTGCGCATCATCAGGCTGGGCTGGAGCTTCTATGCGCTGCTGTATCTAGGCTTTGCGCTGAGCAACGCAGTATGGCAGATCGCCGTGTTGTGGGCGCTTTATGGGCTATACTATGCAATGACGGAAGGCGCGCTGAAGTCGCTCGTAGCCGACCTCGTGCCCAGCGCCCAGCGCGGGGCCGGCTATGGTTGGCTGAACGGCACCATCGGATTGATGGCCCTGCCTGCGTCATTGATCGCCGGCCTGCTCTGGCAGGCGATTGCCCCGTCGGCGGCCTTTCTCTTCGGCGCAGGGATGGCGGGCGTGGCGCTGGGGATCCTGGCGCGCATCAAACCGATTTCGCAGGCGGAGTTGTTGGAGAACAACGTTTAACGCGGCAGGGCGTCTGTTACGATGAGGGATGAGCTATTTGAGAGATGAAGCAGATAAGACCGACCAAACCAACTGTCATCATCATCGGCGGAGGACTGGCCGGCAGCGAAGCGGCCTGGCAGATCGCCAACCGGGGGCTGCACGTCGATCTCTTCGAGATGCGGCCGGTGCGCACGACCGAGGCGCACGTCACCGATCGACTGGCGGAGCTGGTGTGCAGCAACTCGATGGGCTCCACCCTGCCCGACCGCGCCCTGGGCATCCTGAAAAATGAGCTGTTGCGCATGGGCAGCCTCATCATTCGCACCGCCTTCAAGCATGCGTTGCCTGCGGGCGCTGCGCTGGCGGTCAGCCGCGAGGAGTTCTCCGAGGAGATCACGCAGCGCATCCACAGTCACCCGAACATCACCGTGCATCGCAGCGAGGTGACGGAGATTCCTGACGGACCCACGATCATCGCCACCGGCCCGCTGACGAGCGCGGCCCTGACCGAACGCATCCAGGCGCTCACCGGTCAGCAGCATCTTTATTTTTATGACGCCATGGCGCCGATCGTCGTCGCCGACAGCATCGACATGAGCATCGCCTTTCGTCAGAGCCGCTACGATCGCGAGAGCGCGCTGGGGAGCGAGGAGGGCGACTATATCAACTGCCCGCTCAACAAAGAGGAGTATGAGCGCTTTGTGCAGGCGTTGCTGGCCGCGCCGCGCATCGAGCTGAAGGGGGCGGACAAGGAGTTGGAGCGCTACTTCGAGGGGTGCATGCCGATCGAGGTGTTGGCGGCGCGCGATCCGAAGGCGCTGGCCTTCGGCCCCATGCGGCCGGTTGGCCTGAGCGATCCGCGCACAGGTCGACGCCCCTACGCCGCCGTACAGCTGCGTCAGGACAACGTCGCCGGAACGCTCTACAACATGGTGGGCTTCCAGACCAACATCAAATGGGGCGCGCAGGAGCAGGTGTTGCGCCTGATTCCCGGCCTGGAGCACGCCGAGTTTGTGCGGCTGGGCCAGATGCACCGCAACACCTTCATCAACAGCCCCACGCTGCTGCGACCTACGCTCCAGTTCAAAACGCGCGACGACCTCTTCTTTGCAGGGCAGATCACAGGCACGGAAGGCTACGTCGGCAGCACCATGGGCGGTCTGATCGCCGGCGTCAACATGGCGCGCCTGCTGTGCGGCCAGCCGTTGCTCGTCCTTCCCCGCGAGACGATGATCGGCGCACTGCTCTATTACATCACCCACGCCGACCCGAAGACCTTCCAGCCGATGAAGGCGACGATGGGCTTGCTGCCGCCGCTGGAGGAGGAGGTGCGCGGCAAACGCGCACGTTACGCTGGCTATGCGGAGCGCGCCGAGGCTGCGCTCGATGCATATTTACGTCAAGTCGGCTTTGAAGCCGTAGGGGAGTAGTTCATTCATGAGCCTTGCATCGATGCCGGCCCCGCGACGTCACGCAGCCTATGGCTTTTTCAGTCGACTGCCGTACTGGCTGTTGGTGGCGTTGTTGTTGGGCGTGCTGATTGTTTGGAGAACGCTGACCAACGAAAGCTACGCCGTGATCTTTTCCGCCGTGTCGCGCGGGCTGGGCGTCACCATCTACGTCACGCTTGTCGCCTACGCCGGTGCGCTGGTGGTGGGGTTGTTCATCGGCATTGCGCGCGTCTCCAAAAATCGCATCCTCTACGAGGCGGCGACCTTCTACGTCGAGATTATCCGCGGCGCGCCGATGCTCGTGCTGCTGCTCTACATCGCCTTCGTCGGCGCGCCGGCGCTCGTCTATGCTGTCAATTGGCTGGGCGAACAGTTGTCATTTCTGGGGCCGGCGGCTCGTCCTCTGCTCGAATTCCGCGTGCGCGATTTTGATTTCACCACGCGCGCCATCCTTGCGCTCATCATCGGCTACAGCGCCTTCCTCAGCGAAATCTTTCGCGCCGGCATCGAAAGCATCGAGCACGGGCAGATCGAAGCGGCGCAGAGCCTGGGCATGTCGCGCTGGCAGGTGTTGCGACTGGTCGTGCTCCCCCAGGCGATCCGCCGCGTGCTTCCGCCTTTGGGCAACGACTTCATCGCCATGCTGAAAGACTCCTCGCTCGTCTCCGTGCTCGGGGTGCCCGACATCACACAGATGGGCAAGGTCTATGCTGCGAGCACCTTTCTCTACTTCGAGACCTACAACATTGTCGCTTTCCTCTATCTTTCGATGACAATCGTGCTTTCGCTGGGCGTGCGCTGGATGGAGCATCGCATGCCGCAAAATGTGCGCTGATCCGACGGAACTGCACGTTCGCTCATATCGTTTTCAGCTTGCGCAGCGCGCTTGCTTTTGGCATGATTGCACAGTGCTTAAAACTGCCCTATTGGAAGAGCCTGACGCTCTTCCGCAAAGGCGCAAAGTAAGATAGTTCTATTCAAAAATAGGAGTTGCACAGTCGGTTCATCTTCCAGGAAGCTCCATGATTTTTAACACAATCTTCTGGCCAGGGCGCTGGCTCCATCGTAGGTGCGGCTCTCAGCCGCACGCTCTCGATGTCCCGCCGGTGAGCCCTCACCCCCTGCCCCCTCTCCCAATGCTGGGAGAGGGGGAGAAGGCAGCTGCGAGCTGCGCCTACGGATTGCCAGAATCCTTGATGGAAATTTCGTCCAACTTCCTGAAAGGTTGCATTGTACGCAAAGGGCGTCATCGAACTGTGTCCCATGAGCCGCGAAATTCCATCAAGCTTCCCGGAAGACCGGGTCAACTGCGCAACGCCTGAACAACTGGAAAGGAGTGCAAATTGAAAAACACATTGCTGAAATTTCTCACACCAATTCTGGTGGTTGCTCTGTCGCTTTCGGCGCTGCCTGCGTCCTCACTGGCAGCCCCTCTGGCTATATCTCTTCAACAAGAACAGCCTGCTTCGGACGTCTTGACCCTGGAGGCGCTCGCCAATCTGACCTATCGCTCCCAGTTGACGCCCTCCGGAGAGATCACGCTGGTCGATGGCCGCTATGAAGACCCCGCCAATCGCGTCTTTGCGGTGTTGGCGGCGGCGCCGATGGCCTTCGGAACGCTGAACGGCCAGGACGCCGCAGCCGTCCTGCTGGCGGAAAGCAGCGGCGCCAGCAGCGTCTTTGTCACTTTGGCGATCGTCGTCGATCAGAACGGCGAGCCGGTCAACGTCGCCAGTGCGCTGCTGGGCGACCGCGTGGACGTCTATGCGCTGGAGATGGATGGGAGCCGCATCCTTGTCGATATGGTGCGCCACGGCCCCAACGACCCCATGTGCTGCCCGACCGAGGTCGTGCGCCTGATCTATGGGCTTGGCGATGAGGGGCTTGTGCTGGCCGGCGTCAACCTCGTCGGCAGCGGCGTGCAGGCGACGCTGGACGTTGCGCCGGAGGGCGGCTATCAGACGAAGGTCATGCCGGCGACGCCTTACGAGGTTTCCGCGCTGATCCCGACCGGCGCCCCCATCCATACGCTGTTGACCTTCGGAGACGACGATCCTGCGACGGTCTTTGCGGACGGCGGCCCGTACATCGCTATCTACCCCGTTCAGGAGTACATCCGCCTGTGGGAAGGGGCTGGCGACCTGACGATCGCCAACCTGGTTGAGGAGCTGAAGCGCATCCTGAGCGAGCAGCCTGCATCCCTCGGGGCGCCGCTGCCGATTGTCCCGCCGGCGGACGTCGACGATCTGGTCGCCCAAGTCCGTTATCTGGAGGGAGAAGATTTCAGCGGCGTGCGCTTCATCGCCCGATCGGTGCGCAACGGCGTCGTCTCCGCCGACGATCAACTTGCCTACCACTTCACCGGCCTGACCGATAACGGCCGCTATCTGATTTCCGCCCAGTGGCCGGTGGAGACGACCGCCGCTCTCAACGCGCTCGACGCCGCCCAAGATGCGGCCTGGACGCCGACGCTCTCCTCGCTGGACGCCATCATTGCGTCGCTGACCATTCAGCGCCCCGAGTGGGTGACGGCGGAGGAGCTCGGGGACCTGACCTATGATTCGGTCATGTTGGAGAAACCGGTGACGCTGAGCAGCGGCGTCTACACCGAGACGGTCATCCCTGACGTTCCTGCGGGCGTCGTCACCGTGCAATTGCTCGGCGAGCCGATCGCCTACGGCAAGATCAACGGGCTGGACTCCGCAGCCGCGCTGATTGTGGAATACAGCGGCGGCACCGGCCAGTACTATTCGCTGGAGCTGGTGCAACGGATCGACGGCGAGGCGGTGAACACCGCCAGCGCCTTCCTCGGTGACCGTTCGCACATCCAGAGCATCGTCATCAACGAGGACGGCAGCATCACCGTCGACATGATCGCAGTCGGCCCCAACGACGCCTTCTGCTGCGCCAACACGCCGTCGACCATTGATTTCGTCAAGGTGGGCGACCGTCTGGTGGCGCAGGAGGAGATCTCGGCCACCATCGATCTTTCCGGCCTTGAACTTCCGTTCACAGCGGCTGTGAAACAGGCCACCGCCTACGACGCTACCATGCCGCCGGGCGACCAGGGCCAGCCCAAGCATTTCTCTTGGGTGTTGATGGACGGCGATACGGCCACCGGCTACATTTCCGTCTATCCTGTGGGCGCCTATCAGGCGATTTGGGAGGACGCCGGCGATCCCTTTGTGGCGGAGACGCTTGCCCAACTGCAGACGCTGCTCGAAGAACAGCCGGCCAACCCTACGCCGCCCTTGCCCTTCCTGCCACCGGTCCCCGCCAGCAACGACTTTGCTGCGCAGGTGCGTTATCTGGAGCTGGCCGACGGCGGCGTTGGCGTGCGTTTTGTCGGGCGCTTCGTGCAGGATGTGGCGCCGATCGAAAATTACCAGTTGCGCTATCTCTTCCAGGGTTTGAGCGCCGATGGCGAGTTCCTGATCGTCGCCAACCTGCCGGTGACCACCTCTGCGCTGCCTGCAGAGCCTCAGCCGCTGAGCGGCGAGGAGTATGACCAGTTCGTCGCCGTCTACACGACTTATCTTGCCGAGATGGCGACGCTCTTCAACGGGTTGACCGGCGCCGACTTTACGCCCGACCTCGAAGCGCTCGACGCCGCCTTGCAGTCGGTGACGCCGGCGAAAACCGTCAACCCACTGGCGCCGATCTCGCTGGCGAACATGACGATTAACTCCGAGCTGACGTCCGACGGCGTGGCGCCGCTGACGAACGGCGTCTACACAGAAACGGTGGCGCCGGGCAGCCCCGGCTTGATCGAAGTGCGGCTGCTGCCTGAGCCAATGGCCTACGGCGTTATCAACGAACAGGAAGCGGTCGCCGCCATCGTCACCGAGAGCGACGGCGGCAGCGGACTCTTCGTCAACCTGGCGTTGATCGTCGCACAGGAGGGCGCCCCGGTCCATGTGGCGAGCGCGCCGCTCGGCGACCGCGTCGAGGTGCAGAACCTGTCCATCGCCGATAATCAGATCGCACTGACGATGCTCACGCTGGGGCCGGACGACCCGATCTGCTGTCCGTCGCAACGAGTGAGCCAGACCTACGCCTGGGAGAACGACGCCCTCGTGCTTGTAGAAGAAAGCGTCGAGACTGCGCCGCCCCTCAGCGGCGCCTCCTGGGTGTGGGTGGAGACGGTGTTCAACGACGGCACGCGCATCACGCCGGCGACCGAAGGCGCCTTCACGCTCACCTTCACCGCCGAAGGCAGAGTGAGCGCCACGACCGACTGCAACACCTTCACCGGCAGCTATCGCGCCGAGGAAGGCCAGCTCAGCATTGAATTCCTCATCTCCACTGCAATGGCCTGTCCGGAGGACGCGCAGGAGCAGGAATTCATCGCCGATGTGGCTGCGGCCAACGGCTATTTCATCACCGAGGACGGGCGTCTGGCGCTGTCGCTGCCGTTCGACAGCGGTTCGGTGATCTTTGCGCCGGCCACCGGAGAACAGACGGGCGAGGTCGCACCCGCCGAGGATGCGGCTGCGGCGGACGCAGCGACAGCGGAAACCGTCGTCGAAGCGCCCACTGCGCTTCCGGGCACGTCCTGGAACTGGGTGCGGACGCAATACAGCAACGGCGCGGTCGTAGCGCCCGTCGATCCCACCCTCTACGTGCTCACCTTCGGCGAAGAGGGAACGGTCAATGTGCGCGATGACTGCAACGTGCTTAACGGCGCCTTCACGACGGATGAGGAGCAGAGGCTGACCATCGACCTTCAGACTTCGACGATGGCGGCCTGTGCACCGGACTCGCTCCACTATCAGTTCATCCTCGACCTGTCGGCGACCGCCTTCTACTTCTTCCAGGAGGGACGGCTCTTCATCGATCTGAAGTTCGACACAGGCGTGATGGAGTTTGCGCCGGCGAACTGAGGGTTGCGAGCGTTTGGCAGCGAGGATAGGCGTTCCGAATTGGAGAACTTTTCTCGTGAGATGAACCTTCCAGGAAGCTTCGAGCTTCCTGGAAGGTTTTTCGTTAAGCAAACCTCCGCAAGCCTCTGATGAAATTGCTGCGCGAGCGGCTTCCTCTACGGCTCTTCCGTCAGCGTATGGAGAAATGCTTCGAGCTGCTTCGCCTCCGTCGGGGTGAGGTTGAGGGGCTGGTGCAGCTCATTGTGGCCGATCAAGGCAAAGCCGCCGCCGGCGTTGTAGTGCTCGATCGCCTCAGCCAGCGTGGCGAATTGGCCGGTGTGCATGTAAGGCCCGGTTTCGGCCACGTTGCGCAGCGTAGGGGTCTTCATGGCGCCGGGCAGAGTATCCCCTTCCGTCACGATGAAGCGCAACGCCGTGCACGCCTCCGGCGCCGCATCGCTATAAGGCCCCAGACAGTTGAAAAGATCGGACTGGACGATGGCGACTCCATCGATGCGCCCCCGATGCACCGGATAGCCGGGCGCTGCAGGCACGCCTGTGTTGTGAAAAGCGTCGTTCGTGAAGCGCGGGCCGTTGTGACAGTTGATGCACTGCCCCTTGCCGATGAAAATGCGCAGGCCGGCGATCTCGTCCTCGCTCAGGACGCCGGGCCGGGAAGGGCGCCCGTCGTCGCCTAAAGATGCAACGTAGCGATCGAAGCGCGCCGGTTTCGGCAGCAGGGTGCGCTGATATGCGGCCAGCGCTTTGCCCATGTTGGCGAAGATGCGGTTGATAGCGTCCTGCTCCTCCGGCGTCATCGCCCCCCAGGCTGCGGCGGCGTCCGGATCATCGACCGGGCCGGCGCGGCGCGGAAAACGGCTGAAATCGGGCAACGGGCCGAAGAGAGCTTCGTACTCCGCCGCATAATGTTCGGCGATGAGATGAGCGTAGAAGGTGCGGTCGCCGCCGTGCTCGACGGCGTTTTCCAGCGGCAGAAGCGCCTGCGCCCACTGGCTGTCGGCCTTGCCGTCCCAGGTGAACCAGGGGCTGTAGGCTGCGCCGACGAGCGTCATCGTGTTGAGCGGAATCACGCCCACGCCCACGCCGAAGGGGCGACCGTCGGTGAAATAACGCTCCGGCATGTGACAGGAGGCGCACGACACGGCGCCGTTGGCGCTGAAACGTGCATCAAAAAAGAGGCGTTCGCCCAGCGCAGCGGCGCCTGGATGGTCGGCCACGCGGTTGGAAGGGTCCGGAGGCAACGGCTCCAGTGCGTCGAGCGCAAGGCTGCGCAGCAGCGCCGCCTCGTCGACGCTCCATCTCGGCGAGTCGGTCAGAAAGGCGATGGCGCCGGCCGCAAGCAGCAGCGCCATTGCGGCGCCGACCATAAGTAAGAACAGGCGCGCGTTCCGGGTTGCACTGCGTTGCATCTCCCCGCTACCTCAACATGAGATTGAAGACGACGCGGTCCTTCTCGCCGTTCGCTTCAATCTCGAACACCACTTCCCACCAGCCGCCCATCTGGAAACGCATTCCTTCGACCCGGTAATTCCCATCCCCCAGATATTGCGTCACCTTGGGCGCCGTCGGCATGCCGTGACGATGCTCCGGCATGTCGCCGTGCACCTGAATCATGGCGTTCTCGACCGGCGCGCCGTCCGGCGTCTCGACATGGAGCGTCCAGGTGTGAAGCCGGTTGATGGCGATCGGGTTCAGCTCGCTGGTGAAGCTCACGCGGTAGCGGCCCGCCTCGCTCAAACGCGTCGTGCTGAAATCCAGGTTCGCCGGAGCGCTTGCGGAGGTCGTTGAAGAGGCGGGAGAGGAGGAGCAACCCGCAAGTATGAGCACAGCCAGAATCAGGAGAGGATAGAAGCGATGCATGGCGATATTCCATTGCTTCGGTGTTGCGTGTTTCGTGTTGCGTAAAGCTGGGCGGGGTTATTGGATCGGATGTCCTTGTTGCGCCCAGGTGATGATGCCGCCCAGGTCATAGATCTGTGAATAGCCTGCGCGCTCCAAAATCTGCGCCGCCTGATTGCTGCGGTTGCCGCTGCGACAGTAGAGCACAACGGGCTTGTCCTTCGGGATTTCGCTCAGGCGCTGCGCAAGCTGGTCGACGGAGATGTTCACGGCGCCTGGAATATGGCCGCCGGCGAACTCTTCCGGCGTGCGCACGTCGATCAGGATATGGTCGGCGTTGGCGCCGAATCTGGCCTGGTATTCCGCCGGCGTGATTTTAGCTTTCACCTTCACCGCCGCGGCGACCGGTTGAGAGGCAGCCGCCGCCGGTTGGCCGGCGGAGCAGGCATTCAAGCTCCAGAGCAGCCCGATCGCGATCAGGATCAGAGCGACATAGCGACGAAAATCTGTCTGTGACATTGACATATCGAACTTCCTATTTCATCTTCTGCGCCATTTCTGGCGTCCGTTGCAAAAAGTGCACCCTTCTTATTTTAATTTCATAGCTCTTACAGTGTAATCGATTCTCAATGCAATTCAGTCTTGCAGCTTCCTTATTGAAGGCATAAGATAAAACTTATCTTAAGAAAGCTCCTCACAATGTAGTAAATCTTCGATAATGGCGGAATTTATTATGACTCATCCATTTTTAATCTACGGCGCCAACGGCTACACCGGCGCGCTGATCGCCCGCACGGCGGTCACCCAAGGGTTGCAGCCGATTCTGGCCGGACGCAATGAAGCGCAGGTGGCGACGCTGGCCAGGCAACTCCGGCTCCCGTATCGAATCGCACCGTTGGATGACGCATCTGCGCTCGACGCCGCGCTTTCCGGAGTGACGGTGGCGTTGCACTGCGCCGGCCCTTTCGTCTATACGGCGGCGCCCATGGTGGAAGCCTGTCTGCGCAACGGGGTGCACTATCTCGACGTCACCGGCGAAATCGCTGTGTTCGAGGCGCTGGCCCAACGCAACGAGGAGGCGCAACGTGCGGGCGTGATGCTTCTGCCCGGCGTCGGCTTCGACGTGGCTCCTTCGGATTGCCTGGCAGTGCACCTCCACCGCAGGCTGCCCACCGCCGTCCGGCTTTTGCTCGGCGTTTGCGCACTGGGCAAAGTTTCGCGCGGGACGGCGACGACGATGCTGGAGGCGCTTCTGCGTGGGGAGGGCGGCATGGTGCGTCGAGATGGCAAGTTGACGCCCGTTCCTATCGCCTGGAAGACGCGTCCGATCGACTTCGGCAAGGGGCCGCGTCTGGCCGTCACCGTTCCCTGGGGCGATGTGGCGACGGCCTATTACAGCACCGGCGTCCCCAACATCGAAGTGTACATGTGCTTCCCCAAGGCGATGGTGCGCGCCTTGCAGGCCGGTCGCTGCTTCGGTTGGCTGTTGCGTGCGCCCGGCGTGGCGAAGGGGCTGCGTCGCCGCATTCGCTCCGCAGCTCCTGGTCCGACCGACGAAGAACGCTTGCGCGGCGTCAGCTTGTTATGGGGGCGCGCCGAAGACGACTTGGGCCATGTCGTGGAGGCGCGCATGCGCACGCCGGAAGCCTACACACTGACGGCGCTGGCGTCGCTTCGCCTCGTGCAGAAAGTGTTGGCGGGCGACGTCAAACCGGGTTTTCAAACCCCGGCCGGCGCATATGGCGCCGATTGGATTCTCGCCATCGAAGGCGTAGAGCGAATCGACTTGAGTTGAACGGCTGAAGCTTCGACGGTGAAGGACGGTCGCCGCTCGCTTCCTCTTTTGGCCTATTCACCGTTGTCGCCCATATCATTGAACAGAATTGCGTGCACAAATTTCGGGCCGTGCACCCCCAGCGTGAGGTTCATCTCGATGTCGCCGGACTTGCTGGGCCCGGTGATCAGGTTCCAGCCGGCGCGGCTGCGCAGCAGGTCGACCAGCTCGCCGGCGGCGCGCCGTTCGGCAAGCCAGGATTCGATGGTGGGATAGAGGCGGCTAAAAGGGATGATCGCAATATGGCGGAAAGGCAGCAGGCTGGCGGCGCGGCTTTGCCCCGGGCCGGCGATCACCAGCATCGAGGCGGTGGCGGCGAAGGCGGCCTCGACGCCCGTGACGCCGAAGCGAATGAAACGCACCGCTTCCAATGCCTCCGGCGTCGTGAGCCGCGGGGGGGCGACCGGCTTCCAGCCGGTGTCGGCGAGCGCCTCATGCAATCCCTCTACGGGCAGTTTGTCCGCCGCCCAACTCAAGACCATGCGCTCCTGGCCGCGCAGATCGGGCTTCGGCCCTTTGCGCGCCGCCTCCTCTTCGGCGGCCCAGTCGTTCAACCGGTTGATCAGCGCCAGCCGCACCTCGATAGCGGATTCGAGAATCTCGTAGCTTCCGTATAGCTTGGTCAGCTCCTGCCCGAAACGTTCCGCCAGCTGGCGTTTGCCGCCTTCGGCGTGCGTCACCGTCATGCGCTCTTCGGCGGTGAGGGGCGGCGCCTCGCGCGGGGGAAAGAGCAAATCAGGGCGATCCAGAATTGTGCGAATGCGAGTGAGGATTTCGTTGCGTGCGTCCATGGCCGTTTCTCTGACTCCAACGCAAGAGGCTATATCTCTCTGGCCCACGGAGAGCCCGGGGTGCAGAGCCATCAAATTTATGCACTCATGTTACGCAGTTCGAGGGCGCCTTCTCGTGGCATGCGGCCTTGCAGGCAGCCGGATGGAATTTCACAAAGGATTCTGGCAACCCGTAGGCGCAGCTGCGCATGCTCGAATTCTCCCGGACTTTGCAGATCATCAAGCGCGTGCGGCTGAGAGCCACACCTACGAGGAAACCGGCGCCTGCGCGTTGGTTAAAAATCCAGAGCTCCCCAGAAACAAAGCCAACTGCGTAAGGTGAATTCATTATACAGCGGTCATTCAGCCTTGTGCGAAAGCTCAGCCGCGCAGCAAACAATCGCTTGACCAAATTCTTCAAAGAATAGACGCAACACGGGAGTGCGGATACAATATCGCTATGCTACACGTCAAGTTGATCCAGGAGGCTCATTTCCGAGCCGTCAACATTCTTCACGAGTGCTCCACGCCCTATGGCTTTCGCGCTTCGGCGCAGGCGGCCGGCTATCCGCAGATTTGGGCGCGCGATTCCGCCATCACCTTCCTGGGCGCCGTCTGCACGGGCAACGAGAACCTGATCCGCGCCGGCAGAGCGTCGCTGGAGACATTGGGCCGACATCAGAGCCGTCGCGGGCTGATCCCACTCAACGTCAACCCGGACACCGGCTATGTCAGCACCGAAAACGCCGGCGCCGTCGATTCCAACCTCTGGTTCATCCTCGCCCATTATCTGCATTTCCACTCCACGCGCGATCAGGAGTTTCTGCTGCGGCACTGGCCCACGATCGACAAGGCGATGCGTTGGCTCGACTATCAGGACATGAATGAGTGCGGCCTCTTGGAGGTGCCGGAGGCGGGCGACTGGATGGACCTGCTGGCGGTGCGCTACAACGTGTTGTATGACAACGTGCTCTATTACGCCGCCAAGCTGGCGCATCAGGAGCTGGCGGCGCACCTGCCGGAGGGGACGGAAGTCTATCAAGGCGAGGTGGACGCCGCCGGCGTGCACGAGCGCGTCAACCTGTTGATGTGGGTGGATCGCTGCTGGGTGGCCGAACACTTCGCAGAACACCTGGAGAAGCTCAAGGCGATCCGGCTGGAATGGTTCATGCTCTATCACAACGTCGGCACCATTTCCAGTCGACCGTTTTATCTGCCGTTCGTCGCCTTCCGCGAATACGGCGACTGGTGCGATAGCCTGGGCAACTTGCTGGCCGTGCTCACCGGCATCGCCGACGGCCATCGCCGCGAGCACATTCTGCGCTACATGTTGCAAGTGGGCATGGCGGAGCCCTACCCGACCAAGGCCATCTATCCACCGATCTTTCCCGGCGAAAGCCACTGGCGCGAGTATTACCGCAGCCGCAATTTGAATCTGCCGCATCAATACCACAACGGCGGCATCTGGCCGATGATCGGGGGCTTCCATGTGGCTGCGCTGATGCGCCATGGCTGGCGGCATCAGGCGGAGCAAATGCTCGTCGCCCTGGCCGAAGCCAACCGCCAGGGCACGACCTACGAATGGAGCTTCAACGAGTGGCTGCACGGCGCCAGCGGCCATCCGATGGGCTACGAGCAGCAGGCGTGGTCCGCCGCCATGTTTCTCTACGCCGAGCACGCCGTGCGCACAGGGACGCTGCCTCTGTTCGATGAGCTGCTCGCCGCCAAGCCTGCCTCCGCGGTCGCACGTGAAAACAACGAATTTCATATCGCCGCGGGCGGAGGGCCGGTTTAGCGGTGCGGAACGCGAGATTTTTGTTTTTTGCATACTTTGCGCAGAGCGAAGAAAAATGTTATAGTCTGCAAACCATGTCTTGATGCTTTGAAGAAAGTTCTAGACGCCTGCATCACACTCTGCCTGAGGGGAGCCGCCATCATGAAAAGATTGAAAATTGCCGCTGCGCTGCTAGGCGCTGTTTTGCTTGCCGTAGGGTTTCTGGCGCTGATGGGCGGTGCAACGATCTTCGCCCAGGAAGAACCTGCCGTCATCGGCGATCTGGCTTTGGTGAAGTACGTCTGTCCGGTGGACGTCGGCGAGACCGGCTCGTCCATCCCCTCTGGATGCGCCGACGCCAACGATCCAAACGGCGGCGATGTGCCTGTGATCCCGGTGGGAGGCCCTGTCTCCTTCTTGTATCAGGTCACCTACAGTTGTCCTCCCAGCGTTGTCTGCGAACCGTTGAATCCAATTTCAGTCACCATCAGCGACAATCAGTTGCCCAGCGCGGTTCCTTCCGTCTTCGGCCCCTTGAACGACGCAAACACCAATGGCCTGCTCGATCCAGGCGACGTCTGGCTCTACAAAGTGCGCGGCCTGCAGGCGATTGACCTCGCTCAACCGGGCGTGACGCTGCCGGGCGGCGGGCCGGTTCAAGGGTGCGCCAATGCCGGCGACGGCGCCGGCTCGCGACCCACGTACGTCAACCGCGCGCGCGTGACAGGTCCTTCGGTGTCGGACGAAGACCCGGCTGCGTATTGCAACCCGCCTGCGACGCCCACCCCCACGCCGACGGTCGTGCAGCAAACCCCCACCGACACACCCACCAGCACGCCAACACAAGTGATCGTCACTCCGATCGCCACGCCGACGCCAGGTCCAACGCCGACGCCGGTGCCCATTCCTGAGCCTGTGACCGTTGTGCTCTTTGGCGCCGGGTTGGCGGCGCTCTCCGCAGCTCTGGCGGCGCGCAGACGCAGCGGCGATCAATAGGCGATGGTTTTGTGAAACAACTGAACAGAGACCGGTGCGCGAGGTGGCCGCTTGGCCGCCTCGTTTTTTCGCAACGGATCGGCCCGAAGTCAAGCGTATGCAAGCCGTAGCGCAGTCGTATCGATCACGCGGGGGTGTCGTCGTGTGAAGCAGGCGAAGCGCCGTCACACTGAGCAAGGCGGTGCGACCGCTGAAGGCGCTGCGCGTGTCGGGGCGAGGGGGCAACCACAAAGTGTAACATCTAAATACCACAATTGGGGAGCGATTTTATGTCGTTTTGAGGGTGATCTCTATACTGGTTCTGTGAAAATTGGATTCAGAGCGATTGCGGCAGGATTTTCTAACATCTGGAGTTAAAGGATAGGCTCAGCATGCACACACCAATGAAGACGACATCGCAGCTACTTCTGCTGATCCTTTGGCTGTTCGCCTACGTTCCCCCTGCGATGGCGCAACCTGAGACGCCGATGGGCCTCTCTGTGACAGCGGAGGGCGACGGCGTGCGCGTGGCATGGACGGCGCCAGAGGTCGGCGCCGCCACCCTTGAAACGCTTCGCGCCCTTCTCCCCACTGCACGCCATCAAGGTTATGATCTCCCGATCCAGACGATTGCGCTGGCGATTCCACCCCATGGGGCGCCTTCGATCGTCGTGGAACAGATTGCGTCTGCGCCGCTCGTGGGAGAAGTCGAACCCGGGGCGCCGATTCCGCCGCCGGTGTTGGACTGGACGCCGCCCGCCGACGCGCCGGACGTCGAAACAGCGCAGCTTCCCTCCACCCCTGTTTTCATCTTACGCGAGGGCGTCGTCAAAGGCCAACGTTTCGCCGTGCTCGCCGTCAGCCCCATCTATCAGGCGCACGACGGCGTGAAGGTCGCGACATCGCTCCGGGCGTTCATCCCCGGCGCAACGCCCCTGGAGCAGAGCATGGAGCAGATCGCAGCCGCCGCGTCTCCGGAGATTGCCCAGGCGGAAGCGATCAACGTTCCGATCAATCAGGCTGCGCTCCAGAACGGCTACAAATTGATCGTCAGCCAACCCGGCGTGCAAGAAGTGCCCTTCAGCGCGCTCGCCAACGGCTACGATGCGAATAAGCTTCACCTGACGCACCGGGGCGAAACCGTCGCCGTCGAAGTGCTGGCCGACCGTTTCCGCTTCTATGCGCCCACCGTGGGCGACCGCTGGAATCAGACCTCCATCTACTGGTTGACCTTCGACGCCGTCGGCGCGCGCATGGCGGACGGCGAGAACATTGCAGCGTCCGCTCCGCCCGGACAGGCGTATGAACAGGGCGTCTGGCGGGAGAACAAGCTCTACGTCTCGCTCCACCCCGGCGTCGACGACGATCACTGGTTCCACGGCTCGCTCACCGTGGCAGGGAACGCCGCAGATTCCTTCCCGAGCGTCACACTGCCGCTTGCGACCCGGCTGCCGGACGCCTCGGGGCAATCGATCTACACGGCTACGGTCACGGTGATCGGCGCCGCCCCGATGGGGGAGTGCCCCACTGCGAACGGCTATAAATTGCAATTCATCGCGTTAAGCGGCGCCGGTCAGACCCTCGACGCTCAGGTGAGCGACTGGAACCCCTGGAATAAGGTGGGCCATCTTTGTCGCATCTCTCAGCGAGACTGGCAACTCGGCGTCGCCACGACGGCCAAACCCGCCAGCCTGCGCCTCACATTGCTGCCGAGCGGCTATCCCACCTACACGACCAGCATCCTGCTCGACAGCGTCGAATGGATGCGTCCGGTGGCGCTCAATTTTGGCGGCGCAGGTGCGGAATTCTGGACGCCCGCCGGCGCCTGGAGCTTCACGCTCTCCAACCTGCCCGCCAATCGCACGCTTTATGACGTCACCGATCCGCTGCGCCCCGTGAAAATTCCCTTGAACGCCGGCGCAACCGCGACCCTGCATCAGTCTGCAAGCGTCGCCCCGCGCCGCTATGCACTGGCCCGGCTGGACGCCCTGCCGCAGCCGACCGTAGTTGCACACACCGCCGTGAATTTTGGAAACGTCGAAGCCGCCAACGCCCTTTACATCGGTCCGGCGCAGTGGCGCAGTCTCGTGCAGCCGCTGCTCGACCTGCGCGCCGGGCAAGGCTATGCACCGCTCTTTGTCGATGTACAGGCGATTTTCGACGTCTATGGCTACGGCTACGTTTCGGCTCCGGCCATACGCAACTTCCTGCGCCATCGCACGGACTGGCAAAACCCCAACCGAACGATCTCCGTCGTGCTGGTGGGCGATGGGACATACGACCCGCACAACTATGAAAATCGCACGCCGGTGGGCGCCATCCATCCCATCCCGCCCTACATGGCGAATGTAGACCTCTATATCAACGAGGTTCCCTGCGAGACGTGCTTCGCCCAGCTGAACGGCGATGACCCGGTCACCGGCGACGATCCGAACGCAATTAATCCCAAGACGAACGTCTTTGTCCCGGATGTATGGCTGGGGCGCCTCCCTGTGCGCAATGAAACGGAGCTGAGCGGCGTCGTCAACAAAATTGTGGCGTATGAGCGCGCGGGCGGCATTGCAGGCTGGGGAGCGACGCAGGTCTTCCTGGCGGACAATTTCATCGTCAGCATCAACGACCAGCATCAGGTGCGGGTCGATCCCGCCGGCGACTTCGCCTATTTCTCCGACGAAGTGGTGGCCCTGACCGGCTACGGAGCGAACCCTCAACGCATCTATTATGATCATTCGCCCTCCCGCATCGTGACCGGCACGGTCGCCGCCAATGGGCTGATCAACACGGTTGCGCGTTCCACGGCGGAGCCGTGGCGCATCCCGTCGATCACAGAGGCGCAGCAGAAGGCGTTCAACGCGCTCAACGACGGCGCCGGCCTGGTGATCTACAACGGCCATGGCAACTGGTGGAACTACGCCAAGCTGGAGGATCGCAACGGCTTGGGCGAGGCCCCGATCTTCAGCGTGGTCGGGGCGGTGACGCTCGCCAACCGTGACAAATTGTTCGTCAACCTGGCGATGACCTGCATGTCTTCGCAGTTCGCCAAGCCCGCCGTCGGCGGCACGCTCGACGAGTTGCTCATCCGCAACCCGAACGGCGGCGCAGTGGCGACCTGGGGGCCGACCGGTCAGAGCGTGGCGCACGGGCATGACTATCTGCAGAAGGGCTTCGTGAGCAAACTGCGCAATTCCCCTCCCGGCAGCCAGCGCATCGGCGACCTGGTCGAGGCCGGTTATCAGAACTTGCTCACCTCCCCCCTGACCGGCGCACTCGATTCGTTGAAAACCTTCGCCGTCTTCGGCGATCCACTGACCAGGCCGCGCATCACCGCCGGCTTCGACAACGGCATCTTCCTGCCGCTCGTGCAACGCTAAATCCGGGCTGGGGGAATGGGGCTGACTTTGCCTTATTCCCCCAGCCCCAATTTGATGGATGTTGCGCAGTCGGTGCATCTTCCAGGACGCCCCAATGATTTTTCAACAAAATCATCTGGCAATTGAGTAGCTGCGGCTCGCAGCCGCAGGCCCTCTGCACCTACCAACCGCCAATTCCATCGGACCTTCTGCAAGATTGCGCTCTACAAGAGAGACCTTCACGTGACTCGCAACTTCGTTCGCTTCCGCTTATACAATCATCTCAAAACGATCTCGCAACATTGCAATGTCAAACTACCTCCGTAGCACACTGCATTAACCGAATCGTTTGCCTCGTTATCCCGTTTGAAGTGTAAGGAGCACATTCGTCATGCCATACGGAATTGACACCGTCACCGTGATCGGCGCGGGGACGATGGGGGCCGCCATCGCCGGACATCTGGCGAACGCCGGGATTCGCTCCTGGCTGCTGGACATCGTCCCCACGGAGCTGACCGCTGAAGAGCAGGCGGCGGGGCTCACCCTTGCCGATCGCAAGGTGCGCAATCGCATTGTCCAGGCGGGCTTTGACCGCATGGTCAAGGCCAAACCCGCCAACCTCTTCACGCCCGCTTTCGCCAGTCTGATTCAGCTCGGCAACCTCGAAGACGATTTCGAGGCGGCGGTCGGCGCCAGCGACTGGGTGATCGAGGCGATCATCGAGCGGCCGGAGCCTAAGCAACAACTGATGGAGCGGCTCGAAAAAGTCGCCCGGCCCGAAACCATCATCAGCAGCAACACCTCCGGCATCCCGATTCGCATCATCGCTCAGGGGCGCACGCCCGAATTCAAGCGCCGCTTTTTGGGCACGCACTTTTTCAACCCGCCGCGCTATCTTCACCTGCTGGAGATTATCCCGACGGCGGACACCGATCCGGCTGTCGTTCAGCGCATGAAGCACTTCGCCGAAAACGTCCTCGGCAAGGGCGTTGTCATCTGCAAGGACACGCCCAACTTCGTCGCCAACCGCATGATCAGCTTCATCCAGAGCGACATCATGGAGTTTGCGATCGAGAACGGCTACACGGTCGAGGAGGTGGACGCGCTGACCGGCCAACTGCTGGGGCGGCCCAAAACCGGCACCTTCCGCCTCAACGACATTGTCGGCATCGACGTGATGGCGCTCGTCAGCGAAAATCTGTACAGCCTGATTCCGCACGACGAGGATCGCGAGGTGCTGCGCGGACAATACACGACCGCCGTGATGAAGGCGTTGATTGAGAATAAACTGCTCGGCGCCAAGACCGGCCAGGGGTTCTACAAGACGGTCGTCGATGAAAAAGGGAACAAATCGTTCTGGGGGCTTGACCTGCAGGCGGCGGCCGAGGACGGGAAAATCGAATACATCCCGCCGAAGAAGCCGCGCTGGAGCAGCGTCGGCGAAGCGCGCAATCTTCCGCTGGCCGACCGTCTGCGCAGGCTGGTTGAAGCGGACGACGAGGCCGGCGAGCTGATCTGGCACACCCTCTCGCGCACGATGGCCTACGCCTCCAAACGCATTCCCGAGATCGCCGACAGCCTGGTGGACATCGACAACGCCATGAAGTGGGGCTTCGCCTGGGAGATGGGGCCGTTCGAGACATGGGATGAGCTGGGCGTGCGCAAGACCGTCGCCCGCATGGAAGGCGAAGGCGTCAGCGTGGCGCCCTGGGTCAAGGAGATGCTGGCGTCGGGCAAGGAGACCTTCTACACCTACGCCAACGGCAAGCAGATGGTCTATGACCCGGCTTGCAAAGAGTACGTGGAAGCAGCGCGCAGCCCCAAGGCGTTGAGCATCAAGGACATTCGCCGCACGCGCAAGAAGCTGGCGGGCAACGACATGGCCAGCCTGTGGGACATCGGCGACGACGTCATGTTGCTGGAGTGGCACACGCGCGTCAATGCGCTCGACGGCCCGATGTTCGACATCATGCAGGAGGCGCTCGAGCGGCTGCACGGCAACGCCGCCGGGCTGGTCATCGCCAACGACGGCAAGAACTTTGCGGTCGGCGCCAACATCTTCGCCATCATGCTGGCCGTGCAGAGCAACCTGTGGAATGAGCTGGAGATGATGATCAAGTTCGGCCAGGACACCTTCATGGGCTTCCGCACCGCGCCCAAGCCGGTGGTCGCCGCGCCCCATCAGATGGCGCTGGGCGGCGGCTGCGAGATCTGCCTGCATGCAGATCGCATCGTCGCCGACGCCGAAACCTACATGGGCCTGGTGGAAGTCGGCATCGGCGTCATTCCCGGGTGGGGCGGCTGCAAGGAGATGGTGCGGCGCCACGTCAGCCCGCACATGCACGCCACCAACGTCAACCCGACGCCCTATCTGCGCAAAATCTTCGAGACCGTCGGCTTCGCCAAAGTCTCCACCTCCGCCGAAGAGGCGCGCGAGCTGGGCTTCCTGACGCCCAACGACCGCGTCATCCTCAACCCGGACCATCGCATCGCCGAGGCGAAACAGACGGTGCTCGCCATGAACGACGCCGGCTACCGCCCGCCGACGGTGAAGAACAACGTGTACGCCGCCGGTCGCGACGTCGTGGCCGCCGTCAACGTCGAAATCTACGGTTTGATTCAGGGCGGCTTCATCAGCGAGTATGACGGCGTCGTAGCGCGCAAACTGGGCTACGTCCTCGCCGGCGGCGACCTCAGCCAGGGGCAGTGGATGGACGAGCAATATTTCCTCGACCTGGAGCGCGAGGCCTTCCTGAGCCTGGTCGGCGAGAAGAAGACGCAGGAGCGCATTCAATACATGTTGGAGCACAACAAGCCGCTTCGCAATTGAGCCGGGGCCCGCTTCGCACGCTGCGCCCTTAGAACCTGTCTAGAAGGAGAATCAGAACATGCGCAATGCAGTGATCGTTTCCGCCGTGCGGACGGCGGTGGGGAAAGCTCCGAAAGGGACGCTGCGCACGACGCGGCCGGACGAAATGGCGGCCGCCGTGATCGGCGCCGTTGTCGAGCGCGCCGGCGTCGACAAAAACGAAATCGAGGATGTGATCCTCGGCTGCGCCTTTCCAGAGGCGGAGCAGGGCATGAACGTAGCCCGCATCGCCTCGCTGCGCGCCGGCCTGCCGGTGACCGCCGCAGGCCAGACGGTCAACCGCTTCTGTTCGAGCGGCCTGCAGACCATCGCCACCGCTGCGCAGCAGATCATGGCCGGCATGGGCGACGTGATCATCGCCGGCGGCGTCGAGAGCATGTCGATGGTGCCGATGGTCGGCAACAAATTTGTCCCCAATCCCTATCTCGCCAGCGAATATCCGGGCGTTTACCTCGGCATGGGGTTGACGGCTGAAAACGTGGCGCGGCAGTATGAGATCGGTCGCGAGGAGCAGGACGCCTTTGCGCTGCGCAGCCATCAGCGCGCCGCTGCGGCGCAGGACGCCGGCAAGTTCGACGCCGAGATCGTCCCGCTCGACGTCCACATCAAATACGGCGAAGGGAGCGAGGTCAAAGAATTGCGCACGACCTTCACGCGCGACGAAGGCGTCCGCCGCGACACCAGCATGGAGGCGTTGGCGAAGCTCAAGCCGGTCTTCGCCGTCAACGGCACCGTCACCGCCGGCAACAGCTCGCAGACCAGCGACGGCGCGGCCGCCGTGCTGCTGATGAGCGAGGAGAAAGCGAAAGCGCTCGGCCTCAAGCCGCTGGCGCGCTTCGTCAGCTTCGCCGTGGGGGGCGTCCCGCCGGAGGTGATGGGCATCGGCCCGGTGGCGGCTGTGCCCAAGGCGCTCAAATACGCCGGCCTGGAGCTGAAAGACATCGACCTGATCGAGCTGAACGAAGCCTTCGCGGCGCAGGCGCTGGCCGTCATCCGCGAGCTGGGCATGGACGAAGAGAAGGTCAACGTCAACGGCGGCGCCATTGCGTTGGGCCATCCGCTCGGCTGCACCGGCGCCAAGCTGACGGTGCAGATCATTCATGAATTGCAGCGCCAGGGCAAAGAATTCGGCCTGGTGACGATGTGCATCGGCGGCGGCATGGGCGCTGCGGGGGTCATTCAGATGTTGAATTAGCGGGGTTTAAATGCTGCGCCTGCGGAGAAAGGGGCGTCCTCTTCGCAGGCGCAGCGCTTCACGTTTGTGCACTTCCATCCTCCGAAGCGTTGTCGCATCCCCGTCCCGAGAGTCAGCGAGGCTGATGCGTGTTCTTTCCTCGAAAAGTTTCCTGTTGTTCTCCTTGGCGTCATAGCCTGCACATCTGAAAAGGCAGAAAAAATTCGCATTGACTGCGCAGCGGCTTTGTTCTATAGTTTGGAGAAGGTGTCCAATGCAGGCTTTGATTTAGCACGTTATACGGAAAGATTCCGCAAAAGCGACACGAAATACAAGCATGTGCGGAATCCGCCTAAAGGATCTAAATCCGGAATCCGTTTAATCAGTAGTTAGGCCGACCGCTTCGCGCTCGGCCTAACGGCGCGGCGGGCTGCGCCCGCTGGTAGGCCTTGCTTGCTGCGCTCGCGGCGGCCTAACCAGCGGTTGGAGCCGACACTTGCGGAGGCGCTGACGCGCCCGCTGCATGCGGCTCAACCGCCGCGCCGTTGGGCGGCAAGGCGTCCATAGGAGTAACTCAGATGCAAGGTTACAGTAAAGGTTTTGCCCGCGTATACAACTTGAGATGGGCTGGATTTGCCAGGCAAGTTGCGCCACTCATTCTTGATTTTTACGCTTCGACACCAGTTGGACAGACGGACAATTCCGTTCTTGATCTTTGTTGCGGAACTGGGCACTTGGCAGTGTATTTTCTCGAAAAGGGATATCGGGTCGTTGGTCTTGACCTTTCAGAACATATGCTCCATTATGCCCAAGAAAATGCTCGCCAGTATGTTGAGTCTGGTCAAGCCAGGTTTGTGCAAGGTGATGCGAGCGACTTCACGCTGGATGATCGCTTTGGGTTGGTTGTTTCCACGTATGACTCGCTCAACCATCTTGAGAATGAGCAAGCATTGCGCAGATGCTTTGAGTGCGTCTACGCTGTCAGCGATGGGTACTTCATTTTCGACCTGAACACACGGTTCGGCTTGAGACGCTGGAACAACATTTTTATAGATGACAGTGATGACGATGCCTTTGTGATAACTCGTGGCATTTATGATGGACAAAGTTCTAAAGCTTGGATGAAGATCAGCGGATTTCTTCGATTGCCCGACGGACTTTACGAGCGATTTGACGAGACAGCGTTCAACACCGTTTTTGAAATGGAGAAGGTGAAAGAAGCCCTGCTCGATGTTGGTTGGAAGAACCCCTACTTTGCTCGGATACAGGATTTGAAAACACCATTAGATGACCCCGAAAGGGAAGGACGGGTGTTTATCGTTGCAAGCAAGTAGGTTTTTTGGTAGTGGCTAAGTAATAAGTGATAGATTGTGACGGACAATATAAAGCCTGGTCACGATTTCATGGATGGCATCGGATTTTGAAAACGAGAGCGTCTTCCGTGCAAAGCGAGCGCAGGACTGCCGCAGCGTGCAATACCATCGTTCCTGATGGTTGACCTCTCCACTCTTTTTGTCGACTGGGCGGTGCGTCTGCTTAGGGAACACCTTGGAATAGGCTTCCCAAAAGTCGCTGAAACTACGGCAGTGGCGATAGCTCGCAGGAATTTGCTCCCACAGTCGGCGGCAAGTCTCTTCGCTCCGATCGCCTATCGCATACGCCACAATTTGGCGTGTACGCCGACCCATGACCGTCCACAGCCAGCGTTTATGCGCTTTGCGACCCACGAAAGAGCACATTTCGTCCACTTCCAGTACATCGTCCGCCTGGGCAGGCGCAACCGTCTCGGCAAGGGGTGGGGTCATTTCATCTTTTTTTGAGCCATTCCGTCAAGGTGTTGCGGCTGACGCCAAACAGGCGCGCAATCCCTCTCATGCTCGGACGTTCAAAATAGGCGGCAAGAATTCGCTCCTTTTGTTCCTCGGTGTAGCCGCGTCGTGGCTGAAGCACACCATATTTGCCGCAATCCTTGCAGCGAAACTGCTGGCTTCCACTCGCATTATGGCCGTTTTTGACAATGTTTGCGCTGCCACACCAGCGACATTTGTGTACAATGGTCTCGACTATCATGCTTGCAAGTATACCATCACTTCAACTAAACCACTACCCAGGATCAATTGGCACAACGGCCTTGGCAATACGTTCTGTGTGGTGATGGTCGCGGCCAGGCTACTGCTCGCAACAAAGGCTTTGCTCTTGCGAATGGAGAGATTGTTCTTTTCTTAGACGATAATATGCTTGCCTCACCTGATTTGCTGGAGATACATGATAATTACCATCAGCGAGGGTTTTCTGTAGTGATGGGAGGTGGCTCTCACCGCGCCCTCACCATCTGGTACCCAAACTGGTTCAACTCTCTCAGCGCGGGGGATCGCAAAACGATCCTTGAATCTGGCCACCCGCGGCTACTCAGTTATATTGACTACCAGCCAGAAAATACCCTGGTCCCTTTGGTTGCCATTTTGCAGCCTTATGACATCGTCCATGATTTCAGGCAGGTTAAGCAGCTAGCCTTTACTCGTGAACATCACATTAGCGCTTTGTTTGGTGACGAGCTGACAGATCTTGCTATCCCTTGGATTACCGGCGGAGCGGGCAACCTATCAGTGCAACGGAAGTTATTAGAAGACGTCGATGGCTTTGACGAGAATTTCCTCGGATGGGGACTTGAAGACCTGGAACTAGAGTATCGCTTGTGCCAGGCTGGAGCTCGTTTCGCCTTTGTTGCCCAAGTAACCGCTTATCATCAGCTACACCCCCGTCAGTGGGAAGTGATGTTGAAAAGCAATTTACGTAATTACAAGTACTTTTGCCAGAAACATTCATCACCGACCGTCTTTCTCTTCTTTCAGTATAAGATCGGGAAGCTGCCGATTCAAATATACAATGAAATCGCCAAGCGAGAGCAAAAAGGACAACTCGAGCCCGAAGAAATAGAAATCGCAGAGCGTGCCTATAAACAACTTGCGACCATGGATGAACAAACCTTGATCTCACAGGTTCTGGAAATGATAAAGGGTCAATGGCCTTAGCATCGCCTTTTCTTTTGGCTTTGAGGTGTGAACGTAAAGAGCTCGGGGTCAAAACGATTTTTGTAGTCGATTGTACTCCGAAAGGACCCGGAAATTAATCTGGAGGATTATCCAATGGCAACCGTATATCACATTGAAGGGGTCGTGAAGTCTTATCGTCATGATGGCCGAACGATACTGGCTAACAAGGGTATCACGTTGGCAGTTGAGCAGGGAGAGGTTTTCGGTCTACTCGGACCAAATGGGGCGGGTAAAAGCACACTCGTCCTCCAGATGATAGGCCTGCTCACCCCGGATCAAGGCCGTATTTTATTCTGTGGACAGGACCTACGTCAGCATTCAACGTTGGTTAAGCGCTCTGTTGGCTATTTACCTCAAGAGCCTTTTGCTCTACAAGACCTAACTGTTGAACAGGCCATTTATTTCACAGGATGTCTGCGCCGATTATCTCCGCGGAAGGCGCGACAAATGACCGACGAATTGATCGCTAGATGGCAACTTCAGCAGATAAGCCACACAATTATCCGCCACCTCTCTGGTGGACAACGTCGGCTAGTTGGTCTGGCTACGGCTCTCATTGGACAGCCACCAGTTTTATTGTTAGACGAGCCGACAAACGACCTCGATCCTGGTCAACGGCAACAGGTATGGACATACTTACGTCAACTCAACGCCGAAGAAGGTACTACCGTGATTTTAGTGACTCACAATGTAGTGGAGGCTGAACGGGTACTAGAGCGAGTGGCCATCATCGCTAATGGTCAGATAGTGAATATAGGGCGTGTGGGAGAAATTAAAGCTCAGGTTGATAACCGAATTCGCCTCGATTTAACATTTAAACTCAACAGTGTGGTTAATCACGTTTGCGAAACTCTATTCCAATTTGACAGTATTCACTGGATGGGTAAGCATCGAGTCCTCATTTTGGTGGAACGAACGCGGGCTGACGCTGCGATCAAGCTCCTACTAAGCCAGGTGAATATTGAACAACTAGCGGATTTTCGGATTCAGAGCGCCAATTTGGAAGATGTGTACATCCAGCTCATGAGCGATTGGAATGAGAAGGAGTGAAAATATAACGATGATGGAGTTCATCCGCGAATTTTGGGTTCTCTTCCAAATGCAACTGGCAAATTGGCGATGGGCGTGGAAAGGCATGCTCATTGGCGGGATCGTTGTTCCGCTCAGTTTCATGTTCTTCCTGCAGTTTTTCGCAAATGTACGCGACCCAGAGGTTGCGCTCCACTTGGTGACAGGCAACGTGGTGATTAGCCTGCTCTTCACCGCCCTCTCTCGGACTGCGAATCGGTTTGCTTTCCTTCGTGAGACGAAGGCTATTCACTACTATCGTGCATTGCTAGAATCTATGAACGGACTTGTCCTTGCCACAGTAACTAGTTTCCTGCTTCTGACATTGCCAGGTGTAATTATCACCCTCTTGGTAGGCAAGTTACTATTCACACTACCCATTACTCCCCACCCACTCATCTTCTTGACTTTCCCACTCAGCACTTTAGCGTTTGCTTCGCTAGGTGCTTTGATAGGTCTCCGAGCTCGGAATTATGAAGCTGCTGGTGTATTAGCCAACCTGATCAATTTCATTATGGCTGCCCTAGGCCCGACAGTCATACCTATGGATCGCTTGCCCATTCTGGTACGTGAGTTTAGCTGGATCTTACCCAGTACATATGTTGCTTTAGCCTTCCGGCAAACGCTTACTGGACAACTTGATAACCAACTTTTACTGGCATTTGTTTTCCTTATCATCTGCTCCTTGCTTACCCTTTATTTTGTGAATCGTAACCTGCAAAGCTATTAAGGCTGCCCTAAAAAGGCGAGATTGTTTAGATCTGGACCCAGGGCTGAGCAGAAGCCATAAAGTTGGAATGCTAACAGCAAAACCAAAAAGCCGCCTAACCACTCGCTCCAGCCGACTGCTCCCTCGCTCGCTTCGCTCGCTCGGTCGCAGCGGCTGAGCTCGGTGCCGTTAGCTAGCCCCTTTGCTTCTCCAGCGTAGCGGGATACAATAGAGTAGAGACTGCACCAAGAGAGTTTCTTGTGGACATCGAGAAGATTATAGAAGCCATCCGTCACAATCGTATTCGCATTACGGAGATGAAGAAGCGCAAGCGGACCATTTATCCTTTGATGAAATTTTCTTTAGCGTCTTGAACGGTGAAATCATCGAAGATTACCCAACCGACAAGCCTTATCCAAGTTGTTTGATTTACGGTGAGAGTTTTGCTGGAGAGCCAATTCATAGCGTTTGGACTTACAACCCAGAAACTGAATGGGCAGTGTTGGTGACAGTGTACCGACCTGACCCCGACCGCTGGCTTGATTGGCGCATCAGGAGAAAGAAATGAAAGCATTTGAGAAGTGCCCTGTCTGTGGTGGTGAACTGGTTGAGAAGGAAGTGGAGAAATTGCTGAAAGGTGGCGTGCACACAGCAGTTCTCAAAGTGCGTGCTGAAGTGTGTTTGCGATGTGGCGAAAGGTTGTATCCTGTCGAGACGGTGAAACGTTTTGAGCAGATTCGGCAAAAACTGGAGCGGCAGGAAGTGGCTGATTTCCAGCCTCTTGGTCAGACTTTTCAGGTAGCGCATTAACAAGAACGGGCTGGCTAACCAGCGCATGCGCCCGACAGGCTTCGCCTCGCTGCGCTCGGCTCGCCGCCACTGAAGCGCAGGCCGTTGGGCCGCCTTCTCTTGCTTCAGAGTAGAACCTCTGGTGTAAAATAATATCAATTGGGCGGATTTTTTTCAGAAGCGGAGTCTTATTATGACAATTGATGAGAAAGTTTACCAACAATTACAGAGACTTCCCCATTCACTTCAGGAAGAACTGCTGGACTTTGTACAGTTCTTACTGATGAAAGCAGAACGAAGAGAGAAGCAAGAATGGTTTTCCCTCTCGCTTTCTTCTGCCTTACGCGATATGGACGATGAGCCTGCCTTGTATGATCTTGCTGATATAAAGGTGATATTTGCATGAAAAAGGCAGGGCAAGTTGTTCTGTTTCGTTTTCCCCAAACTGATCTTGAAGAAGGCAAGTTACGCCCTGCTCTTTTATTAGCGAAACTCCCTGGTGAATATGATGATTGGTTAATTTGTATGGTTTCATCGCAAACACGTCACTATGTGGCAGGGTTTGATGAATTGGTACAAGAGATGGATGAAGATTTTGCTCAAAGCGGGCTAAAGGTGGCAAGTGTGATTCGAGTAGGAAGGTTAGCAGTTGTGTCAGGAGACATTCTTATAGGTGCTATTGGCGAAATTTCACCAGCGCGCTTGCGACGTTTGAAACAGGCTCTAGCAAGTTGGCTCTCTTCGTCCTAAAGCAGCGCGGCGGGCTGCGCCCGCTGGGAGGCCTTGCTTGCTGCGCTCGCGGCGGCCTAACCAGCGGTTGGAGCCGACACTTGCGGAGGCGCTGGCGCGCCCTGCTGCGTGCGGCTCAACCGCCGCGCTGTTATAGCATTCCGCTTCTCTTCAATGCTCCAGAACCGAAGACTATGTGTTCTTCTACTCCAGCCGCACGTAGCCGTGATTGCCTAAATAGGCCAGGATGCGCCGCGCATTTTCCTCCGGCGTGAAATTCACCGTGTCCAGCGTGATCTCCGGGTTGATCGGCGGTTCGTATGGGTCGTCGATGCCGGTGAAGCCGGTGATCTCTCCTCGCCGCGCCTTGGCGTACATGCCTTTGACGTCGCGCGCCTCGCAGACTTCCAACGGCGTGTCGACAAAAATCTCTACAAAACGATCTTTGCCGACCATGGCCCGTACATCCTCACGCGTGGCGCGGTAGGGGCTGACGGCGGCGCAGATGGCGATCCCACCATGGCGCACAATCTCGCTGGCGACGAAGCCGATGCGGCGGATGTTGGTGTCGCGATCCTCTTTGCTGAAGCCCAGCCCCTTGGAAAGATGGGTGCGCACGACGTCGCCGTCGAGCAGCGTGACCTGACGTCCGTGCTCCAGCAACAACACCGTCAACACCTCCGCCGTCGTCGACTTGCCGGCGCCGCTGAGGCCGGTGAACCAGAGGCAGACGCCCTGCCGATGCCGCGGGGGATAGCTTTCGCTCAAAATGTTGGCCACCTCCGGGCGGGTGAACCACTCGGGAAGTTGCACGCCTCGATTCAGGTAATCGGTGCGCACCTGCGTGCCGGAAAGCGTCGTCACCTGCACGCCGTTGGGAATGCGGGTTGATTCTTCGTAGCGATTTTCCTGGGGCAGATAGACCATCTCGCCGAAGGTCAACACGCCGACGCCGATCTCGTCGCTGTATTTTCTGGCCAGCTCCTGGGCGTCATACGGACCGTAGAACGGCCGCCCGAGGGAATCGACGCCAGGGCCGGCGTGGTCGCGACCGACGATCAGATAATTGGCGCCGTAGTTGCGGCGGATGATGGCGTGCCACACCGCCTCGCGCGGGCCGGCCAGGCGCATCGCCAGCGGCAACAGCGCCAGCAGCGCCCGATCTTGCGGATAGTAGCGGCTGAGCAGCGCTTTATAGGAACGCACGCGCGTGAAATGATCGACGTCGCCCGGCTTGGTCAAGCCGACCACAGGATGGAGCAGCAACGTCCCATTGACGCTGTCGGCGGCGCGTTTGGTCAGCTCCTCGTGCGCGCGGTGAAGGGGGTTGCGCGTCTGGAAGGCCACCACGTTGCGCCGACCCAGCGCCGCCAGCCGCGCGCGCGTCTCTGCAGGCGTCAGCCGGAGGTCCACGAAATCATAATGTTTGGGCAGCGCCAGCACGCGCAGCGGGCCGGAAAGATTGAGCTTGCCCCATCGATTCATCTCCGCCACGAGCGGATGCGCCGGGTCCTGCGTACCGAAAACAAGCTGGGCGGTGCGACTGCGATCCCAGCTATAAATCTCCTCCACCGTCAGGATCGCCAGCAGGTTGTTCTTGCTGTCGCGCAGCGCAATATCGCGGTCGTAGCGCAGGTCGTCGATGGCGTCGACCGGGAGCGTGACCGGGATGGGAAAGAGCATGCCGTTGGCCAGCCGCATCTCTTCCAGCACCCGCTCGAAATCCGCCCGCCCCATGAAGCGATCGAGCGGCGAGAAGGCGCCCACGGCAAGCAGCTCGAGGTCGCACAAGGCGCGGTCGGAAAGTTGAATCGATGGCAGTGTGTTGGCGTAAGCGCGCAACGCCTCGTACTCCTCCGCCGGCACGCGCAGATCGACGAGACGACCGCCATACGGCTCAATCAATGTTGTTTCCTGTACAGGTGACAAAACTGTGCTCATAGGACTTGTTTGACTCACTTTCTCCACTTGTGGCGTTTCCGTAAATTATTGTCAGGTGCAACTCTTCAGCTACACCTCCTCGATAGAGCGCAAGGCCTTGATGATTCAAGGAAGCGCAGCGATGAGCAGCAACTGTCGGTTGCAGAACCATTGGGTTGAATTCCGTCGAACGGCGACGGCGGCTCCCTCCTACATGGACGCCGATTCCTTGCGCAATGCAAGCGCTTCCCCGGCGAACATCGGCGTCAACCAGGCGAACGCAGGCTGTGCAGTCTGCGCCAGCCGAACAACTTCGCCGATCACCAACACGGCGGGCGCAACGATCTCGACCTCTCTCATCGCCTGCGCCAGGGTCGCCAGCGTGGCGATCACCTGCCGTTGGTCGGGGAGCGTGGCCGATTGCACCGCTGCGGCGGGCGTCTCCGGCGCGCGTCCGGCGGCGATCAGCCGGGCTGCGATCTCCTCCACGGCGGCGACGCCCATCAGCACAACCACCGTATCGATCTGCGCCAGCGCTTTCCAGTTCGGCGCATCGAGGCCATCCACCGTGTGGCCGGCGACGACGGCGAAACTGCGGCTAACGGAGCGATGGGTGACCGGAACGCCGGCCGCCGCCGGTCCGGCGATGGCGCTCGAGACGCCCGGCACAACCTCCACCGGCACATGATGGCGCTGCAGAAATTCCACCTCCTCTCCGCCTCGACCGAAGACGAAGGGATCGCCTCCTTTCAAGCGCACGACGACGGCGTGTTGACGCGCCTTTTCCAGCAGCAGTTGATTGATCTCCTGTTGGCTGAGCGCATGCGCGCCGGCGCGCTTGCCGACGTAGATCAACTCGGCGTCGTCGCGCGTCAGGCCGAGCAGCGCATCGTTCGCAAGTGCATCATAGAGCACTGCGCCCGCGCGACGCAAAAGCTCCGCCCCGCGCACGGTGATCAGATCTGGGGCGCCCGGCCCTGCGCCCACCAGATACACTGCGCCGATGACGCCGTCGCCCGGCTCACCGCTTTTCTTGAAGCTGTCCGCGGCGCTCATGCAGCAAGCTCCAAAGCAGGCGCCGGCGCCGCAGGCCGCTGAGGAAACGTGGAATATTGCGCCAGCAGCGCGGCGACGATGCGCTGAAACGCGGCGTCGTCGCCGGCGCGCAAGGCGTCCAGCGCAGGGCTTTCCACGAGCGCATACCAGAATTCGACGCGACGACGGAACGGATGCACGCGGCGCTGGACGATGGGGCGCAACGCCTGAGCGCGCTCCAGAAACTCGCCGTACTCTGGGCCGATCTCCGCTTCGAGGCGACGGCGCAGCGTCACCGCCAGGGCAGGCGCCGCGCCGCCCGTGCCGATCGCCACGGTCAACAGGCCGCGGCGGAAGGTGGAGACCGCATGAAAGTTGCAGCGGTCGATGACATCCATTACGTTGACCAACTGGTTGTTGGCCGCTCCCTCCGCCCAGATCCGATCGTGCACGACGGGATCGTTCGTGGCGGCGAAGACAACGGCTGCGCCGGACAGGTCACCCGGCTGATAGCGGCGGCGCAGCCATTCGATTTCGCCGGCGCGGGCGCGCGACTCCACCTCGGGCGCAGCCGAAGGCGCAATCACGCGCACGCGTGCGCCCACTTCGAGCAGGCCGGGAATTTTGTGCACAATTTCGCCCTTTGCGCCGACGAGAATGACGAGTTTATTCTCCAACACCAGGTTGATAGGATAGGTCTTCATTGCGTCTATTTCCGCTCCTTTCATTCTCTGCACGGGGTGAAGGGACGCACCGGCCAATGCAACCCGCATTCAGTTTTCATGCGCCCCTGCCAGCGACCAGAACGCTCGTCGTTGGCGTCTGCGGGCGGCCGCGTGCAGTGAATGCAGCCGATGCTGGTGTAGCCGAGGTCGTGCAGGCGGTTGTACGGGAGGTTGTACGCCCGAATGTAATCCCACACGGCCTCCCGCGTCCAATGCGCCAGCGGGCTGAGCTTGAAGAGGTTGTAGCGGGCGTCCCAGCCGATCAGCGGCGTCTGATTGCGCGTGTTGGACTGGTCTCGGCGCAGGCCGGTGATCCAGGCGTGTTGACCGGCGACGGCCGCCGCCATCGGCTTGACCTTGCGCTCATGGCAGCAGACGTCCGGCTCCAGCGCCCAGAGGGCGGGGCCGTAGAGTCGCTCTTGCTCCTGCGGCGTCAGCTCCGGCCGCACGACGTGAATTTGGATGCCGTAGCGGCGCTCGATCTCCTCCCAAAGCGCATAGGTTTCCGGGAAGAGAAAGCCGGTGTCGATCGTGGCCACCCGCACGTCTGGATTGACTTTCACCAGATGGTCGAGAATGACGATGCCGGTGGGGCCAAAGCTCGTGACCTGCACCAGTCGTTCGCCGAAGGTCACCACGCTCCAGCGCAGAAAATCGGTGAGCGTAAGTTCTTCGAGCTGGCGATTGAGCGCAACGTAATCAACGTTTGAGTGCAACAGCCGCGTCGACGGCGACATAATCTGACATCTCCTTCTCTGCAAGTTGATCCTTCTCTGCAAGTTGATCCTTCTCTGCAAGTTGAGCAATCATCGATTGCAAGGTTTCCACGCCGAGCCGGTGGCAGAAATCGCCGAAGCGTTCGCCCGGCAGGCGTCGATCTCGATAGAGCTGCAGCAGCGGGCGCACCTCCTCCACCAGACGGTCGCGTTTGACCAAGTCTTTGTAGGGTTGATTGAGGCGCGTGCCGTTGCTGGCGCCGCCGACGAAGATGACGTAGGCGTCGGCGGAGCGTCCGACGAAGGCAAGGTCGGCGACGTAGGGGCGGGCGCAGCCGTTGGGGCAGCCGGTCATGCGCACGGTGAACGGCTCGTCGGCCAGCCCCAGCTGCGCCAGCTCGACTTCCAGCGCGTCGATCACCGCCGGCAGCGCGCGCTCCGCCTCCGTCAGCGCCAGGCCGCAGGTGGGCAACGCCACGCACGCCAGCGAATGACGCTGCACCAGGCTCAGGTCGGAAGGCAGAGGAATCCCGTGCTCGCGCAAGGTGTTCTCAACGGCGAGCATGTCCTTCTGCTCGATGTCGGTCAGCAGCAGGTCCTGGTTGGGCGTCAGGCGCACACCGGGGCGGAAGCGTTCGATGACGGCGCGCAGGCCGCTGCGCAGCCGCAGCGCGCCTTCGTCTTTGATGCGTCCGTTTTCGATGGAGAGGCCGAGGAACCAGCGTCCGTCGCCCTGCGCATGCCAGCCGTGATGAAGCTCGTTCTCCGGCGGAGGCGTCGGGGCGGGCGGCTGCAGCTTCCAGCCCAGACGGCGCTCGACTTCCGTGCGGAACCGATCGGCGCCCCACTCGTGCAGCAGGTATTTCATGCGCGCGTGTTTGCGGTCGCTGCGGTTGCCGTGATCGCGCTGCACGGTCACGATCGTCTCCACCACCTGCAACACCTGCTCCGGCGTCACGAAGCCAATCAGGTCGCCCAGCCGTGGGAAGGTGTCCACCTTGGTGTGGTTCATGCCCATGCCGCCGCCGACGATCACGTTGAAGCCGAGCAAGGTTTCCCCCTCCGCCACGGCGACGAGGCCGATATCTTGCGTGTAAACGTCAACGCAGTTGTCGCCGGGATAGGCGATGGCGATTTTGAACTTGCGCGGGAGGTATGTCTTGCCGTAGATCGGCTCCACCTCCTCCTCGACGGGCGCGGCCAGCTCCACCTTTTCGCCGTCGATCCAGAGCTCATGATAGGCGCGCGTGCGCGGCAGCAAATGGTCGGAGATGCTGCGGGCGACGCGCTGAATCTGCTCGCGCACCGGGTCCTGGTAGGGCGCGGGGCAACAGGCGACGTTGCGCACGACGTCGCCGCATGCGCCCAGGGAGGTGATCAACGCCTCGTTCAACTCTCGGATCGTCGCCTGCAGGTCGCCTTTAAGGATGCCGTGAAACTGAAAGCACTGCCGCGTCGTGACGCGCAGGGTTCCGTTGGCGTAGCGCTGCGCCAGATCATCGTGCACCAGGTATTGCTCCGGCGTGAGGAGGCCGCCCGGAATGCGCGTGCGCAACATGAACGAATGCGTTTTTTCCGTTCCGCGCGCGCCTTTGCGTTGATCGCGGTCGTGTTGCTGATACAGCCCATGAAATTTCAACAGTTGTTTGCCGCTCTCATCGAAGTGATCGAGGTCATTGTGCAGTTGCTCCGCCAGCGTCCCGCGCAAATAGTTGCTGTTCTCTTTGATCACTTCAACGCCCGAGGGCGCATCGGTTTTTGGACGCGTTGCCATGCATTGCTCCTTTCTGAAAAAGCCAATAAGCCTATGCTCCCTGCCGGCTTCGTCATCGACGCACGACGTCGACGGACGATGTCAACGGACGAAACCGGGCAAGGCTCGAACCAGGTTCAGTTTTTTTACAGCATTGGGATGTTGCGGGCGACTCAGAGAATTCCGACGGTTGTTGTGCGGCGTCGCTCAACAGCGCCAGCCGGCTTCTCTAAGCTCCCGCTAGCGACAGATGCAGGGGAGACAGGGGAAAACAAGGCGGTGCACAAGCTCGCGTTGCAACTGGAAGAAGCCGAAACGTCTGTGCTGTTTGAATCGATGTCCCTTCATAGCGCCCTTTGCTTTCTGTTGATGGAAAAGGTCAACCGTGAAAGCCATTCTTGAAAGTCCGGTCTATTCAATCGGATTCATGGGCAAGGCCCAACGATGCCTCTTTGAACTTCGCCCATTCCATCCGCAAAAAAATAGCCCACCGAGCGAACTCGATGGGCTGCTTTCTCAAAACCCTATGACGCCCGATCACGCCGAGTTCGCCCGCTTGCACGCGCGCAGACAACAACACTCACAGGCCATACAGACATTATTGAGGATGAAGAACGTGGCGTTGCGTTGCATGTCGTCTGCGTTCTGTTTGGCTCGGGCGAAATTCTAATGGCGCCTCTCAAAAACTCATCCTTCAAGTTGGTGCGGTATTGTACGCAACGTTCCAGATCGTGTCAAATCGACAATCAACGCTGCGCGTTTCTGCGCACGACGCTCACGGAGCGCCCGCCTCTGCGATCAACAGCGCCAGCAACGCCGTGCGTGGGACGATGCTGTTCAGCTCGATGTACTCATCCGGGCTGTGGTCGAGGCCGCCGATCGGTCCGAGGCCATCGAGCACGGGAACGCCCTCTGCGGCCACGAAGCTGGCGTCGGAAGCGC
>FWPV01000053.1_pt1:102500-277500 | contig 419384 bp, 337 predicted proteins | sample 2228371 | NCBI WGS metagenome assembly FWPV01 (sample SAMEA103939776, study PRJEB20133) | metagenome | reverse complement strand
TCTGAGCGGTCACCGGCAACGAGCGCTCGGGGCGCTGCGGGTCGATCCAGCGATAGCCGAAGTATCCTTCATAGAGAATACGGCCCTGTGCATAAATCACGACGGCCAGGCCGGAGAGATCGGCTCCTGGCGTGCGCACGATCGCCTCTAGTTTTTGATGCAGGGCCGCCCTGTCGGAGATGGCATTGTTGGGCATCGATTTTCACCACCAAGTCGCGAAGGCGCAAAGTTTAATATTTTGAGAATTTGCGTCTCTGCAGTTTGAGATGCTTCAGAAGGATATCCCCAAAGCCGTGATAATTCAAACAAACGCCTTCCCAGCAGTTCGAGCGCCGGGAAGGCTTATGGAAGAGATTGACTTCTCAACTTAAGGAGCGTCGAGTCAACTCAAGGAGCGTCGAGACGGCGTTTGCCTTCGTGGTTGAGATGGAGGGTGCACGCAGAGCGATCGAAGCCCAGACTGTATGGAGTCCAATTGTGCGTGTTGAAGCCTTCGTGCACCCTCTGCAATTAATCCACGAGCTCGTAAGTGATCTGAAGCTGCATGGTGATCCGCAGCTGGCCGGGCTGCACCGGCGGTGCGCCGCCGCCACCCAGTCCTAACTGAAACGCGCTGATCGAATTGCCGTAAAAGCCGCCGCCGCTGCCGATGACCTCGCTGATGCTCAGAATTCTGCCCACCTTGACGCCGGTGAGGGCGGCCAGCTCCTCGGCATTGGCTTTGGCGCTTTCTACGGCCAGTTTGCGCGCTTCCGAGCGTGCAGCCGTCGCATCCTCGAGGAGGAATTCCACGCCATAGATATTGTTGGCGCCCGCCTTGATCGAAGCGTCGAGCACCTCGCCGACTTTGTCGAGGTCTCGGATGATCACGGTCACGGAGTTGCTGACGCGATACTGCACTTCTTCCTCATTCTGCGGGCCGCCAAAGTAGCGCTCGGCGAAAACATTGAAGCTGCCCGTCTGGATGTCCTTCTCGTCGATGCCCAGTTCCTTCAACGTCGTCAACAGGGCGTCGACGATGCGGCTATTTTCACCGGCAGCCTCCTCGACCGAAGGCCGCACCACTTCGACGCCGATATTGGTGCGCGCCACGTTCGGCTCGACGCTGACGACGCCTTCGCCGACGACGGTGATCGTGCGCGCGGCTGCGCCGCCAGCCTCCTGAGCGCTCACCGCCGGCGTCTGCAATTGACCGGCGCCTAACCACGCGCCTCCCAGGATCAACGCCGTCGCCAGTGTCGCCGCCAACATTCGATGGATCACTTTCCCACGCATAGGCTCTCTCATACTCACTGTCCTTTCACTTTGAATTGGTTAGCGTACAGCATCAAATCGCCGTCGCCCAAGAGGACGAGAAAGCCTCGGAAAAAGTTCCGTCCCCGCTGTAAAGCATCTGTCCGTCGCTCAGAGCGATTCTTCGGTTCTATTGATTTGCGCGCTTCCCCTCTATGGACGCCCCCTGTCTTTCATCTCGGCGTAACGGCCGCATATTCCGGCCAGGCCAAAACAAACCCCAACTTTTCTTGGAGGAGACGCTGAAAATCTTGCAGATGGTTCGGCGCATTGCGCACCTGCCGGGGAGTCAATCCGCAGTTGAGCGCGTACGCAGCCACTGCGCCCGCCGCCTCGCCGATGTTCCATTCCACCGGATGCAGGCGATAACAGCCGTTGGTGATGTGCGTGACGCCGAGATTTTTGCACGCCGGCAGCAAGTTCTCCACGCGAACAGGCAACAACGCGCCGAGCGGAATCTGGAACGGATAGCTGCTGATGTCCACGTAGGTGCGCAGGCCAGTGCTTGGATGCAGGTCGATGCGATAGCTGCCGACGCCTACGCTGTCGAAGAAGCGCTCGGCGCGATCCAGGCCGGCCGCCCTCCGCTGTTCGACGCCGACATGCTCTTCGAGCACGGTGAACTCAGCTTGAATGCGCCGCGCCTCGCGCACGTAGACATGTTTGGCGAGGCCGTCGCTCGTGCCGACGACGTCATGACGCAGGCGCAGCTCCGGATAGCCGTAGCCGCCGTCGTGGCGAGGCGCCTCTGTCTGCATCCAGTAGAGAAAGGAAAGGCTCAGCTGACGACACTCCTCCAGATGCTCCGCCTTTTCTTCGGCGCTGACGCCGACCAGCGGCCCCAGCCAGTAATCGATCTGCGGCCAGTTGACCAGGGTGATGTCGCTTGGATAGACGCCTTCCAGGAAATGTCTGCGATAGAGGATGCGGCGATAGTGCCAGAAGTCGTCGCCGTCGAGGCGGTCGGTGGGGCCGTCGAAGATGGCGCGATGGCGCGTTTGCAGCGTGATCGGGTGCACGTCGAGCCAGCCAAGCTGTTTGCCGGGCCAGAAGTCGGCCTGATAGGTGCGCCAGAAATCGTACATGGCCGGACGCTCGATGACATGCTCTTCGCCGGGGAGGTAGTCGACGGCGAAGCACCAGGTCACCGCCTGTTGGTCGAGCGGGTTCGGCTCGCCGGGCAAAGCATGCAGCTCGCCGGTCTGCGCCTGGCTTTCGGCGCCGATGACATGCTCAATCTGGCCCAGTTCCAGCAGGTCGCCCAGCTCGGTGGCGTCCAACACGTAGGAGGCCTGACAGACGATCGACTCGCCCGTGTTCTCGTCGAGCAGCGTTACGCCGGCGACAGAATCGCCGTCCATCTCGACGGCCACCGGTCGATGGCGCAGCAGCACATCGAGCTGGCGGCCGGCGCGGTAGGGCGCCAGCAGTTCGTCGATGGCGGCGAGCGCCACGCGCGGCTCGTGGCAGAGTGGGCTGACGTTGCCCTGTCCAGGGTTGAGATTGACGTTGTTGCGCGCTTCGAAGGTGAGCGGATAGTTGCGGCGGTAATAATCGCGGATTTTGGCGCGTAGCAGGCGGTACGAAGCCGTGCAGCCGGTGGACTCGATCCAGGGATGCTCATCGGGCGGCACCGCCTGCGCCGTCAGCTGCCCGCCCAGCCAGTCGGTTTCTTCGGTGAGGATCACGCTGCGCCCCAGGCGCAGCGCCGCCAGCGCAGCCGCCACGCCGCCCAGGCCGCCGCCAACGATCAGGATGTCGGTTCTTCGCTCTTTCATGGGAGATTGTTAACGACCTGTTAGTACGACGTTCGCACCCCAATAACAATCAGTCGCTAAACTACAGCTAGCACGAAATTCGAATGGGGAGCCGGGTTTCGTGTGATCAATCTCTTCTCCAAACCACACCTCTTCGGGAGCCTCACCTCATTCCCGGCGGGAGCTCAGTCCGTATTGGTTAGCTACGGACTGAGCTTTCTGTTTGTGGCGATAGCCGATCGCCCGCAAGGGCCAAAAATCTCAAGGGTGAGAAGGTTAGCGCTGTTCGAGGGCAATAGGGCGCCCCTCTGGATCACGCGCGTGACAGACCAACACGCCGGGCGCAGCCTCGAAAGGCGCTCCCACTTCGACGCCGCGTGCAATCAAAGCGCGGCGCGCCGCCTCAATGTCCATGACGGCGAAGACGATCATCGGTGTGTCTTCGCCGAGTCGTCGCTCGCCGCCGCTGTGCAAGGCCAACCTGACGGCGCCGGCGTCGAAGACAACCCAACTCTCGGCGCTGTAGTCCTCTGTATCGGTTGGCTCCAGAACTTCCAGGCCCAATTGGTCGCGGTAGAAATGCACCATCGCCCCCATGTCCTGGACATAGAGAATCACCTCTAGCAGGCCGGCGAGCACCGGCTCTTCTTTGGCCAGCACCGCGTCCGGATCAACGGCCCCTTCCAGCTGTTCGATCAGGCGCACCAGGTCGGTGCGCGTGACGACGCCGACGACCTCCCCCTCGTCCAACACAGGCAGCAGCGTCACCTTCGGATCGAGCATCAGCTCCATCGCCTCTTCCAATGGGGTGTCCGGGGTCACCGTGGGTGCGTCCGGTTCAACCATATCGCCGGCGGTGACGGCCATCGTATGGCGCAGTTGCTCGCGATAGTGGCGATGCTCTTCGAGATTGAGAGGGATATACCCCGAAAGCACGGCAAAGTAGCGCGGCTCGCGGATCGGCGCATTGCGCAAAATCAGATCATGATCGGTGACGACGCCGACGAGCCTGCCGGCCTCGTCCAGCACCGGCATGCCGCTGATGTCATGGGCGCGCAAAAGGCGGGCGACTTCGGGGATTTTGGTGTCCGTGCGCACGGTGATGGCCGGGCTGGACATGATATCACGAACCAACATGCGTTGCCTCCATTGCAACAGGACGTCGATCGCGTAGGGTGAATCGACGCATCGAATAAAGCCTGCCTGCTAAGCAATCATGAACCTTCCATCTTTGTAGAACAACTCGCCGTCCACCCAGATTTCACTGTCCCTACGCATGTCGCAGATGAAATCCCAGTGAATGCTCGAATCGTTGCGGCTGCCAGTTTCCGGATAGCCGGCGCCGAGCGCAATATGGATGGTCCCGCCGATCTTTTCATCGAACAGGATGTTTTTGGTGAAGCGTTGAATGCGGTCGTTCGTCCCGATGGCGAACTCGCCCAGATACCGGGCGCCGGGGTCGCTATCGAGTTGGCTGAGAAGGTACGCCTCGTTCTTGGCCGCTTTGGCCGACGCCACCCTCCCTTGCGCAAAGGTGAACTCCACGCCCTCCACCTCGCGCCCTCCGCGGATGGCGGGATAGCGAAAGCGAATCCAACCTTCCACCGACTCTTCGACCGGCCCGGTGAAGATTTCGCCGCTGGGCATGTTGCGTTTGCCGTCGCTGTTGATGAACGTGCGCCCGGCAATCGAGAGGCGCAGATCGACGTCCGGCCCGCGCACAATCACCTCAGATTTACCGGCCAGCCAGTCGACCAGGCGCTGCTGCCGATCGTGCATGGCCTGCCAGGCGGCGATAGGGTCCGGCTGATCGACGAAGGTGGCGGCGTAGACGAACGCTTCGAACTCGCGCAGGCTCATGTCCGCTTCCTGCGCCAGCGCCGGACAGGGGAAGTTGGTCAACACCCAACGGTGCGCTCCTTCGGCCGAGCGACGACGATAGTGATCCAAGAGCGGTTTCTGGGCCTGTTGATGGAGGCGCTGCGCCTGCGGGTCGACGCCGGTCAGCGCGCGCGTGTTGGAGGGTGCGCGCACGACGATGCGCGCATCGACGCGTTCGGCCATCAACGCGTCGAGCGGAGAAAGCCAGCGCAGTTGCGGTTCGCCGGCCTGGCGGTAGAAGACCTCCTCGAGCGTTTCGTCTCGATACAACACCGTAGGATAGGCGCCCGCCTCCAACAGGGAGGCGTAAATCCGCTCGACCAGCGGTTGTGCAGCCAGGTCGCTTTGAATCGCCACCCAGTCGCCGGGACGCGCAGAAACGCAATAATTGACCAGCAACCGGGCCAGACCATCGATGCGCGGATCGGACACAGTCGATTCCCCCTGAAAAGCTGACATGCAACGATGCGATTATACTCAATCGCAAAAGGGGCGGAAAATCACGGAGTTCCTTAAGCCTGTTGCACCGTTGAGCGTTCCGGCAATTGACACAAGAGGATGGGCGTGCCAAAATCTTCATTCATGTTTGCAAGCTATTTTGGCGACAGCTAAAAGCATTTGAAACTTGACGCAACGAAAATCACAAGGACCGCAATCGCATGTCTTTTCGAACGCCTGATTGGGTGAAACACGCCGTTTTTTACCAGATTTTTCCCGACCGCTTTGCGCGCAGCCCGCGCCTGGTGCACACGCCGGGCATTCAGTTCAAGCCATGGGGCTCGCCGCCGGAGGAGCAAGGGTTCCAGGGCGGCGACCTGCTCGGCGTCGTTGACAAACTCGACTATTTACAGGAGCTTGGCGTCAACGCCATCTACCTTAACCCGATCTTCGCCTCCGCCTCCAACCATCGCTATCACACCTACGACTACATGCAGGTGGACCCTTTGTTGGGCGGCAATCGAGCGCTGCGAGAACTGCTGGACGCGGCGCACGCTCGCAACATGTACGTCGTGCTGGACGGCGTCTTCAACCACGCCAGCCGAGGCTTCTGGGCCTTCCATCATATCCTGGAATGCGGCGGCGACTCCCCCTACATCGATTGGTTCATCGTGCGCGGCTGGCCGTTGCGCCCCTACGAACACAGCGCCGAGAAGCCCCACAACTACGACGCCTGGTGGGACCTGCCCGCCCTGCCGAAGTTCAACATCAAGAACCCCGGCGTGCGCAAATACCTGCTCGACGTCGCCCGCTACTGGATCGACTTTGGCATCGACGGCTGGCGGTTGGATGTGCCGGAGGAGATCAACGACGCCGAATTCTGGCGCGCCTTTCGCGCCACCGTCAAGGAAGGCAACCCCGACGCCTATATCGTCGGCGAAATCTGGCACGAAGCGCGCGAGTGGCTGGCCGGCGATCGCTTCGACGCTGTCATGAACTATGTTTTCAGCCGGCTGGCGCTCGGCTTTTTCGGCGCCGAGACGCTGCGCACCGACTACAAACCAGGCGGCTACACACTGGTGACGCTCGACGCCGGCGACCTCGCCGCCGGGGTCCATCACATGCTGAGCATCTATTCCTGGGAAGTGGCGCAGGCGCAGTTGAATCTGCTGGACAGCCATGACACCGCCCGCACCTTGTGGACGGTGGGGGGCGACGAAAGTGCATTGCGGCTGTGCACCCTTTTTCAGATGACGATGCCAGGCGCGCCCTGCATCTATTACGGCGATGAAATTGGCATGACCGGCGCCACCGACCCCTTCTGCCGCGGGGCGTTTCCCTGGCATGACACCGGGCAATGGAACTATGAGCTGCTTGACTTTTTCAAGCGCGCCATCCGGCTGCGCCGTCAGCACGCCGTCCTGCGCACCGGCGCTTACGAGACGATCTACGCTGCCCACGGCGTCTTCGGCTTTGTGCGTTCGCTCGGATCGCGCCACGCCGTTGTGCTTTTCAACCGAAATCGCGAGGCGCAGCAGATCGACCTGACGCTGCCGGCGCATCTTCCCACCAAGAGCCGCTTTTCGGCGATTTGGAATCAGGGCGAGTACACAGCCCTGGATGGCAGACTCCATGGCGTGACGATTCCGCCGCGCGAGGCCCTCGTATTGCTCAACGAGCTGGAATTCACCCCCCTGCCTGGCTGATCGACCTCGGGGGCGTCAACACAGTTTTGGCAAATGACCTCGCAGTAGGCTATACTGCATAGAAGCTGTTTTCCTCTTGTCCATTCAATTGCAGCATCTTGTCTCTGCGTTCTCTCCAGCCTGTGGCGGCAGGATGCAACCCCATCCCCGTGGTGACTCTGGGATGATGGACGACCCCACCGACGCGCTGGACATTTCAGATGGCGGCTCTCGATGTTCGCTCGAGAACATGCAGCGTAAACGTCATTCTGAACCCCAAACTCGTTGTCCTGATGGAGGTGTTTTATGACAACTGAATATGATGTCCGTTGCAGCAGACTAACGAAGTTTGCATTGTGTGCGTTGCTCTTCATCATGGTCGGCGGCGGGGCGTTGTGGTGGGCGCACCTGGTCTATGCCCAAGATGCGCCGACGGTGACGCCCGCCCAGAGCGATTCACCGGACATCCTCGGCGGCCGCGAGGCGCAGCCCGGCGCCTGGCCGTGGCAGGTCGCCTTATTGCGGCGCCTGGAACCGAACCCATTTTTGGGGCAATTTTGTGGAGGGACGTTGATCGCCGAAGATTGGGTGTTGACCGCCGCCCACTGCGTCGAGGGCGTCGAGCCGTATTTCATTGACGTCCTCGTCGGCGCGCACCGCCTGTCGGATAGCGGGGTGCGCATTCCCATCACTATGCTCATTCTCAATCCCGACTACGATCCATTTCGAAGCGAGAATGACCTGGCGTTGATCCGTCTGTCCACGCCGGTCACGTACACGCCGATTGCGCTTTACACAACCACCCCTGGCGAGACTGAGTTTGACTATATGCGCGGCACCGTGATCGGCTGGGGCGCCAAAGACACAGCCTGGTGGAGAGGAAACGTCTACCCAGATGCGCTGCGCGAGGTCGCTTTGCCCCTGGTGGATCATGAAAAATGTGCGCGCAACCTTTGGTGGGATGGAGCGATCACCGAAAACATGATCTGCGCCGGCTACGAGACGCTGACGATGGGCGCCTGTTACGGCGACAGCGGCGGCCCGCTCATGGTGCAGCGCGCCGACGCCTCATGGGCGCAGATCGGGATCGTCAGTTGGGGGCCGTCCAATTGCATCGATGTAGGACGTTATGACGTTTTCACCCGCGTCTCCAAATTTACAGAGTGGATCGCGACCTGTATGAGCCAGCCGGATGCACTTTCCTGTCGTGGCGGAGACGCCTTCGAGCCGGACAACGGGCCAGACACAGCCCAGCAGTTGGACGGGCCGATCTCAGCGCAGATGCACACTTTCCATGAGATGGGAGACCAGGATTGGATTCGCTTCAACGTTGAGGAGGGCAAGGAGTACCTTTTCCTCACCGCCCGCATGACCGAGACCGTTCCATTCCTCAAGACGGTGATTTGGCTGTTCGGCGAAGATGGACGCACTCCAATCACCTACACAGAGACTCCGCCGGACGCCTGGTGGTGGGGAACCTGGGAGGAAACCCCTGTTCAGACGTCGGCGCAGCTGGTCTGGAAGGCGGACCGCACAGGGCCGATCTACGCCAGCATAGAACTCTTGCCGGCCTTTGTCGGACAGGTGTACAGTTCCAACACGCGCTACTGGCTGACGGTGGGCGAGCGTCACTCGAGCTTCATGCCGTTATTGTATGGGGCGGAGCAGCCGCCGCCAGAACCACAGTGCCTGGATGAGCTTGGCAACCCAGTCCCATGTCCTACGCCCACTCCGCCAGAGTTTCCGGGGCGCCTTCCGAAATGAAAGGAAGGGGTGCAATCGGCTCTCTTCCAGCGGCTGTTCTGAAGAGACTCAACGCAGAGGCGCAGAGAGGCAAAGGCGCAAAGCAAGCGTTCGTGAGCACCTTGGCAGATTTTCATCGTTTGGAGCGTCGCCAACTTTCCCGGAAGTTTTAAGCCTCCGGGAAGGTTGGCGATGGACTGACCAATTCCGGATGGCAACGCAGCGTTTTTCTATGCCTCCACCCTTCCACTCTCCACGGCCGCCTTCAGCTCCATCCGATGCTCATAGACCTTGCGGATGGCCGCCACCGCCTGGTCGACGCCTTCCCTGCCGGCGCGAAAGACCGACTCCGGCAGCTGAACCGCCTCTTGCTCGTAGGCGCGCGTGGCCACCGGAAATTGCATCTTTGCAAAGTCGAAATACTCCGAATATGCGGTGGGCACAGCCAGACGCGAAAGGGATGGCTGGAAAAGTTCGTAGCGATGCATCGGCGGATAGCCCAAGCCGACATCGAGCCCTTCGGCTTCAAGCGCTGCGCACAGCACATCGTGATGAAAGCCCCACACCTCCGGGTCGATGGCGAAGATGTACAGGTAGACCGAGCGCCGCGTGATGCGTGGGTCGGGGCGCAGCACGCGCACGCCTGGAATTTCGCTCAGCGCTTCGTCCATATAGGCGGCCATCGCCTCGCGGCGCCGCGTCTGCTCCGGCAGGCGCTCGAGTTGCGCCAGCGCCAGCGCAGCGTGCAGCTCGCTGCTGCGGAAGTTGGCGCCCAGCGTGGTCACTTCACTGCGCCCCTCCGCAGGGCGCCCACAGTTGACGATGCTTGCGGCTGCATCGGCCAGCTCTTTCGTCTTGCAGATCAGCACGCCGCCCTCGCCCGAAGTCAGCAGCTTCGACGACTGCAGGCTGAAGGAGCCAAAGTGCCCGATCGTGCCTGCGCCTTGTCCTTTCCACTGCATACCGTGCACGTGCGCGCAATCCTCGATCACAATGAGGTTATGGCGCTCGGCGATCTCCATCATGGCGTCCATATCCGCCATCAACGAGCCGACGTGCACCGGAATGATGGCGCGCGTGCGCGGGGTGATGGCCGCCTCGACGGCTTTCGGATCGATGCAGTAGGTATTGGGGTCGATGTCGACGATAACGGGGATTGCGCCGGCGGCCATCGGCGCTACAGCGGTGGCTTGAAAGGTGTAGGCGGGCACGATCACTTCATCGCCCCAGCCCACGCCTGCTGCGCGCAGCGCGATCTCCATCGTCACCGTGCCGTTGAACGCCATGATCGCATATTGCCCGCCCTGGAATTCGAGAAACTTCTCGAGAAACGCCTTCGTGCGCGGCCCTGGGTAAGGAAATCCGCCCCATCGTCCCGAGCGAATCACCTCGGCCACCGCTTCGACCTCGCGCTCATCGTGCTCCGGCCAGGTCGGATATTCCATCGTGATCGCCTTTTCTCCACCCAAAATCGCCAGTTGTCCAGTCATTTTCCCCTCGTTATCCTCAAAGTTATCCACAGGTTATAAAAAGAATCGATGCAACGCATCGTCTTAAACAACTCAAGCAATCCTCGTAGGGGCGGCTCGCAGCCGCCCACGCCCGACGGCCCCCAGGGTCTTGAACAATTCAAAGCAATCCTCGTAGGGGTGGCTCGCAGCCGCCCATGCTCGGCAGTCCCCCAGGGTCTTGAACAATTCAAGCAATCCTCGTAGGGGCGGCTCGCAGCCGCCCACGCCCGGCGGCCCCCAGGGTCTTGAACAACTCAAAGCAATCCTCGTAGGGGCGGCTCGCAGCCGCCCACGCCCGGCGGACCCTAGGGTCTTGAACAATTCAAAGCAATCCTCGTAGGGGCGGCTCGCAGCCGCCCACGCCCGGCGGCCCCCAGGGTCTTGAACAATTCAAGCAATCCTCGTAGGGGCGGCTCGCAGCCGCCCACGCCCGGCAGCCCCTAGGGCCTTGGATCATTCAAGGAAGCGCAGCTGCGAGCAGCGCCTCCAGCGCAGTGGTCAGCTTCGGCCCGGCTTCGACGCCAACCGACATGCTCTCCTCATAGTGCGCGCCCGGGTTCAGCGGGTCGTCGGGGTAAAGGAACGCTTCGGCGGGCAAGATATAGCCTAACTCATCGTTGGCCAATCCCACCAACACGGCGTGACGCGCGCCGACCGCCCGCAGCATCGCTTTGTATTGCAGCCCCAACTTCGGCAACACCTCGCCCGGCATGAAAAAGATCGCGGCGTCGCCCAGCCACAGCAGGCTGGCCTCCGTCGTCAATGAGCCATCCTCGTTCAGCGGCCCCGTGAGCAGACCCACCCGCATCGCCATCTGAAAGAGCGGATTGGTCAGCGGCAGCGTGAACGAGCGACGGCGATACTCCATCTGCTCGACGGTCTGAAGAGGCGCCTCCGTCAGCGCCGTCAACGCCGCCCCTCCTAAAATTGCGCCCATACGCGCAGCGTCCTCGAACGCATGACCCGGCATGGCGGGCGTCATCATGCCACCCAATGCGCCGACCATGCCGAGACAGGGGGCGCCTGTCGCCTGCTCGACGACGAACCGCATCATGTGCAGATAGTCGGAGGTGATGTGAGGATTGTCGTCCCACAGCACTTCTGGATGACAGGGATAGACGAGCAGCGTCGCCAGCGGACGCAGCTCGTCGCTTGCAACGAACTGAAGACAGGACAGCTCTTCGTCCAGGATGGCGGGATCGCGTGCGTTGCGCGCCACGCCGGTGACCTGGGTGGAGGCTGCGCGCATCCGCGCCGGCTGCACCGTGCGCAACGCCTTCACTGCAGTCTCGGCGATGGTCTGTTCGAGCCAATCCAGATAGCTCTCATCAACCCCGCGCGTCCACTCATTCGGGCCCCACAGTCCCAGCGTATCCGGCCCATGATGGGTGTGCGTCGCTGCGAGAACCAGTTGGGCCTCCGGCGCTGTGCGTTGCATCCCCCGTTCGATCGCCTGCGCCACATGCCTCGGCAGGCCGATCAGGTCAACGGCGGCGAGGACGAGGGAGACCTTCTCCATCTGCAGCGCCAGGGCGCGCACGTACAGATCGTCGTGCACCGACGTTGCGCGACGATTGCGCCCAAAGCCGGCCAGGTAGACTGGACGCTCCAGGGAGGGTGTGATGATCGACTCTGCATAGCCTGCAAAAAAACTCATGGGAAACGTCTCTTTCGGTTGGGATGGAGATGGATCAACTCCCATGCAGGGCGCATGGTGACGATCATCGCCGGTCGCTCATCACGCCATTCCCGTGCAAAGAGCTTCAGCGCATTTGGCAAAAGCCAGATCGCTGCGCTCATCCTTTCACCCCGGAAATGACGACGCCTTGAATGAAATAACGCTGCGCAAGGAAAAAGAGCAACACCGGCGGGATCACCATCACCACACTGGCCGCCATGATCAGATGAGTGTTGACGGCGTACAGTGCATTGAAAGTCTGCAAACCGACAGCCATCGTCCAGTTATGGCGGCTATGCAGAAAAATCAGCGGTTCGTAGAAGTCGTTCCATGCGTACAGAAAATGGAAAATTGCCACCGTCACGATCACCGGCATCGCCTGGGGCACGAGCACATGCCAGAGCGTCTGCAATGGCGAGGCGCCGTCGATCTTGGCGGCGTCGTCCATCTCCAGCGGGATGGTCATAAGAAATTGCCGGATCAGAAAAACATCGTAGGCGTTGGCGAAGAAAGTCGGCACAATCAACGGCAGCAGCGTATCGACCCACCCCAATCGTTGGAAGAGCACGTACACCGGGATCAACGTCACCTGGCGCGGCAGCATGATGGTGCTCAGCAGAACGATAAAAAGCCAGTTCAGCCAAGGAGCACGGAAACGGGAAAAGCCGTAGGCGACCAGGGTGCAGGAGAGGAGCACGCCGGTCATGCCGACAAAGGTGACGATCAAGGTGTTCAGCAAATAGCGCGGGAAGGGCACCGCAGTCATGGCTTCGGCATAGTTTTCGGGGTGCAGTTCGATATGGCGCACCGGCGTCTGTTCGGCGATCTTCAGCGTGACGCTCTGCTCTGGATCGACCGGATCGACGAAGACGCCCATGCCGCCGGGTTGATTTTTGACCAGCGCCATTTCTCGGGTTTCGCCGTCGATGGTCACTCGATAGAGCGGCTCTCGTTTCCCTGCGACCTCCACCATCGTCGTCTCCCAGGGAATCAACGGCGGCGGCACGGCGCGCAGTTGATTTTTGCTCTTGAGCGAGGTGGAAATCATGAACAGAAATGGAATCAGGATAATCAACGCGCCTGTTGCGATCACCAGCGTGGCGATCGTACGGCCCGCCAGCGACTGCAGACGCATGCTTTGGAGGCGACTATGCGTGACGGTGGCGGGCGGTTGCATCCGTTGAGCTTCGATCGAGGCCATCCGTCGTTCACCTCTTTCTGACTTCGCCCTCATAGTAGACCCACAAGGCGGAGGAGCGAAACACCAGAAGCGTCAGCGCCAGCACAATGAGGAAGAGCACCCAGGCCAACGCCGACGCATAGCCCATTTCATTGAACTTAAAGGCGTTCTGATACAGATAGAGATTGTAGAAAAGCGTGGCGCGCTGCGGCCCACCGCCGCCGCCGCTGATGACGTACGCCTCGGTGAAGTACTGAAAGGCGCCGATCAGCCCCAACACCAACATGTAGAAGAGGACCGGCGTCATCATCGGCAGCGTGACGTAGCGGAAGCGCTGCAGCGCATTGGCGCCGTCCACCCGAGCTGCGTCGTAGAGCGAGGTGGGAATGCCTTGAAGGCCGGCCAGATAGATAATTACGCCGCCGCCGACGCCCCAAAGGCTCATGATGACCAGTCCGGGAATCGCCCAATTGGGATCGGTGAACCATCCCGGCCCTTTGATCCCGAAGGTGCGTTCCAAGAACGGGTTAAGGATGCCCACCTGTGGGCTGAAGATGCGCGACCAGACGATGGCGACGGCGACGCCTGCGATGACGGAAGGAAGGAAGTAGATGGTCCGCCAGAGGCTGAGCAAAGGAACCTTCTGGTTGAGCAGCAACGAAAGACCGAAGCCGACGATCAGCCCCAACGGAAGGGACAAGGCGCCGTAATAGAGCGTCACGCGCAAAGAATGCCAGAAGAGCGGATCGCGGCCAAACGCCCGCACATAATTCTCAAAGCCGATAAAGATCGGCGCATCGACGATGTTGTAGCGCGTCAACGAGAAGAAGAACGAAAAGAGCATTGGCCCTGCTGTGAAAATCACAAAGCCGATCAGCCACGGCGCAATAAAGAACAGCGCCCACAGGTCTTCCTTTTGCGCCAGCGTTAAACGCCTGCGACGAAGCAGTTGCATGATGCGCCTCCAGATGACCGGAGATCAAGGACATGCACAGCCCCAACATCACCGCTGTGAGAACCCCGATCTCCGGTCCATGATCTCCCTATTGCCTTGCCCAGTACTCGTCGAGAATCTGTTGCACTTCTTGATTGGTTTGGTCGAGCACAGCTCGGGCGTCGATCGGCCCCAGATAGACGGCGCTGAAGTTATTGTTGAGCACGTCGTTGATGCGCCCCCATTCTGGCACAAAGCTCTCATGGTTGGGATTATCCAGGTAGTCGATGGCGGCGAAAATGACATCGAGGTCAACGTTGGGATAGCGCTCGGCCAGCCGCCGTTCAAACTCCGCCTCCACAGAGCGCCGCGCGGGAAGGCACCCATAAATCAGGCAGACGTCCACAATCTGCTCCGGCGCCGTGAGCCATTTCAGCACCTCCCACGCCGCCTCCTGATTCTGAGCGTTCTTGGGAATCGTGAAGGTGTCGGCGTGGATGCGGGCGATGCGCTGACCTTTCTGGTTAAAGGGCGCCGGCGCAAAGTCGTACTCGAAGGGCAGGTCGACCAGACCTTCGGCCATGAACCAGGTGTGGCTGTAGAACATCGCCACCTGATTGCTGCCAAACGGGTCGATGCCGGCGGCGTCACGCGCCTGTTGCACCGTTGCATCCGGCACAAAGTGATCCACCCAGACCGCTCTGTTCAACCAGTCCAGCCCGTAGACCCACTCTTCGGAGTTGACGACGGCGGTTTTGTAATCTTCCGTGGTGGGCCGGCCCACATTCGGCGCGCCGAAACGGGTCAGAAAGCCGCGCGCGTCTGTCCAGGCGTCGTCGAACCCCCATTGGACAATGCGGCTCGCATCGAAATCGGGCGATTTGGCGTTGTTGCCGTTGGCGTCGAGCGTGAGCTCCATGGCGATGTCGCGCAGTTTGTCCAGATTCCAGGAGGCGTCGTCGTAATCGTGGGTGGGATAGTCGATGCCGGCGGCGTCGAACATGTCCTTATTGTAGAAAATGAACGAAGGGAAAAGCCCAAGCGGCAGCCCCACCGTCTTGTCCGGATAGTGATTCAGCTCCACGGCCGGCCCGTAAAAATCGCTCGTGTCGAAAGCCTCCGCCTCGATGAAAGGCGCCACATCCGCCCAACTGTCGAAAAACTGAGCCACCGTCGAGATGCCGTTCGGGCCGACCAGCTGTGGCGCGTTGCCGCCCGCCACCATCGCCAGCAACCGCTCGCCTGCCTGTTCGTGAGGCACGATCAGGAATTCCACCTCGATGCTTTCATGGCTGCTGTTGAATTTCGCCGCCAGCTCCTCCTGCGCTTTGATTTGGTCCGGATCGGTGCCGGTGCCCAAGCCCACAAAAATCGTGACCTTGGTCTTGCCGCCTGTCGCCGCCGGCGCCGCCGGCTCCCCTGTTGGCGCCGACGGCGCAGCGCACCCGCTCAGCAGCAGGCCGGCAGTGACCACAACACTCAACAATTTCTGCAGTCGTCTCATCATCTCCTCCTTTGCAAAACAACTTGATCGACTCGCTCAAAGGATGACGTGCACCTGCAGGAGCGGCGCCTTGCCAATTGCATCTGCATTATCCGGCAGCCGCTAGCCGCCGGCGCGCAGCTATAAGTAGAGTGATCCATCTTGGTCCAGGTGCATTGCATAAAGATGGATGCACCTCATGCAGAGCTGCAATTGAGAATGTAAGCGCTTACACGCCGGGATATTGTGAGTGTATCTGACCCCGGCCTGTGGTGTCAACTCCGTTTTTTCGAGCCTTTCTCCCCTTTTCTTTCCTCTTTTTTCCTCTCCTCTCTCCTCTTTTGATTTGACACATTTCCACACCCCTTGCTATAGTGCCAGGCTAATTGCATAGAAAAGACGCTCTTATCGAGAGAGGTGGAGGGACCGGCCCGATGAAGCCTCGGCAACCCTGGCGTGCAGCGACGGCGCTGCAGGACAACGGTGCCAATTCCGGCAGAGCAATCTGAAAGATGAGAGGCGGCAGTTTGGTTTGGTCGAATGCTTCCCTCTTGTCTGCTGGCGAGAGGGATTTTTTTATCTTGATCCAGGCCCTGAAAACCTTTAGAGGAGACTTTCGATGATTGTCATGAAATTCGGCGGCACGTCGGTCGGCAGCGCCGATGCGTTCGCCCAGGTGGCGCAAATTGTCAAAGAGGCGGTCGGACGCGAGTCCAAACGAGAGCGTCCTGGCGTGGTGGTGGTGACCAGCGCCATGTCCGGCGTGACGAACATGTTGATTGAGGCGGCTCAACGCGCCGAACGGGGCGATGTGAGCTTCTATCAGGCGCAACAGGATAGCCTCCTGCTCAAGCATCAGGTGGTGGCGGGGCGCTTGATCGAGGATGGCAGCGAACGCGCTGCGCTGGCGCGCGTCTTCGAAGAGCGGCTGGCCGAGTTCGATCGGCTGTGCAGCAGCATCGCGGTGCTGGGCGAGTTGACGCCCCGTGGCCTGGACGTCGTCAGCGGGTTGGGCGAGCGCATGGCCGCGCCGCTGCTGGCCGCCGTGTTGCGCGCGCATGGCCTGCGCGCCGAGGCCATCGACGCCACCGAGTTGATCGTGACCGACAACGCCTTCGGCGGCGCTGCACCGATCACACATTTGACCGAAGCCCGATGCAGAGAACGGCTGCTGCCGCTCGTGGAGATCGGCGTAGTGCCGGTGGTGACCGGCTTTATCGGCGCTACGGTGGAGGGCGTGCCGACGACGCTGGGCCGCGGCGGCTCCGACTATTCGGCGGCCATCCTCGGCGCAGCACTGAACGTCGATGAGATTCAAATCTGGACGGACGTCAACGGCGTCATGACCGCCGACCCGCGCATTGTCCCCAACGCGCGCAGCATCCGCCAGTTAAGCTACGAAGAGGTCGCCGAGCTTGCCTACTACGGCGCAAAGGTGTTGCACCCGAAGACGGTCCTGCCGGCGATCGAGAAGAAAATCCCGGTGCGCGTGCTCAACACCTTTGAGCCGACCCATCCCGGCACCCTCATCGTCGAGAAGGTGCAGGCCGAAGCGCGCGGCACCGTGAAGGCGATCACGGCGATCCGGGGCATGAATTTGATCACGATCGCCGGTCGAGGCATGATGGGCGTCCCCGGCATTGCGGCGCGCACCTTCAGCGCTGTGGCGCGCGTGGGCGCCAATGTGCTTATGATCAGCCAGAGCAGCAGCGAGCAGAGCATCTGCTTCGTGGTGCCGGAGGCCTCGGCGGAGTCGGTGATCGCCGCCTTGCATGAGGAGTTTCGCCGCGAGCTGGAGCATCGCTACATCGACAGCATCTACGGCATGCCGCACATCAACATCATCGCCGTCGTCGGCAGCGGCATGCGCGGCACGCCAGGGCTGGCGGCGCGCGTCTTCACCGCTGTGGCGCAGGCGGGCATCAACGTCATCGCCATCGCACAGGGTTCGAGCGAGGCCAACATCAGCCTGGTCGTAGTGGACGCCGACGTCACGTCCGCCCTGCGCGCCATCCATGACATTTTCGAGCTACACTTGCCTACGGAAGAGCGCATGCGCCCACGATAAGGCATCGCCAACTCTTCTTTCCGGGGAGCTTCGTGCTTCCCGGAAAGAAGAGCATCCTCCAGACCTTCATCGCGTGACTTCCACCTCATCTCAAAACACCGGCCCCTTTTTAATATTCAATCGCGCACGTTGCGCAGAAGATGCTTGCTCTTTTGCTGCAACCGGACGTCTCCAGTCGCTCGCTTTTGCACCTTGCCCCTTGCTTCCCCTCCGCCGGCCTGGCGGCCGGGCGCTCAGAATATCACCCCAAAGACGTGAAGACGCCAAGAAACACAAAGATTTTGCGCCTTTTTCTCTTTTGAGCGTCCTTTGTGTCTTGGCGTCTTGGTGGTTCACCATCTCCACCCGAACCCTCGCAGCATCTTCAGCGGTCGGAGCGAAGAATTCGCAAGCGCTGACGCCGACCGAGTCGCCGGACTGCGTAAGGTGAAAACGCCTACACGACGTTTGACATCTAGCGCTTCACACGCAACAATCGATATGCAACTTGCATTCCATCGCACACCACGCATCCGCACCTTGATCACGCTATCTGTTATGGAGGAAACATGCAAAAGATCCATTTCGCCAGACTGAATCGACGATTTTCGGTCGTCCTATGCGCTTTGGTGTTCGTGTTGAGCATTTTCCCTCAGACCACAGCGCAGGCGGCTCCACCCCTTCAAGTGGAGGCGACCCGCATTCTCCTGGGAGAGTTTACGCAGGCGTCGCTGGACGAGGGCGAAGAAATCGCTTACGTCATGAATTTTCCCATTGACGGCGTCTACACCTTCGTTTTTACGGGCGAAGATGATCCAGCTTCCTTCACCTTCACGCTGCTCGACGCCGAAGGCAATGAACTGTACAACGGCGCCATGCAATCGGAGATCAATCTAGAACTCAGCGCCGGCGAGCATCTTTTGCTCTTCAGCGCCGAGGCTGCAGCCGAACTCGATTTTGTCGTCGGCATCGAAGCCGGCTCGATGAGCACCGATCCGGACAATCCAGGAGAGCTCTTCAACGGCGCCACGTTCCTTGCAGAAAACGTCGTCGAACCCCTCTACGCCCGCCTCACCGTGGAATCTTCCCCCTATCCGCAACGACTGGGGGTGCTTGTTCAGGGCGGCGAAGGAGATGTGTATCAGGCCGAATTGACAGAACGAGATGGCTGGGAGTCTGCAAGCATTTCCACGGACGAAACCGATCTCCTGCACATCACCACCACTGGAGGCGAGTACGATCTCGTCGTCGCGCCAATCGAAGGCGGAGCCTCTTTGCAAGTGAGCATCTTTCTCAGCGGCCCGGCGCCAAAGCTGGAGCTGGGCGTCGAGACCGAAGGAGAGCTGACCGGCGTCGATGATACAGACGTCTATCAATTTACGGTCGCCGAGGCCGGCACGGAAGTGTTGGTCACAGTGGCAGCGGATGCGACGATCATGATGAACGTCGGTCTGGAGCCTGGAGAAAGTCTGTGGTACGCGACCGCCTACGAAGACGAGGCGGGCGAGCTTGCCTTTGTGGCGCCCCACGCCGGCGTCTATTACCTAGAGCTGAGCACCGACGCCGAGGATGGCGCAACCTACACGGTGCTCGTCGAAGAGGTGGGGCAGGCTGAAACGTTGCCGCTTAACGAGCCGGTGCGCAGCCAGGTCAAGGCAGGCTCGAACGTCAACTACATTGTCAGGGTGGAGGAGCCGGAACAATTTGTGCTTGTCGTCATAGTCGGCCCGGACGACAGCGACATCGATCTCACCTTGCGACGCTTCCAGGAGGGTCAGGAGGTCGCCTATGACAGCAGCTACCTGCCGAGCTCGCGCGAAATTGTGGCGCTCTATGCAGACGAGCCGGCGGATTACTTCGTGACCGTGCAAGGGAGCTGGCTCACCGAGGATGCAGAATTTGTGATCATGGCCTCCACGGGCGCCGTAACCGACTTGATGGGCTTGCTCGGCGAAAACGGTGCAGCAGGAGAGAGCGAAACGGCGGCGCCGAGTGCGGAGGAAACCGCCGGTGCGCTCGAACAGTGGGTGAGCGCAGCCGAAGCGTCGAGCCAATACAGCGACGACGCCTGGTCTGCCCAGCAGGTGATCGGCGAGCCGGACACGCCGGAGCCCGGGGATTTCTACACCGCCTGGGCGGCGAGCGACTCAGACGCCCAGATCGAAACGCTGACGCTCACATTTGAGCAGGCAGTGATTCCAATCGCCATCGAAATCTACGAGAGCTACAACCCCGGCGCCGTGGTGCGGATCGAAGTGCTCGACCCCAACACCGATGAATGGGTGGTGGTGTGGGAAGGCGTCTCCGACACCGTCGGACAAGAGATCGCCGTCTTTCGTCCAGAGCTGCAACCGGTCGACTTCGCCACCAATCAGGTGCGCCTGACCATCGACGAGCCGAGCGTGGTCGGCTGGAACGAAATCGACGCAGTCAAATTGATCGGGCTGCCGGAAAACTAATTTTTGAAACGCATCGTTTCGTCCTGCGCGTTTCTTTGGGGATTAGAAACAGAAATCCGCAAAGGGACGCGCAGAAACGGTCTTGAGGAACGCAAGCAAGCGCAAGGAGCCCTCACCCCCTGGCTCCCTCTCCCAATGATGGGAGAGGGGGGAATGTCCGCACCCTCCGCCTCCTCTCCCAATGCCGGGAGAGGGAGGAAACGCCCTCACCCCCAACCCCTCTCCCAATGGTGGGAGAGAGAGGAAACGCCCTCACCCCCTGGCTCCCTCTCCCAATGATGGGAGAGGGGGGAATGTCCGCACCCTCCGCCTCCTCTCCCAATGGTGGGAGAGGGGAGAAGGGAACGTCGTAGGTGCGGCTCCCAGCCGCACGCTCTCGATCGCCCGCACGGTCTTAGAAATAAGAGAAAGCGCAGCTGCGCCTAACGGGCTATCCGATAAAAACCTTTGCGTCTTCTTGTCTTCGTGACTTTGTGGTGAAAAACATACACTGCCTCATCTTTACTTTAAGGCTCGCTGAAAATGGAAGTCCGATCACGCAACTCTCGGCGGAGTCTGTTACGATCGGCATCGACTTGAACTTTCTTCTCCTGTGCTGGGTGCGCCGCGAAGGCGGCGAGCGAAGCGTTCTTGTTCATCGTTATTCGATATTTGAAAAAAGTGCAGGAGGTGAAACATGAGTCGAATCTGGAATACCACCAAAACGACGTTGTTGCTGGCGACGTTGACCGCATTTTTTGTTGTGATCGGCGGCGCGCTCGGTGGCTCCGGCGGCATGGTGATTGCTCTGCTCTTTGCAACGGCGATCAACATGGCGGCCTGGTGGTTCTCCGACAAAATGGCGCTCAAGATGAGCGGTGCGCGCGAGGTGACGCCGGAGGAAGCGCCTGAACTGCATCGCCTGGTCGAGACGCTGGCCAATCGGGCGGGCATTCCCAAACCGCGCGTGCACCTGATCGACAGCCCCACGCCGAACGCTTTCGCCACCGGGCGCTCGCCCTCGCACGGCGCTGTGGCGGCGACCACCGGCCTGTTGCAGATGCTCAATCGGGATGAGGTGGCCGGCGTGATGGCGCACGAAATTGCGCACATCAAAAACCGCGACACATTGATCAGCAGCATTGCGGCGACCTTCGCCGGCGCCATCAGCATGATCGCCGACATGGCGTTCTGGAGCGCCCTCTTCGGCGGCGGGGACGAGGAGGAAGGCGGCGGCGCAGGCGGGTTCCTGATGCTCTTTCTGGCGCCGATCGCCGCCCTGATCATTCAGTTGGCCATCTCGCGCTCGCGCGAGTTCGTGGCCGACGCCGAGGGCGCCCGCATCTTGGGCGACCCGAAGCCGCTGGCCGACGCGCTGCGCAAGCTGGAAGCCGGCGTCCGCCAACAACCGATGCAGGTTTCACCGGCGACTTCGCATCTCTATATCGTCAATCCGGTCTTCGGCGGCCTGGCGGGGCTCTTCAGCACGCACCCGCCCACGGAAAAGCGCATCGCCAAACTGGAAGAACTGCGCCGCGCATTCCAGCCCGCAGCGAAGACCTCGGCGGCGTGAAATAGACCCTCACGCAGGTTATTGTCTCCGTCATGACGCAGCACAGCCGCCGGTCAAAAATCGGCGGTTGTGCTCCTGTCTTCCTCACAGAATTCCTAAATCTTCCACCCGCGCACGCGCCACAAAACGCCGATACGCGCGCACTTCGGCGAGCAGCGCCTCGAACTCCGCTTTCACAGCTTCCAGCTCAGACTGACTTCCCTGCGCATCTCCGGCTTCGATACGGGCGCAGTCGCCATCCAGCCACTCGACCAACCGCACGATGCCTTTCCCCTCTAACAGCAGCAGCGCCGTGCGGATCACCGCCTCCGTCTGCCCCAGCCGCGCCGCCATGCGCCCGATGTCGATGGTCTGCTCGCGGTTCACCGCATATTTGACCATGCGCGCCACGTCCCTGATCACGGCGGCGGGCGCATCGTCCGCGGTGGCGCGCGCACAGAGGTGCACCGTTTCGCAGCCGCTGCTCTCCACCAGCCAGTGCAACAGTTCGCCCGAAGGCGGGATGCTCCACAGGACCAGAGGACGGCCAGGCCGCGCGGAGACCTCGAAACGCGGCGCGTAGGCGACGCCGGGGCTGCTCGCCTCCAGCAAGGCGCCCTCGGCGTACCAGATGGCTTCCGCAGGCAACTGGGGCAACGGGTCGGCGCTGCGCCGCAGGTCCACCACCTGGACGCGGCGCACTTTCTCCGGCGTCACTTCGAGCGCGCGGGGCTGCGCCGGCCGATGCGCCACATACAGCAGCTGCAAGGCTCTCTCCCCGCGGTAATCGTTGACGCCCAGCGTGTAGACGACGTCCAGTGCGCCGGTGGAAAGTTCGGCGTCGCCGCCGCCGAACCAGAGCAACTCGTGCACCGGCCCCTCGTCGCCGACGGCGCGAATCTGCAACTTGCGATGGTTGCCGTCGGCGCCCATGCGGCGATCGGAGACGACGTTGACGCCGAAGGTGACAAAACGGGGCTGGGGGTTGCCTTGCCCAAAAGGCGCCAATCGCGCCACTTCCCGCTCCAGTTCCAGCGAAAGATCGCTCAAGCGCGCCTCGGCGTCGATCTGCAGGCCCGGCTGCACGGCGGGATCGCGATGCAACTCCACCTGGCGGCTCAGCTCGCGGCGAAAGGCGTCGATGTTCTCCGGCAGCAGAGTCAGGCCGGCCGCGCCGGGATGGCCGCCGTAGGCGATCAACAGATGGCTGCAGGCGGCGATGGCGGCGCCGATGTCCACGCCGGGTGCGCTGCGCGCGCTGCCGCGCGCCGCCTCGCCGGGCGGCGTGAGCAGCAGCACCGCCGGCTTGCCGTAGCGCTCCACCAACCGCGAGGCGACGATGCCCACCACGCCGGCGTGCCATTGCGGGTGCGCCAGCACCAGTGCGTTGAAATCGAGCAGGCTGGGGTTGCGCTCGATCATCTCCTCCGCCGAGCGGGTGATCTGGCTGGTGAGCACGCGACGCTCCTGGTTGAGCCGCTCCAGTTTGGCGGCAAGCTGACGCGCGCGCAGCGGGTCACGCGTGGAGAGCAGCTCGACGGAAACAGTGGCGTCGTCGAGACGTCCCAACGCATTCATGCGCGGGCCAAGCTGAAACCCGATCGACTCAGCGGTCAGCTTCGTCGGATCGACGCGCGAAATTTCCATCAACGCCATCAGGCCCACGCGGCGGGTGTTGCGCAACTTCTCCAGGCCGCGCTGCAACAGATAGCGAGCGTCGTTGACCTGTTCGGCGACGTCGGCGACAATGCCCAACGCCACCAGGTCGAGCATCTCCTCTTCCTCGCCGCCGCGTCCCGCCAACGCAAACAGTCGCTGCACCAATTTGTAGGCCACGCCGACGCCGGGCAGCGTGCGCAACGGATCGCCTTCTGGCAAAAATTTGGGGTTCACAATGGCGTTGGCGCGACGCACGCTCTCGACGCCTGCCGCCTCGGCGCTCAGCCCCCACAGCGCATCGACGCCGGGCTGCAACCCGCGGAACTCTGCAGAAAGGTCATGGTGATCGGTGACGATGACGGTCATCCCTCTCTCGCGCGCATAGCCGATCGCCGCCCCCTCGGCGATGCCGGTGTCGCAGGTCAACAGGACGTCGGCGGGATGCTCCGCCAGCTTTTCCTGGAGTTTCGTCAGCCGGATGCCATGTCCTTCCTCAAAACGATTGGGGACATGGAAACGCACCTGTTCGTCGCCGGCCAGCATGCGCAGCGCCGTGACCAAAAGCGCCGTGCTCGTCTGTCCGTCGACGTCAAAATCGCCCCAAACAAGAATTTTTTGCCGCTTGCGGATCGCATCATGCAAGAGCGCCGCCGCCTCATCGACGCCGAGCAGAGCAGAAGGAGCCGCCGGCGTATAGCGCTCTGGATCGAGGAAGGGGATGGCCTTCTCCGGCGTGTCGATCCCGCGCTGCGCCAGCAGCTGCGCCACCAGCGGATGCCCGCCGACGGCGGCGACCAATGCAGACGAAGGCTGGACCGGCGGTTTCAGAATCCATGGCAGGGGCGTAGTCATAAAGGCAGTTGAGGAGAAAAGGACGTTCTATGCTGCATGCACACACTGAATTATAAGCTGTGCAAGCGGAACGCTCCAAAAAGCCCCCCGCATCTCCCCACCCTATCCTTGCGCTCCTTTCCGGTTTTGTCATACACTTTTTCAGCCTGTATGCCTGGCGAAAAGGAGATTGTGGACGTGAAAGTCCATCGTTCATGAAAGGAGATTCGCATGTCAACGACGGTTGAGCGACTGCGCGCCAGCCTTGCTTCGGTCTACGGCAGCGCCACCGCCGGAGAAATTCTTGAAAAATTGCTCCCGCGCATAGAACAGGTGCGCGCCCTGCGCGCTGCACGAAAAGGCGCCGACGCCTCGATGGATTCTCCCAATCCAATGCCATTGCGCGCCTTGCCCGATCAACGGGAAGTGATCCTGATCACCTACGGCGACCAGATTCGAGAGGAGGGTCAGCCGCCGCTGCGCACGCTCGCAGAGGTGTTGGAGACAACGGTGAGCGATGCGATCAGCGGCGTCCATCTCTTGCCTTTCTATCCGTACACCTCTGACGATGGCTTCTCTGTGGTGGATTATCGTCAGGTCGATCCGGCGCTGGGCGACTGGGAGGATATTCATCGCCTGGGCCGGCGTTTCCGCCTGATGTTCGACGCCGTGATCAACCACATTTCGGCGTCCAGCCCCTGGTTTCAGGCTTTTCTAAGAGGGGAGGCGCCTTACACGGAGTATTTCATCACCGTCGATCCCTCCGTCGATCTCTCATCGGTGGTGCGGCCGCGCACGTCGCCTCTGCTGACGCCGGTCGAAACCGTCGAGGGCGTCCAATATGTGTGGACGACCTTCAGCGCAGATCAAGTCGATCTCAACTATCGCTCGCCTGCGCTGCTCTATGAGATCCTTGACCTGTTGCTTTTCTATGTAGAGCAAGGCGCGCAGCTGCTTCGGCTGGACGCCGTCGGCTTTCTGTGGAAGGAGATCGGGACGCCGTGCATCCACCTCCCGCAGACGCATGCGCTGATCCAGGCCATGCGCGCCATGCTCGACCTGGCTGCGCCCGACGTCCTGCTCATCACCGAAACCAACGTGCCGCACCAGGAGAACATCAGCTACTTTGGCGACGGCTACAACGAGGCGCAGATGGTCTACAACTTCACCCTGCCGCCGTTGACGCTGCACACCTTCCATACGGAGGACGCCTCGCTGCTTTCAGAGTGGGCGGCCAGCCTCTCGATGCCTTCAGAGCAGACGACTTTCTTTAACTTTATGGCCTCTCACGACGGCATCGGCGTGCGGCCGCTGGAAGGCATCCTGAGCCGAGAAGCGATCGACGCCCTGGTGGAGCGCACGCTCCGGCATGGCGGCCTGGTCAACTATCGCGCTGCGCCCGACGGCAGCCAGCTTCCGTATGAGTTAAACATCGTCTATTTCGATGCGCTCAACGATCCAAACGCCGACGAGCCGCTCGCCTTACAGGTTGACCGATTTTTGGCCAGCCAGGCGATCCTACTCAGCCTGGCGGGCGTGCCCGGCGTCTACGTCCACAGCCTTTTCGGCAGCCGCAACTGGCGCGAAGGGGTGGAGCGCACCGGACAAAATCGCACCATCAACCGGCGCAAATTTCGCCGCAGTGAATTGGAAGCGCTGCTCCACGATCCAACTTCGCTGCCGCATCAGGTCTTCACGCGCTATCGCCGCCTGATCGTCGCACGCACGAGCGAGCCGGCGTTCCATCCGAATGCGCCGCAGCAGATCGTCCATGTTGATCCGGCGCTCTTTGCACTCGTGCGCACGCGCCTCGACGGAACTCGTCGCGTGCTTTGTCTGCATAATGTTGCGAACCGGGAAGTGCGCCTGCGAATCGATGTTGCGGCGCTGGGGTTGACGCCGACGGAGCGTTTTGTCGACCTGATCGCCGGCGGGGAGTCATCGTCGAAATATGGAATTCTGGAACTGCGCCTGCCGCCTTACGGCGTCCACTGGCTGGCGGAAGGCGACGCACCCCTGGGAGCTTAATCGGAGCCTCTGAAAACGGCGCTATTCCCTTCCAGAAAGCTGCGAACTTTCGCAAAATCGTAGGTGCGGCTCCCAGCCGCACGGACTCAACGGAGCCGGGTAGGCCCTCACCCCCTGGCCCCCTCTCCCAATGCCGGGAGAGGGGGAAGGAAGCGCCGCTACGAGCAGCGCCTACGTCAATTCCTCGGCTTCCCCGTAGGTGCGGCTCCCAGCCGCACGGACTCAACGGAGCCGGGTAGGCCCTCACCCCCTGGCCCCCTCTCCCAAGGGTGGGAGAGGGGGAGACGTTCTCGACGAACCCAGGAGCCGGGGGAGAAACAACGCCCTACGCTGCGCGCTTTCCTTCGTTGTTGCGCGCCATTGCCATCCGCTCCACGACCAATACGAGCGCAACGCCGAGCAATGCCGCCGCCAATGCAAACACAATCTCCATATTGACGGAGCCTTCGACGAAAAAGGGCGGAATAAAATTACGCTGAATCAACGGCACCTCCTCGCCGTGACGGTCGATCATGGTCGCCACCGTCTCCTTCCACGGCCATACCTTGCGCAGGCTGCCGATCATCAACCCCGTAAGGGCGGCGACCGTCAGGTCATGATAGCGGCGAAACAACCACGAGAGCACCTGTGCGAAGGTCACCAAACCGATGGCCGCGCCGATGCCTGCGAGGGCGATGCTCACCAGGTCGCGTTGATTGACCGCGTTGATAAAAAATTGATATTTCCCTAGCAAGACCAAAATGAACGAACCGGAGATGCCGGGCAGAATCATGGCGCAAATGGCGATGGCGCCGCTGAGCATCAGAAACCACCACTCCTCCGGCGTCTGCACCGGCGTCAGGCCGACCAACCAGTACGCGCCGACCACGCCGGCCGCCAGGGCCACCCACCGGCTGATCGACCAGACTTTGACCCGCGGCGCCACCAGAAGGATCGACGCAAGCACCAGCCCGAAAAAGAAGCTCCAGATGATGATCGGCTGATGAATCAGCATCCATTCGATGCCAGGCGCCAGCAAGACAATGGCGGTGGCAATGCCGGCGAGCAGCGTCAAGAGGAAGGCGAGATTGATCAGCCGGATCGCCTCTCTCCACTGCAAACTCAGCAGCGCCCGCCAAAAAACGGGCTGCCCAATCATGCGAATGCTGCCGATCAGCTCTTCGTAGATGCCGACGATAAAGGCGATCGTGCCGCCGGAGACGCCGGGCACGACGTCGGCGCTGCCCATGGCAAAGCCCGAAGCGTAAACGCCCAGATAATCCTGGAGGCGTTTGCGCTCCTGCACAAACTCAGGCGTCTTATGAATCGTTTTCACAGCCGAAGTTTTCATATCCATCGTTCCTTACGTTTCAAATCGCACTACACAACCTTCTCAAGTCGCATGTGGCAACTGCCCTCACATCTCATCGATCCCCCGCATCTCATCGCTCAAGGTCATGAGAGCGCCAGCGCATCGCCGGTCGCCGTTTCCGCGTCGTGATCGGCCAACAATACATCCACCTCGCGAATCGCGCGCACCAGATAGCCTACGACGCCGGCGGAGACGCCCAAAATGCCGACGATGACGATCAACAGCGCCATGCCTGCGCCATGACCCGCGCCGAAAAATGGCGCCAGAAGAGGATGGAGCGCGCCGCCGGGTCGCATCGCAGGTTCAAAGAGGCGGTCGGCCAGCGGGCCCGCCAGCAAGATGCCCAGGGGGCCGCTGATCTGAGCGATCAAACGGCGAGTCGCAAAGACGCGTCCCTGCACATCAGGAGGGACTTTGGCCTGCCAGAGCGCCTGATTGGAGGCATTGGTGATCGGGAAGAAGAAAAGCAACCAAAAAGCGCCGATGGCCCACACCGTTGCGTTCTGGCCTAGCCCAAGCGGAATCAGCCCCAGCAGGCTGCTCCCAATGAAACCGAGCAGCACGCCGTGCACCCGATGTTTGGGCCCGCCCCAAACGGTCATCGCCAGTCCGCCGACCAGCCCGCCGATTCCCATCGCCGACTGAACGGCCGCCAGCGCCAACTCATTGGAAGCCGTGCGCGCCAGCACCATCGGCGCAATCAACACCATGCCGATGCTGGTGAAAAAATTGCTGATGGCGAAAGTGAGCTGCACGCCCAACAGGCTTTTGCGCCGCCAGATGTAAACAAAACCGTAGAGCGCTTCTCTCCAAATGTTGCTGGCTGCTGCAGTCCCCTCCGCCGAACGCTGTGGCTGAGGAACAACCACCATCAACACCGCCGTCACGGCAAGCGTGAATGTGACAATGTCGATAGTCATCACGCCGGCGACGCCGATCATGCGCAAGAGAATGCCCGCCAACACCGGCGCTGCAATCGCAGCCGCCGACTCCGCCAACGAGAGGAGACCGTTGGCGCGGCCATATTGCGCCTTGGGCACGAGCACACTCATCGCTGCGGAAAAGGCCGGAAATTGAAAGGACTCAAAAACGCCGGCGAACGCACCCGCCACGTAGAGATGCCAGACCTCCAGCCGACCGTTGACATAGAGCAGCAAAATCACAATCGTCGCCAGGCCGGCTGCTAAATCGCTTAAGATCATCACCAGTTTGCGATTCCAGCGATCCACCAGCGCGCCGGCGATCGGGCTGAAGATGACCAGAGGCGCAAAGGAGAAGAAACCCACCAGCGCCAGCGCCGTCGCTTCTCCGGTCTCCTGGAAGGCCCAGATGGTCAGCGCAAAGCGCGTCATCGCCGTGCCCAGCAAAGAAAAAACCTGACCGAGCCAGATCACAACGAACGCCGTCATTCCTATGGGCGCCTGCAGCTTGGATGCATGCATGACGATTGCTCCCTGAAAGCCTTGCGCTTGAAAGTGCGCAAAGCATCGACAAATGTGAACTATCATACAACGCTCGCACCGACTTTCGAGAAAAATCAAGGCAGCGTTTATACAGTGCGATATAACCTTCACTGAATGTAGGTTCATCTTGTTTTTTTAGTTCTCTAAAACCCGCACACCAGTTTGAGGGAGAAAAAATTATGCCTAAGCTCACTGTGGAAAATTTTGGAACCTTCGAGGTGCCCGCCGGCAAGCGCCTCGTGCTCGCCTTGATCGACGAAGCCGGCGTCGATCAGCTTCACGCCTGCGGGGGCAACTGTCGATGCACAACCTGTCGCGTGGAGTTTATCGAGGGGGAGCCTGAAATGATGACCGAGGCGGAGAAAAATAAACTGGCGGAGCGCGGCCTGACCGGCGTGCGGCTTTCCTGTCAGATCCTCTGCGACCATGACATGACCGTACGCGCCATCAGTCGCCTGGAGGGCAGCGGACGCCCTGACCCCGGGCCGCGACCGGCGCCGGAGATCCACCCCGAGCCGGTGTGGGTCAAAAAATAGCCGAACAGACATCGCAAAGCGGCAAGCCAGGGACGCAGAGAGGCCAGGGGAAGGAGTGTATCCTGTGCGTCTTTGCGTCCTTTTTCATTGGTTTTGCACAAATCTTCGAGGCGGATGGATCAAAAGAAACTGCGCCTCCGAACCAGGTTCCGGCGCCCCAAAGGCCCGCATCGTCCGGATGAGAAGGCTCTGCCTGGAGCGCTTGTGATATACTGAGAATGCGCAAAATCATTGCGCGAAGTGTGGAAGAACGGAGGTCGAGCATGATGAGCGCACGCGCCCCGATTCTATCAGACATCCCTGCCTCTGCGCGCATGTCTGCGGAGGACTATCTCGCTGCGCCGCAGAGCGAGCAAAAATCCGACCTGATTGAGGGGGTTTTTGTCATGGCCTCGCCGGCCGGCATTGAACATGAAGATTTGGTGATGTTCATCGGAACGTTGATGCGCTCATTCGTGGCCGCGCGTCGCCTTGGCCTCGTGTTAGGGCCCAACGCCGCCTATCGGTTGAGCGAGACAAATGTCTATCAACCCGATGTATCGTTTCTCAGCGCAGAACGGCGGCATCTTGCCGGCGAAATCTACATCGACGGCGCGCCGGACCTGGCCGTTGAGATCGTCTCGCCGAGCAGCCGACAATACGATCTGGTGGAAAAACGCATCAACTACGGCCGCTTTGGCGCCAAAGAGTACTGGCTGATTGACCCCATCGATCGCACCGTGACGCTCTACGTCAACGTCAACGGGGAAATGACCCCGCTTCCGCCGGAGGAGGGCGCGCTGCGCTCGCGCGTGCTGCCTGGTTTTTGGCTGCGGCCGGAGTGGATCTTTCCGCCGGAGGGCGTCGAACGGCCGACTGAGCTGGAGATTGCACGGCAACAGGGACTGATATGAAACGCGTGCTTGCCCCGGAGGAAATTCCCGCCGATGTGCTCGAAAAGGCGGAGGCCTGGCAGGCCCGACGCCGCAACTTCGACCCTGCGCGCGAGGCGGCCACCCTTTACGCCATCTTTCAGGAGGTGCGCGCCGTGCCGGAAAGCGAATGGGACGAGCGCACCAGCCTGCAGCGCATCCTGCTGCGTCATCCCAAACAGAATCGGGAGCTGTACTCCAAAGCCAACCTCGTCGCCGGCTATCGCCACCTGGTGGCGGAAGGCGACATCGAAGCCGACCCCCTGATCGAAAAGCGCATCCGCATGAAACCGATGCGCACACAAAGCGGCGTCGCGCCTGTGACCGTCTTGACGGCGCCTGCAGGCTGCCCCGGCAAATGCATCTTCTGCCCGGACGACTGGCGCATGCCCAAAAGCTACATCTACGACGAACCGGGGTGCCAGCGCGCCGAACGCGACGGCTTTGACCCGTTCAAACAGACGCTGGGGCGCATTCAATCCTTTGAAAGCATCGGCCATGACGCCAGCAAGGTGGAGCTGCTGATCCTCGGCGGCACCTGGAGCGCCTACAGCCGGGACTACCGGGAATGGTTCGTGCAGCGCTGCTTCGACGCCATGAACGCCGCCGGCGATCCGTCGCTGGGAACCTCCGCTTCTCTCGCCGAGGCGCAGGCGCGCAACATCACCGCCCGCCACCGCAACGTCGGCCTGGTGATTGAGACGCGGCCAGACTGGATCACACCGGAGGAGATCGTCCACCTGCGCAAACTGGGCGTGACCAAGGTGCAGATCGGCGTGCAGAGCCTGGACGACGAGATTCTGGCGCTCAACAAGCGAGGGCATGACGTCGAGGCTGTGCGTCGCGCCCTGGGGCTGCTGCGCACCGCCGGCTTCAAGCTGCACCTGCACTGGATGCCAAACCTCTACGGGGCCACGCCGGAAAGGGATCGCGCCGATTTTGCGCGCCTGTTCAGCGACCCCGCCATTCGCCCCGATGAGCTGAAAATCTATCCGTGTTCGCTCATCGCCGGCACAGAACTCTATGAACGCTATCTCGCCGGAGAGTATCGCCCCTACAGCGAGGAGGAGCTGGTCGCCTTGCTGGCTGACGTCAAGCCGACCATCCCGCCTTACACCCGCGTCAACCGTCTCTTCCGCGACATTCCGGCGCATCATATCCAGGCGGGCGTCAAGCTGAGCAACCTGCGTCAGATCGTGCAGGAGGAATTGGCGAGGCGCGGTCAGCGTTGCGGCTGCATCCGCTGCCATGAAATCCGCCGTCGCGAGGTGCGGCTCGATCAGCTCGAGTTGCGCGTGTACAGCTACGCCACCGACCTCACCCAGGAGCACTTCCTGCACTTTGTGACCAACCAACGCTATCCCGAACCGGGGTTGATCGCCGGCTTTCTGCGGTTGAGCCTCCCCAACCACGCGCAGGTCGGCAGCCGCGCCTTCCTCCCCGAAATCGCCGGCCATGCGATGATTCGGGAAGTGCACGTCTATGGGCCGGCGCTGGGCATCGGCGCAGAGAGCAACGGCCAGCCGCAGCATGCAGGTTTGGGCACGCAGCTGATCGAAGCGGCCCGTCGCATCAGCCGGGAGGCGGGTTTCCGCCGCATCAGCGTGATCGCCGCCACCGGCACGCAGGCCTACTACGCGGCGCGTGGCTTCGAGCGGGGCGAGCTCTACATGTCCGGCGACACGGCGTAACCGCCGAATTTATCTCGCCATGCGCGGGTCGAGCGCGTCGCGCAAACCATCGCCCATCAGGTTGAACCCCAACACCACCAGCATGATGGCCAGACCCGGAAAGACGACAATGTGGGGTGCGGACAGAATATAGGTGCGCCCTTTCTGAAGCATGTTGCCCCATTCCGGCACATCCGGGGGAGCGCCCAGGCCGAGAAAGCCGAGCGCAGCTGAAGCCTGGATCGCCACGGCAATCTGCAAGGTGGACTGCACGACGATGGGGGCGATGGTGTTGGGCAGCACATGGCGCGTCAGGATATGATGAGACGGCGTTCCCACCGAACGGCTGGCCTCGATATAAAGCTCCTCCTTGATGCTTAGCGTAGAGCCGCGCATCAGGCGGGCGTAGACCGGGATCGAGACCACGCCGATGGCGATCATGGCGTTGGTCAGGCTGGGACCAAAGGCGGCCACCATCAGGATCGCCAGTAGGATGCTCGGGAAAGCCAGCAAGATGTCCATCAACCGCATAATCACCTGATCCACGCGGCCGCCGGCGTAGCCGCTGATCAATCCCAGCGGCGCCCCGATCAGCACGCCGATCCCCACCGAGATCAGGCCGACCACCAGCGAGAGGCGCGCGCCGTAGAGGAGGCGGGAAAGCAGATCGCGGCCCAGCTCGTCGGTGCCCAGCCAGTGCTCGGCGCTCGGCGGCTGGCGCACCTTGACAAAATCTGCAGCCTCGAAATCATAGGGGGCGAGCACAGGGGCAAAAATCCCGATCAGGATAAACATGGCGACCAGGGTCGCTCCAAGGATGGCGCCGGGGCTGCGCGAGAGACGACGCAACGTCATGCTGAGGTTCGAGCGCGGGGCTCGCAGTGCAACGTCGCCGCCCTGTCTTGCCGTGATGGAGCCAGAAGACGCTGTCATGGTTGGAACCTTAACCGATTCTCAATAAAAATTTACGTGTAACGGATGCGCGGATCGAGATAGGCGTACAGCACATCCACGAGAATGTTCACCAGCACGAACCCCACCGTGATCACCAGCACCGTCCCTTGAATCACCGGATAATCCCGGTAGCCGATCGAATCCACCAGCAGCCGACCGATGCCGGGCCAGGCGAAGACGGTCTCCGTCAGGACGGCGCCGCCCAGCAATGTGCCGAACTGCAGGCCGATGACCGTGACGATGGGAATCAAGGCGTTGCGCAAGCCATGGTTGTAGACAACGGAAAATTCGGGGACGCCCTTGGCGCGGGCAGTGCGAATGTAGTCAGAGCGCAGCACCTCCAGCATGGAAGCGCGCGTCATGCGCGCCTGGATCGCCATCGAATTGGCTGCGAGCGCAATGGTCGGCATGACGAGGTGTTGCCAGGAGCCGGCGCCGGTCGGCGGTAAGATCGGCTGGTTCAAGCCCAGCCAGGAAGGAAGCGTCAGCGCGAAAAAGACGATCAGCATGAGGCCAAGCCAGAAGATGGGCATCGAGACGCCGAGCAAGGCGAAGATCATGCTCAGCGCGTCGATCCAGGTGTTGGCGCGCGTGGCGGAAAGCACGCCGATGGGGATGCCGATGGCGGCGGCGAAAAGAAGGCTGAAAAAGGTGAGCTGGAGCGTGCGCGGGAGGCGAATACGAATCTCCTCGAACACCGGCAGCCCGCTGCGCACCGACGTGCCCATATCGCCGCGCAACATGCGTCCCAGATAAATTCCGTATTGAATCGGCAGCGGCTGATCCAGCCCAAGCTCGGCGCGCACTTTTTCGACCAGTTCAGGCGTCGCCAGCTCTCCGGCGATGGCGATGGCCGGGTCGCCGGGAACCCAGCGAATGCTCCAGAAGACCAGAAAGGAGGCGCCCAAGAGGACAGGGATCGCCCACAAAAAACGACGAAGAATATACTGAGTCATATCGAGCCAGAATCCAGAAATGGATCAGAATCAGAAGATGTGACGCCGTTGCAGACCACCAACAGATCGTCTGCAACGGCGTCGAGCGTTTTTGGGAATGACCTACTTCTTGTCGGCGTAGGTGGCGATCAGGCGCTCATTGGGATGCACGATGAAGCCCTCGACGTTGGTGCGAATGGCCGTCAGCTGCACTTCACTGTAGAGGAAGAGCCAGGGCGCCTCCTCCCAAATGATGTCGATGGCCTGCGCATAGAGCTCGCGGCGCACTTCCGGATCGACGGTGGTGCGCGCCTCGTCGAGCAAGCGATCCACCTCCGGGTTGCTGTAGAAGGCGCCGTTGAATCCCGGCGGGTGTTCGCTGGAGTGGAAGAGCGCATAGAGCGCGTAGTCGGCGTCCATCGTCGGCGTCGACCAGCCAAGCATGGCGAATTGCACCTGGTTCTCACCGGCGGGCGCGCGCACGAAGGGCACATACTGTGGCCACTCCAGCGTGCGCAGCTCGACCTCCAACCCCACCTCGCGCAGCTGGGCGCGCACGGCGTCGGCCACCAGGGCGTCCTGCACATAGCGTCCCGTGGGATGGTAGAGGACAAGAGAGGTGCCTTCGGGCACGCCGGCCTCCGCCAACAGCGCGCGCGCCTTTTCCAGGTCGCGGGCGTAGGGCGGGTTCGGCTTGTAGCCGAAGATCGGCGGCGCAAAAGGTGCATCGCTCACGCGGGCGGCCCCGTTGAAGAGCTGGTTCACAATCGCCTCAACGTCGACGGCGTAGTTGATTGCCTGACGCACGCGCACGTCGTCGAACGGCTCGCGCGTGACGTTGAAGAAGATGTAGATGGTGCGCAGGCCGGGCGTGGTGATGACATCGACATTGGGGTTGGCGTCGACGCGCGCGGCCTCCGCAGGCGGCACGCGCACGGCGATGTCCACCGTGCCGGCCTCGACCTCCACCAGGCGGGCGCCGTCTTCTTGCACGACCTTGAAGACCAGGCGATCGATGGCGGGCGGGTCGCCCCAGTAGTTCGGGTTGCGCACAAGGGTGACGGACTCGGCGCGATCCCAACGCTCCAACATGTAGGGGCCGGTGCCGATGGCGTTGTTGGCGAGGAAGTCATTGCCCTGCTCCAGGGCGCTGGGGGCGACCATCGCCAGCGCGCCGTGCGAGAGATGCGCAGCCAGGGGCGCAAAGTCGCTGTCCAGGATCAGCTTGACCGTGTAGTCGTCGACGACTTCGATCTCCTGAATGCGGCTGATCAGGAAGGCGAAGGCGCTGCCGTTGTCCGGGTTCAGGACATACTCCAGGTTCATCTTGACCGCTTCGGCGTTGAACGGCGTGCCGTCGCTAAAGTTGACGCCCTGGCGCAGCTTGAGGATGAAGGTGTGCTCTTCTTCGCCGGGTTCAAGGCTTTCCGCCAGCAGAGGCTCCAATTCACCCTCAGGGTTCATGTAGAAGAGCGTTTCGTAGATGTGCTCCAACACCGAAAACGAAGGTGAAGAGGTGACCCGATGCACATTCATATTTTCAATGTCAGTGCCTGAGGCGATCGTGAGCGTCTTGGGGCCAACGGCCGGAGCAGGGGCGCCGGGCGCTTCGGCGGCGGGCATGGGCGCTACGCATGCGCTAAGCGCAAGCCCCATCAGCGTGAGTAACACGATCCAGAAGCGAGTTGTACGCATGAGATTCTCCTTTCTGTAACGCATCTTTGCGCTGGATTATGGATTCGGCGAAATGGGAAACCTTCATGCGCATCAGGTCGCCGTCCATTGTACCGCGAGACGCGCCCGGCAACAAGTCTGACGAAGGAGCCAGATTGACGGAGTGATTTGCGAGAGGGTCGCCGCTTCACCGCCGAGTTTTTTAGAGGATGCGCTGCGCCTACTCGATCAGAATTTCAACGCGCTCCCCTCTGTCCTCGTCGAGCACGTCGACCAGGCGCCCTGTGAATCTGTTGCGAATCGCCTCTCGGATCGTTTCGGGGTCGAACCTGTCGTTGGCGGGGAGGAACCGCAGCCCGAATTCGACCACGCCCAGCGGGAGCGTGATGACGGCTTTCTCCTGTCCGGTGGCGATATGCGTAACGCGTACGCGCAACTGCCGGCCACCCGAGTCGGGAGTTCCGACGTCGGCTATGGCGTCCTCATCCTGCGTTCCCAGCGCCGCCAGCAGGCGGGCGCCCTCCTCAGGGGTGATCTTCCCTTCTTCAATCATCTGTAGAACTTTGCGTCGCTCTTCATGAAAGGCCATGACGATTTCTCCTGAAAACTTGTCGGATCGTTTTATCGGCGCGAAGAGATTTTAAAACGCTCATCCGCGCTTGCCGCCGCTCAGCGCGGCGAGGAGCTGCTCCGCCTGTTCGACCGAGAGTTTGCCCTGCTCGACCATGCGCAGAATCATCATGCGCTCCTCCTCGGTGACAGGAGGGCGCTTGGGAGGCGTCGATGGCGCCGGCGGCGTCGGTGAAGAGGGCCAACCGCCCTTGCGGCGTCGGCTCTCCCGCTCTTGCGTGCGCTGCTCCATCCTGCGCAACGCCTCGGTCAGGCGCTCCTCGGCGCGACGCATGGCCGCCTGCACGCGCTCCTGGATCGATGCAGAAAGCGCGTCGTCTACGTTGAGTTGCGCCAGCTTGCTGTCGAGCTGACGAGCCAGCTCGTTGACCTGCGCCTCGATCTGCGCGGTGATCTGTTGCGTCAGCTCCGCCGTGCGCAGGTTGAGCTCCTCCTCAAGGGTGCTGACGAACTCTTTTTCATCGATTGGGCGCAGCTGCACCCCGCGCAGGTGGATGCTTCCTTCTGCAACAAGCGTCAGCCGGGCGTGAGCCGGTTCACGTTCAAAGATGAGCTCGCCCGCCACAACTTTGCGATTTTCGCCCAGATCGCTGACGCGGATGGCGCCGTCCGCTTTCAGGGAAAATACAGCGCCGACATCGCGCGGCACCTCACAAAGGATGCTGCCTTCCGCTTGGACGGTGCATTGCTGCCCCGGCGCAAGCGGCGTCCGCACTCGCGCGCTGCCCTCCACGCTCACCTGAATATCGCCGCCGACCTCCTCCAGGTTGAGAGAGCCTTCAACCCTCTCGATCTGCACCTCGCCCGCCGCCTTGACGATCTGGGCGTTTCCCTCCACCACGCCCACGCGCAGGTCGCCCGCCACCAGGCGCGCGGTGAGATTCCCTTCGACGTGGTCAATCTCCACGCCGCTGACGCTGTGCAACGCGACGTTCCCCTCAACGTCGCCGATGCGAAGGCTGCCAAGCAGGAGATTGATCGACGCGTTCTCCTCCACCTGCTCGATGATGAGCGTAGATTGCACCGGCACGCGCAACCCCAGGTCTTCTTCACAGGAGATCGTCAGCGCTTCGGCGCTCTGATCGATCCGCAGAGACGCCGCGTCCCCCCGCGTGCGCACTTCCACTTCCGGTCGATCCCATCCGCTCACAGAGAGATTGCCGGAAACGCTGCGCACGATCAGGGTTGGAGTAGGGCCGGTCTGAAAAAGCTGTAAGACGCTCATGCATCGCTCCCTTGCAGTTTCTGCATCGCTTCCTCGAAAGAGATCAGCCCGGCTTCGAGATCGGCGAGCACCTGCTTGCGGTCGACGGCCGGCGCCTCTTCCTTGCCCGGCTCATAGCCCATTGCGCGGATCACGTCGTGCAGACGGCTGCGAAGGGTGGGATAGGACAGCCCCAGCTCGTCCTCGAGACGATTCAACTTTCCTTCGTTGCGCACAAAGGCTTCCACAAACCGGAGCTGCTCCGGCGTCAGCCGGGCGAACGGCGGTTCGGCCACAGCGAACTGACCTTCGATGGTCACGTTGGCGTCAGGGCAATAGATGCGCGTGACGATGATTTCTCCGCCGGTCAGCGGACAACGCGTAGGAAGCGGCAACATACAAACCATTCCTTTATCTGACTCCAATCAACTTTTCTTGTGCACGTAGAAACCACCAACGCCTTGAGCCACCAACGCCTTGAGCAATGACTCGCATCGATGCAGCATCATCGAGACGCCGCATCGATGCTCCGATCAAACTGAATCCATCTGCGCCGCGGCGCTGCGCTCCAACCGCTGACCGTATTTCACCATCGAGCGCCCCAGCGCAGCCAGCATCGCCGCACCCCACGCTCCGCGGCGCATGCGACCGCCGCGGAACAATCGCTCGCTGCGCGCCTCCCGCATCAACTTCTGACGCCGCTCTCGTGCGGTCTCCACCATCAACAACTCATTCTGCGGAAACATATAGGGAAACATAGCTTCCTCTCCTTGAAACTGGTGCAAAGCCGCAACGAATCCTGCTTACACCGACGAACAACGTTCTGCAGCCGAAACGCACCTGGCGAGCGGATTGAATCCATCAAATCCGAACAGTGCATTCTACGATTAGAGTCTAGCACAAAAAATCAAAATTGTCAACACCAAATCTCAATATTTTCAAAGTAAATATTGAAAAAATGAAATATTTACGTGTGAAATTTTTGATTATATCAGTCTTGCTCCATCAAGACTTGAATTTTCCATACACGATGCGAAAAAACAGCAAAATGCTCTTCGACAAGGCGCACCCCTTCAGATCACCAGGTGAAGGCGAGGCGAAAAAGAAAACTCCGATGAGCCTCATCGGAGTTTTCCAGAGGATGGGCAGGTTTTGAACGTCAGGCGCGTGCGCTGCTTGCTACAGCCAGTTCTGGTCGCGCAGGAAGCTGGTCAGCCCAGGGATAGCGAAACGCCGTCCCTTGTACGCCTGCAAGCCATAGTACAGAAGCAGCCCAATGCCGACCAGGAAATAGATCGGCGTCAGGCACATCAGGGCAAAAACGCCGATCAGCCAGCCCAGCACCGGAATAATCTGAAGTACGCCGATGGCGATGCTGGCTGCGATGAAGACGAGCCAGAAGAGCAACACAAAGGCCAGGCTCTGCACGGCGTGATAGCGCTGGAAGGGGCGCTTTTTGCTGCTTTCGCTCAAAAGGACGATGAGCGGCATCACCACCGGCAGCACGAGCTGCGTGACATAGCTCAGCATGGCGATCAGGCGATCGTCGCTGTCGGCGAGCGGGTCCACCTGCGACTCCTGCAAGAGCTCGCCACGGCGAAAGGCGTTGGCCGCCTCACCTGCCTGGGCGTACATCGTGCTGGCCATGCGCTCCACCGGCGTTTGCTCGACATTGCCTTCCTGTCCCTGCGGCTGAGCGTCTTCAGGCTCTCGATCGGGTTGATGGATTGATTCGTTCGTCATAGGACGCTTTCTCCTTCTCGCAATCGGCGAGATGCATTTTTTTATTGGTAAGCGATGGGCGATCATTCTGGGTGATGACGAACCACCCCAGAGTGTCCTGTGGTTCGCGCTGCCTGAGCTTCCACCCCGAACTATAACATTCCCGAACTATAACATTTCAGTCGTTCGCCCATACGTACATTAATACGCAGGGATTCGACAAAAGTCGCGCTTCAACTCTCTTGCAGCGCCTTCCTGGGGCCGAGCACCCGCTCTTCGGGCGCCTGAGATTCGTCTCCAGGATGAAGTGAATATACAATGTTCGTCATGATGCTCAATGCACGTGCACGCATTCTTTTTATGGGGACGCCGCAGTTTGCCATCCCATCCTTACGCGCCCTGGTGGAGGCAGCCCCGCGCACGGGCTGGCAGGTCGTGGCTGTAGCTACGCAGCCGGATCGTCCGGCGGGGCGGGGCAGGCAGATGGTCAGCAGCCCGGTCAAGCAGATGGCGACCGCCTTCGGCCTGCCGGTGCTCGAGCCCGTCTCTTTCCGTAAAGACCCTTCAGCGGTGGAGGCGCTGCGTTGGCTGGCGCCCGACCTCATCGTGGTGGCGGCCTACGGGCTGATTTTACCGGCCGGCGTGCTGGAGATTCCCACGTTTGGCTGCGTCAACGTCCACGCCAGCCTGCTGCCCGCCTATCGCGGGGCCTCGCCGATCGCAGCAGCCATTCTCGACGGCCTGGCGCAGACCGGAGTGACCATCATGCTGATGGATGAAGGGCTGGACACCGGCCCGGCGTTGCGACAGGCCACGCAGCCCATTCACCCCGACGACACGACCGCAACGCTGAGCGAGCGGCTGGCGCAGCAGGGCGCCGAGCTGCTCGTCGAGACGCTGGTCGACTGGCTGCAGGGCGTTGCAGCCCCGATCGACCAGACGCTTCTGCCCGGCGAGCCGTCGACCTGCCGCCAGATCCAAAAAGAAGACGGCCTCATCGACTGGACGAAGCCGGCCGTCTACATCGAACGCATGACGCGAGCGTACACTCCCTGGCCCACCGCCTACACATTCTGGAAGGGCGAGCCTTTCAAGATCTTGAGCGCAGCCGTCCTAGACGGAGAATCCTCGCCAGGGCTGGTGGAGCGCACGCCGGAAGGGCCGGCGGTCGGGGCCGGCGAGGGGCGCCTGCTGTTGCGCACTGTTCAGCCGGCCGGCAAGCGACCTATGGACGCGCGCAGCTTTCTCAACGGCGCGCCGGACTTCATCGGCGCCACGTTGCCATCCTGACAGAATGCGCCATCGACCTGAATGCATTCGCCGCTTTCCGGCATTTGTTTCACCTCTGCGGTCATGCTATACTGTTCTTGTTTAGACAGCCTTGTGTTTAGAGGTGCAGCAGGGTTCAACTCGGGGCGTAGCGCAGCCTGGTAGCGCACTTGAATGGGGTTCAAGAGGTCGGAGGTTCAAATCCTCTCGCCCCGACCAAAGAAGGCAAAGGCTCCCGCAGAGAAATTCTGTGGGAGTTTTTGCACCACCGGAAGTCGATACGGCCGGGTCTTGTAACGTTCTCGAACAACGTCTGTTCGCCACCAACGATGGACGCCGAAGTCAGTATAGCAGCAGGGCTTACGCCTGCCGACATTGAGTTGCTGCAGAAGATTAAAGCCGGCCTGCCGATTACGGCGGACGTCAGCCGTGCGGACATATTGCTTTGCCTGCCTTACGAGAAGGACAAGGCCATCGTCTGGTTTCACGCCATTCCCCACTCCATTTCATCGCTCTATCGCAAGGATGCGACAGGACGCATCTTAAATGCGGAAGAGCAGCCTCTGTTGATGCAGGCGCTCAAAAGCGGCAGCGGCGGCCGTCGTCAGCGCGAAGTGCTCAGCAACGGCGCGCCGGTCATCCAGGACGTCTTCCCCATCCATAATCAGGAAAACAAGGTGATCGGCGCCATGCTCGTAGAGACAAACATGATTGCGCATGAGCGCCAACGCCGCCGCAACCGTCACTTTCGCCAGGCCGTCGTCTGGCTGCAGGAGATGTGCGTGCGCGGAGAGCTGGAGAGCGCAGCGACGCTGAGCCGCTTTTCGCTCTATGACGGCGTCTATATGGTCGACCCGACGCGCACGGTGGTGTATATGAGCGGCATCGCCGCCAATCTCTTTCGCAGCATCGGAATCACGCCCGAGGTGCACGGGCAGCAGCTTGCGTCCCTGGAGCCTTGCGACGTGGAGCTGGTGGAGCGAGCCTTTGCCACGAATCTCTGCCAGTCTGCGCGCGTCGAGAGCGAGGACGGCCGCATCTGGGTGCGCTCCGCCATTCCGCTGCGCATGCCGCCGATCGGCTGGCGGCACTACTGGTTGGCGTTGCCGTGGACGCCCTTCTCTCCCCATCCCGGCGAACATGGGGTGGACGCCGTGCTCGTGCTGCTGCACAACGCCACCGAGGCGGTGCAAAAAGAGCGCGAGCTAAACGTCAAATCGGCGATCATCCAGGAAGTCCATCACCGCGTGAAGAACAATCTGCAGAACATCGCAGCGATTTTGCGCATCCAGGCGCGACGCGTGCAGAGCGAGGAGGCGCGCCAGCATCTGACCGACGCCGTCAACCGCGTCCTCAGCATGTCGGTCATCCATGAATTTTTGAGCCAGGACGAGCACCGCCCCATCAACATCAAAGATGTCTGCCAGCGCATCGCCAACCAGGTGACGGAGGTTTCCGCCCGGCCCGACCAGGAGATTGCCATCCAGGTGCAAGGCTCCTCGGTGCGCCTGCCCGCCAGCCAGGCGACGCCCCTGGCCATGGTGGTCAACGAGCTGCTGCTCAACGCCGTCGAGCATGGTCTCAAGGAGCGAGCGCGCGGAGAAATCCGCATTCTCCTGGAAGACCTGGGCGACGCTGTTGTCATCAAGATCGAAGACAATGGCCCCGGCTTGCCGGCGGACTTTAATCCGGCCCACGCTTCGCACAGCCTGGGGCTGCAGATCATCAACACGCTGGTGACCGATGATCTCAAAGGGACCTTGCAGATGGAGTCGATTTACGAGGAAGGAGAGGGAGGCCATCGTGCGATCGGGGCGCGAGCTACGGTGACGCTGCCGAAACGCAGCGCGTGGGCCAGCTGAGTCAATTCGTTCTAGCGATCGGATGGACTTTCAAGCGTACGGCCAGGATGGGTTCAACTCTGAAGTTTAGCCTCAAAAGACAATTTAGAGCGTCCATTCAGGATGAAAAGTTTGCGTAGATGTCTCTTGTGGGGTAAAACTAAATTTCGGGTGCATGACAGGTCATCATTTTTCCGTTCGGTGCAAGACGTCAGCAGCACTGCGCACCGAGGTTTATAGAGGTCGAGCTGAAGGAGTTGTGGCGTGGAGCGGACACGAGTCATTATCGCTGACGATGAATCCTTAATCCGCATGGACTTGCGGGAAATGCTCACCAACCTGGGCTATCTGGTGGTGGGCGAAGTGGGAGATGGCCGCAGCGCCGTCAACCTGGCGCGCGAGTTGCGCCCCGATATCGTGATCATGGACATCAAGATGCCGGACATGGACGGCATTGAGGCGGCCAGAATTCTCACCGAGGAGCGCGTGGCGCCCGTCTTACTGCTCAGCGCCTACAGCCAGCAGGACTTGGTGCAGCGCGCCCGTCAGGCCGGCGTCGCAGGCTATCTGGTCAAGCCCTTCCGCGAAAGCGACCTGGCGCCTGCCATCGAGGTGGCGCTGGCCCGCTTCAGCGAATTTCGCACGATGGAGCGGGAGGTCAGCAATCTACAGGACGCCCTGGAGACGCGCAAAGCCGTCGATCGCGCCAAAGGCATCCTGATGGACACGCAGGGGCTGACCGAGGCGGAGGCTTTCCGCAAGATTCAGAAGATGAGCATGAACAATCGCAAACCGATGCGCGCCGTCGCCGAGGCGATCATCCTGGCGCATCAGGCCAGCGAACAGTAGGACTGCCGTCGATCAGGTGCTGTTTTGAAGCTCTCGATTGTGATGCCCGTCTACAATGAACGGGCCACGCTGGAAGAAATTGTTCGCCTCGTGCGCACCGTCGACCTGACGGTGGATCCGACCGGCGCAAACCCCAACCTCAACGGCCCGATTCAGGTGGAGCGCGAGATCATCCTGGTGGATGATGGCTCCACCGACGGCACGCGTGAAATTCTGCTCGCCTGGCAGAAAGACCCCCAGCCGGACATGAAGATCATCTTTCATGAAGTGAACGGCGGCAAAGGGGCGGCGCTGCGCACCGGTTTTGAGCACGCCACCGGCGACATCATCGTGATCCAGGACGCCGACCTGGAGTACGATCCACGCGATTACGTCAAACTGCTCGAGCCAATCCTGGAAGGGCGCACGCCGGTCGTCTACGGCAGTCGCTTTCTAGGCGGCCCGCGCATGGCGATGAGCCTGAGCCATACAATCGGCAACAAGCTGCTCACGCTGATCACCAACCTCTTCTATGGCACCTCGCTCTCCGACATGGAGACCTGTTACAAGTGCTTCCGCCGCGACGTGATCGCGGACATGCCGCTGCGCAGCCGACGCTTCGAGATCGAGCCGGAGCTGACCGCCAAAATCCTCAAGCGTGGCTACACCATTTTTGAAGTGCCCATCAGCTATAACGGCCGCGCCTTTCACGAAGGCAAGAAGATCACCTGGCGCGATGGCTTCGCCGCGCTGACGACGCTGGTGAAGTATCGCTTCGTCGACTGACCATGCTGGCCGCCGACACAGCGACGTCTTGCCCAGGGCGCAGCGCCCGACGCCTGAGCAGCCTTCTCGCCGCCTTGCATAATGTTCGCATCCTCCCAATCGGCGTCGTGTTGGCGGGCTTCGGGCTGCGCCTGGGGATGCTTGAGGGCATCGCCTTGCATCCAGATGAGGCGATCTACGCCTACTGGGCGCTCTATGGGCTGCGCGTCGACCCTCTCTTTTTGCAGGTTTGGCCGGACAAGCCGCCCCTTTTTCTCTGGCTGCTCGGCGGCTTTTTCATGGTCTTCGATGCAAGCGCCACGGCGGCCCGCATTCCCAACATTTTGTTCAGCACGCTTTCCATCGTCCTGGTCGCCGCGCTGGCGCGGCGCTGGTGGGGCGCGCGCAGCGCTCTGATCGCCGCCGCCGCCATGGCGCTCAATCCCTTTGCCATCAGCTTTGCGCCCACGGCTTTCACCGACCCGCTGATGGTGATGGCCTGGCTATTGGCGCTGTATGTCGCAGCGCAAGGACGCCCTCTGTGGGCCGGCCTCTGGTGCGGGGTCGCCATCATGACCAAACAGCAGGGGGCGCTGCTGGCGCCTGCCGTGCTGCTTCTGCTTTGGGAGGCGCAGCGCAGAGGCGATTGCGTCGCTTCCTCCCGGCGAACATGCCTACAACTTGCCGCCGCCGAGACGGCGCGCTGGCTGGCCGGCCTGCTGCTGGTCGTCGCCCCCATTCTTTACTGGGACAGCCTGCGCTGGGCCGTGGCTCCTTCGCCGTGGGACCTGGGGGCGCGCAACGCCGCCGGCTTTGGCCTGGCTGCGCCGGAGACGTGGCCGTCCAGGCTGCTGGCGTGGGCGGGACTGCTGCGCTATCTGCTCGGCTCGGAGTGGACGTGGGTTCTGGGCGCAACCGTCCTACTTGCAGCTGCGCTCGCCCTGTTTCGGCGGCGTACGGTCTTGCGTCGAGCGCCGGCTGCGCTCCTGGCGCTCTGGGGCGCAGGATTTTTGGCGCTGCACCTTGTCTCCGCCGTGCAGGTGTGGGACCGCTACCTGCTGCCCCTGGCGCCCATCGTTGCGCTGTTGACCGGTTTCGGCGTCGGAGAATTGCTTGAGAGGCGACGGATCAACGCAGAGACGCAAATACATAGAGGCGCAGAGGTGGAGCGAGATCGGCGTGCACGCGGGGCCTTGCTCTTAGTTGTTCTCTGGCTGTTGGTCAGCGTCGGGCCGGCGCTGCACGCGGCGCAAGGGCGACTGCCGATCGGCGGGGATCGGGGCGGCTACACCGGCGTCGAGCAAGCGGCGGCGTGGCTGGAAGTGCAGGCCCAGGACGCCCGCCCCGTCGTCTATCACCGCTCGCTCGGCTGGCACCTGCAGTTTCTGCTCTTTGCGCCTCTTCAGGAGGGACGCATCGAGCTGCGCTGGGTTCCGAGCGCAACCCAACTGGCCGACAACGCCGCCAAGACGCCGCACCGCCCGCTTTACTGGGTGGAGGCGGAGTGGGCGCCGGAAGGCAGCCTGGCCATGCACCTGGCCACGCGCAGGCTGACGCTTCAAGAGCGCCTGCGCGTGGGCCGTTTTACGGTGTACGAAATTCAGCGTCAGGAAGCAGGCGACGCCGCCTGGCGTCTGTGCCGTATGGCGAGACCGCCCGCATGGACGACGATCTTTTCCTCGGCGGCGTCGGCGGAGGTGAATCGATGACGCCACCGCCGCGCCTAGGTTTTCGTTCGTTTCTCGCCCGCCATGGGCCGCCCGCCGCGCTTCTGGCCGGCTTTGTCTTGCTCCTCTATGGCAGGCTGCTCTTCACCAATCGCGTGCTGGCCGGCGGCGATATTCAACTCTATTTTTACGCCTACTGGGACTATGTCGGCGCAACGCTGCGCGAGGGAAGGATTCCGTTTTGGAATCCCTATCTCTTCCTCGGCGCGCCGTTGCTGGCGAATCCACAGGCCGCCGTGCTCTATCCGTTGCACTGGCCCTTGTTCGCCGCAGGCGGGGACGCGTTTCCGGTCACCAAACAGCTCTACTGGAGCGCCGCCTTGCACACCTGGCTGTTGGGGCTTGGGGTCTATGCGCTGATGCGCTTCTGGGGCTATGCCGCCGCCCCAGCGCTGGTGAGCGGGCTGACGCTGGCCGGCAGCGGTTTTATCGGCGGGCTGATCGGCCACATCAACCAGCTGAACGCCTCAACCTGGCTGCCGTGGGCTGCGCTCTGCCTGGCCTGGGCGCGGTCTCACGCATCTGGAGAGATCAACTGGCGCATCAGCCTGCGCGCCGCCGCCGCTTTCGGACTCCTGACCGCACTGATGCTCCTGGCCGGGCACGCGCAGAGCGTCTTCATCAACCTCTTTGCGCTCGGCGTGTGGAGCCTGTGGCCGTACAGGATAGAGCGTCATGACTTAGAAGCGCAGAGCGCCTTCTCGGCGCCCAAATGCAAACGGTTCTCCGCCCTCCGCCTGTATTTGCGCTCCGTCTCTCCTCTGCTTCTGGTCTACTTTCTGGGAATCCTGCTTGCAGTTCTGCTGGCCGCGCCGCAACTTTTGCCCACGTTGGAGCTGAGCCGTCTGGGGCTGCGCAGCGGCGGCCTCACCTTCGCCGAGGCGACCAGTTTCAGCCTCCAGCCGTTGGCGCTGGGTTGGACGCTGCTGCCATCCTACGGCCTGGTCGATCTCGGCGCCGCGTTCGATTCTCCGGGATACACCGAGTTCGTGGCCTACGTCGGCCTGCCGGGCCTGGCGCTGGCGATCCTGGCGGCGTGGAAAGGGAGCGGGCCGGCGCGCAGCTTTGGACTGTTCTTTGCAGCGCTAGGGCTTTTTCTGGCGGTAGGACGCTGGAATCCTATGTATTTTCTGCTCTATCATGGCGTTCCCGGCTTCGATCTCTTTCGCGCGCCGGCGCGCTGGATGATGTTGTACACCTTCGGGGCTGCGATGCTAACCGGAGCAGGGTTCGCCCTTCTGACGCAGCAGCGTCCTCGCCTGGCTTCCCCTGCGCCGACGACGGTTCTGATCGGGCTGATTGCGGTCGACCTGCTGCTGGCCGCGCGCAGCCTTCCCCATGCGCATCCGACTGCGCCGCAGGCCGTCTTTGAGGTGCGCACTGCGCCTGCGCATCTGCTCACCGACCCTACGCGCCTCTCCTCCGAGCTGGCGGCGGCGCCTCGCTTCCTGGGCATGAGCACGATCACCTACGATCCCGGCGACATGGTGGATTATCGCCGGGCGTTTCTGGAAAGCGACCCGCCTCAACTCGACGCGCGCACTTTTCATGATCTGGTGATCGCGCAAAAGGTGCAGGAACTGCTCGTTCCGAATCTGCCGCTTTTCTGGCGCATTCCGGCGGTGGACGGCTTCGACGGCGGCGTGTTGCCGCTGCAGCGCTACATTCGCTTCGCCGCACTGCTCATTCCGCCGGAGCGCCTGGTCCCCGATGGCCGGCTGCGCGAGCAGATCGAGACGATGCCGGACAGCCGCCTGCTCGCAATGCTCAACGTCGCCTACGTCATCACCGACAAGGTGCGCGACCTCTGGTTCGAGGACGTTTTCTATGACCGCCAGATCGGCGCCGACCTGCGCCGGGTGAACGGGGCGTTGACGATCGAAGCCCCCCTGCCCTTTGAGGCGACGCACGTGGACCTGATTGGCTACGTCGCAGGCGACGCGACGGCGCTGGCCGGCGCGCTGCGCACGGTCGCCTGGCTTGACGTCGTCGCTCGAGACGGGGACGTGCAGCGCATTGCGCTCACCGCCGGCGACGTCGAGGGCGCGCACTTCGCCGATGCGAGGCTGGACAGCCCACTGGCGGCGCGCAGCCGCGCCGTCGTCGCCTATCGAGACGTCGAAGGGGGACGCCAGGAATATCGGGCGCGGCTGCCGCTGGCGACGCCCACCGACGTCGAGGCGCTGCGCGTCGAGCCGGTCGCCGGCCCGGTCAGCCTGGTGGTGCAGGCGGCGACGCTCTATGACGCCCGCACGCGCATGTTTACGCCGCTGCTGCCGAGCGATCGTGGACGCTTCCGGTTGGAGCACAGCGGGGACGTCAAGGTGTACCGCAATCTGGACGCGTTGCCGCGCGCCTATTTCGCCGGTGAGATGATGGCGGTGGACAATTTCGAGGCTGCACTCGCCGCACTGCGCAGACTTGCCGGTCGCGTCGCCGTGGTCGAAGGGACGCTCGACGGCGCCCAACCCGCCGGCGCGCAGGATCGCGCCGAGATTGTCGAATACACGCCCGAACGCGTGCGCATTCGCACACAGAGCGCGCAACCGGCGTTGCTTGTGCTGAGCGACAGCTTCTATCCTGGCTGGTCGGCGACGGTGGACGGCCGGCCGGCGTCGATCAAAGCGGTGAACGGCCTCTTCCGTGGGGTGGTTGCGCCGGCGGGCGTGCATGAAGTTGTCTTCACCTACGAGCCGACCGGCTGGCGTTTGGGGCTGGGGTTGGCGATGGTCGGCGCCGCGCTGCTGGCGATGTTGCTGGGAGGGTCGGCGCTTGTTCGCAGCCGCAAGGTGTAAGCTGCGCCGTTTTGCAACCGTCAGCGCTCAGCCGCCAATGCCGCGCGAGGATCGCCGCTTCGACGCAGCGTTCGAGGCGCGATATAATCCGGCCTGGGGTCGGAGAAACCGAAAGGGCTATCGACATGAATGCATTGAACCGACTCGTCGCCACTCTGCTCTGGCTGACGCTGCTGCTGGCGATTTGGGCCGCCGCCATCGCCCCTTTGGAGATCATCGCCTGGCTGCAGCGCGGCCTGAGCGAGCTGGCAGCCTGGCTCACCGCCGTGCAAATGGAGAATCCGGTCTATTTCATCGTCGGGCAGGCGGCGGTCGGCGTCGGCGCCCTCCTGATCCTGGGCTCATTGCTCTTCTTTGAAGTGATGACGCTGCGCAGGCGCGGGGTGCGCATCCGCACGCCCGATGGAGGCGTCGCTGAACTGGACACCCTGAGCGTGGCGCGCAGGCTGCAATGGAGCCTCGATGGCCTTGCCGACGTGATCACCGTGGCGCCTTCGGTGCGGCCGCGCGGCAACGCCGTCGACATCCGTCTGGAGATCGAAACGGCGCCCGACGTCGACATCCCCATGAAGACCGACGAGGTGGTCGAAGCGACGCGCGCCATCGTTGAGCAAGACATGGGGCTGCGCCTGGGCAAGCTTGACGTGCACATCCGCTGCGCGCCGTTCGAGACAGAGTAGCGTGGAGATGGAAACAGGGAGTGTGGAAATTCAGGCCGCCGCGCGGCTGCAGTCGCAGGAAGCGTTGCAGCCGGCGCTGGACATCGCCGCCGGGACGACGGAGCGCATCCTCACCGCAGAGAACGAAAGCGGGGAGCTGCTCGTGCGCGTCGGCGACGTCGCATTGCCGCTGTTGAGCGCGCTGGAAAGCCTGCTCTTCGTCGCCGATGCGCCGGTCGAGGCGGCGCAACTGGCGCGCGTCGTCAACGCGCCAGCCGAGGTCGTGGAACGTCATTTGCGCGCATTGGGGGAAATGCACCGTGCGCAGCGTCGCGGCCTGCGCATCGCCGAACGCAATGGGCGCTTCCAGATGGTGACCGCGCCTGAGGCGGGGGAGCTGATCGAAGCATTTCTCAACCTGGATGCAACGACCCGCCTGAGCGCGCCTGCGCTAGAGACGCTGGCCATCATCGCCTACCGCCAGCCGGTCACGCGCGCCCAGATCGAAGCCGTGCGCGGGGTGGATTGCTCCGGCGTGCTGCGTTCGCTGCTGCAGCGAGGGTTGATCGAAGAAATCGACCGTCTCGATGCCCCCGGCCGCCCGGTTCGCTATGGCGTGACCGACCTCTTTCTGCAGCATTTTGGCTTGACCAGCCTGCAAGAGCTTCCTCCGCTAGAGCCCCAAGAAGCTGAACAGATCGACGCCGCCATCGCAGCGATGCAGAGAAGCGCGTCGGCGTCGTGAGCGGCGCTTTCCGCTTGTCCTCCTGGAATTGCCTTGCGCTTTCCCAAAGCCACCGGCACAGTTGTTCTCCGCCAGACGGCCCTCGGTCAAATGATTGGGTGTCAGCTTCTTTGTTGGTACAATGTAAGTCAATGCGATCGGTGGTACACTCTTTATTAAAGGAGAAGAGAGCGCATCAAGATCGCGTAAATAGAAGTTCCATAGTTCGGTGAAGTTTTCTCATACAATACAACCTTCAGGAAAGCTGGCTGGAATTGACAGTTGGTATTGAATTGTCCGCAAGATTGCTATACAAATAGACCCTTGGAGGGAAGACAAGATGCGCGCCCAGTATCGCTGGATTTGGCTGCTGTTGACGGCGCTTCTGTTCAGCATTTGGTTTGTTGCGCCCACCTCGCCGGCCAGCGCCGCCGAGAAGAGCATCGTCTGGGAACGGTTCGACGTGGACATTCAGGTCAACGAAGACGGCTCCTTCGACGTAGCCGAGCATCAGCGCATTCGCTTCATCGGCGGGACGTTTCGAGAGGGGTACCGGGAAATTCCCAGACGCAACTTCGGTTACCTCTCGAACTGGTCTGTGACCGACGCCGACGGCAACGTCTACATGCAATCTTCCGGCGGCGAACTTCCGTACACCTTCATCGTCGACGAGCTGGGCAGCCGCTACATGCTGCGCTGGTTCTTTCCACCGACCGACCGAATGCAGACTTTCACGCTGCGCTATCGAGTGCACGAAGGGCTGCGCTACTATCCTGGCGGCGAGCAGCTCTGGTGGAAAGCGGTCTTCGGCGATCGCCAGTTTCCGGTGTTGGAATCGCGCGTGCGCGTCTTCGTTCCTGCTCCGGCCACCATCGACGAATGGGCCGCTTACATCAATGGCGGCGACGCCCGTGATGCAGTGACGGTGGAGCGGCTGGACGACGATCGCGCCATCGTCTTTACGACGCAGCGCACGCTGCGCGCCGGTGAAGAGCTGGAGGTGCGCGTGCAGTTCACGCACGGCGTCGTGGCCGGTTCGGCGCCTGCCTGGCAGGCCGACGCCGACGCCGAGGCCGCGCGGCTAGAGGCGGAGCAGGCTTTCCGCGAGCGGTGGGGGCCGGTGGCGACCGTCATCCTCGGCGTGCTCACGCTGGTGTTGCTGTTGGGCGGGCCGGCGCTGGTCTATCTGATGTGGTACAACTACGGCCGCGACAAGCCGGTGGCGCGCATCGCCGACTATCTGCCGGAGCCGCCCGATGATCTGCAGCCGGGGCTGGCCGGCGTCCTGCTCGATGAAAGCGCCGACATGCAGGACATCGTCGCCACCATCGTTGATCTGGCGCGACGCGGGGTGATCAGCATCACCGAAGTCAAAGAAACCGGCTTTTTCCGCATGGGGACGGATTTCATCTATCGGCTGGAGCAAAAAGATGCGCCGTTGGCGCCTTTTGAGCAAAAGCTGGTGGACGCTATTTTTGGGACAAAGAACGAGCGAAAACTCTCTGAACTGAAGAACAAGTTTTACAAAGACATCCCCAAGATCAAAACTGCCATGTACGAGGCGTTGATTGAACGCGGCTACTATCGCTCCAACCCCGAAAGCGTGCGCACGCAGTTCGGATGTCTGGGCGGCGTTGCGATGGCGGCGGCGATCGGCCTCTCGTTCTTGCTGATAATCTGGTTGATTGATTTGACCCCGGCGGCGCTCTGTCCGGGCATCGGCCTCTTCGCCGTTGCGATCTCGCTGCTGATTGCAGCGCGCTTCATGCCGCGCAAGACCGATGCAGGCGCCGAAGCCGCCGCGCGCTGGAAGGCGTTCAAAGAGTATCTGCAGAACCTTGAAAAATACACCGACGTCGAGGCGCAGAAAGAAATTTGGGATCGCTGGCTGCCTTACGCCATCGCCTTCGGCGTCGATAAGGCGTACATTCGCAAGTTCGAGGCCGTCAACGCGCCGGCGCCCGGCTGGTACATCCCGGCGCCACAGCCCCACCACCCCGACGCCTATGGCCCGCGACCGCCTCGCCCGGTCGTCATCTTGGGCGGCGGAGGAGCCGGCGGTGGCGGCGAGACCGGTTCGCCTGCAGGCGGCTTGGGCGGCGGACTCAGCGAGGCCTCACGCGGGATGGGCGCCAGCTTAGCCTCCATGAGCGCAGGCCTGGGAGCGCTGCTCTCCAGCACCAGCGCTACGTTCACCAGCCGACCGAGCAGCTCCAGCGGTGGAGGCGGCTGGAGCGGCGGCGGCTCATTTGGAGGCGGCGGAGGCGGCGGTGGAGGCGGCGGCTTCCGATAGCGTATGACCTAGCTCGGTGATCGAAGGGCGTGTTCGTCACGCCCCCATCACCGAAAGGCGTCCAGAGCTTTCGGTCGCTGGATGGTGCACGCAGGCGCCGGAGGGAGCGGCGGAGGCGCATACCCCCGGATCACTACGACCGGGCGCCCCTCGTTGCTCTGCCCCATCAACAGGCTGGCGGCGGCGGCCAGTTCATCGACAATGCACTCTTCGCTGGAAACCAGCTCATAGCCGAAGAGATCGCGCAGGCCGCGCTGGTTCCACACCGGCGGCAGGCCGGCGCAGCCGATGGCGACGCCGACTGTGCCAATGCGCCAGGCGCGGCCGTGGCTGTCGTTGATGATGACGCCGGGGGCTACGCCGCTCAGCTCGGCCAGGCGACTGCGAATCGCCTCGGCGCTGGCGTCGGCGTCGGCGGGAAGCAGCGCAACCCAATCGCTTTCATCATCCGGCTGGATGTTGCTGCGGTCGACGCCGGCATTGGCGCAGACCCAGCCGCTGCGCTGCTCCACCACCAACAGGCCGCGACGCACGCGCAGAACCTCCTTGCTGTCGTCCAGCACCACCTGGACGACGCGCGGATCCTTGCCGACGATGGCCGCGTATTCGAGCGCCAGCGGCCCCGGCTGCACGTCCGCCAGACGCACCAGCCGGCCCTCCGCCTTGCTGACGATCTTCTGCGCAATGACGAGAATGTCGCCCGGTTGCAGCGACTCGCCCATCGCCGCCAGGCGATCGACGATCAGCGCCGCTAAGTCGTCGCCGGGGCGGATCGACGGCAGCCCCGCGACGGTGAACAGATGCATGGAGGTCATGGCTTCCCTTTTCGTTGTTGCGCCAGCCACATCAGGATCGCCTCCAGCGCGCCCCCGCCGATGGCGAGCGATTTGTCGGAGACGGTGAAACAATAGGAGACATCGGCGCGCGGGTCGAGGTCGCCGATCTTCATGCTGGCGTGGACAAAGACGTCAGGATGAATCAACCCGCGCAGCACCCCGGAAAACGGCGCCAGGATGGGATGCTCTGCACCCGTCTCATCCCTCACAACGGCCAGCTCAGCGCCTTCCGCAACGCGCTCTCCAATGGCATAACGTCCGATGACATGACCTGCGGCAGGCGCGCGCAAGACGCGCGAGGCGCGGCGCCCGACGCCCGGCAGTTCGCCCGGCTCCCCCGTGTCCGGCGCCGCGCTCCCCTGCCAGATCACCCGACCCAGATTGTGGCCGCGGTCGGTCTCGATCACGGCGTGACAGTCGACGCCCGCCGTGAAGCCTGGACCTAACGCCACCACAAACGGGGCATCCTCCCGTCGAGTTCCGGTGTTGCGCTTCGCCATGATGGCGTCGACGACGACAGGCGGCCGCAGGCGGCGGATCGTCTCGCCATGCGGATCGACGACGACCGCAATTTCGTCCTGGGCGATCACCGCCGGCACCTCCTCGATGAGGCAGCGCCGGCCGGTCACCTCCTCCACCCGGCAGACGCCGTCGAACACAGCCTGCGCAAAGGCCACGGTGCGACGCACCGCCAGCGGCCGTTCGATTTCGGTCATCACCACCGGAAAGCCGCTGCGATGCAGACGGACGGCGACGCCGCTGGCCAGATCGCCGGCGCCGCGGATCACAACCAGAGGAAAATCGCTTCTCATGGCGAAATTCTACCGCAGATGCGTCGCCGTCGGGAAGCGACGACAAATCCGAAAGGGGAAAGCAGAGAGGGGCGGCGTCTTGTCGTCAACTTGTGAAAAATGTCCCAAACTTTTCAGGACACCTGTCACCTCACCTGCGCGCCGATGCACGCTATGCTCTAAGTGTAACTGAATGCAGCAAATCTGACTGAATGCATCGAATGCAGTGAATGCATCTTCAGATGGAGTCAAAGCACACATGACCGAATTTCTGACGACCCGGCAACTCCAAGAGATTTTGCACGTCGACCGCACGACGATCTACCGGATGGCGGACGACGGGCGCATCCCTGCGGTGAAGATCGGCAATCAGTGGCGTTTCCCGCGACGCTCCATCGAAGGGTGGCTGAAGGCGCAGAGCCCCGTCGGCGCCACGGTGCATGAGCGGACGACGGCTGTCGCTTCCGACCTGCGCCACCTGATTCCGGTCGATTGCGTGCAGCGCATCCAGGACGTTTTCGCCGACCTGCTGGACGTCATGCTGGTGATCACCGACCTGCAGGGCGAGCCGGTGACGGCGCCGAGCCATGCGTGCCCCCTCTTTGCACTGGCCGAGCGTTCGCCCACTGCACGCCAGCGGTGTCGGCAGGAGTGGGCGGCGTTGGCCCAGATGCCGGACCTGCAGCCCAGCTTCAGCCGCAGCCATCTCGGCCTGCTGCACGCGCGGGGGCTGATCCGCGTGGGCAGCGAGCTGAAGGCGATGCTGGTCGTCAGCGGCGTCGCGCCCCAGCCGTGGCCGCCGAGCGCAACGGAGATTGCCCGGTTAGCCGAGTATCTGGACGCCTCTGAGGAGGAGGTGCGGCGGGCGATGGCGGCGGCCTTCGTGCTGAACGAGCCGCAGAAACAGCAGGTGTTGACCTATCTGCAGCGCATCGCCGACATCATCGCTCACATTATGACCGAGCGCAACCTGTTGTTCTCGAAACTGCGCACCATCGCAGAACTGACCCAAATCTAGTGGGGGCTTGAAAGTGCGGGCAAAACGCCTGTAGCTGATAAGAAACGTCAATCAAAGGAGTTTAATATGAAACGTCTGTTGATTCTTGGCGGCGGCACCGCCGGCACAATGGTCGCCAACCGACTGGTGCATGAGCTGGATATGAACGAGTGGCATATCACGGTCGTGGATCAGGACGAGATTCACTACTACCAGCCGGGATTTCTGTTCATCCCGTTCGGAACTTACGGCAAGGCGGACGTGATGCGCCCGAAGCGCGACTTCCTGCCGCGGGAGGTGGAGGTGATCATCTCCGAGGTGCGCCTGATCGAGCCGGAGAAAAATCTGGTGCACCTGGTCAAAGAAAATCGCACCTTGCGCTACGACTATCTGATCATCGCCACCGGTTCGCGCATCGCGCCGGAGGAAACGCCCGGTTTGATGGAAGACGAATGGCGCAAGTCGATCTTCGACTTCTACACGCCGGATGGCGCGGTGGCGCTGCATCGCTTCCTGCGCACATGGCAGGGCGGCCGCCTGGTGGTCAACGTGGCGGAGATGCCGATCAAGTGCCCGGTGGCGCCGCTGGAGTTCCTCTTCCTGGCCGACGCTTATTTCCACGATCGTGGCATGCGCGATCGCGTCGAAATCGTCTATGCGACGCCGCTTTCGGGCGCCTTCACCAAGCCGATCGCCAGCCAACAGCTCGGCGACCTGCTCGAACAGAAGAACATCCAACTGATCACCGACTTCAACATCGCCAGCGTCGATGTGGACAAGAAGGCGATCGTCTCCTACGACGACCAACGCGTCGAATTCGACCTGCTGGTCTCCATCCCCACCAACATGGGGTCGGAGGTGATTGCACGCTCCGGCATGGGCGACGATTTGAACTTTGTGCCGACCGATAAGCACACGCTCAAAGCGCGCGACTACGACAACATCTTCGTGCTGGGCGACGCCACCAACCTGCCCAGCTCCAAGGCAGGCTCCGTGGCGCACTTCCAGGTGGATGTCTTCATCGAGAATTTCCTGCGCTACATCGATGGGTTGGAGCTGTTGCCCACCTTCGACGGCCACGCCAACTGCTTCATCGAGTCAGGGCACGGCAAAGGATTCCTGATCGACTTCAACTACGACGTCGAGCCGCTGCCCGGCATGTTCCCGATGCCCGGCATCGGTCCCTTCAGCCTGTTGCGCGAGTCGCGCGTCAACCACTGGGGCAAGATGATGTTCCGCTGGGTTTACTGGCACATTCTGCTGAAGGGACGGGAGATGCCTATCCCGGCGCAGATGAGCATGGCCGGCAAGTGGCAACGTTGATGCAGGCGCTCACAATGCATCATCACGCAACAAGGAGGCAGCGATGAGCACAGTGGTTATGGATGCAGACCGGCCGGTGGCGCACAGCGAACAACTGGCCGAGATCAATCAAAAGCTCGACCTGTTGGCGCAGAGCATCGGCGTGTTGGGCGCTCAGGTCAACTACCTGATGGAGCGGGCCGAGGCGGAGCGACGACGTCAGCAGATGTGGGATGACCTCTTTGCGGATCTGAAGCCGGTGCTCAACGACATGTACGCCGCAACGGAGGAGCAGCTCAGCGAGATGCAGCAGTTCGTCACGCTCGACGACATTCTGGAGCTGGTCAAGCGGTTGGCGCGCAACACGCGCACACTCAACGAAATGCTCGACCTGTTGGAGAGCGCCCACGACTTCGTCAAGGACGCTTCGCCGTTGACCAAAGAGATGGTGACCGAGGCCACGGATCGCCTGGCCGAGCTGGAGCGGAAGGGCTACTTTGGCTTTGCACGTCAGAGTTTCTACGTCATCGATCAAATTGTCACCTCGTTCAGCGAGGAGGATGTCAAACAGCTCGGCGACAACATCGTGCTGATCCTCAACACCGTCAAGGCGTTGACGCAGCCGCAGATGATGACGCTGCTGAACAACCTGACGCAAGGCTTCCACGAGGCCGAGGCCGAAGCGCGGGCAGGCAAACTGGACATCGGTTATCTGGCGCTGCTCCGGAAGATGCGCGATCCAGAAGTGCGCCGCGGCCTCGCCATTACGTTGGAGACGCTGCGCCGAGTTTCGGCGCAATCGCCGAAAGGGTAAGAGTGGAGTGCGTGGCGCGTGTTTCGTAAAGGTGCGCACCACGCCCCATACGCAACACGGGATAAATGAAAAGCTTGCGTTTCAAACCAGTGAATTGATGAAAGGATGGTTGTACTATGGCGACGAAAGAATTGAATGTCTCCCTGGACGCCGAAGGCTTCCTGACGGATCCGAATCAGTGGACGCCCGAAATCGCCGAAGCGATGGCGGAGGAAGAGGGCATTGCGCCGTTGACCGAGCGCCACTGGAAAGTGATCAACTGGGTGCGCGAAGAGGCGGCGCGCACCGGCGAGTTCCCTTCGTTGCGCGCCATCAGCAAGCGCTCGGGCGTGGACACCAAGGAGCTGTACGAGCTCTTCCCGAAGGGGCCGGCGCGCAAGATTGCGCGCTGCGCAGGCTACCCCAAGCCGAAGGGATGCATTTAAGAGAGAGGGAGCGTTGAGCAAGGCCGGGGGGCGGCGGCGATGGCAGACCCGGCCCCCTCGCCTCTCAACGCCCGGCATGAACTGAATTTTTCGCAACTGGATTCAACGCAAGGAGAGCGATTATGTCTGGAGAACGCAAACTGGCGATCATCTGCTCCAAAGGCAGCCTGGACATGGCCTATCCCGGCCTGATTCTCGCCAACGCCGCCCGCATGATGGGCATCGAGGCCGATCTCTTTTTCACCTTCTGGGGCATGGACATCATCACCAAGGACAAGGTCGATCACCTGAAGGTGACGCCGGTGGGCAACCCGGCCATGCACATGCCGCAGTTCGTCGGCGGCCTGCCCGGCATGACCGACATGGCGACGGCAATGATGAAGCGGGAGCTCGAGAAGCTGGACATTCCCCCTGTGCGCGAGTTCCTGCAGATGGTGCACGACGCCGGCTGCGGCATCTACGCCTGCAAGATGGCCGCCGAGATGATGCACCTGAAGCGCGAGGACCTGGTGGACGAGGTCGATGACATCATCGGCGCCATGGAGTTCCTCGAGAAAGCGGAAGGCGCGCAGTTGCTCTTCATCTGAGCTTATCGCGGAGGCCTGAGCGCTTTGGAAAGCAAGTCAGACCTCCGTAGCAAGGCTCCTCTTCTCAGGAGGGAGAAGGATTGACGCCGGAAGATTGAAACGCGTAGCGCAGAGTTCCGTCGGGCAGGGGAGCGTAATGGCCGAAGAAAAAGGGGCCTTCCAGCGCCCGCGGCAACAGTTCAAACAGATCATCGACCAATGGATAATCGGCGAGCGCATCTATGGCCACCCAGGTTAGGGTTCCCTCTGCGGACGGCCAAAAGGTGCGCTCGGTCGTTTCGCCTACAAAGACGAACATAAGGATGCCGGGGCGTCTTCCAAACTCATCGAAGCCGGCGTCGATGGTGACGACGCCCCGCAGCGACAACGCCTTGACTTCAAGGCCCGCTTCTTCCCAGACTTCTCGCACTGCGGCGGCGTAGACATCCTCCGTCGGCTCGACGTGGCCGCCCAATCCGTTGTACTTGTTCGCCCATAGTCGTTTGGTCGGCGCGCCTTTCAGCAACAACACCTCGCGCGCGCCGCTTTCCGGATTGACGGAGGTCAGAAAGACCAGCACGCGCGGAACGACGAGATGGCGCGCGCTCGACTCCCTTGCGCCTTGTTCAGCAACGTTCATGCACTCACCTTTTTTCTCTGCGCCTTTCCACTCTGCGTTGCACCGATTTTCATAGCAGGCGATGCTCCGCCAGCGCCTCCACCTTTTCGGTTCTCATGCACCAGTCGTTTTTAACGACCTGCAGCGATGCAAAAGTCGTCTGTCCAAAATGGACATCGCGATGCGCCTGAAGGAGGTCGATCAGGAGCGGCAAGGCGGAAGGAGGGCGCTGAAAGCGCATCAACGTCATGTGGGCGGTGACGAGGCGATAGCGCACATCCAGGCCCTGGCCCAAATTGCGGCGATGCAGCGCTTCTCGCAGTCGATCTCGCAACGCGTTCAGAGCCTCGTTGCAGGGAAAGCCCTGGCAGAGAATTGCGCCCGGCGCGGCTGTGACGCCGCGGAACTCCACTGTAAAACGCTCCGCCTGAGACAACACTTCTGCACAGGCGTCCAGATAGTCGCTCAACCGGGCGAAGTGCGGCTCCCACCGCTCCGTGGCCGTAAAGAGCGACAGAATCGTCACATGCAGATCCGTCGCTCGATAGAAATATTGCTCCGGCTCGACCTCGGCCATGCGGCGGATGAACGTCATCAGGCGCTCTATCACCTCCGGAGACGGACGCGCGATCACCGTCACGCCGAGCCGACGGTCGTTCTGCGGCTCGGCAAGATAGGGATCGATTTCCACGCGACCTTCGGCGTAGTGCGCCATAGCCTGTCGCCAGAGCGCATCGTAAATGGGAGCGATCTCAAGAGCCATTTCGATTCCCAATCGTTGTCACCGGCGGATGATTCCCGTCCTCTAGAGAAAGAGCGCCGGCTTGCTCATCGACTTTCAGTTTCATGGAGCGTTTCTCTACGTTAGAGACAATTCCCACCGTTCCGTCGTCACATCGTCCAGATAATCTTCGTCCACGATCGCCCCATGTCCGACGCCCGTCGGCACGGTGAGGGTGCTGTCCGGATTCAGCGTGAACGGATTCCTGACGATGTCGCGTTTGAAATAGCGGTCGTTGGCGCTGATGTCTCCGGGCAGGGTGAAATTGGGCAAACTCGCCAGCGCCACGTTGATGGCGCGACCGATGCCCGTCTCCAACATTCCGCCGTGCCAGACCGGAATGCCTGCAGCCTGCGCCATGTCGTGGATGCGCTTGGCGTCGCCCAGGCCGCCGATGCGGCTCGGCTTGATGTTGATGACGTCGCACGCCTTCATCTCGATCGCCCAGCGCGCATGGTCCGGCGAAACGATGCTTTCATCCAGGCAGAGCGGCGTCTTGAGCTGCGGCTTGAGTTTGGCGTGGTCGAAAATATCGTCATGCGCCAGCGGCTGCTCGATCAACAACAGGTTAAAGCGGTCGAGTTCGGCCAGGTGAGCGGCGTCCTCCAGACGATAGATGCTGTTGGCGTCCACCTGCAGACGCAGGTTCGGCCAGGTCTCGCGCACCGCGCGCGTCGGCTCGACGTCCCAGCCCAGCTTGATTTTAAGTTTGATGCGCGTGTAGCCCTCGTTGAGGTACCCTTCGACGACCTTGAGCAGCGTTGGAATATCTTTCTGGATGCCGACGCTGACGCCGACCTCCACGCGCTCGCGCACGCCGCCGAGCAGGCTGGCCAGGCTACGGCCTTCGCGGCGCGCAAACAGGTCCCACACCGCAAACTCCAACCCGGCCTTGGCCATGCGGTTGCCGCGGATGCGTGCAAAGGCCGGCGTCACGTCCCAGGGGCTGGCAAGCTCGGTTTGGAGCAAGATCGGCGCCAGATAATCCTGCATGATGATCCAGGCTGTCTTTTGGTTTTCCTCATTGTAAAAGGGATTTTCGCCCACCGGCGACTCCCCCCAGGCGACGAGGCCTTCCGCTTCGATGCGGACGATGATGGCGTGGCTGCCCTGTTCGCGCCATCCGCTTGTCTCAAAGACGGAGACATAGGGGAGAAAAATTTTCCGAAGCTCGATGCGTTCAATGCGCATGATTTACCTTCTTCCAGGAAGCTTGGTGAAATTTTATAAAAATGGTTTTGGCAACTCGCAATTGTACAAATTTTACTCAGTTGGAGCGAATCGCCACGGTGGGCGCGCAAGGGCTCTCTTCACCCTGCACACAAGGAGGAATCGATGAAAGCCAGACGCAGCGCCCCGCCAACATGACAGAAGACAGTCAGCGCGACTATAATGCGCATAATTTCTTTTGCAAATTTGCGAACATTCCTGCGAAAACCAAACAACTCAAGGAGCATTTCTTATGGCCATGCGCGCGGATTACATCTGGATGAACGGCAAGATCATCCCGTGGGATGAGGCGAAAGTGCACGTTTTCACGCATGCGCTGCACTACGGCAGCAGCGTCTTCGAGGGCATTCGCGTCTATGAGACGACCAAGGGGCCGGCCATCTTCCGCGGCCGCGAGCACTATGAACGGTTGCTCTACAGCGCCAAGGTGGCGCGCATCCCTTCGCCCTATACGATCGACGACTATATGCAGGCCACCAAGGATGTCGTGCGCGCCAACAACCAGCGCAGCGCTTACGTGCGCCCGTTGCTCTTCCGCGGCTACAACACGCTTGGCGTCGACGGTCGCGGCTGTCCGGTGGAGGCGGTGGTGGCGTCGGTGCCGTGGGGCGCCTATCTGGGCAAAGAAGGGCTGGAGCAGGGCGTGGATGTGCAGGTCAGCTCCTGGCGACGCATGGCGCCGGACACCCTCAACGCGCTCGCCAAGATCGGCGGCCAGTACGTCAACAGCCAAAACATTGTCATGGAAGCGCGCGACAACGGCTTCGCCGAGGGCATTGCGCTCGACATCAACGGCTACGTCTCCGAAGGCAGCGGCGAGAACATCTTCGTGATCGTGAAGGGCAAAATCTACACTCCGCCCCTGTCCAACAGCATCCTCGGCGGCATCACGCGCGACTGCGCCATGAAGATCGCCGCAGAATTAGGTTACACGGTCGTCGAGGCGACCATCCCGCGTGAGATGCTCTACATGGCGGATGAAATTTTCTTCACCGGCACGGCGGCGGAGATTACGCCGGTGCGTTCGGTGGATCGCATGCCTGTCGGCGACGGCAAGCGCGGGCCGATCACGGAGCGCATTCAGGCGCGTTTCTTCGGCATCGTCGAGGGCGAGCTGCCCGACACCTACAACTGGCTGACGCCGATCGAGTGACCCGCTTGCCAGGCGACAGTCGCTTGGACAGGGGCTGTCGCCTTTTCCCTTCCCGGAACCTCTCCGACGCCTCCCATCGTTGGACTACTGGAAATCAATACGACCGGCGTATCGGACGAAGGAGGGGAAGCAATGTCGTATCTGGACCGCATTCGCGCTGCACACGCCGATCCTGAGCTGCTTGAGCAGACTTATCGCAGCGCGGTGCAACGAGGAGAACGCGAGGCGTTCATCCGCGCATTGGAAGACGCCTATGCGGCAACGCCGAATCATTTGCTCTACGGAGCCTGGCATTATCGATTGGCCTATGAGCTTGCGCGTCCGGCGCGACGAGTCGTTCCGTGGCTTGCCGCCGTTGCACTTGCTGTGGTCAACGGGTTGGTCCTCTGGTGGCTTTCTTCCGAGCAATTCACGGTGCAAGTGGAAGGGAGCGACTATCTTCCGCTGGTGTTGCTTGTCTGGGCGCCCATCAGCGCTATCTCTGTGCTTGCGTTGTTGTCAAGGAGCGGCGCCGGACAGCCTTGGAGGGCGACCGGCTTAGGCGTCGCTGCGGCAGCAGTGGCCGCCTATCCGCTGTGGGCGTACGCGCTCATCGGAGACGTTGCGCTGCAACGCCACTACCTTGAGCAGATGATCCCTCACCTGGCACTGCTGGCGTGGGCCTCGGTCGGCCTCTTCGTGTTGCATGGACGCAGCGCTCCGTTGAATCGTTTTGCGTTTCTGATCAAATCGCTGGAAATTTTCATCACAGCGGGATTGTTCGCTATCGCCGGCGGCGTCTTCGTTGCGATTACGGTCGGGCTGTTCGAGGCGCTCTCCATCACCCTGTCCGACGTCGTCATGCGCCTGTTGATCTTCGGTGGCGCCGGCCTGATTCCCGTGTTGGCGACGACGCTCATCTACGACGCAAATGTTGCGCCCTCTGCACAGTCATTCGAGGATGGGCTGAGCAGAGTGATCGCAGCGCTGATGCGCGCGCTGCTGCCGCTCACACTGGTGGTGCTCGTCATCTATCTTGGCTTCATTCCTTTTCGTTTTTGGGAGCCTTTCCAAAACCGCGATGTGCTGATCGTCTACAACGCCATGCTCTTCGCCGTCATTGCGCTGTTGGTGGGGGCGACGCCGATCCAGCCTGAGCAATTGGCGCCCGCGCTACGCGTTTGGCTCCGACGCGGCCTGGTTGCGGTTGCAGCGCTCGCCATCGTGGTCAGCCTGTATGCGCTGGCGGCGATTGGGTATCGCACGTGGGAAGGCGGAATTACGCTCAACCGGTTGACAATCATCGGCTGGAACGTGATCAACGTTGGCATCCTGGTTCGACTTCTGCTCCACCAAAAGCGAGCGAACCTTTCGACCTGGGCGCGTGAGATGCAGGCCACCTTCGCTGCAGGGATGCCGGTCTACGCCGTCTGGGCGCTCTTCGTTGTGTTCGCAACGCCCTGGCTGTTCCGTTAGGGCGAATTGTGATTGGAGGGGGATCGGCGCAGTTAAGGCTTGGCGCTCAATTCCAAGGGCGCAACGATTTTTGCACTGCGAGCGCCCCACCCGCCGCCGCCGGGCGTCTCAATGCGCAGGCGATCGCCCGGCTCAAGCCGACGCGTGAATTTAGAAGGCAAGGCGACTTCGTCGCCGTTGCGCGATAGGAGCAGGTTGCGACCCGGCGCGCCCGCTTCGCCGCCGGCAAGTCCCCAGGGCGCAACGGCGCGACGCTCGCTGATCATCGTGACGGTGACAGGCGCCAGAAACTCATACTCGCGCACGATGCCATCTCCGCCGCGATGCGCTCCTTCGCCGCCGCTGCCCGCACGCAGGCCATAGCGCCGCACGCGCAACGGGTACGCCATCTCCAGCGCCTCCACCGGCGTGTTGAGGGTGTTGGTCATGTGCACCTGCACGCCGCTCACCCCGTCTCCCTCGGGGCCGGCGCCCATGCCGCCGCCGATGGTTTCATAGTAGGCGAAGGGCCGTCCATCCTCGCGCAGCCCGCCGATGGTCAAGTTGTTCATCGTGCCCTGGCTGGCGGCGGGAATCCGATCCGGCAGCGCCTGCGCCAGGGCGCCGAGCACCACGTCCGTAATGCGCTGCGAGGTCTCGACGTTGCCGGCGGCCACCGCCGCCGGCGGCCCGGCGTTGACAAGTGAATTGTAGGGCGCCACCACGTGCACCGGCGCAAAGCAGCCGGCGTTCATCGGCAGCTCTTCATCCAACAGACAGCGAATGACGTAGTAACAGGCCGACTGCGTGATCGCGATGACGGCGTTCAGCGAACCTTGCACCACCGGCGCCGTGCCGGTGAAATCGAAAGTGATCTCGTCTCCGGCAATGGTTGCAGTCACCCGGATCGGCGTCAACGTCAGGCGATCTTCCTCGATCAGCTCGATCACGTCCTCGAAGGCGTAGGCGCCGTCGGGCCAGCGGGCAATGGCGGCGCGCGTGATGCGCTCGCTGTAGCGTTGCAGATGGTCTGCGTAGGCGAGCGCCTCCTCCAACCCATGCCGGGCTGCAAGCTCGCGCAGGCGACGGATGCCGACAGCCGCCGCAGCGCGCTGCGCCGCCAGGTCGCCGCGGCGTTCATCCGGCGTGCGCACGTTGCGCAGAATCAGGCGCAACACATCCTCATTGAGCGCGCCGCCGTGATAAAGCTTCAGCGGCGGAATGATGATGCCTTCCTGAAAAATCTCGGTGGAGAGCGGCAACGAGCCGGGCGTCATGCCGCCCACGTCGGCGTGATGGGCGCGGCTGGCGACAAAAAAGACGGGCGTTGGGGGCTGCGCCTCTCCGTCAACGAACACCGGTGCGATCATCGTAATGTCCGGCAGGTGATTGCCGCCCTCGAACGGATCGTTGACGATGACGACGTCGCCGTCTTGCCAGGTCGGGAAACGGTCGAGGATCGTGCGCACGCTGGCCGGCATGGCGCCGAGATGCGCCGGGATGTGCGCCGCCTGCGCCACGAGATTCCCCCGCCCGTCGAAAATGGCGCAGGAGAAATCGAGCCGCTCCTTGATGTTGGGCGAATACGCCGTGCGTCGCAGCGTGACGCCCATCTCTTCGGCGACGCCGGCGAAGCGATGGTGATAGAGCTGAAGCGTGACCGGATCCATGGCATTCTCTTGCTGTTTTTTTTGCGGCGCTGCGTCTTTGCGGCTTTGCATTGCATCTATCTCACACCAGACTCTCGATCTTCTTGGCGAGCGCCACATCGAGGTCGCTGATGCGATTGCCGGCTTCATGGGTGACAAGGTCGATCGTCACGCGGTTCCACACGTTGCACCATTCGGGGTGGTGGTTCATGGTGTTGGCCTCAATGGCGACTTTGGTCATAAAGCCAAAGGCGGCGGTGAAGTCGGCGAATTTGAAGGTCTTGTGCAGCTTGCCGTTGACGACCTCCCATCCAGGCAGTTCTGCAAGCGCAGCCTGAAGCTGCGCGTCGGAAAGTGCATTGGCTCTGGACATAGAATGAACTTCTCCTTTCTAAAAAGGCGACGCTCCAGAGGCAGAAAAAGGGGGTTGAAGTCACCGACGGAAACGTCGCTGCCGTCGACTGTCGCCCCCTTCAATTCCAGGGCGGTCGGCCACATCGGGAATCGCCGGCAGCGGCGCGTCGGCGCTCATGCCGCTGCGGATGATGCGCTCCATCTCGGCGACAATGTGCGGGTCAGTCTCCACCGGTCGATAGGCGGCCAGACGACGCTCCACCTCTTCGACGGCGCGCTGCCAGAGGGTCTTCGCCCCGGCGCGCTCCCACCCTTCCCGATTCTTGCGGTCGTAGACCGGGCCAGGCAAATACAGAGAGCGTTCCCAGTGCTTCAGCGTGTGCTCGGCCGTGATCATATGCGCCTCGGCGAGCTGCGCATCGACCAGCGGACGCGTGGGCAGGTCTTCGATCACCTGCAGCGGCTGCACCAGTTGCAAGACCTGCCCGCACACCTCGTTGTCGAAGACCAGCTTGGGCAGGCTGAAGACGAGCACGAAGTCCAGCATCCCAGGCCCGGAGACCGAGTTGACGCCAGCCAGCGCAGCCAGGAGGGCGCTGCCGAAGGTCTCGGCGCCCGCCTGGGCGTCCAGCTCTTTGGCGTCGCTCAGCGCCATATACGCCTGCACCGGCAGGCCCAGCCGTCTCCCCACCTGGGCGTTGATGGCGTCGAGATGCAGCGCCTTGACGCCCAGCATGGGCGAGGTCGTCTCGCGCATATGGAACTCGGCCGGTGCGCCGCCGTAGAGCACCGGCGCACCTGGACGAAGGATCTGGCTCATCACCACGCCGGCCAGCGTGTCCACCGTGTGAAAGACCGCTGCGCCCACCAGCGTCACCGGCGCCGTCAGCCCCATCAACGTCACCGGCACGATCTCCACCGGAATGCCCGCCTCCACGCAGTCGATAAGGTTCTGGCAGGAGTCCTCGCTGTAACGGAAGTTGCCTGTGGCCGTGATGGTGAAGATCGACATCGGCCGGGCGATCAGGTCGTTGCGGTCGCGGCGGAAGAGCTGCATCATCTCCGCCATGCGCGGCACGCCGTGTTCGGTGAAGGCGCCGGAGACGACCGGCCGTTTGGAGTGGAGCAGGCAGAGATAGAGCCGCCACGCGTCGGAGACGTTGGCTTCGATGTCGCCGCCCGTGGAAAAGGCGGTGGCGAGATAGCGAATGTGCTCCAGGCCGTCGCACAGCCGCACGTACTCCACAAAGTCGGCGGTGGTCGCCTCGCGCACGAAGCCGGTGCGATGATCCTGCACCTTCAACCCGCTGGAACCGGGCGTGAAGTGCGTATGGTCGCCGCCGATCTCGGCGTGGGGACGGCCGTCGCGGTCGTAGAGGATGAAAGACGAAGGCGCGCTCGCCAGCGCGCGGTCGATGACATCGGCTGGGAAGAGGATGCGCCCGGCGGGCGTGGCGGGCAACCCGGCTTCGAGCAGGCGGTTGCGCAGCGCAGGCCCGCGAATCTCCATGCCGACCTCGGCGAGGATGGTGCGCGCTTCGTCGATGATGCGGTCGATCAACGCCGGTTCAGCCACATCAAGTCGAGGACGCAGCATGATCTCACCCCCTGGCGTGCAGCCATTTCAATCTTTTGCATTCGTCTTCCTGGAAGCTCGGCGCCATCTGGAAGAAGGCGGTGCGCATGATTCGCCCCAACGTGAGTCAGGCGATTTTGTTCAATCTGCTTCGAGCAAGTTTTTCACATATGCGACGGCTTCCTGCGCCAATGCAACGGCGCCTTGCGCGGCGTCGTTGGTGAAGACCTCGGCAGGGATGCCGCCGGGCAGCCCGTTTGGATAGCGCGTGGGAATATAATAGCTGTCCAGCAAGCTCCAACGCAGCGCCTTTTCTGCAAAGGCAGGCTCATAGTGAGCGGCGGCGGCGCAAAGGCGCTCCACCGAATGTCCAAGCACAATCTCTTCGCCCTGCGCATACAGGAAGGCTTTGAGCGCCTTCTCCGCCACCTGTTGGGAGAGAAAGCAGGCCAGATGCCAGGCGCCTTCACGCGCGAGATGATCGGCCCAGCGCAAGTCCACTGCAGCCTGGGCGAGCCATCGCTCAGCCTCCCGCCGCCCGCTCTCTCTCATAAAGCACCTGTCCGGTCGCCAAAATATGTCGCAGAAACCCTCGGTCCTGCATCTGTGTGAACTCTTCTGGCGTGTAGACCAACAGATCAAGGTCTACGCCGACGTTCAAATCTCGCCGCAGTCTGGCCATCCTCGTCAGAAAATCCTCTGAAGACTCCATCACCACCAGCAGGTCGAGGTCGGTGAAGAGGTCCTTGCGTCCCGCCGCGTAGGAACCGAAGAGGATCACGCGCTCCACTTCCGGCATTCGGCGCAACTGCGCCAGAATGCGCTGCAGCGCCTCCTGCAAGGCTGCAGCATAGGCGGCGCGGCGGGCTGCGAGGTCTCCAGGCTGCGTCATGATTTGGAAAGCGTCTATTTGCGATGCTGCTTCACCATCTCGGCGAAGCGGGCGAAGAGCAGGTCGGCGTCATGCGGCCCTGGGCTGGCCTCCGGATGATATTGGACGCAAAAGACCGGGCGGTCGGTCAGGCGCAGCCCTTCCACCGTGCCGTCGTTGAGGTTGCGATGGGTGACGACGGCGTTGGGGGGCAGCGTTTCCTCATCGACCGCATAGTTGTGATTTTGCGCCGTGATCTGGACGTTGGTGGCGTCGATGTCGCTGACCGGCTGGTTGCCGCCATGGTGGCCAAACTTAAGCTTATAGGTGCGCGCGCCCAACGCCAGCCCGATGATCTGGTGGCCAAGGCAGATGCCGAAGGTGGGAATGCCCGTCTCCAGCAGCTCGCGCACGGCGGCGGCGGCATAGGGAACGCCGGCGGGATCGCCGGGGCCGTTGCTGAGAAAGATGCCGTCGGGCTGCATCGCCAACACCTCGCTGGCGGGCGTCGAGGCCGGCACCACGGTCACGCGCAGGCCGTGGCTGGTCAACCGGCGCAGGATGTTCTGCTTGACGCCGAAATCATAGGCCACCACCAGGGGTTTCGTTTCGTCGTCGGCCGCACTTACGGCCTTTTGGGCAGAAGCTGAACCCAGATTGCGCCCCGCAGGCACCGGCGTCCACTCGCTGCGCGTGCCGTCCACCCAGTTGTATGGCTCGGCGCAAGTCACCTCCTGCACGAGATCGCGACCGTCCAACCCTTCCCACGCGCGCGCCAGCTCCAACAGCGCCTCTGCGCTGTGCGAGCCGTCGGTGCACAGCGCAGCGTGCATGACGCCTTTCTCGCGAATGCGCCGCGTCAGCGCGCGCGTGTCCACCTCACTGATGCCTGGAATGCCATGTCGCGCCAGATATTCGTGCAATGTGGCGTTGGCGCGCCAGTTCGAGACCACCGGACTCACCTCGCGCACGATGAAAGCCGTCACCTGCGGCTGGTCGCTCTCGACGTCCTCGGCGTTGACGCCGGTGTTGCCGACGTGCGCCAGCGTCATGCACACCATCTGCCCTCGATAGGAGGGGTCGGTGATGATCTCCTGATAGCCGGTCAGGCTGGTGTTGAAAACCACCTCGCCGACGACAGTCTTCGCCGCGCCAAACGCCTCGCCCTCGTAGATGGAGCCATCCTCTAAAACCAGTAGCGCCTTCACGTGTTTTTCGCCCTCTTCAAACTGCCTTCAATTCTTCGATTCGTCTCAAAACAACCTCGAGCACCGTGCATCCGCCTCCCATGCGGCGGACGCCCTCTTATTTTATAGTGAAGCGCAACAAAGATGAAAGCCTACACAAAGCCTCGCAGAATTTTCCGCTTGACAAAAAACACGAGGTCGCAAGAGCAACGAACATCCAGATTGAATATGCACATATTTTCTCGATCAGGAAAAAACGTGCAAAAACATCTTGACAACGGCTGCAAATCTTGCTAATATGAACAAGTGTCCAGCATTGAGAACAATTGTGCAAATATTCCGTTTTTTTTTTAGCAAGCAGAAGGAGTGACCCATGCAAACATCTCGTTTTCACCGCATTGGCGCTTGGGTGAGCCTGTTGCTCATCTTCGCCGTTGTCCTCGCCGCTTGCGGCCCGCAGGCCGCCCCGTCCGCGGCGCCGGCGCAACAGCCGGCTGCGCCTGCTGCGGCGCCGGCGATGGAGGGAGAATGGACGCTCGCCAAAGCCGCTGAGCCGTACAAGGGCGTCTCGATCAACTGCGTCTTTTTGGATCGTCCAGGATACCGCGCTGCGATCGAGCTGCTGCCTGAATTCGAGCAGATCACCGGCATCGACGTCAACTGGGAGATCATGCCCTATGAGAACAGCCGCGAGAAGCAGGTGCTGGACTTCACGGGCATGACCGGCAACTACGACTGCATCCTGATCGACGTCGTGTGGATCGGCGAGTTTGCGACCTCCGGCTGGGTGGTGCCTCTGGAGCGCTTCTACAACGATCCGGCGCTGGCCGACCCGGAGCTCAACCTGGCGGGCTTCTTCCCCATCTTGCTGGAATCCTTCGGCACGTGGGACAATGTGATCTACGGTCTGCCCTTCGACAACTATTCCGGCGTGCTCTTCTATAACCGTTGCATGTTGGAGGAGGCCGGCTTCGACGGCCCGCCGCAGACCTGGATGGAGCTGAAGGATGTCTACGGCCCGGCGTTGACAAAGGACGGCAAGTACGCCTTCGCGTTGCAGTCGCGGCGCGGCGAGACGCAGTCGGCGGACTCGTTCATGCGCATGATCTGGCCCTTCGGCGGTTCGTTGTTGGATGAAAATTTTGAGCCGAACCTGACTTCGGAAGGCTCCCTCGCCGGCCTCCGCTTCCGACAGGACTTGATGAAGTACATGCCGCCGGACATCGTCGAGTGGGATCACGACGAGACGGTGCAGGGGCTGGCGCAGGGCAACGTCGCCATGATCACCGAGTGGAGCGCCTTCAACGCCTATTTCACCGACCCGCAGACCTCTCGCATTGTTGACTGCATCGACTATGCGGTGGAGCCGGCCGGTCCGGTGGGGCCGCGGCCTGCGCTGGGCGGCTTCTCGCTGGGCGTTAGCGCCAACAGCTCGCCCGAAAAGCAGGCGGCGACCTGGCTCTTCATCCAGTGGATCACCTCGGAAGCCAAGGCTAAGGATTACATCCGCGCCGGCGGCGTCTCCGGCCGCATGAGCGCCTACGAGGACCCGGAGCTGCAGGCGCAGTATCCGTACTTCGAGCCGCTGGTCATCTCCTGGAAGGAGTACGGCAACCCGGTCTTCCGCCCGCGCTTCCCCGAATGGCCGGCCATCTCTGAGCTGATCGCGCAGACCGGCACGGAGATGATGCTGGGCAGCATTTCGGTCGAAGACGGCGCCAAATTGTTGAACGATCAGATTCGCCAGATTCTGGATCAGGCCGGCTACTATTCCGGTCAGAAGCCCAAGTTGCAGTAAGGGAAACGATGTATGAGCGGCGCAGACTTTCATGCAATGGCTGCGCAGGCGATCCGTGAGGTGGGGGCGGTGCTGGCCGCCCTCTCCTCCGACGACGCCGAGCGCATGTGCGACGAAATCCTGCGCGCCCGGCGCATCGCCTGTTACGGCGTCGGACGCGAGGGGTTGATGATGAAGGCGCTCTGCATGCGACTGATGCATTTGGGCCTCGACGCCCACGTCGTCGGCGACATGACGACGCCGCCGATTGGGCCAGGCGACCTGTTGATCGTCAGCGCCGGGCCGGGGGCCTTCTCCACCGTGCTGGCGCTGATGGGCGTGGCGCAGGAGAGCGGCAGCCGCACGATGGTCGTCACGGCGCAGCCGCAGGGCAAGGCGGCGCAACAGGCGGACGTCGTCATCCATCTGCCTGCACAGACCATGGCGAACGATCAGACAGCGCCGAGCAGCATCCTGCCGATGGGCAGCCTGTACGAAGCGGCGCAGTTGATCTTCTTCGATCTGATCTCCATCCTGTTGCGCGAGAAGACCGGTCAGACCCCAGAGGAGATGCGGAGCCGTCACACGAATCTGGAATAGGCGAACCCATGTCGAAATCAAGAGTTAACTGGCCTGCTGTAGCGCTGATTGCGCCGGCCGTCATCATTCTGCTGGCGGTCGGCATCTATCCTTTGCTCTTTGCGCTGGACGTCAGCTTTCGCCAATACCAATTGACCAAACTCTATCTGGGAACCGACTACGTCGGTTTTCAGAACTACGTCGCCGTCTTCAACGACGCGCTTTTCTGGCAGTCGCTCGGGCGCACCGCTCAGTTTTTCGTGTTGACCGTGCCTGCGCAGATTGTATTCGGCGTGTTGATCGCGCTCTTCATCGACGGCATGCGCTGGAAGGCGCTCTCCTTCCTCATGCGCGTATTGCTCGTCATCCCGATCGCCATCACGCCGACCGTCGTGGGGTTGGTGGGCCGGCTCCTGTTCAACCGCGATTTTGGCTTCATCAACTACCTGTTAAGCCTGGTCGGCGTTCCGCCGGTCTCCTGGCTGGGCGAGCCGCTGCCGGCGATGGTGACGATTGCGCTGGTGGACATCTGGCAGTGGACGCCCTTCGTTGCGCTGGTGATGATCTCCGGGCTGTCGCTCATCTCCCAGGAGGTGTTGGAGTCCGGCAAGCTCGACGCCGGCGGCGGCTGGAATCTCTTCTGGCATGTGCAGGCGCCGTATCTGCTGCCGGGGTTGACCGCAGTGCTGATTCTGCGCACGGCGGACATCCTCAAACTCTTCGACATGGTCTTTGTCTTGACGCGCGGGGGGCCAGGCGTCTCCACCGAGCTGGTGAGCGTCTACATCCAGCGCGTTGGGTTTCGCATCTTCGACATGGGCGTGGCCTCGGCGCAGGCGATCCTGTTGCTGATCCTCTGCATCGTGCTTGCACGCGGCTACATTCGCCTGTTCTATCGGGAGGTGGAAGCATGAGCGTTGCTCCACAGGCGCGCAGCGTCAGACGCACGCGCTTCAACCGCCATCTGTTCACCCATCTCTGGCAGGGCGCCGTGGCGCTGCTGTTGATCGTGGCTTTTCTGTTGCCGGTCTACTGGATGGTCACCACCGCGCTGAAGACGACCGCCGACACCTTCGCCGTGCCGCCGGTGCTGCTCTTTCAGCCGACGTTCGAGCATTTCCGCGTCGTCTACGAGGAGGGGTCGGTCGCCAAGAGTCTGGTCAACAGCCTGATCGTGGCGACGTCGGCGACGCTGCTTTCCGTATTGATCGGCGCGCCCGCGGCCTACGTGCTGGCCCGCTTTCAATTCCGCGGCAAGGCCGACCTCTGGTTCTGGATCATCACCAACCGCTTCATCTCGCCGATCGTCGTGGCGCTGCCCTTTTTCCTGATCGCGCGCGACCTGCGCCTCCTCGACAAGCACATCGCCTTGATCCTGGTCTACCTGACCTTCGGCATCCCGCTGGTGGTGTGGCTGTGCGTTGACCAATTCCGCGCCGTGCCGCGCGAGGTCGATGAGGCGGCCACGGTGGACGGCGCCAACCTCTGGCAGGTCTTCTTCCGCATCAATCTGCCGCTGGCCATGCCGGGCATCGTCGTCTCGGCGATCCTCGCCTTCATCGCCAGTTGGAACGAGCTGATGTTTGCGCTGGTGCTGACGCGCGCCGAGGCGCGCACCGCGCCGGTGGAGGCCGCCAACTTCATGACCGGCTTCGGCATTCGCTGGGGGCCGATGATGGCGACCGGCACGCTGATCGTCCTGCCCGTGTTGATCTTTGCACTGCTTGTCTCGCGCAACCTCGTGCGCGGATTGACGATGGGAGCCGTCAAATGAGCAACTTTCAATTCGGCGTCAACCTTGGTTTCGCCACCAAGCGCTGGCCGGAGCCGGAGGCGTGGACGGCGCTGGTGCGGGAGACGCTCGATCTACGCCTTGTGCAGTTCACCTTTGACCTGCTCGACCCCTGGTGGCCGGAGGCGGATCGCCGCCTGTTGGCGCAGAAGACGCGTCGCGCGGCTGAAGCCGCCGGCGTCACAATTCACAGCGCCTTCGTGGGGCTGGCCTCGTACACCTACAACGGATTGTTGCATCCAGAGCCGGCCGGCCATCGCGCCGGCCTGGAATGGTGGCGCCGCGCCGTCGAGACGGCGGCGGAGCTGGGCGCCACTGCGGTCGGCGGCCCGCTCGGCGGCATGAGCGTGCGCAGCTTCCAAAACGAAGAACGAGACCGACTCTATCCGCGGCTGCTGGAGGACGTCTGCAGCATCAGCGAGTGGGCTGCGGCGGCTGGATTGCAAGAACTGCTGATCGAGCCGACGCCGCTTGTGCGCGAAATTCCGCATCAGGTCGACGACTCGCTGCAGCTGCTCGCCGACCTGAAGGACAAGACGGCCACGCCGGTGCGCTACGTGCTTGACGTCGGCCACGCCCTCTATCGGCCGCTCTACGGCGCCGACGCCAGCCTGGACCCCTGGTTGGAGGCGCTCGGCGAACACATCGGCGTCTTTCACCTCCAGAACACCGATTTCCAGAGCGACTCTCACTGGGGGTGGCCGGACCCGCGCGGCTGCTTCGATGTGGCCGCCTTTGCCCAGACGCTGCGGCGTCATCGGCTGACCGATCGGCCGATCTTTCTGGAGGTTTTCTATCCCTTCGAGCTGGCGGACGCAGCGCTGCTGGAGAACATCACGCAATCGGTTGAGCATTGCCGAAGGCTGCTCGAGTGATGCGCACCAGGGCCGCCAGTGGCGCAACGGCGTCTACGCAAGCTCGTCGTCTGCATTTTCTGACCTTGCCTGCTGCGCCTCCGTCAGTGCGCGCAACAAGCCATCGATGACAGTCGCCTGCGCACGATACCCGGCAGTCGCCGCTGCGTCGGGTGTGCAGAGGGTTTGCGGCGGGTTGAGCGTCTGCATCAATGCGTTGAGGTCTGTGGCATATCCTAGCGCTGTGAACGCAACGCCCGCCGCGCCGAGCAAACTGGCCTCGGTGCAGCGGGGGCGCACTGTGCGCAAGCCGGCGGCGTGCGCCAGCAGCTGCGTCAACAGGTCGCTCTGCGCGCCGCCGCCGGCGACGCGCACCTCGCGCAGAGGAACATCCATCGGATTCAGGCGACGAAAGATGCGCGCCGCCTGGATCGCCAGCCCTTCGTAAACGGCGCGCAAATAATGCGTGCGCCGGTGACGCTCCTGCACACCCAGGAAGCCGGCGCCCAAGACGCCGGGCGCTTCTTCGCTGCGCTCGTCTGCGGCTGAAAGGTAGGGCAAGTAAATCAGGCCATCGGCGCCGGGAGGCAGCTGCTCCAACGCCGACTCCAGCGCCGTCCACCGGACGCCGGTTTCGACCTCCGGATAGAGCAGTCGCCGCCAGTAGTCGAGATTGACCATGCCGGTGCCGGTGGCGACAAAACGCAGCCAACGGCCCGGCTGTTGGGGATGGGAGACAAGATAGCCGATCTCCGACGGAGCAAACGAAGTCACCCAGCGCTGATGGATGGCCGCCGTGCCCCAGATGGAGGACGCCTGCGTGGGCAGGACGGCGCCTGCGCCGAGCGCAGCCGCAAGCACATCGAAAGGGCCAACGTAGACCGGCAGGCCGGCCTTTACACCGATGCGGTGGGCGACATCGGGGAGGAGCGTCCCGCGCGGTTGCAGCGGCGAGGTCGGCTCTAACAGCAGCGGCTGCATCCACTCGAGGTCAAGGAGTTGCAACACCTGCGCTGCGCTGTGCGCAAAGTCGTGGTGCGGTGGATGTGCGTGGCCATAGGTGTGCTCGAAGTTGGCGATGCTCACGCCGACCCGGCCGGTTAACACGCATCCGATCCAATCTTCGGCAAAGCCGAGATAGCGCACATGCGCCAGACGTTCAGGCAGATGCGCTTTCAGCCAGGCCATCTGCGTGGTCTGGTGCGCCGAGGTCGGATAGGTGCCGGTCATCTGGGCCACGGCGGCGAGCCTGCCCTCGCTGCGCCAACGTCGCAAGACCTCGTTGCTGCGACCATCGCGCCAGATCAGCGCCGGCCCGGCCGGACGCTGCATGCGATCCAGCGGCCAGGCGCCGTCGCCTTGCGCCGTAACGGCAACGGCGACGATGGACGCCGCGTCTTCGTCGGCGCTGCATTCCTGCAAAACTTGCAGCGTTGCAGCCGCCAACGCATCCATATCGACCTCGAACGCGGGCGGCTGCGCCAGGCGATAGGGCGTGGGATGCTGGCGCAGAGCGCCGATGCGGCCATCCGTTGAGACTACGCCCGCTTTGATCGAGGTCGTGCCGACGTCAACGGCCAGGATTAAGGGAGCAAGGTATTTGTTCGTCACTGTGCAGTCACCATAGAATTAGGTTTGACCTGACAGCGGGGCGATCGACAGGCCCCCTAGCTTTTTACACGAATGCAAAAGCATGATGGTTCATCGACACACGGGCGACGACGCAATCGACAATCTCGATCTCTTGATTGAGGTCGCCGAAAAATATTATGTTGATCAATTGACGCAGGCGCAGATCGCCGAACTCTATCATATCTCGCGGAGCACCGTCTCCCGCTTGCTCAGCAAGGCGCGCGAGGAGGGAATCGTGCGCATTCAGATTGTCCGCCCGAAGGTTCGCCAGAGCCATCTTGAACGCAGGTTGCGCGAACAATTTGGGCTGCAAGAGGCCATTGTCATCGACGTCCAACAGTATCCGAACCAGGCGGAGGAGCTGCGTCGTCTGGTGGGCGTTGAGGCGGCGCCCTTCGTCGACCCCTTGATCAAGCCGAACATGCTGGTCGGCGTCGGACGGGGGCGCACGCTGGCGGAGCTGGCCTATGGACTTTCCAAGCTCGCCACCCCGCGCAACATCACCCTGGTGCAGTTGCTCGGCGACATCGACATCAAGCACTCTCTGGCGCGCGGGGCGGAAATCACGCGCATCCTGTGCGAAGGCTACGCCGGCGCCGGCTATTTCTTGAATGCGCCTGCGCTCGTGCCCGACCGACAACTCGCTCAACTTTTGTTGCAATCTTCCAATATCCAACAGGTGAGCGCCTTCTACGATCGGCTCGACCTGGCGCTCGTCGGCATCGGCGCCCTGCACAATTCGCCGCTCGTGTTGGCCGGGCTGCTCGACGAGCCGGAGATCACGCGGCTGGCCGAGGCGGGCGCCGTCGGCGACATCTGCGGCCATTTCTACACGGTGCAGGGCGAGCTGGTCGACGACGCCTATCCCGGCGTCTCTATCGGCATTCGCTGGGAGCAGTTGCTGGCCTGTCCGCAGCTCGTCGTCATCGCCACCGGCCCGGAAAAGGTGGCGCCGATTCTAGGCCTGCTGCGCATTCAGATGATCGACGTGCTCATCACCGACGCCTGGACGGCCGAGCAGGTGTTGCACGCCGCTCAGGAGATGTGAGTCCGGCGCTTCACGCCGTCGTCGACTGAGTCAAGAGCACAGGCTGCATTTCCTCCTCGTGCACGCCGCCCTGTTCATCCTTCCATAGCCGCCATCCGCGCGCCGCCGGTCGCGAGGCCACCACCTGATGCAACGCCCCGTCGATGAAATGGAACGCTGCTCCGTCGTCCGCCGCGTAGCCAGGTTGGATGCGTCCTTCCGCCAACAGGCGATGAAAGGCCGGACGCCGCGTCGCTTCGCCGTCGTAGTGCGGGCAGAAGCTGCCAGGCAAAAAGCCCAGGCAGGCCATCACATCCGGCTGCGGGGCGATGGAGTCGGTGACCCCCTGCTCGAACCAGCAGTTGGCGCCGGCGCTGACGCCCGCAAGCACGATCCCCCGTGCATACGCCTCGCGCAGGATGGAGGGCAATCCCCACGCCTCCCACAGCGCCAACATGCTCTTCGTATTGCCGCCGCCGACGTAGATGATGTCCTGGGCCAGCAGCACGCCCCTCGCATCTTCCGGCGGCGCAGCGAAGAGCGAAAGATGCGTCGGGCGGCAACCCAATCGGCTGAACGCCCGGTAAAAGTTGAGCGTATATTCCAAACTCTCGCCGCTGGCCTGCGCCAGAAAACACACCTTCGGCGTCGCCTTCCCACACTGGCGAATCACGTACTCGTCAAGCGCCGGGTTCTCCGGCTCCATAGAGAAGCCGCCGCCGCCCATGGCGATGATCTGTCGCATCGTTTCCACCTTCCGTTGTTGAATCTCTCGATAAGCATATCATAATCGAGCGCGTGGATGGAGCCGCGCCCCCCAACAGTCGCAAGCAATCCAGAATCACGCGCATAGTTTGACGCAACCCACTCCATGCAGTAGGATCAAACTGTTTCGCAAACGCATCGCAGGGAGAATGGATGCAGCGCCCGCCGCGACCTGATGCGAGGCGCTCTCATTTCAGAGCGGAGAAACCATGACGACAGAGACCACCCTTCAAGATAAGATCGAACTGTGTCCTCCAGCGCTGCAGGCGATCATCGAAGAATTCCGTGAAGCGTCTCCGCGCGACCGCATGGAATATCTGCTGGAGTACGCCATGAACCTGCCGCCGTTGCCCGAACGCTATGTGGCGCAGCGCGACAGCATGGAGCAGGTGCACGAATGCCAGACGCCGGTCTTCCTCGCCACCGAAATCGACGGAGACGGCGTGCACTTTTATCTGGACATCCCGCCGGAGTCGCCGACGGTGCGCGGCTATGCTGCGATTCTGGCGGAAGGGTTGAACGGCGCCAGGCCGGAGGAGGTGCTGGCGACCCCCGAAGATGTCTACATGCTCTTGGGGCTGCATGAAGTGATCACGCCGCAGCGCGTGCGCGGCTTGCACGCCCTGTTGCTCTACATGAAAAAACAGGTGAAAAATCGCCTATGACTTCCAGGTCTTCTTTTGTGCGGTGCCCCTATTGTCGGCGCAAATTGGATCGAGAACCGAAACGAAAGACCAGTTGCCCTCATTGCGGGCAGCCCATCTACGTGCGCGGCGGGAAACTGGTGCGTGAAGACCAGCTTGCGGAGGCCAAGACGAAACCAAATTCAAAAAAGCCAACTTCCGGGGGCAGCGTCGTTGCATCGACCGGCGCTAAAAAGCCGGCGCGCCCGAAGCCAAAGCTGCAGGGGCAGCTCGCCGCCGACATGAAAAAGCGCAAGGAAACCTACAGCCAGAAAGACCTGATGGCCGGACTTCAGCTGCTGCTGCAAATTGCGGGCGCCCTGATCGCCGGGGGCGGACTGGGCAAGATGCTCTCGAGCTTCCTCGGAGGAGACAACAGCGCAGTGCGCAGCGAAGCGGGCGTCGCCGGCATGTTGGAAGGCGTTGATGTCAATCAGCTGCTCCAGTCCGTCTCCGAGGCGTACACCTCGCTCAACGAAGAGGAGCGATTCCAGATGCGCGCAGTGGCGACCTGGCTTCAAAACGGATTCCGGCTGCCGGCGGAGCGCGGAGCAGAAGCATAGGGAGCGAACATGAACCCAGTCGACATCATCGTCAAAAAGCGGGACGGCGGTGAACTCTCCAAAGAAGAAATTGACTTCTTCATCGACGGCGTCGTCAGCGGCGCCATCCCCGACTATCAGATCGCCGCCTGGCTGATGGCCGTCTACTTTCGCGGCATGACGGACCGGGAGACCACCGACCTGACGTTGGCGATGGCCGCCTCCGGCGACCAACTTGACCTGCACGACGTCTTGCCGGGGGCGGTGATCGTAGACAAGCATTCCTCAGGCGGCGTCGGAGACAAAACCACGTTGGCAGTCGCCCCGATTGCGGCGGCTTGCGGCTTGCCTGTGGGGAAAATGAGCGGTCGCGGCTTGAGCTTTTCCGGCGGCACTATCGACAAGCTGGAAAGCATTCGCGGCTGGACCGCCGAAATTTCACAGGAGCACTTCCGCCGTCAGTTGCGCTCAATTGGGCTGGTGATTGCGGCGCAGACCGCCAACCTTGCGCCTGCAGACAAGATTCTCTACGCGCTGCGCGACGTGACCGGCACCGTGCCCAGTCTGCCCTTGATCGCCGCCAGCATCATGAGCAAAAAGCTGGCGGCCGGCGCCGACGCCATCGTGCTGGACGTGAAATGCGGGCGCGGCGCATTTATGGAGACGCTGGACGATGCGCGTGCGTTGGCGCAGCGCATGGTCGCCATCGGGCGCCTGGCCGGGCGCAAGGTGACGGCGCTCATTACGCAGATGCAGCAGCCGCTTGGGCTGGCGGTGGGCAATGCGTTGGAAGTGAAAGAGGCCATCGCCACACTGCACAACGCCGGCCCCGCCGATTTTCACGAGCTGGTCGAAACCGTGGCGGGGGAAATGCTGCTGATCGCCGGAGCAGCGAAAGACATGAACCAGGCGCGCGCTGCGGTGCGCAAAGTCATCGCCGACGGCAGCGCATTCGAGAAATTCCGCGCTTTCGTCGCAGCGCAGGGCGGCGACGCGTCGCTGGTCGACCATCCAGAACGGTTGCCCACAGCGCCGGTTCAGCTTCCTGTGCCAGCGCCGGTCGACGGTTACGTTCACGCCATTGATGCCCGAGAAGTCGGCCTGGTGACCGTGGACCTGGGCGGAGGACGCCACAAAAAAGGCGACCCGATTGACCCTGCGGTGGGCGTCGTTTTGTCCGCAAAAGTGGGTGCAAAAGTGCAGAGCGGTGAAACGCTCTGCACCGTCCATGCAGCCACTGAACAGAGCGCAACGGCAGCGGCAAAACGTCTTCAAGCAGCCTACGCGATCGCAGACGCGCCGATGAGGCCGCTGGAAATTGTGCTCGACCGCGTCGCATAAGCAGGGAGGGTGCGTGTTGCGTGTTCCGTGTTGCGTAACGGAACACGCAACACGCAATACATTCTACCAATCCGTGTTTTTGCGCTCCTCCACCACGCGCTGGTAGAGGAGCGCCGTCTGTCTGGCGATGTTGTCCCAGCTATAGCGCTCCTCCACTTCGCGCAGGGCGCGGCGCCGCCGTTCGGCGGCGGCCTCCGGCTCGGTGAAGAGTTTGTTCACCGCCCAGGCGATGCTCAGCGGATCGTTGGGATAGACGGTGAGGCCGGTCTCCAGATGGCGCACCACTTCCGCCAGGCCGCCGACGCTCGAGGCAATCACGTTCGTTCCAGCCGCCATCGCCTCCAACGCCACAATGCCAAAAGGCTCATACAGGCTGGGGAAAATCGCAGCGTCCACAACGCCGTAGAGGCAATCGCGCTCTTCGTCACTGACGTAGCCCAAAAAGCTGATCGCCCGCTCCACCCCTAACTCATAGGCCAGAGGCCAATACTTTTCACTGTTCTTGCCGGCCACCAGAAGCCGGGTGTTCGGATGTTCGGCCAGGATGCGCGGCATCGCCCGAATCAACACATGGAGTCCCTTTTCGTAGACGATGCGCCCCACGAAGAGCAACAACCGCTCGTCATTCGGGGCGTAGCGCTGACGCAGCAGCGCCCGCCGCTCTTCCGAACAGCGCATCACAGCCTCGATGTTAATGCCGTTGGGGATGATGATCGTCTTGTCCTCCGGGATGCCGAAATAATGCTGCAACTCGTTGCGCATGAACTGACTGCAGGCGATAATGCTCCAAGCCTCGAAGCAGCACTGCCACTCCATGCGGTCGATCTGCGAGCTGGTTTCACTGGGGATGTGTCCTTGATGGCGCCCTCGCTCGGTGGCGTGCATCGTGGTGATCAGCGGAACTTTCCATCGATGTTTCAATGCAATGCCGGCCTTAGCGACCAACCAGTCGTGAATATGGATCAGGTCATAAGGCTGCCGTTGCGCAAGCTCTTCTGCGCGCTCCACCAGGTGCTGATTGTTCTGAATTACGCTGTTATAGTGATCGACCGGATCGATCGGCGGAGCGTCCACCCGATAAATGCGCAGAAATTCGTTGACCTGCTCCTCCTGCGGCCCGCCGCTGTAGCGCGTCGTGAGGACGTCGACGGAGACGCGATCTTCGTCCTCCGCGCCGTCGATCCTCTGGCCGCTCAGGAAAGGCGTCAATTCGGCGACATGTTTGCCCATGCCGCCCACAACGTAGGGAGGATACTCCCAGGAGATTAAAAGAACATGCATAATGCCACACCGCCTTTATTCATCCAGGGTGAAAGGACGACTCACCCCATTCTCCAGTACAAACATTGCAACACGCCAGGGTCGTGCAGGAACCGTCTCGGTTCGCATCGCAGCATCCAACGCCGCCCGTGTGGCTTCATAGGTCAAAAGAGCAGCAGGCGCCATCGGATCCTGACCCATCACGCGATCAGTATAGTGGGAATTCGACCACGTCAACCAATACAATTTCCTGTCAGTTTCGAGCCGTTCCGTCAGCACCGGGTCGCCGCCGACCGGTCCCAGCCAGAATGGAGCGCCAGCGCCTGCCGAAGGCGTCGCATTCAAGAAAGCCGCAGCTTCATCTGCAGCGCCCAGCCAAAAAATTGCTTCATCCGGCCTGAGGGAAGCGACGTCATCGTGGAGGAAACGCGTGGGCAGACCCGCAATCGCCGACCCGCGCGCTTCATCCCAGGCGGGCCAACCGCTGGGGTCGCCGGCCAGCGCCAGCGAGGCGGCTCCCTGCCGCCGGACGGCCGCCCCCACCGCCGCAAGCAAGTCGTCCGCCCAGGCTGTGGAGTGAAGCGCAGAGGCAAAGCCGCCTTCCGGCTCCACTGCGTAGGGAACGAACCAGGGGACGCCGGCGTCGCTCAAGACGTCGGCGACGGCGGCGGTCAACGCGGGCGCAAGCGGCCCCACGATGGAGCGCACCTGAGGATCGACCAGCAGCTTCTGGGCAGCACGTCGTGCGCGTTCCGGGGTTGCACTGTCATCGAGCGCCAAGGGCACAACTGCCATTTCGCGCGACGGCGTCTCGGCGATGGCCTGGCGCATCGCCGTCAAGGCCTCGTAACCGGTGCGGCGATACAGCCCCTCAAACGGAGCAATCAGCCCGATCTTAACGACCGGCCGCATGTCCCGGCACGCCGCCGACAAAATGGCTATGGCGAAGAGCAGAAGGATCGCACTTCGCCATAGGATTTGCGTCAAAAAGGTGCGTCTATCGGCGTCCAAAACACCTTTACTTCGGATTATATCCGTAAATCTGCAGGTTTTGCTGCTGCTCCGCTAAAGTTTGCACGAAGACGTGTCTACCATCTTCGCCGGTGGCGACGAAGAAGCAGTAGCCGGTGCGCGCCGGGTTGCGCGTCGCTTCGATGGCGCTCAACCCTGGGTTGGAGATTGGACCTGGCGGCAGCCCAGGATAGAGATAGGTGTTGTAGGGGCTTTGCACCAGCTTGTATTCTTCGATCGACTGCGGCTTCCACCACCAGTTGCCCACCGTGCCGCGCGCATATTGCACCGTGGGGTCGGCCTGCAGGTAGGGGCCGCCCACCTCCGGGCATTTGTTGTTCAGGCGGTTGAGATAGACGCCGGCGATGATCGGTCGCTCGTCCGCCAGAACAGCCTCTCGCTCCACGATGCTGGCCAGGGTGATGAGGTCGCGACCGCTCAGGCCGCTGGCGCCGCCCGTCAAACCTTTGGAGCCGACCCGTCGCTCAAAATTGTCCAGAAACGGGCGGATCACCTGTTCAGGGGTGGCCGCCAGCACCGGGAAGCGGTAGGTGTCCGGGAAGAGGAAACCTTCGAGCGAGGCGTCCGGCGGCAGGCTCTGGAGGAAATCATAGCGGTCGAAGATGGTGAGACTGCGCGGGTTGCGCACCGCCGCCAGGAAGCGATCCGCCTCGATGACATTGGCGGCTGCAAGTCGCTCGGCGATCTCCTCCGAGCGCATCCCCTCGGGGATGGTCACCAGCGCCTCCTCAAACAGTGCATGTTGGAGGGCTTCGGCGATTTCCGGCATGGTCATTGTTTCGGCCAGCATGAAGTTGCCGGCCTCGATTTTGCGTTCAAGGCCGGTGACGCGCAGGTAGAGGTTGAAGAGGTCCGGATCGGTGATGAACCCTTGCGCGGCCAGCCGTGCAGCAATAAAGCGCGCTGCTTCGCCAGGAGCCACCGTGAAGGGGCGCGGCCGGGGGTTGTCGCCCGCGGGGATGTAAAGCTCATCCTCGCGCAGGCGCAGGCTAATCGCCAGAATTTGCCGCTCGATCGTGTCCGGGTCGAGCGAAAACTGGTTGGCGGTCGGATCGAGCAGGCCGGCGGTGCGCTGGGGTGCGGCGAGCAATTGTTCATGCAGATGCGCACTGCTGACCACCCAGCTTCCACCCAGCACGGCGATCACGATCGACAACGTGCCAATTTTCAACAGGTTCCACAGCAGCGCCGCTCCACGCCATTGCTGACGCCAGTCGGACTGTCGTCGCGCCAGTTGCGTGCGGCGATAGAGCACCTGCTGTTCGCGTTCACGAAAAGTCATACGCCCTCAAATCTCAATGCGACCGTAGTCGATCCTGTTCTCGACGCCCGCCTGGGCTGCTTTATGGGCGTCCAGATAACTCTGCAAGATGACGGCGGCTGCCACTGCGTCATCGGCGCTCTGGGAGCTTCGTCCTTTGCGCCGCCGGCCTTTGTCTCGCCCCCCTTTGAAGCGCGCCGGAAGGGCGATCGTCGCCTCGTTCTTCGCCGTCGGTGAATGTGCAGCCAGTATCGACTGCGCTTCGTAGCTGCTCAGGCGCTCATCCCAGAAGAGAATGAGAGGCGCAGCGCCCAGAATTTGGCGCAACGCCTGCGCAAGCCGCTGCGCCCAACGACGCACCGATTTCGCCTGGGCGCCCTCGCTGCCGTCCATGTGGAGCGGCAGCCCGCAGATGATGGCCTGCGCCTCTTCCTGCTGCACCAGCCGGGCGAGGGCGGCGAAATCTTCTTCTCGGCTGCGGCGTCGGATCACGGTCAGCGGTCGCGCGGCCAGGTGCAACGGGTCGCAGACGGCCACGCCGATGCGCGCCTGTCCGACGTCCAGGCTCATCAGCTTGCCGGCGGGCGCCTTCTGCTGATTCAATTTGTTCACCGCATCGGCGTCGGTTGTCATCATCGTCATGGCCCAAAATCGATGCGCACCTGCATGCGGTTGATCAACGAGGGAAGCACCCCGCGCCACGCCGGATCGAGATAGATGTCCGGCTCGCCTTCGATCAACCACTGCTCTCGGATCGTGCGCTTCGCCTCTTCCGGCGTCATGCCTGCAACTGCGCGGCGCAGCTCGTCCGGGTCGATCGGCGTCGTATAGTCGGCCGAGACGGTCATCGTAAAGGTGACGCTGGTGGTCGTCGCCTCGCTTCCCGGTTGGCGCTGAGCGCGGATGCTGTCGAGCACCAGCCTGCCGCGTTCGGGCACCTGCGCCTCTAATTTTTTCAAGATCAGGTCGGTGGCCTGCTGTTCATTGACGGCCAAGCCCTGCACCAGCACGCGAATGGACCCGCTCAACTGTTGCGCCGGTTCGTCGTTATACTGGTCGAACGACTGCGCCAGCACAAAGGTTTGCACCGATTCGGGCGGGAGCCATTCGCCTGTTTGCAGCTCCTCGCGCAGCCGATCGTACGCCTTGGATCGAGCCGAATCCAGCAGAATTTCCACCAGTCGGTCGCGGTCCGCCTGAGAAACCACCGACACCAACTCAGCGCCGCCGCCGGCGGTGGGATTGGGGTTGTTGACGCGCAGTCGGAAGCCGAGCGCGCCGACGACGGTGTTGATGGTGTTGGCGCGCACGTTGCCGATGATGCCCGGCTCCACCGCTTCGACGGGCACGCTGACGCGTTGGCCGGCGCCGCCCTCAACGGTGGCCTCGCGCAAGGTGCGGAACTCGACCGGGATGCCGGCGCTCGTGCTCACGCGCGTGTTTTCCGGAATGGTCACAGGAACGGCGCCCAGGTTGGTGAAGACGACCTCGCCCACGGCGCGCGTGGTCGGCTTTTGGGCGGTTCCGCTGGTGGGAACTGCTCCCTGCTCGGTCAGCTCGACTTTCACCAACCGCGCAGGCAAGAGCGCTTCTTCAGCGTCAACGGCGTCGATGCCGATCAGCGCCGTCATCCGCAGATCGGTCTGCAACGGCAGTCGCCCCGGTTTGACGGTGATGGTGGCGGCGGGCAAGACGTAGAAGGTGAAGCCGGCCAGTGCAGCGACGATCAACGCGCTCATGATGAGGTTGCCGGCCAGCCGCATCCACATCGGCGTCGGTTTGCGGTAGGCGGTCTCGCTTTCGATGCGGCGCTGCCGCGCCTGTCGTTGCGTGGGCAGGGTCTGTCGCGCCACGATCTCCTCGCGGCGCCAGGGGGGAGGCTCCGGCAGCCCCGCCGCCGGGTTGCGCGGGTCGATGAGCGGCAGCAGCGGCTTCATCCGCCAGCGGTCGTTGGCCGCCTGCTCCATGTGGTTGAAGACCGGCACGCCCACCTGTTTAGCGGCCAGGCGCGTCGCCGGCTCACGCGTGATCAGCGCAATCTCGTTTTTCTGAATCTGGGCCTGGCGCTGCAAGAGCCGCATGCGCGCCACGTTGTTCAGTTCGAGCCAGCCTTCAGGCAATTCGAGCGCAATCCGCTTGTTGCGCCATTGCCCCACCGCGCGACGCACGGATTCCAGGCTGGCGTCCGGTGGAACTTGATAAAATTCAGTCATAGTTGCATTCGTGTTGCGCAGTGCGTGATTCGTGTTGCGTGATTCGTGTTGCGTGAAATTACGATCTTGGAAGAAACACGCAACACGGAACATGAACCACGCCCTGCGCCTCTCACTTCAAGTTCGTCTTCACCCATTGGGCGATGCTCTGCAGCGCCTCTTCCAGTTTGGCGCTGTCGCGTCCGCCGGCCTGGGCGAGCGTCGGGCGTCCGCCGCCGCCGCCGCCCATCAATTTGGCGGCGTCGCGCACCAAATTGCCTGCATGCATCCCGCGACGGACCAGATCTTCGGTCACAGCGGCGACGATCAACGGCTTGTCGTCGATCACGGCGCCGACCGCCACGACGCTGCTGCCTAGCTTGTCGCGGAACCAGTCGGTCATCTGCCGCAAAGTCTCCACGTCTTCGGCCGGGACGCGCACGGCCAGCACCGAGAACCCATCCACGCGTTCGGCGCGCTGGAGAAGCGCCTCGGCTTCCTGTCGCGCCAGCTTCTGGCGCAGTTGCGCGACCTCCTTCTGCAACGCATGATGGCGGGCGATCAGTTCCCGCACCGCCTCAGCCGCTTCAGCGGGCTTAGTGTGCAACATTTCGGCGATGGCGTCGAGCGCAGCCAGCCGCTCTTCGATCAGCGCCTCCGCCGCACGGCCGGTGACGGCCTCGATGCGCCGCACGCCCGCGGCGACGCTCCCCTCGCTGACGATGCGGAAGGGGCCGACTTCGGCGGTGCTGTCGACGTGGGTGCCGCCGCACAATTCGGCGCTGACGCCCTCCTCTTCGCCGAAGGAGACGACGCGCACCTCGTCGCCGTATTTTTCGGTGAACAGCGCAGTCACGCCCTCGCTGATGGCCTGGTTGTAGGTCGTCCAGCGCGTGTTGACCGGGTAGTTCTGCAAGACGATCTCGTTGGCGCGACGTTCAATGGCGGCGATGTCTTCGTCGCTCAGCGGCTGACCGTAGGTGAAGTCAAAGCGCAGTCGATCCGGCGCCACCAGCGAGCCGGCCTGATGCACGTGTTTGCCCAGCCGTTCGCGCAGCGCGGCGTGCAAAATGTGCGTCGCCGTGTGATTGCGCATGATGTCCCAGCGACGCTCGGTGTCGATGACCGCCGCGGCCGGGTCGCCGACCTTGACCGTGCCGCTGGTCACCTTGCCGACGTGCAGGATCAGCCCGGGGATCGGACGTCGCATGTCGGTCACCTGGATCGACCAGACCGGTTCGGGCAGATTTTCGGGCCAGTAGTAAATTTCGCCCGTGTCGCTGACCTGACCGCCCGCCTCGACGTAAAAGACCGTCTCCGGCAACAAAACTTCGACTTCTTGCCCGACGCTTGCCTCTTCGACCGGCTCGCCATTGACGAAAAGCGCCGCCACGGTGGTGTCCACCTCAGCGAGGTCTTCATAGATGCGATGACGCACGCCTGCAGGGTCGATCACGCCCTGCTCCTGGAGCTTGCGGAAGTGCTCCACATAGGGCTTGACGTCCAGGGCGACCTTTTCAACGGCGGTGGCGCGGCTCTTTTCTTTTTGTTCGGCCAGCGCCTTTCTGAAACCTTCCTCGTCTACGGTGAAGCCGTTGTCCTTCGCGATGTCGCGCGTCAGGTCGATCGGAAAACCGAAGGTGTCCCATAGGAAGAAGGCCTCCTGTCCAGAGATCTGCGTGCGCCCTTCGGCGCGCATGCGATCCATGACCTCATCCAGGATGCGCAGGCCGTTGTTGAGCGTGCGATGGAAGCGCTCCTCTTCGTCGGTGATGGTCTGCATGATGTAGTCGCGCTTGGGAATCAGATCGGTGTAATGACCGCCCATCTCTTGAATGACGGCGTCGGCCACCTGCGCCAGGAAAGGGCATTCAAAGCCGATGATCTTGCCGAAGCGCGCGGCGCGGCGCAGGATCATGCGCAGCACGTACTGGCGTCCTTCGTTGCCGGGCAGCACGCCGTCGCCGATCAGAAATGTGCAGGCGCGCGCGTGGTCGGCAATGGCGCGGTAACGGAAGAGATGCTCCTGGCGCTGCGCGTCGCTATGCCCCGCCAGCTGCTGGATGCGGTTCATGATCGGCGCAAACGCGTCGGTGTCGTAGTTGTTGTCTTTGCCCTGGAGAATGCTGGCGAGGCGCTCCAGCCCGGCGCCGGTGTCCACGCTGGGCGCCGGCAGGGGAACGAGACGTCCATCCGGCTGCGCGTCATATTGCATGAAGACCAGGTTCCAGATCTCCAGATATTCGTCGCTGTTGTTGACGCCTGCGGCGCTTTGTTTTTCCAGATCGCCCCAGTAGTAATGAATCTCCGAGCAAGGGCCGCAGGGGCCGACGTCGCCCATCGACCACCAGTTGTCGCTTTTGCCAAAGCGCAGGACGCGCGAGGGGTCGGCGCCGGTTTCGATCCAGAGGCGCTCGGCCTCGTCGTCCTCTTCGTAGACGGTGAACCAGAGCCGCTCGAGCGGAAGCTCCAGCTCGTCCACCAGCAGCTCCCAGGCGAAGCGAATGGCGTCCTTCTTGAAGTAGTCGCCGAAAGAGAAGTTGCCCAGCATCTCAAAAAAGGTGTGATGCCGCGGGCTAGGGCCGACGTTCTCCAGATCGTTATGTTTGCCGCTGACGCGCATGCACTTTTGCACGGTGGCCGCGCGCTTGTATGGGCGTTTTTCCAGGCCGAGGAAGACGTCCTTGAACTGGTTCATGCCGGCATTGGTGAGCAGCAACGTCGGGTCGTTCTCCGGCACCAGGCTGCTGCTGGGGACGATCTCATGGCCGCGCTGATGAAAGAAATCCAAAAAGTACTGGCGGATCTGGTTGGTCGTCAGGTATTTCATAACCTCTATCCTGTGCATTCACCGGTTCTGCATGCGCACTATATCCTTGCGATTGTAGGGCAAAGCCAAGAGGGTGTCAAAAGATCGTGGAGATTGCGTCACAGCTCGCCGCAGCGATCCAGCGTGATGGCCACGGCCGCCAGGGCTGCGGTTTCGGCGCGCAGGATGCGGCTGCCCAGGGTGACGATGCGCCAGCCGCGCGCCGCAAGGCGCTCCACCTCGTCTGGCGTAAGCCCGCCTTCGGGGCCGATCAGCAGCGCCAGCGGAGGGAGAGGCGGCGCGCCGGTTGTGCACAAGGTCGCCACCGCCTGACCAAGGGTGGGGGCGTCTTCGCCCGCTTCCTCCCACGCCAGAAAGCCCAAAGTTCCTTCCGGCAGCTCGATTGCGCTCAGTTCGATGGCCTCCAGCAGGACGGGGGGGCGGGTGCGACCGCACTGTTCGGTCGCCTCGCGAAGGATGACGCTCCAGCGCGTGCGTTTGGCCGCCAGCGCGGCCAAGGGACGCACGACGCTGCGCCGGCTGAGAACCGGCGCAATGCGCGTCACACCCAGTTCCGTCGCTTTTTGCAAAACCCATTCAAACTTGTCCTGCTTGAGGGAGCACAAATAGAGCGTCAGGTCGATCTTCGGATCGGCGTTCGTCGCGCGTCTTTCCCGCACCTGACCGGCTGCGCGTCGCGAGGAGAGTTCGGTGAGCGTCGTGAGATATTCATAGCCGTCGCCGTTGATGAGCGTGATGGCGTCGCCGGCTTTCAAGCGCAACACGACGGCGAGCTGATGCGCCAAGGCGTCGAAGCGATGGGTTTCTCCAACCGCAAGGGGCGTCTCGACAAAGAAACGATGGCGCGCAAGCCGCTTCTCGCCGCTCATGCCTCACGCTTTGCGCACGACCAACGCCACCCAGTCGCCTTCCTGTTTGCGGTCGATCAGGGTGCAGCCATGACGCCGCGCGGCTTCGACCACCATCTCCGCGCGTTCTTCGATAATGCCGGCCAGAATCAATGCGCCGCCCGGCTTGAGCGGCTCGGCGAGCGGCGGGTAGCTGTATTCGCCGTCGAAGAGCTTAACGAGCACCTCGGCCAGGATGTTGGCGACGATCACATCGAAACGGTTGGCCATACCCTCCGGCACACTGCCTGCTTGAACGGTGACGCCCGGCGTTGCGTCGAGGGGGACGCCGTTGCGCAGGGCGTTTTCCCGGGCCACGTTCACTGCGATCGGGTCGATGTCGGTCGCTAGCACGGAGGCAGCGCCCAGCTTGTAAGCGGCGATGGCGAGCACGCCGCTGCCGGTGCCCAGGTCCAGCACGGCGTCGCCGGGGCGGACATGCTCCTCCAGCGCCGCAATGCACAACCGCGTGCTCGGGTGCAGGCCGGTGCCGAAGGCCATGCCGGGGTCCAGCTCGATCACGATGTCCTCGGGCGCAGCCTCCACGGACTCCCAGCTGGGCTTCAACAGGATGCGTCCACCGACGCGCAGCGGCTTGTAGAAGCGCTTCCAGGCGTGCGCCCAATCTTCTTCATGGAGGGTGCGAATTTGCGGCTCCGGGATCGGATAGATGCGCGAGAGGAACCACAGACCCTCTTCGATCTGACGACGGATCTGTTCCCCGCGCGCACCGGGCTTGATGTACGTCTTGACGACGATGCGAAATTGCCCATCGATCGGTTCGCCGAAGTCGTCGTAGCCGGTGGTCTCGATCACGGCGCCGCCGCCGCTGGCTTCGCCTGCTTCGCTGTCGGCGTCGTAGTCGCCGCCGTTGAAACGATTAAACAGCTCGCTGACCGCTTCGGCGGCTTCGGCGTCGCATTCGACGGCGATTTCCAGGATAGCGCTGCCTGCCATATCCGCCTCTTCTCAGTCCGCGCCGAACAGACGGTCGAAAAAACCCTTTGGCTCTTCACGGGTGGTCTCATCGCCGAAGGTGCGCGCCAGTTGTCGGAAGAGCTCCTTCTGTTCGGCGGTCAGCTTGGTCGGGATTTCCACGCGCACCGTGATCAGCATATCCCCGCGCCCGCTGCGCTGGAGATGCGGAGCGCCGAGGCCGCGTTTGCGAAATTGGGCGCCGGTCTGCGTGCCCGGAGGAATTTCGAGCGTGTCATAGCCGCCTTCGAGCGTGGGGATTTTGACCGTCGCGCCGAGAGCGGCCTGCGCCACGTTGATAGGCAGTTCGAGCAAGATGTCGCTGCCGTTGCGCACGAAAAACTTGTGCGGCTCGACGGAAACCACGACGTACAGGTTGCCCGGAGGCCCGCCCAATTGCCCGGATTCGCCTTCGCCCGCCAGCCGAATGCGCATGCCGTCGTCGACGCCAGCAGGAATTTTGACGTTGATCTTGCGGGTGACGCGCACGACTTTGCGCCCCTGACATTTCTGGCAGGGAGATGGGATCACCTCGCCGCTGCCGTTGCAGTTTGGGCAGGTGGAGGCGGTGACGATGGTGCCGAACAGCGGGCTTTGCTGTCGACGTTTCACTTCGCCGGAGCCGTTGCACATGGCGCAGACGACCGGCGAGGTGGGCGGTTCGGCGCCGGTCCCATGACAGCGGTCGCACGTCTCCATGCGCGGAATTTCGATTTCGCGCTCCGTTCCGAAGACGGCCTCCTCAAATTTCAGCCGAATATCGACGCGCAGATCGGCGCCGCGGCGCGGCTGCTGTCGCCTCGATTGGCTGCTGCGACCAAAGCCAAACAGCTCCTCGAAAATGCTGCCCAGGTCGCTGAAGCCCGCCATGTCGTCGTACCCTGGGCTGGCTGCGCCCTGCAGCCCGGCGTGGCCGAAGCGATCGTACACAGCGCGTTTTTCATCGTCGGAAAGCACCTGATAGGCTTCGTTGATCTCTTTGAAGCGCGCCTCTGCGTCCACAGACTTGTTGACGTCCGGATGATATTGTTGCGCCAGTTTGCGAAAGGCGCGCTTAATTTGTTCCTTAGAAGCGTCGCGCGGAACGCCCAACACTTCGTAATAATCGCGTCTATCCATAGTCGTTTAAACTATTCCCAGTTGATAATCCACGCGCAAAGTCCGGCGAGCGCTACGGTGGCCCCGATCAAGGCAAGCCATTGCATCGGCTCAAAGCCGACGTGACGGGCGCTAAAGTAGAGAATGACCACCATGCCGACCGCCAAAATCGCCCAGTTCGAGAGAACGGGATGTTCGAACCAGAACCGCTTTAATGCATTCATACCTTTTGACCCTCGCTTGCGTTCCAATCAACAGCGGAGTTCACCACTTCACGCCAGAGGCGATCCAGCTGTTCATACAATTGCTCAAGAGAGCCGCTGTTGTCGATGACGCGCGTTGCGCGTTTGACTTTCTCCTCCTGGGGCGACTGGGCGGCCATCCGTCGGCGAGCCTCCGCTTCGCTCATGCCGCGCCCCTGCATCAGGCGACGCAGCTGAGAGTCTTCATCCGCAGTCACGACCCACACCTCGTCGCACAATTTGAGAAGGCGCCCGGATTCCAGCAATTTGATCGCCTCGATCACGATGACGGGCGCAGCAGTCTCATGCAACATGCGCTGCGCCAGTTCAAAGACCGCCGGGTGAACGATGGCTTCCAGTTGCGCCAGCTTCGCCGGGTCGGCAAAAACGATGGCGCCCAACGCTTTGCGGTCAATCGAACCATCCGGCGCCAGAATTTGCGTCCCAAAGAGGTCGAGCACCGCCTGATAGGCCGGTCCTCCAGGGGCGATCGCCTGATGCGCCAGCGCGTCGGCGTCGATCACGGCGGCGCCGCGTTCCGCCAGATACCTGAGCACCGTGCTCTTGCCGGTTCCGATATTGCCCGTCAATCCAATCGTCTTCGGTCGAGTCATAAGCTGTCATTATAACACAGCTCTTTTTCTTCGACGAGCAGTGCAAAATGCGCAAACGCGATATTTTTTGTTGGAAATTATCCCGATTGACAAATCCTGGGACCTCTCCTATAATCCGTCCCGCCGAGCAGCATCAGTCCAATCCTTTGCCTTAATTTTGCACTCTTCCTGGAAGATTTTGCAACAGCGCCCGATTTTGTCTTGTGAATCGCGCCCAACCCTGTTCATTCTTGGCGGTGCGGAAGGCCGCAGATGAACGGAGTGAACCTCGCAAACTGCGTCTGTACAAGCTACATCTGTAATTGTCGGAGCTATTCGTTTGTTCATTTGCAATTGCTGAGGGGTTGAAGGTTGCTTGTGCTAGACGACCATTTGCGTCGTTTACAATCCTGCAGGTCTGAATCATTTTTTTTCACACAAGGAGAAAGCTGGCTATGCGCAAATTGAATTTGTTCCTGGCATTGTTGCTTGTTCTGGCCATGGTGGTTTCCGCCTGTGCGCCGGCGCCCCAGCCGGCCGCCCCTGCCGGACAACCGGCCGCTCCCGCCGAACAACCGGCGGCGCCGGCCGCCCCGGCAGCCGGCAACGTCATCCGGGTTGCGACGCAGTCCCCGTTGAGCGGCCCCCAGTCGGTGCTGGGCACCGCCATCAAGAACGGCGCCCAGTTGGCGCTGGAGCAGAAGAGCGGAAAGCTGCAGGAGATGGGCTTCACCGTCGAGCTGGCGCCGTATGACGACCAGGCCACCCCGGACATCGGCGTCGCCAACGCCAAGCAGATCGTCGCCGATCCGGCGGTGCTGTGCGTGGTGGGTCACCTGAACAGCGGCGTTGCGATTCCCAGCTCCGAGGAGTACCACAACGCACAGTTGGCGATGGTCTCGCCGGCCAACACCAACCCCTTGGTGACGACGCGCGGCTACCCGGAGGTCAACCGCATCGTAGGCCGCGACGATGTGCAAGGCGTGGTGGGCGCTGAATTCGCCTTCGGCGAAATGGGCGTCAAGAGCGTGTACATCCTGCACGACAAGACGGCCTATGGTCAAGGCATCGCCGAATTCTTCCGCCAAAAGGCCGAAGAGCTAGGCATGGCCGTGCTCGGCTTTGAAGGCACCGAGGAGCAGGCTAACTTCGACAGCGTGTTGACGCCGATCCTGGCCGCCAATCCCGATCTGGTTTACTTCGGCGGCATCTACAGCCAGGGAGGCTTGATCCTCAAGCAGATGCGTGAGAAGGGCATCGACGCTCAGTTCCTTGGCCCGGATGGCCTGGACAGCTCCGAGATGGCGAATCTGGCCGGCGAGTATGTCGTGGATATGTACTTCACGACGACGGCAGGGCCGTTGAGCCTCTTCCCCAAGGCGCAGCAATTCATCGCCGACTATGAGGCGCGCTTTGGCGAGCAAGTCCAGCCCTATGCTGCGGAAGGATACGACGCCATGAGCATCTGCCTCCTGGGCATCGAAAAAGCGATCGAGGAGAACGGCGGCGCCATGCCGACGCGGGCCCAGGTCGCTGCGGCGGTGCGCGCCACGAAGGATTACGATGGCATCACCGGCGTGAAGACCTTCAATGAGATCGGCGACTTGACCGTGGCGCAGTACTTTGTGAAGCAGGTGAAATCTGCAGACCCGGCGAAATGGGGCGAGGCGGAAGTCGTAAAAGTGCTCGACATCCCGGCGCCGACCACCAACTGAATCGTCCATTGTGCATGAAAAACGGTGCAGGTTGTGGTGTTCAAGCTCCGGCAGCCTGCACCGTTTTCCTATTCGCCGACGCCGGTTAGGTGGTTTCTTACCCATCACGCAACCTGCCTTCACATACGCCTGTGAGGAGATGTCATGCGTTTGCGTAGAGTCAATCCCATCAAAGAAATCTTGCGCCCTCTGGGTCAACTGCTAATTTTCGTCATCGGAAGCGCAGTGATCATTTCGGCGTTCGTGCTGTTGCTGGCCTTGTTGTTGCGCCCCACCCGCACCGACATCGACATCTTTCAAGTTTCCCTGATTTTATTGCCGCAGGTGTTGATCGATGGCATTACACTGGGCTTCATGTATGCCATTATTGCGATGGGATACACCATGGTTTACGGCGTGTTGGAATTTATCAATTTTGCGCATGGAGAATTCGTAATGTTCGGCGCCTTTGCAGGCGTCGAATTACTTATCTGGCTCAACGCGCAAGGTGTTTTGAGAACCTCTGAAATATGGCTGGCGCTGCTCTGGCTCGTTCTGGCCGTTCTGCTTGGGATGAGCGTGGGGGGCGCGCTGGCGGTCAGCGCCGAACGCTTCGCCTATCGACCGCTGCGAGGAACGCCGCGATTAGTGCCGCTGATCGCCGCAATCGGAGTTTCGTTTCTGCTGCAAGACACCATGCGCTTTCTTCAAAGCGCAATCAACGGCGATTTTTATCGCACCTTCCCAGAGTTCGGCCCCTTCGCCCAACGGCTGACGCTCTTCTCTCTGTCCATCGACGAGCGCCCGATCAATATTGCGATTCAGTACAAGGCCATTCTGCTCATCTCCTTTGCGATCATTATGCTGGTGGCGTTGAATTACCTTGTCAACGCCACGCGACTGGGCAAGGCGATTCGGTCGGTGGCGCAAGACCAGCGCACCGCTTCCTTGATGGGCATCGACGTCAACCGCATCATCGCCTTGACCTTCCTGATCGGCGGCGCAATGGGGGGCGCGGCCGGTGTGCTCTGGACGTTTCGCTTTACCCGCGCGGATCCGTATATGGGATTTATTCCCGGCCTCAAAGCGTTCACCGCTGCCGTGCTCGGCGGCATCGGCAGCATTGTCGGCGCCATGCTGGGCGGGATGGTGCTCGGGTTGTTGGAGTCCTTCGCCGCCTCCTACTTCAGCATCTTCTCGCGCGGGGCGTTCGGGGCCGAATATAAGGATATCTTCGCCTTTGGCATCCTGATTTTGGTTCTGATTTTCCGGCCGCAAGGTCTGTTGGGCGGAAAAACGACGCAAAAGGCCTGAGGAGGAATCATGAGCACACAGATCGCACCCACCCATCGCTTTAGGCAACTCTTCCGCGGACCGCTCGGCGTCCTGTTGACGCTCGCTTACATCGGCGCGATCACGGCGTTGTTGATACTGGAGCCGCGTTCGCTGCTTTGGCGCCTATTGTTGTTCACCGCGCTGGCGTTGATCTATTTCATTCCGCAACGCCCCGCCGTTAAAGTGATTTTGAGTGTTTTGCTTTTGGCGATTGTCGTGCCAACGGTTGGACTGCGAAACCCTTTCCTGCTGGAGATCGGCTTTCAAGTCGCCGTCTTTGCCACATTGGCGCTAGGATTGAACGTCGTCGTAGGGTTCGCCGGCCTGCTCGATCTAGGATACATTGCGTTTTTTGCGGTGGGCGCCTATTTATGGGCCTTCTTTGGCTCGCAGCAGCTCTGGCATCTGAACGATCCGCCCGGCACCTTTTCGATCTATCCGACCTTTCCTCTTGCCGCCTGGTGGTTTTGGATTTTCATTCCCCTGGCGATTCTCGCCGCCACTGCCACAGGGATTTTGCTGGGCTTTCCTGTGCTGCGATTGCGCGGGGACTATCTGGCGATCGTGACGCTCGGCTTCGGCGAAGTGATTCGCGTGCTTGCCAACAATCTCGACAAGCCGATCAATCTCACCAACGGCCCCCAAGGCATCACGCCCATCCAAAGGCCGCCGTTGCCGCCTTTTCTAACCTCTCCAGAGGTGCTTGCGACGCTTTCCGGGTGGGCGGGCCGGCCGATTGGCCTGAATGACGTCTACGGATTTTTCTTCTACTTCATGGGGTTGATCGTCCTGATCGTGACCATCATCATCGCCCGCCGACTGGAACACTCCAAACTAGGACGCTCCTGGACGGCGATTCGCGAAGACGATGTCGCCGCCGTCGCAATGGGCGTGCCGCTTCGCCGCACCAAACTGACTGCTTTCGCCATCGGCGCGGCCTTCTCCGGCGCAATGGGCGTCCTCTACGCCTCGAACCGCACCTTCGTCAGCCCGGAGACCTTCTCGCTCACAGCGTCGATCAGCATTCTGGTGATGGTCATTCTCGGCGGGCTGGGCAGCATCCCCGGCGTGGTGCTCGGCGCAGCGGTTGTCACCTTGCTCAACATCGACATTCTCCAGACGCTTTCACTGCTGTTGAGCAGTCTGCGCCAGGGCAACGAGGTGATCCCGCTGCTCGGGGTGCCATGGAAAAACCTGCCAACCCAGTTGGACCCGGCGCGCTATCAGCGCTTTGTCTTCGGCCTCCTGCTGATCTTTATGATGATCTTCCGTCCGGAGGGGATGGTGCCCGCCGAACGCGCACGCCTTGAATTGCACGAGAGCGAAGAGGAATTTTCCCCAGAAGTCAAGCTTGAGGGCGATGCAACGCCAGAGGAACAGCCGGTCGATTGAACAACGCGAGCGCAAGCCTTGGGGAGATAAAGCCATGAGCGCAATGCTGGAGTTAGAGAAAGTCACCAAACGATTCGGCGGTCTTGTGGCCGTCAATGCGGTGGATCTGCGTTTTGAGAAAGGGAGCATTTCCAGCGTGATCGGGCCAAACGGCGCGGGCAAAACCACGATCTTCAACATCATCACCGGCATCTATCGACCAGACGAGGGAAATGTCCGCTTTGAGGGTCGCTCCATCGTTGGAAAGCGACCCGATCAGATCACCGAGTTAGGCCTGTGTCGAACCTTTCAAAATATTCGTCTTTTCAACAATATGACCGTGCTCGAAAATATCCTGGTGGGCGCCCATACGCGCACGCCGAGCACAGCGTGGGGAGCTGTGCTGCGCACACGCCATTTCAAAGAGGCGGAAGAGGCAGCGCGGCAAGAGGCGCTGCAGCTTCTGCGTTTTGTGGGGCTGCCGCGCGGGTTGGGCGATCAACTTGCGCGCAATCTGCCCTATGGGCAACAACGCCGCGTCGAAATCGCCAGGGCGCTGGCCTCAAAACCTCGACTGCTGCTGCTCGACGAGCCGACCGCCGGCATGAACCCTCAGGAGACGGAGTCGGCCATGCGGCTTTTCCGCAGGCTGCGCGACGAACTGGGGATCACGGTGGTGTTGATCGAGCACGACATGAAAGTGGTCATGGGCATTTCAGAACGCGTCTCCGTTATCGACTATGGCCAAAAAATCGCCGAAGGCACGCCCGAAGAAGTGCGGAAGGATCAACGCGTCATTGAGGCATATTTGGGACGCAGCGCCATGGTGGAAACCGCTGCTGTCGAAAGGAGTCGACCATGAGCGCGCCGGTTCTTGAACTCATCAACGTCAACACCTATTACGGCAAAATTCACGCACTCAAAGGCGTCTCCCTCACCGTCGAACAAGGCGAGATCGTCACCCTGATCGGCAGCAACGGCGCCGGCAAGACGACGACGCTGCGCACCATCTCCGGCTTGCTGCGCCCGCGACAAGGCGACATCCGGTTAAACGGCGTCTCCACCCTGACTTTGCCGCCGCACAAAATTGTGGAGAAAGGCGTCGGTCATGTGCCTGAAGGCCGGGGCATCTTTCCAGCTTTGACCGTGCTGGAAAATCTGGAGATGGGCGCCTTTCTGGTGCGCGACAGCGCCGAAATCGATCGACGACTCGCCCTGGTCTTCTCGATTTTTCCACGTCTGCAAGAACGGATGCATCAACGCGGCGGCACCCTCTCCGGCGGCGAGCAGCAGATGCTGGCCATCGGCCGCGCCCTGATGCAACAGCCCGCTATCCTGCTGCTCGATGAACCGTCGATGGGGTTGGCGCCTCTCCTGGTGGAGGAGATTTTTAACATCATTCGCAAGCTGAACAGCGAGCAGGGCACGACGATCCTGCTCGTCGAACAGAACGCACAGGCGGCGCTCCAGATCGCCAATCGAGCCTACGTCCTTGAAACCGGTCGCATCCTCATGAGCGGCCCGGCGCAAGAGCTGCTGCACGATCCAAGGATCATCGAAGCATATCTCGGCTTGTAGAGGAGTTCTCTCTTCGTCGGCTGGATACAGTCATCACCAGATCGTGATGATGCGCTCCTGCTGCTGGCGCAGTTTTTCCCGATTGGGACGCAAAGCGATCAGCACCGCGGCCAGCACCATCACCCCGTAAATGGCAAAGGGCCAGGGCGTGATCTGATCGACGGCGAGAATGAGAAAAAGGGCAAACGAGGAGACCGCCACGGCGAACGTGCCGATCGAGGCGATGCGCGACCACCAGATCAGGAAGGCGCCGATGATGACGACGACGCCTCCTACGAGCGGCGAAAGCGCCACGGTCGTCGCCGCCGTGGTGATGCCGCCGGCGCCGCCTTTGAAGCCGTTCAGAAACGACCAGTTGTGGCCGACGACCGCCAAGCCGCCGGCCAGCGCCAGCGCCAGGTTGAGCGCGTCGGTGCGGGCGACGGCCTCGCTGACCGACATGGCGGCCGGTTCAGGGAAGACCAGGAAGAAGAGCCAGCGCACCAGCATCACCGCAATCGCACCTTTGAGCGCGTCGCCGAGCACCGTAGGGATCGCCGCCTTCAGCCCGGCCGCGCGCCATGCGTTGGTGCCGCCGATGCGTCCGCTGCCGACGGTGCGGATGTCCACCCCATACAGGCGACAGACCCACAGACCGACCGGAATCGACCCCAAAATGTAGCCGATCAAAGCGCCGACGAGTGCAAATGCCCACATCATAGATGATTCTCCTCTCCTGCAACGCGCTCAGCATGGGGTGTGAAACGCCCATCGCCCACGCGCATGGGTCGATGTCGCCAGGCTGCATCTGCGCCGTTGCATTTGCGTCCGTCGCATCTGGATCGATAGATGCGCCGCACCGTGCGGAGAGCACAGATCAAGCGTCAATTTGCATCCCTATCGACGCGCAAGCCTGGATACTCCGGAATTCATGGTAGTATTGTAAACATCGTCGGCTCAATTGTTCAAACCTCGCCAGAACAGAACGAAGAGGAAGAGGATGCGCCATGGCATGGATGCGCGCCGGTCTGACCACTGAAACCTACGATCGAGGATACACCAATCGAGAGCTGTTGGCGCGTTTGGCCGGATATTTTCGCCCCCAGGGTAGACGATTGCTCGTGGTCATGACGCTGGTGAGCCTGATGTCGCTCACAGGCGCCCTCTTGCCGGTGCTGATGGCGCAGGGCGTCAACGTGGTGGGAGGCGTCGCCGGAAACCGAGAAGCCATCGCCGCCCTGCTCGTTGCGCTCGTGCTTGTCATCGGCGTGGCCAACTGGGCAATCAACTGGGTGCGGCGCATCCTGACGGCGAAGCTGCTCAGCGACATCGTGCTGTCCTTGCGCATCGACGCCTTCCGCGCCGTCATGAACCACGATATGAGCTTCTTCGATCGCAATCAGTCCGGCCGCATCGTCAGCCGCATCACCACCGACACCGACGAATTCAGCCGCGTCGCCGTGCTGGTGACCGAGGTCGGTTCGCAGCTGCTGCTGGTCGTCATTCTGCTCACCTATCTGTTCACGATCAACTGGCAACTGACGCTCCTGTTGATGTTGCTGGCGCCGGTGGCGGTGATCGTGGCTTCCAGCTTCCAACGCTGGGCGCGACGCGCCACGCGCACCAGCCAACAGGCCGTGGCCGACGTCAACGCCAGCATCCAGGAGGCGGTGACCGGCATCCGCGTGGCCAAAAATTTCCGCCGAGAACAGGGCATCTACGACGAATTTCTCGCCGTCAATGAACGCAGCTATGCGGTGCACGTGCATCGCGGCTTCGTGCTGGCGTTGATCTTCCCCACTTTGCAGCTGTTCGCCGGCCTGGGCACGGCGGCGCTGCTCTACGCCGGCGGCTACGCCACCTACGTAGGCGCCATCAGCGCCGGCGCCTGGTTTCTTTTCATGAATAGCGTCAGCCTGTTCTGGTTTCCGATGATCAACCTCTCCGCCTTCTGGAGCCAGTTTCAGGGCGCTCTGAGCGCCACCGAGCGCATCTTCGCCCTGATCGACGCCGAGCCGGCCGTCGTTCAAATCGACAACCGTCCGGCGCCGCCCCTGCGCGGGGACATTCGTTTCGAGCGCGTCGATTTTCGTTACAGCGAAAAAGAACAGGTGTTGCAGGACTTTTCGCTCCACATTCGGCCCGGCGAGAGCGTAGCGCTTGTCGGACACACGGGCGCCGGCAAGTCAAGCATCATCAAACTGGTCACCCGTTTTTACGAGTTTCAAGGCGGCCGCATCCTGATCGACGGCATGGACATCCGCACCCTGGACCTGCACCAATATCGTCGTCAGCTCGGCATTGTCAGTCAGACGCCCTTTCTTTTCTCCGGCACGGTGGCCGACAACATTCGATACGCCACGCCGACGCTCGACGACGCAGCCGTGGAGCGCATCGCCCGCCAGATCGGCGGCGGCGAGTGGCTCGAGACCTTGCCCGAAGGGCTGCAGACCGACGTCGGCGAGCGCGGCAGCCGCCTGAGCATGGGACAGCGCCAGTTGGTCGTGCTGGCGCGCATGCTGGCGCAAAATCCGGCAATCTTCATTCTGGACGAAGCGACGGCCAGCGTTGACCCCTTCACGGAAAGCCAGATTCAGGCCGCCTTGCAGATGATCCTGAAAAACCGCACCTCGATCGTCATCGCCCATCGCCTTTCGACGGTCAAAGCCGCCGACCGCATTCTCGTGCTCCAAAGAGGCCGCATCATCGAGGAAGGCAGCCACGAGGCATTGATGGCGAAGGGCGGCCATTACGCAGAGCTGTATCAGACGTATTTCCGTCATCAGTCGCTGGAGTATCTGGAAACGCGCCGCTCGGCTCGGACGCCTGAGAGGTGACGACGCCGATAAAAATCAGAGCGCCCTTTCCTTTAAATGATTTTTGAAGAAGTTTTGCTAATGATATACTTTTGGTTGACACTTTAGCAGCGCCGCTCGGATTGTCATTGAGCCCTGAAGCGATAAGAATAGCAGCGAATCTTTCTAATGCTGCTCCGTCTGGAATTCGTGATTCCTGGCTTCTGTCCGTCTATCCAAACCACACCTGTTCGTCGGGAGAAAACCATCATGCTGCGTCACTTCTATGCGATAGTTATTACGAGCCTCATTCTATTCGCTTTCGCCGCTTGCGCGCCTCCAGCAGGAAGCCCGGCGCCGACGGTCGGCGAAGGTCAGGAGGGGACTTCGGGCCCCAGAACGGGTGGAGTGCTGACGGTGGCGCTCGATGGAGAAATTGATACGATCGATCCGCATAAATCTGTCACCATCGTCGGCGCACAGGTCTGGCCCAATATCTTTGAAAGTCTGGTGAAGCAGACGCCAAACCTCGACAGCGTCGAGCCTCTGCTGGCGGAGTCATGGGAGCAGGCGGATGATGTGACCTATATTTTTAAACTGCGACAAGGGGTCAAATTTCACAACGGCAAGGACTTCAAGGCAGAAGATGTGAAATTTAGTTTCGACCGCGTCATGGACGAAGCGACCGGCGCCTCACGACGTCCAGATTTTTTGCCTGTCGCATCGGTTGAGGTGGTCGACGACTATACGGTCAAGTTTGTCATGAACGCTCCTTACGGTCCGTTCTTGTCCAAACTGGAAAATCTGGCGATTTTGCCCTCCAATCAGACCACCGATCCGGCGCAGGATCCAATCGGAACCGGACCTTTCATTTTCAAGGAATGGATCACCGGACAGAGCATCACGCTGGAGCGAAATCCAGATTACTGGCAACCCGGGTTGCCTTATCTAGATGGCATCGTCTACCGCCCGATCGTAGAGCCGTCCACCCGCATTGTTGAGCTTCAAACAGGAAATGTGGATGTCCTCAACGCCGTGCCTGCGAAGGATGTGGCAACCCTCCAGGCCGACCCGAACGTCACCGTGCATCGCAACGCCGGCGTCACGCGTGACCATGTCGGTTTCAACATGGAAAACCCGCTGTTTAAGGACAACCCCAATTTGCGCAAGGCGATCGCGTGGTCGATCGACCGGCAGACGATCGCCGATACGATCCTCTACGGCCTCGCCTCGCCGGCGCAGGTGGCCATTCCTACGAGCCACTGGGCCTACAATCCGGCTGTCGAGGGTGCATATGGGTTCGATCTAGAGAAGGCGAAAGAATTCTACGCTCTGGCGGATCCGAAACCGACCGAGATCACCGTGAAAGTCAGCCCCACCTATCCTGACCAGATCAAAATGGCGGAGCTGTTGCAGGCTGCTCTGAAGGAAGTCGGAATCAACCTCAAGATCGAACAACTCGAATGGTCCACGTGGATAGACACGGTGGTCGTGAGGGGCGACTACGAGATGGAGATCGTCCTGATTTCAGGAGGAAGCGACCCAGATGACTTCTTCTATCAATGGCATCATACGGGTGAGGTCTTCAATATCTGGCGATATTCCGATCCCGAAATGGACGCCTTGTTAGAGGAGGGACGCACCACGGTGGATCAGGAGAAGCGCAAGCAAATTTATTACAAGATTCAGGAAAAGCTGATCGAGGACATCCCCCTGGTGCACATCATCTATCGCGACCAGGTGATGGCGACAAACGCCGCCGTTCAGAACTTTCCCATGCGTTTGGACTCTGTGTTGAGGTTCAACGAAACCTGGCTCAACCGCTAGGGTTGGATGGGGTCAACCTCCACCGCCCTTTCGCGGGCAAGGGGTTGACCCCTTCAGGAATTGCGCCTTTGCAGGCAAGGTCTCATGCGTCGATACATTGTGCTGCGCGGAGCGCAGATGATCCTCGTCATGATCGGCGTCACTGTGCTCTGTTTTTTCATGCTCAAAGTCACGCCCGGAGATCCGGCGACGGCTATTCTAGGAGTGCAGGCGTCGCCTCAGGAAGTTGAGCGCCTTCGTCGTTCGCTGGGACTCGACCAGCCCTGGTTTGTTCAACTGGGCATTTGGGCTGGCAACGTAATGCGCGGCGATCTGGGGATTTCCTACATCTCCAAGAAACCTGTCAGCGAACTCATCTTGACGCGACTGCCTGTCACGCTTGAACTGACGATTTTTTCGATGTTGCTTGCCATCCTGATCGCTATTCCGGCGGGCATCATCTCGGCGGTGAAACGAAACACCTGGATCGATTATTTCTTCACCGGCTTTTCCCTTTTCGGGGTGAGCATGCCGTCGTTCTGGTTTGGCATTTTGCTGATTTTGGTGTTTTCGTTATGGCTGGGCTGGTTGCCTGCATCGGGCTATGTCCCATTGCAGCGAGGAATCTGGCCCCATTTTCGTTCCTTGATTCTTCCCGGGCTGGCGCTTGGACTCTTCCTGGCCGGCGTCCTTGTACGTTTTAGCCGCGCCTCGATGGTTGAAACGCTGGTGCAGGATTACATTCGCACAGCCCGCGCCAAAGGGCTGTCAAACCGCCATATATTGCTCGGTCACGCATTGCGCAACGCCCTGATTCCAACAGTTACAATAGTGGGCATCCAATTTGGCGCTCTGCTCGGAGGCGCGGTCATCATCGAAACCGTGTTTGCCTTTCCCGGGGTTGGCACCATGCTGTTAACTGCAGTCAACCAACGGGATTACCCGGTGGTCATGGGAGTGACGCTCGTGATTGCGCTCTTATACACGATAACCAATTTGGTGGTCGATTTTATTTACATGTGGCTGAATCCACGCATTCGATTCGGTTGATCTTCTCTTCTTAAGGCGCAGATGCGACGACTTTTGACGGCTCTCATTGAAAATCGAGTTTTATTCAAAACCGAGCCGCAGTTGGCTCGATTGTTTGATTCGACACTCCTATGACGGCGCAAGCAGTTCGCTCCGCTTCGATAGAACACAAGGCCTCAAAGACGCGTGGGGGGGAAACGCCGTGGCGACGCACGCTACGACGGTTTGGCCGACATCGAGCGGCTGTCATCGCTCTCTTCTTTTTGCTGCTTCTGCTCCTATGCGCAATTGCACCTCAGTGGATTGCGCCTTATGATCCATTGGCGATCAATATGCAGATGCGTCTTCATCCTCCTTCTGCGGTGCATCTTTTGGGCACCGACGATTTTGGTCGAGACATTCTTTCACGACTCATCTATGGCTCGCGCATCTCATTGCAGGTTGGCCTGATCTCCGTCGCAATTTCGGCGATTTTCGGCGTCGTGATTGGAATCCTTGCCGGCTATTTTGGAGGCTTCGTCGACGCCCTTCTGATGTTGTTCATGGACATTCTGTTTGCTTTTCCGGCCATCTTGCTGGCGATCGCCATCATGGCGATCCTGGGCGCATCCACCGTGAATGTAATGATTGCTGTAGGCATTGTTTACATTCCGGTCTTTGCCCGCATCGTGCGCAGTGTGACGCTGGAGCTGCGCGTCCAAGATTACGTCGATGCGGCCCGCGCGATCGGCGCAAAGCCGCACAGAATTCTGCTCCGCCATATTCTGCCTGGCACATTTGGAACGCTCACCGTTCAAATTACGCTTTCCCTCGCCTTTGCAATTCTGGCCGAAGCTGCGCTATCTTTTTTAGGATTGGGCGTTCAGCCGCCGGAGCCTTCGTGGGGAAGCATGCTCAGTTTCGGCCGCGAATGGGTGCGCGAAGCGCCGTGGTTCTCTTTTTTCCCCGGCCTTGCGATTTTTATGACCGTGCTCAGCCTGAATCTGGTGGGGGACGGTTGGCGCGATGCGCTCGATCCTCGCCTGTAGAACAAGTTCAATGATCGTCGGATGATTTTTTATTGACTCCATAAAGTGCACGGAGGGTTTACGATGACATTTTCAATTGTGGCCTGGGATGAAGCCACGGGACAAACCGGCGTCGCCGTCTCAACAAAATTTCTTGCAGTGGGTTCGCTCTGTCCCTTCGCCAAAGCCGGGGTGGGCGCCGTGGCTACACAAGCGTTTGTCAATCCCACCTTCGGCCCGCGCGGCCTGCGTCTTCTCGAAGAGGGAATTGCTCCAGAAGACGTCGTTGCGCTCCTGCTTAAAAGCGACGAGGGGCGAGAGCATCGTCAGCTTCATCTGGTCGACCGCTACGGACGCACAGCCGCTTTCACCGGCAGCGAAACGGTGGAGTGGGCGGGTCACAAGACCTTCCCTTACTTTTCAGTCGCCGGCAATATGTTATCGAACGCCCAAGTGATCGAAGCGATGGCCGAGGCCTATCAGGCCAACATGGATCAACCGTTCGCAGAAAGGCTGATCCGAGCCCTGGAAGCTGGCCAACTCGCAGGCGGGGATAAACGCGGGCGGCAATCGGCGGCGCTGTACATCATGAGCACAGAGGTGTACCCCAAACTCGATCTGCGCGTAGACGATCACCCCGATCCGGTGGCGGAGCTGCGTCGCCTCTACGAAGAAGCAAAGAAAGAATTTATTCCATTTCAACAGTTTCTCCCTACGGCTGCGCAGCCGGCGGGCGTCTATGATCGTGCAATTATCGATAGAATCATTGCGCAACAGGCGGAGAACGATCGGCTTCGCAGGTAAATCGCTTTCCACCTCGTTATGATATTGTGATGTTTGGCGATTGACGTGTTTGGAGGATAGCGTTTTTCTTTTACACTCGACTCGATAGTGTGAACGGAAAATATCTCCTGCACGCTGACTGGCGAGGCTCAAAGGTGGAAGCAACCACCGGGAAAGTGTGCGAGGAAGATCGGGCGCCCATCGTTCGCCTGGGTCGGGCAGCCGGACCGTGCGTCTGGCTGCCCGTTTTTGTATTTGAGCACATGGAAGGAGCATCGACATGACATCGTTTCGCGCATTGCTTTCGGTTTCAGACAAGACCGGCCTGGAGGCGTTTGCGCAAAAACTGGCGGCGGCCGGCGGCGAGCTGATCGCCAGCGGCGGCACGGCGCGCAGGCTGATGGAGGCCGGCGTGCCTGTCCTCCAGGTGGAGGATGTGACCGGCTTCCCGGAGATTTTGGGCGGCCGGGTGAAGACGCTGCACCCGGCGATCCACGGCGGCATTCTGGCGCGGCGCACGACGCAGCACCTGGAAGAGCTGGCGCAGCACAACATTCGCCCGATCGATCTGGTTGTGGTGAACCTCTATCCCTTCCAGAAGACGATTGCGCAGCCCAACGTTTCACTGGCCACCGCCATCGAGGAGATCGACATCGGCGGCGTGGCGCTGCTGCGCGCCGCCGCCAAGAATCACGAGTCGGTGACGGTCGTCTGCGACCCTGCAGACTACGACGCCGTGGCCGAAGCCATTGCGTCGGGCGGCGTCAGCTCTCGGCTGCGACGCAAGCTGGCGGTCAAGGCCTTCCAGCACACCGCCGCCTACGACGCCGCCATCGCCGCATATCTGGCCGAACAGATCGGCGAAGAGCCACCGCAGGCGGCGGCTGAACCCTCTGCACTTCCTGCAGAGCTTCATCTCGATCTCACGCTCGTTCAGCGCAATCGCTACGGCGAAAATCCGCATCAGCAAGGCGGCCTGTACGGATATAAGGGCGATGCGCCAGCCTTCGAGGTGCTGCACGGCAAAGAGATGAGCTACAACAACTGGCTGGACCTGGATGCAGCGTGGATGGCGGCGCAGGATTTTTCTGAGCCCACGGCTGCAATTATCAAACACGGCAATCCTTGCGGCCTCGCCAGCGCCGAAACGCTCGAAGCAGCCTACGTCAAGGCGCTGGCCTCCGACCCGGTCAGCGCCTTTGGCGGCATTCTGGCCGTCAATCGAACGCTCGATGCGGCCACTGCGCAGCGCGCCGCCGAGCTTTTCCTGGAAGTCGTGGCCGCTCCCGCCTACGAGCCGGAGGCGCTGGCCATCTTGCAAAAAAAGAAAAATGTGCGCCTTCTCCTCCACACCGGCGCCGCCGCGCGCCCGTTGAGCCTGCGCAGCATCGTCGGCGGCGTACTGGTGCAGGAGCTCGACCGCAGCGAGGACGACATGAACCCTGCCAACTGGCGCGTGGTGACGCAGCGCCAGCCGACGCCGGCCCAATTGGCGGACCTGGCCTTTGCCTGGCGCGTGGCGCGACACGTCAAAAGCAACGCGATCGTCTACGCGCGCGAGCAAGCCACCGTCGGCATCGGCGCCGGACAGATGAGCCGCGTTGACTCGGTGATGATGGCGGGGCACAAGGCGGGCGACCGCAGCCGCGGCGCCGTGATGGCCTCCGACGCCTTCTTCCCCTTCCCCGACGGCATCGAAGCTGCGGCCAAACACGGCATCATCGCCGTCGTGCAGCCGGGTGGCTCGGTGCGCGATGAGGAGGTCATCGCCACGGCCGACCAGCTCGGCCTCGTCATGTGCTTCACCGGCGTGCGTCACTTCCGCCATTGATCTGAAGGCCAACGCCCCTTGGAACATGGGACGATCGTCCCATGTTCCAAGGAAATGGATTCGGTATGCTGAAGGGTAAGCAAATCCCGGGTCTCAGACGAGCGTAGCAGGCTTCACCGGCCGTGAAACAGGAGAACCTATATGAAAATCATCATGGATCGAGGCTATTGTGATGCTGCGCTTCCATTTTGCGCCCGCTGTTCTGCGGCGTTTTTCCAAAAGCCGCTGGGCACCGACCGTCCCTGCATCGTCGACATCATCGATGACGGCAACGACGAGGTGCTTCACTTCGAGGTGCGCACCGATGGCCGCACGCTGGAGTTTGACCTGACGCAAGAGTTGCAGGAAGGCCTGGCCACAGAGGGCTGGGAATTTCTCGCCAACTTCGATCCGGCGCTCTTCCGCCGCGGGGCTGCGGAGCGCTGGCGAGCGCTGCGCGAGTTGCCAGCCCAACACGGCGCTGCATAAGCCCGGCCTCTCCCCTCGGTTTTGCGCCCTTCGCGGCTGCGAGTCAACGCCGATGGCGTCGGGGCGCCCTCAATCGTTCACTCCAACCTCCCTGCTGCGAGGATGGCCAGCAGTTGGGAGATTCAAGCTGCGCCGTGGTATCCTCCTCTCAATTTCAGAATCGTCCACACGACTTTGTTGCGTAGTGCGTAGTTGCATAGTGCGTAGTTGCATAGTGCGTAGTTGCGCATAGTACGCAGCGCCTATCTGCGCGGAGCACGCGCCACGTGACGCACTTGATTGCAAGCGATGACTGACGCTTCATCCGGTTTCGACGCCTTCTGTGCATATTTGCAAGGGAAAGCGGCGCAGGCGCCTCCTGGCTGGCCTGGAACAGCATGGTTTGTGCTCGCCATCAGCGAAGAGTGTGCAGGGATTTTCACCCAATACATTTTTGTCGATCCGTCGCGATTTTTGCAGCTTGCCGCCAACGCGCCGCCTCTCCAATTTGGGACAGAAGGTTTTGCCCCATCCTTGGTTGATGACCGGAATCCGGCGCGCCATTATGTGGCGTTCGTTTTCATCGGCTTCTGGCTGCCGAAATTTCTGGCGGTCGTTTTTTTATATCTTTGGGAAATCGCCGGTTTTGTTCGTTATAAAGGCCATTGGAGTTCTAAAGACATCGTCTGCGGACGCATCGGGATCGCTCATGGGGAGTGGGTGCGACGCTCAGGCCCTACAGTCCTGCCCGCTCTGGCTGCAGCGGAGCTGGCGGATCGTCGGCGAATCCATCTCTCCGCCGCGCAGTTTGACAAGAACAGGGCAAGAGGATATACTCAGCCCTAAATTTGGGAGCGATGTTTACCCAATTCTTGTTCATTTCGATAGGAATTCAACAGAAAAATTTGCAATGAAACGACTTTGTTGGCTTTCCATCAACTGCATCGCCGGAGCAGCAGCCGGAAAGGCGGCCGCCGCTCAATGCGCGCCCCGGCGAAGGTGATGTGAACGCCGACGCCGTGGCGCTGACCGACCACGGCGTGTCTGATGGGAGCAACGGTCCTGCCCGACGTCGTGGAGCCTTCAGCCACGACGTTTTTTGTTGCAACTTCGGTGCAAAGGAAAACGTTTATGCATTTGACCAGCGATGACGTGCGCCACGTGGCCGATCTGGCCCGGCTGCATCTGACGGATGAAGAGGTGCGTCTCTATACACAACAGTTGTCGGCGATTCTGGACTATGCGGAGCGATTGCAAGAGGTCGATACAAGCGGCGTTCCTCCGACGCCCTACGTGCTGCCGCTGCAAAACGTGATGGCGGAGGACATCCCCCAGCCGTCGCTGCCCAACGAAGTCGCCCTGGCCAATGCGCCGGACAAGGCCAACGGTTTCTTCCGCGTGCGCGCGGTCTTCGAGGAGTGAACATGAGCAAGGCGCTGTATGAACTGACGATCCACGAAGCGCTGGAGGGCATGCGACGCAAAGAGTTTAGCGCCGTGGAGCTGACCCGTTCCCTGCTCGAACGCATCGAGCAGGTGGAAGATCAGGTGAAGGCCTACCTGACCGTGACGGCGGACCTGGCGCTTGAACAGGCGGCGGCCGCCGATGCGCGGCGTCGCGCCGGCGAAGAAGCGGCGCTGCTGGGCATTCCAATGGGAATCAAAGACGTGCTGTGCACTGCGGGCGTGCGCACGACCTGCGGCAGTCGCATCCTGGAGAATTTTATTCCGCCCTACACGGCCACGGCGGTGCAACGCCTGCTGGACGCCGGCATGGTGCTGCTGGGCAAGACCAACACCGATGAATTCGCTATGGGGTCCAGCACGGAGAACAGCGCCTACTTTCCCACGCGCAACCCCTGGGCGCTCGACCGTGTCCCGGGCGGCAGCAGCGGCGGCTCGGCTGCGGCGGTGGCGGCGCAGGAGGCAATGGCGGCGCTCGGCACCGACACAGGCGGAAGCGTGCGTCTGCCTGCCTCCTATTGCGGCGTCGTCGGTTTGAAACCTTCCTACGGTCGCGTCAGCCGCTACGGCCTGGTCGCCTACGGCAGCAGCCTCGACCAGATCGGCGTGCTGGCCAAAGATGTGCGCGACGCAGCGCTGGTGCTCACCGTGATGGCCGGCCATGACCCGCACGACAGCACCTCGATGCCTGCGCCGACGCCCGACTACCGGGCTGCGTTGACCGGCGATGTGCGCGGGCTGCGCATCGGCCTGCCGGAGGAGTACTTCATCGCCGGCGTGCAGCCGGAGGTGGAGGCCGCCGTGCGACGAGCCCTCGACGTGCTCGTCGATTTGGGCGCCGAAGTGCGGCCGGTCTCGTTGCCCAACACCGACAAGGCGCTGCCCGTCTATTATTTGGTGGCGACCGCCGAAGCCAGCGCCAACCTGGCGCGCTTCGACGGAGTGCGCTACGGCTACAGCGCCGGCGCCGACAGCATCCTGGAAAATTATCGCCTGTCGCGCGGGCGAGGCTTCGGCGCCGAGGTCAAGCGACGCATCATGTTGGGAACTTATGCGCTCAGCGCCGGCTATTACGATGCGTACTACTTGAAGGCGCAACAGGTGCGCACGCTGATCAAGCAAGACTTCGAGCGGGCGTTCGAGCAAGTCGACGTCATCGCCAGCCCGGTGGCGCCGACGACGGCCTTCCGCCTGGGCGAAAAGACCGACGATCCGTTGGCCATGTATCTGAGCGACGTCTTTACGATCACGCTCAACCTGGCCGGCATGTGTGGCGTCAGCGTGCCCTGCGGCTTCGACCAGCAGGGGCTGCCCATCGGGCTGCAGATCATGGGGCCGCATCTTGGGGAAGAGATTGTGCTGCGGGTGGCGCACGCCTATGAGCAGGCGACGGATTGGCGCCGCCGGCAGGCTCCACTTTCGATTGAGGCGTAAGATGGTTGTCATGTGCTATCCGATCGGCGCTGGCGTAGGAGGACTGGCCACAGCTTACCGCCGGCAACCTGCGGCGTAGGCCGGGTTGCAGGTTGTGAGCGGCGCTCACCGGCTCTTGGCTGTGGGGCTGTGGATGGCGAGCATCTGCAGCTCGTAGGAGTCCTTGACCAGTCTTGACAAATCCCGAATTAGAAAGGCGTCGATCCAATGAAAACGTTCTCTGTTTTTCCCAAAACCGATTCTGCCCCGTCTACTTCTTCGCATTCCAGCGGGCGTCACGAAGCGCTCACAAACGGTCATCACGCTGCTCCGATGCGTCCTCTGGCGAGCCGCCTGAGCCAGCGCGTGCTTGCCGTGCCCCCCTCGGGGATTCGGAAATACTTTGACATCGCCGCCACGATGGAGGACGTCGTCAGCCTGGGCATCGGCGAGCCGGATTTCGTCACGCCACCGCCGATCCTGCAGGCCGGCATCCAGAGCCTGCAGCGCGGGCGCACTTCATACACATCCAATTCCGGCCTTTACGAGCTGCGCAGGGCGGTGGTGGAAAACTTGCAACGACGCTACGGCGCCGCTGCATATGATCCGGAAAAAGAAGCGCTGATCACGGTGGGCGTCAGCGAGGCGATGTACCTGGCCATGCAGGCGATCCTCGATCCAGGGGATGAGGTGATTGTTCCGCAACCCTGCTTTGTCAGCTATACGGCGAGCGTCATCCTGGCGGGCGGAACTGTCGTGGACCTGCCCACCTACGCAGAAGATAACTTCGAGGTGCGCCCCGAGGCGATTCGCGCCGCCATCACCCCGCGCACCAAGGCGCTGCTGATCGGCTTTCCCTGCAATCCCACCGGCGCCGTGATGGATCGGGCGGGATTGCTGGAGATCGCCCGCATCGCCGAGGAGCACGACCTGATCGTCATTTCCGACGAAATCTACGATCGCCTCGTCTACGGCGGACACCAGCATGTCATGTTTGCATCGCTGCCGGGCATGGCGGCGCGCACCATCCACCTGGGCGGCATGAGCAAAGACTACGCCATGACCGGTTGGCGCATCGGCTACGCGGTGGGGCCGGCGGACCTGATCGGCGCCATGCGCAAGATTCATCAATACCTCATCATGTCGGCGCCGACGACCGGACAGGAAGCGGCGCTGGCGGCTTTCAACGACCCGGCGACCGAGGAGTATGTTCAGCAGATGGTCGAGAGCTACGACCGTCGCCGACGTCTGATTCACCAGGGGCTGAACGAAATCGGGCTGGAGTGCTTTGAACCAAAGGGCGCTTTTTACGTCTTTCCGAGCATTCAATCGACGGGCATGAACGAGCATGAGTTCTGCGAGCGCCTCCTGCTGGAAGAGCACGTCGCCGTGATTCCGGGCAGCGCTTTTGGGCGCGGGGGGGAAGGTCACATTCGCTGCGCCTACGCCGCCAGCATCGAGCACATCGAAACGGCCCTGGAGCGCATGTATCGATTCGTGCGCAGGCACAGCTAGAGGGGAAGATGACGTCTTCCAGGAAACCGCCTGGAAATGAAAAGCCACTCCGGCGATCTGCAGGCGCTGCTATGAGCAGCGCCTGTCCTTTTTGTTGATTCACGTCATGCAATTGGCTTTGTTTCGTTTCCGGGAAGCTCCAGCTTTTTAACAAAATCATCTGACAATGCCGGTGAGTGCGGCTCCTAAGCGCACGCTCTCGATGGCTCGCAAGGTCTTGGGGAATTCAAGGAAGCGCAACTACGAGCTGCGCCTGCTCAGGCGTTTTCCTCTCGATTCTCCCGTTCCGCCCGCCGGATTTCATCGGCCAGGCGCAGCTTGAAGATTTCGAGAAAAAGGGCGGGCTGCTTGAAATTCTGAATTTCGATGCGGCGATTCAGCGCTGCGATCTCTTCTTCCCATGCGACGAGCTGACGCTGCCATCGTTGTTCGAGTGCGGTCTGGGCGGCGTTTGTCCTGGCGGCGGCCAGGGCAGTACGATGCTCCACCATCGTTCTGCGCACTTTGCTGCGAAAACGCTCAATTTCGGCCAGCACCTGGTTGCGCTCACTGATCCAGGCCGGCGCCAGGCCATTGTTCTTCAACAGGGAGTTGGCCATCTGCATGTCGGCGGGCACATACGGCTGCGGCGTGAGGTCGAGCGGCTTGCCTTTGCCCGGCAGGTTGTCGAACTTGCCCTCGCGCATAGCCTCCTCGATGCGCTGGCTGATCAGATCGCGCCATTGCTCTGGGGTGCGATGGCCGGAGGACTTCTGCGGCTCCTCCTGGACAGTTTCTTCTCGCCGCCGTCGATACTCTTCGGCGCGCTGTTTGGGATTCGACGCTTCTTTGCTCATTGGATAAGACCTTCCTTGCGCCATTGATTGTATGTCCGGAGCTGCAACTGCGCAAGCGAGGCTCTCCCAATGCGCCTCTGGAAGAACATCATGTGCTATCGGCGTCAACCACGAAGAATTTCAGAACAAGCTCTTTATTCCTTTACATAGGCCTTGCCCAAAGCTGCGGGCGCCGTGCTGCGGCTATCGCCTCGCAGCAGCACCAGCAGCGTCAGAACATAGGGCAGCATCAGCAATAATTCGTAGGGAATGGCTCCCAAATTGAGCGCCTGAATGCGGAACTGGAGCGCAGTGGCGATGCCAAAAAGGAAGGCGCCGGCAAAAGCCCGCTCTGGTCGCCAGCGCGCAAAGATGACCAGTGCCACCGCGATCCATCCGCGGCCGGCGGTGATGCCCTCGTTGAAGATGCCCAATTGCGCTACGGTCAACACAGCGCCGCCCAGCCCGGTCAGAGCCGCGCCCAGCAGCACCGCCGCATAGCGGACAACCGCCACATTCACCCCGGATGTCTCTGCCGCTCCCGGATGCTCTCCTACGGCTCGAATGTTCAACCCCCAGGTGGTCTGATATAAAAAGAAAAGAGAAGCCAATAGCAGAAACAGGCTGCCGTAAGTCACTGGGTCAAGGTTGAAAAAGATCGGTCCAACGAGGGGCAACTCTGCAAGACCTGGGATAGGCATGGACGGCATGGTTGTAACGCGGGCTGTCAGAGAGCCAAACTGCTGGCGGTGGACGTATGTGGTAATTCCTTGCCCGAGGATCACCAACATGATGCCGGTCACGACCTGGTCGGTCTGTAAGGAAACTGCGAAGACGGCCATAATGAGCCCCATGAGGGCGCCGGCTAGCAAGCCGGCTGCGAGGCCTAGCCAGGGCGCCAATCCCACCAGCCATGGGGCGGCGCTCTGCTCAACGGCGTAGGCCGTCATGAATCCCGCAAGCGCGCCGACCAGCATAATCCCCTCTAATCCCAGGTTTAAAACGCCACCCCGTTCGGTGATGATCTCGCCCAGCGCCGCCAGGAAAATCGGAATGGCGAGCCGGATGCCGGAGATGAGCAATGTGGTCAAGAACGCCAGCGTTAAGAGAGAGCTCCAGTCCGCCATCATTCCCTCAATTTTCCGTCATCTAGTCCCAATCCAACGTCGAGTCAGCGCGTCCGCGGCTAACACAAAGAGCACCACCAGCCCTTGAATCACCTGAGCGAGGGCCATAGGCAAGCCGTAGAGGCTGTGCATGGTCTGGGCGCCGATGGTGAGCGCAGCGAAGAAGAGGGAAGCCATCAACACACCTGCAGGATGAAGCCGGCCCAGGAGGGCCACCAGAATTCCACTGAAGCCATAGCCGCCCAGGATTCCTGCCTTGAGCCGGGTATGGAGCGCACTGACCTCCATGATCCCGGTCAAACCGGCCAGTGCACCGCTGAAAAGCAAGGCGAAGACGATGCCCCGGCTTACGTTCATTCCGGCGTAACGGGCCACCGTCTGGCTGGCGCCGATGGCCCGGATGCGAAAGCCTAAAGGCGTCTTCCAGAGGAGCAGATAGACCAGGGGCGCCAGTCCTAGCGCAATGAGAAAGCCTATGTGAATGCGGGTGTCCCCCAGGGTAGGCAAACGCACCGACCGAACCAACTGGATGCTCTGCGGCAGGAAGCTGTCCGGATCTTTGAGGGGAACCCGCACCAGATAGAGCAGCCAGTATTCGGCGATGTAATTGAGCATTAAAGTGGAAATAATCTCGTTAATTTGAAAGCGCAGCTTGAGGAAAGCCGCCACTGCAGCCCAGAGTGCGCCGCCCACCAGGCCTCCCATCAACATCAGAGGGATCACCAGCGCAGGCGGCGCGATGGCCTGCAAGCTCAGGCCAATCCCTGCGCCGACCAAGGCGCCCATCAGATACTGACCCTCTCCGCCGATATTCCAGACCTGAGCGCGGAAGGCTACGGTCAGCCCCAGGCCCATCAGCAGCAAAGGCGCTGTCTTGAGCAACGTTTCCGTCAAGGCCCTTTGACTGCCAAAAGCGCCCTGGAACATGGCTAAATAGGCCGCCGCCGGGTCGGCGCCGGAGAGGAAGATCAGGATGGCGCCGGCCAATAATCCTACGACAACACCGGCGAGGGCGGCCAGCAACGGTATGACCTGCCGGAGCCGGGCGGTCCGCCAGTCTGGAGAAAAGTCACCTGCTGTCGCCGGTTCAGACCGGACGGTGACCGGAGAGGAGGGAACCGAATCGCTCACAGCCAGGTCCTTTACAAGGCGTGAGAGGGCGTCCCCCCCATCATCAGCCCCAGCGCTTCCACACTCACTCCTTCAGCCGGACACTCCCCTACAATCCTCCCCTGGTAGAGCACTACAATGCGGTCGCTCAGAGTCAGGATTTCATCTAGCTCGGTGGAGATAAGCAGAATAGCCATGCCCTCATCTCGTCGGCGCACCAACTCCCGGTGCACATACTCGATGGCGCCCACGTCCACCCCTCGGGTAGGCTGCGCCACCAACAACACTCGAGGGCCATGGGCGATTTCTCGGGCCAGAACCACCTTTTGGGCATTGCCGCCAGAGAGGGCGGCGACCCGAACATCCACCGACGGCGTGCGCACGTCAAAGGCCTGGACCAGTTGGCGCGCACGGGAGCGCATAACGGCCATGTCCAACAGGCCGCGGCGAGTGAAAGGCGGCCGATCCACGGTGACCAGGGCCAGATTCTCCGCCACGCTGAAATCCCGCAACAGCCCTGTCCGATAGCGGTCCGAAGGAACGTGCCCCAGGCCGGCATCGATGATATCGCGGGGCGCGCGACCGGTCACGTCCCGGCCACAAAGTTCGATACGCCCGGCTGAGACGGGGCGCAGCCCCCGCAGCGTCTCTTCCAGCTCTCGTTGGCCGTTGCCTTCCACCCCGGCGACTCCCACGATCTCGCCAGCCCGCACCGTCAGATTCACCCCGCGCAGGGCGGGCAGCCCGCGGTCGTCCTTGGCGTGAAGGTTCTGAATGCGCAGAAGCACTTCCCCAGGCGTGGCCGGCGCTTTGTCCACGCGAAGCATCACCTCCCGGCCCACCATCATACGACTCAGGGCCTGGGTGGTGGTCTGAGCGGTCAACACCACATCCACCAGGCGCCCATCCCGCATGACCGCAATGCGGTCGCAGACTTCCATCACTTCCCGGAGCTTGTGACTGATGAAGATGATGGAGCGTCCGTCCGCGGCTAAGTTGCGCAGAATGGCCAGCAGTTCGTCCACTTCTTGAGGCGTAAGCACGGCAGTGGGCTCATCCAGGATGAGGATCTCAGCGCCCCGATAAAGGGTCTTGAGAATTTCCACCCGCTGCTCTTGACCCACTGAAAGCTGCCAGACCGGCGCGTGCGGATCGACCTGCAACCCGTACTGGGCCGAAAGATCTAAGATTCGCTGAGCTACAGCCCGACGGTCGGCCAGCAGAGGGGCTCGAGGGGAGGGCTGCCCCAGCATCAGGTTTTCCGCCACGGTGAATTTAGGCACCAGCATGAAGTGCTGGTGCACCATGCCCAGACCGTGGGCGATAGCATCGTGGGGCGAATGAAAGTGCACCGGCGCGCCTCGCAGACGAATTTCTCCCTCATCTGGCCGATAGAGACCGTAGAGGATGTTCATAAGCGTAGTCTTGCCGGCGCCGTTTTCGCCCAATAGCCCCAATATCTCACCCTGCCTCAGGTCTAAACTGACCCGGTCGTTGGCCAGCACACCGCCGGGAAAGCGCTTGGTGATATTGTGCAGTTCAACAATGGGTGTAGATTTCATCGCATAGGATGCCCATTTACTCGGGAATGAAGGGCACTTCCAGGTCGCCAGCCACGATGGCTTGTCGGGCAGCCTCCAGGGCCTCAATCGCCTCTGCCGGCACCCGGTCGGCCAGATTGGGGTTGATAACCACGTCCAACGCCCCTTCTGCAACCCCGAAGCGATAGAATGGGCCATCAAAGGCGCCGGCGGCCGTTTCATCGGAGATGGCCTGAAAGATAGGCGTCATGTTCCAGACAATGCTGGACAGCACCACGTCGGGCGCCAACCTTGACATGTCACCCACGTATCCGGTGGCGTAGGCGCCGGCCTCACGGGCCGCCTCAATCGACCCCAGGGTTGGCCCCTCGCCGCACCCCAGGAAAAAGTCCACACCGGCGGTATCCACCTGGGCCAGGGCGGCTTCCTTAGCCGCAGAAACATCGCCCCAACTTCCGACGGCGGTCGTGGTCAAGGTCGCGTCCGGATTGACCGTTTTAGCGCCGGCCAACATGGCCTCGCCCATGGCATGGCAGACAGGGATGTTAAAACCATAAAGCGCTCCCAGGCTGCCTGTCCGGGAGAGGTGTCCGGCCAGGATGCCCACCAGGTACGAAGGCTCATAGAAGGGCTGATCGTAGTCCGCCACGTTGGGCGCAGTGCGGTTAATGCCGCCTGCCCAGGCGAAGTTCACATTGGGATATTCCTCGGCCACCTCGAAAACGGCATCCTGATAGCTGAAACTGTGCGCAATGATAATGTCAAAGCCATCCTCTGCGTACCCGCGCATCACTCGAGCCACATCCGCATCTGCTACAGATTCGGAGTAGGCCGTGCGCGCGCCGCGTTCGGCCTGCACCTGAAGGGCGTTGTAAGCCGCCTCGGCCCAGGAGTTGTCGTCTTTGGGGCCGATCAGAACCAGAGCAATGCTGGGGGGCGACTCCACTTCTCGGGCGTCCGCCTGAGCAGCCGCCTGCTCTTCAACGGCCGGCGGGGTTGCCGGCGTGGCCACTTGGGCGCAACCGACCAGGAGGGTTGTCAACAAGACCAAGATCAACCGCTGGAATATCCGTGTGTGCATGGGTGTCTCCTTGGGGTCAGTTTGGTTCATTCACATTATTCAGGCGTTTTAGATCGATTCATGAACGATTCCCAACCTCTACGGTGACAAGCGGCCAAATGATCGAGTGGCCTGTAGGGGCAACCATCGGTCGCCTTGTCATCCGGTCGCCTTGTTATGCAGTGCCAAAGGATAGCCCCAACTGATTCAGCCAGGTGCGATAGGCAATGGCCAGGCGGTCCGAACGCAAGTGTAACTCCGCCTGTAAATCAAGGGGCAGGAGCTCTGGCCGTTGCGATTCCAAAATGGGACGATCCTGGCTGAAGATGGTGTCCTGCCAGGAGCGCAGTTTCTCCTCAGGGATGTCATGGCCGTAGTTCATGGTCATCCACATCCAGGCGGTGCTTTCAGTAGCCGCGTGGGGAGTGATCGTCAACAGGATAGAAAATCGTGGGCCGTCAGCTTCTTTCAAAAGATAGGCCGTCAGCGGGCGCAAGGCCTTATAAGTGTATGAAACGGTGTCTCCTTTGCCGGTGCCGTACGGATCGGGTTGGTAGACGCGCACCCCTTGGGCCACAACACCCTCGGAGGTGATCTCGGCCCGATAGTCAGAAATTTCGGGGTGAGCCTTGTCGCCCAGGATTCCCTCATGCACGAAGGGGAAATGGGCTATATCCAGGAAATTCTCCACGATGCGAGGACCGCTGGCGCGAACGGCGTAGGGGCCGCATAAGATTTTGCGGAAGGCCGGATCTTCCCATTCTGGGAACGGAGGCACATCCCCGCTGGGCTCGCCCAGGCAGACCCAGATCAGCCCATACTGCACCCGGGCGTGATAGGGTTTCACTCGAGCCTTTGCCGGGGGAATCTGGTCAGGATGAGCCGGAATGTGAACGCAGCGCCCACTGACGTCATAAGACCAGCCATGGTAAGGGCAGACAAGCGCGCCGTCCTCCACTTTGCCCAGGGAAAGACGGGTGCCCCGATGAATGCAGAGGTCTTGCCAGGCCAGAACCTGATCGTCGATCCGCCATAATACGATGTCTTCTTCCAACAAGCGCACGCCTAATATCTGGCGCTCTCTGAGCGACTCCATTGTCGCCACTGGATGCCAATCATTCAACAAAACGGCATCGTCGATCATGGCAACTCCTTTACTAGGCCGTAATGAACGGTCTTCACCCAACCAGGAAATTTATAGCTTGAACTGAGGTCATTTTCAATCTTTCAACTTGCACAATAAATCATAGCCAAGTTGCCAAGCTGCATCGGTTGATGCTCTCAGCCATCCTAAACGGCGTTTATATTTTGAGATCAAAGTCTGTGGAGTTTTTCACCTATCATAAATTCCCATTCTTGTCAACGACAAGGAAACTGCCAAAAATTGGCTCAGATCGGCACGCGCGCTCTTGCTTTGCAACTTTGCATGAATCTATTCAACGGCGCCTCCTGCTTTGACGCCTCCAGCTTTAGCGGCGTCAATAGCAACGATGGGAAAACCTTAACCAAACGCACAGGCGCTCTCCGCTCTTTGACTCTTCGTGATTTTACTCGAGTGAAAGGGTTGGGGAAACAGCAAGCCATCAAGTACAATAGCGGGCGTGTTGCTTTCAGTCGCTCGAATGTGCATGCGAGGCGCGTTGTGAAGGGCGTATCGGTGCGAACGGTTTTGACTGCTCAAGATGGACGGCTGCGCGCCGGATATCGCGTCACCCTGTTCTTCCTCCTGTGGGGCTATGGCCCCGCCGTCGTCCATAGCCTCCTCGAATCCACCGTGTTGGCGCTGTTTTCAGTGGATCGCGCCTGGCTTCAGTCGATCTTCTTGAACAGCGTGCGTCTCGTCACCATCTTGATCGCCGGCTGGTGGGTGGCGCGCTTCATCGACCGGCGCCCCTTCGCAGATTACGGTTTTCACTTTTCCACCGCATGGTGGCTCGACTTCTGTTTTGGTCTGCTGTTGGGCGCAGCGTTGATGGGGGCGGTTTTTCTGATTCAGTGGCAGGCTGGCTGGGTGATCGTGACGGATGTATGGCGCAGCGATCCGCCGTGGCTAGCGTTCGGCGCAGCTTTTTTGGCCCCGTTGATGCTACATCTGGTCGTCTCGATTGCAGAGGAGCTCTTGACGCGCGGCAACCAGATTCTCAATCTCACAGAGGGCGCCGGTCGGCTAGGCTATTTACCGGCGGTCATGGTGGCCTGGCTGCTGTCGTCGATCATCTTCGGCCTGCTGCATATCTTCAACCCTCACGTCACGCTGGTCAGCATCGTCAACCTCAGCCTGATGGGCTTCATGTTTGGCCTCGGCTACGTGCTGACGGGGGAGCTAGGGCTGCCGATCGGGTTGCATCTCACCTGGAATTTGGTGCAAGGCAACGTGTATGGCTTCCCGGTCAGCGGCAAGACGCCGTTTGCGACCACCGTCATCGCCATCGAGCAAGGCGGACCCGACGTCTGGACAGGCGGCGCCTTCGGCCCCGAGGGGGGATTGCTGGGCATTCTGGTGACGGTGATCGGCATGTTCGCCATCCTCGGCTGGGTGCGCTGGCGCTACGGCGACCTTTCGCTGCGGCGCTTGCACGTGATGTGTAAAGCGTAGCAAACGTCATAGGAGGCAAGACGTGACCAAGAAGCTGTGGGGAGGTCGTTTTACAGGCAAGACCGACCCGTTGATGGAGGAATTCAACGCTTCGATTCACTTCGACCGGCGCCTCTGGGCGGCGGACATTCGCGGCAGTCAGGCTTATGCGCGCGCGCTGCAGCGCGCCGGGCTGCTGACGGAGGCGGAGTGCAAAGCCATCGTCGACGGGTTAGAGCAGGTGGCCCAGGAGTGGATGCATGGTCAATTCGTCATCCACCCTGAGGACGAAGACATTCACACGGCCAATGAACGACGCCTGACCGAGCTGATCGGTCCGACGGCGGGAAAACTGCACACCGGACGCAGCCGCAACGACCAGGTCGCCACGGACGTGCGGCTGTGGCTGCTCGCCGAGATCGAACACCTGCGGCGACATCTCGACCAACTGATTGCGGTCGCCGTGGAGCGCGCCAGCGACGAGATCGACCTCCTCATGCCCGGCTACACCCATCTGCAACCGGCGCAACCGGTGCGCTGGAGCCACTGGTTGCTAAGCCATGCGTGGGCCTGGCAGCGCGACGCGCAGCGGCTGGAGGAAGTGGCGGCGCGCACCAACGTCATGCCGTTGGGCAGCGGCGCGCTGGCGGGCAACCCCTTCGCCATCGACCGTCAGGCGCTGGCGGAGGAGCTTGGCTTCGCCGACATCACGCGCAACAGCATGGACGCGGTCAGCGACCGTGACTTCATCGTCGAGTTTCTCTCCTGGGCGACGCTCACGATGGTGCATTTGAGCCGCTTTGCGGAGGATTTAATCATCTATTCCAGCCGTGAGTTTGGCTACGTCACCCTGGCGGACGCTTACAGCACGGGCAGCAGCCTCATGCCGCAGAAGAAAAACCCCGACGCGCTGGAGCTGCTGCGCGGCAAATCCGGGCGACTCGGCGGTCATCTTGCCGGCCTGGTGATGACGCTCAAGGGGCTGCCCAGCACCTACAACAAAGACCTGCAGGAGGATAAGGAGCCGCTGTTCGACGCGGTGACGAATGTGAGCGGCGCGCTGCAGATCGCCTGCGGCGTGCTTTCCACGTTGCAGACCAACCCGGCCGCCATGCGGGCTGCGCTCTCGCCGGAAATGCTCGCCACCGATCTCGCCGATTACCTGGTGCGCAAGGGCGTGCCTTTCCGAGAGGCGCATCACGTGGCGGGTGCGGCGGTGCAAATGGCGGAGTTGCAGGGCGCGCCGCTTTCGCAATTGACGCTGGAAGATTTGCAAAAACTGCACAGCGCGTTCGACGCAGATGTGGAAACGGTCTGGAGTTTCGAGGCGAGCGTCGAGCGTCGCGACGTCGAGGGAGGCACGAGCCGCCGGGCCGTGCTGGCGCAGATCGCCCAACTGCGCGCCTGGCTCGCCGCCCGCGTTGATGCGTCCGCTTGAAAATCTGTTTGACAACAAAGGTAATCTTTGCTACGCTTTTGCACGATGTAGACCCGAATGCAGCCGCAACAGGCTGAAATTGAACGGCCGCCGCTCCTGACCTGTGACGCCAGAGTGAAGTCTGGTGGTGGAGCAGGACCTGGAATCTTCAATTGCTCAGTATTATCACCTGCGAAATTACCTGCGGAGACTGCCTGAATGCCAAAGTTGCTTGAGGTGAGGAACTTGAAGACTCAGTTCTTCACACAAGATGGCGTGGTGCACGCTGTCAACGGAATCAGCTACCACGTCGACGCCGGAGAGACGGTGGCGATCGTAGGAGAGTCTGGCTCCGGCAAAAGCGTGGGCGTGATGTCGCTGATCCGTCTCATCCCACAACCTCCGGGCAAAATCGTCGACGGCGAGGTCATCTTCGATGGCCAGGACCTGCTAAAGCTCAAAGAAGATGAGCTGCGCCAGATCCGCGGCAACCGCATCGCCATGATCTTTCAAGATCCGATGACCTCGCTCAACCCCGTGCTGACGATCGGGCGGCAGATCACCGAGGCGATCGAGCTGCATCTGAATATGAACAAAGAGCAGGCGCGCAAGCGGGCGATTCAGCTGCTCGAGATGGTCGGCATCCCCGGCGCAGCCTCTCGCCTGGACGACTATCCCCATCAGTTTTCGGGCGGCATGCGCCAGCGCGTGATGATCGCAATGGGGTTGAGCTGCGACCCGCAGCTTCTGATCGCCGATGAGCCGACGACGGCGCTCGACGTCACGATTCAGGCGCAGATTATCGACCTTGTTCAGCGGTTGCAGGACGAGCTGGGCATGGCCATCATTTGGATCACGCATGATCTCGGCGTGGTGGCGGGCATGGCCGATCGCGTGCTTGTGATGTACGCCGGCTTTATCGTCGAGGAAGCCAGCGTCAACGAGATCTATGCCAGACCTCGCCACCCCTACACGCTCGGTCTGCTGCGCTCGATCCCTCGGCTAGACCTGGGGCGACAGAAACGCTTGATCCCGATCGACGGTTTGCCTCCCGATTTGTTGGAGCCGCCGACGCATTGCCCGTTTGCCCCTCGCTGCAGCTTTGTGCAGGAGCGCTGCTGGCAAGAGAATCCGCCGCTAGTCGAAGTGTCGCCCGGTCATAAAGCTGCGTGTTGGGTCGACATTTCCGGCGTGAGCGTGCATCCGGCGGCGGAGGGAGCAGTGTCATGAGCGGCGCAAACGGCAATTCCACCACAAACGGCAACGCAACGAAAAACGCAACGAAAGACGTGTTGGTGGAAGTGCGTGACTTGAAAATGCACTTCCCGATCACAAAAGGCATCATTTTTCAGCGACAGGTGGGCTCGATCAAGGCGGTCGACGGGCTCAATTTTTCGCTCTATCGCGGCGAAACGCTGGGCCTGGTCGGCGAGTCGGGCTGCGGCAAGTCGACGACAGGTCGCGCCATTTTACAGCTTTATCGTCCCACCGGCGGCGAGGTCATCTTCGAGGGCAAAGACCTGACCAAGACCAAAGGCGAAGAGCTGCGCAAGATGCGTCGGCGCATGCAGATGATCTTCCAAGACCCCTACGCCTCGCTCAACCCCCGCATGACGGTCGGCAGCATCATCGGCGAACCGCTCGAGGTGCATGGCATCGGCAAGAGCAAAAAAGAGCGGCAGGAGCGCGTGCAAGAGCTGCTCAAGATTGTTGGCTTGAACCCCTACTTCATCAACCGTTATCCACACGAGTTTTCCGGCGGCCAGCGCCAACGCATCGGCATTGCGCGCGCGTTGGCGGTCAACCCCTCGTTCATCGTCTGCGATGAGCCGATCTCGGCGCTGGACGTGTCGATTCAGGCGCAGATCATCAACCTGCTCGAAGACCTGCAGGAAGAGTTTGGCCTGACCTATCTCTTCATCGCCCATGATCTCTCGGTGGTGCGCCACATTTCAGACCGCATCGCCGTGATGTATCTCGGCAAGATCGTCGAGCTGGCGGAGCGCGACGAGCTTTATCAAAATCCGATGCATCCCTACACGCAGGCGTTGCTCTCCGCCGTGCCGATCCCAGACCCGGTGATCGAAAGCCAACGCAAGCGCATTATCCTGGAGGGTGACGTCCCGAGCCCCGCCAATCCGCCGAAGGGTTGCCGCTTTTCGACGCGCTGCCCGAAGGTGATGGACATCTGTCGCCAGGAAGAGCCGCATTTCAAGGATTACGGCGGCGGGCACTATGTGGCGTGTTTTCTGTATGAAGAGGGAAATCGCTAGTTAAGCTTGAAGTTCAGAAAAGATCGGAAGGAGGTGCGTTTATCGAAAAATTGTGAAGTCCGAGCGTGTAGGTGGCGTCTTCCCGCTTATTGCATCGGCGCAGTGAGCGGGTGAGATGAGGCATATACTTTATTCACTATTTTCAGAAGGAGACATTATGAAAACAAAGAAGTTTCTACCCTTGTTCCTCCTGCTTCTGTTTGTGTTGATCCTCGGTGCGTGCGCTCCAGGCGCTCCCGCCGCTCTACCTTCGGTCGCCCCGGGTGAAGCTCCAAGCGCAGTGGAAGACTACACCACTCCTCACCCCATTCTCAGCGACGTGCGTGTGCGCCGGGCAATCGCCCACTGCATCGACCGCGACGCTCTGATCGCATCGGTGTACCCCTACGTCGAAGACCCATCGGCGCTCTTGATGGACAGCTTCCTGCCCAAGACGCACTGGGCCTATAAGGGGCCTTATGACTTCCCGTGGTACGACCCGGAGGCGGGCAAAGCGTTGCTCGAGGAGGCAGGCTGGGTCCAGGGAGATGGCCCGGTGCGCACGAATGCGAATGGCGAGGCATTGTCACTCAAATTCACGACCACGAGCGCAGCGTTCCGCCAGACCTGGTCGCAGGTCATGATTCAGAACCTCGCCCAATGCGGCATTCAGATCATCCCCACCTATGCGCCGGCTTCCTGGTGGTTCGGCGACACGACGGGCCTGAGCCGCCGCGACTTTGAGTTGGGCGCCTTCGCCTGGGTGGGTCAGGCCGACCCGGCCGGTCGCACGCTCTACGCCTGTGACCAGATTCCGCTGCCTTCCAACAACTGGGAAGGCCAGAACTACATGGGCTGGTGCAACCCGGTCGCCAGCGACGCGATCATCCGCGCCAACAACACGCTGATTCGCGAGGAGCGCATCGCCGCCTATGACATCGTGCAACGCGAGTTCGCCAAGGATGTGGTCTCGATCCCGGTCTTCCAGCGCGCCGAAGCGCAGGCTTGGAGTTCTAGCCTCAGCGGCGTGCGCCCCGACCCGACCGAGTACGCCACCGCCAACCTGCACGAGTGGGAGCTGGCGGACGGCGGCGACACCATCGTGATCGGCATGACGCAGGAGCCGGACAGCATGTGGGCGCTGGTTTCCAGCATGGCGGCGCAGCGTCTGGTGGATCGCCCCGGCGTAGGCATGCTCTACACGCAGTACAGCTATGACTTCCAGCCCGCCCTGCAAGACCCGCTGTCCACGATCGAGAGCGGCCTCGCGACCAACGATGTCGTTGAGGTCTCCGCCGGCGACAAAGTCTACGACGCCACCGGCGCCCCTGTGGAGTTGGCCGCAGGCGTACGCGTGATCGACAGTGAGGGCAATGAGGTGGAGTACAGCGGCGAGGGCACGGTGCAGATGAACCAGCTCACCGTCACCTATAAGCTCAAACCCGCCACCTGGAGCGACGGCACGCCGGTCTCGGTCGAAGACATGAAGCTGGGCGTCAAGATCGACTGCGACCCGAACTCCGGCGCCACAACCTTCGACCTGTGCAACCGCATCGGCGACCTGGAGAACGACATCACCTACTCCGACAGCGAGCTGGCGATGACGATCAAGTACTTGCCGGGCAATCAGTATCCGCTGTACTTCCTCTATCCGTTCGGCATCTACCCGAGCCAGCGCGTGCTCAGCGACGGCCGCATCCTCGCCGACGTGCCGGCCGCCGAGTGGGCCACCCTGCCCGAGGTGGCGGAGCGCCCGCTCTCCGTTGGCCCCTACTACGTGAAGGAATGGAACAAGGGCCAGAGCATCGTGTTGGAGCGCAACCCCTACTACGAGGGTGAGGTCAAGACGCCGAACGTGATCTTCGTCTTCGTGGCCGACACCAACCAGGCCGTGGCGCAGCTCCTCAACGGCGACGTCGACTTCCTCGATCCGTCGACGTTGGGCGCCGGCGCCGAGGTGCAGACGGTGATCGACGCAGCGGAGAGCACCGGCAACGTTCAGTACTACATCTCCGGCAGCCCCACCTGGGAGCACATCGACATCAATCTCTACACCAAGTAAGCGGTTGAGTGCAAGGGTCAGGTTTCTTTTTGAGAGCCTGACCCTTTCCCAAAAGAATGTCTGGACGACCAAACGGGCGGGTTTGCTCTGCGCTGGCCCGCCCGTTTGGCGTAGGAATCAGAACGGAACCTCTGCACCATGACAGCCTATTTAATTCGCCGCCTTTTTCAGATGGTGGTTGTCGTCTTTGTCGTCTCGCTCTTCATGTTTTTCCTCTTCAACATTGCGCCCGGCGGCCCGCTGACAGGACTTCAGCAACAGCAGCGCCGCATCACCCCGGAGGAGCGCGCTCGCATTCGCGCCCAGTATGAGCTCGACCTGTACTGGCCGATCCGCTATACGCGTTGGCTGATCGGCTGGCCTCAGGGTCCGATCGTCGTCGGTGGACAGGAGCTGTTCGCCAACATCCCGGTCGGCTGCTACATCGAGGCGACTCCGGAAGAAGGGGGCGGCTGCCATCAATACGTCTATCTGGCGGATATGCCGCAGCTGCACCCGCCGGCGCGCAGCAGTCAGGGCATTCTCTTCGGCGACTTTGGCAGGTCGACGGTGGTCCAGGCCGGACGTCCGGTGTGGGATCTCCTGATGAGTCGATTGTGGGCAACGGTGGAGTTGCAAGTGATTTCTTTGGCGCTGTCTCTGTTGATCGCAGTGCCGCTGGGGATTTACAGCGCCGTGCATCAATATTCCAAATTCGATTACACCTTTACGACGGCTGCATTTGTCGGCTCTTCGATGCCGACCTTTTTCTTCGGTTTGCTTTTTATCCTGATGTTCACGATTCTAGCCGGTCGAATTCAGGAAATTTTGCCATGGTGGCCGGTTTTACCGCCCGGATTGCGCGAGGCAGTGCGCCCCTATGATGTGGCGAGTTGGTTAACGCGAATACAGCCCGGCTCAGCGCTCGACCGCTTTTTGCATCTGTTAATGCCGGTCGGCGTGCTGACGATCGTCAGCGTGGCGGCATGGAGTCGTTTCCTGCGTTCGTCCATGCTGGAGGTGTTGCGCCAGGATTATGTGCGCACCGCACGCGCCAAAGGTCTGCCTGAGCGGATTGTCATCAATAAACACGCGCTGCGCAACGCTTTGATTCCCTTCGTCACCGTTCTGGTGCTGCAGATTCCTCTCTTCTTCGCCGGCGCCATCGTGACGGAGACCATCTTTGCCTGGCCCGGAATGGGGCGTCTATACTTCGACGCGCTCAACCGCTCCGACTACAATATCGCTCTGGCGTTTATTTATGTGACCACGATCTTGACCGTCTTCGCCACACTGCTTGGCGACATTCTCTATGCGGTCATCGATCCGAGGATTCGCTATTCGTAACCGAGGCGTATCATGACTGCTACTGCTCAACCGATTGCACTGGACAAAATTCCTCGCGAAGGCCGCGAGGAAAGCCAGCTTCAGATTGTGATGCGGCGTTTTCTGCGCCATCGCCTGGCGGTCGCCAGCCTGATCTTTATCATCATCATGTTTATTGCAGCCCTGTTGGCGCCGGTCATTGCCCCCTTCCCGCGCGATGCGATCGACATCGCCGTCACTGCGCGCCCTGGTCCGCCCGGCACCGTCGGCAGCGGAGGACAGCTGCATCCTCTCGGCGTCGATCATCTCGGCCGCGATCTCTTTACCCGGCTCTTGTACGGCGCTCGCGTATCCCTCTCCATTGCGTTCATTGTGGTCTTGCTTTCCGAGATGATGGGCGTAATCTTAGGCGCAATCGCCGGGTTTCTCGGCGGATGGTTTGACACCATCATCTCTCGCACAGTCGAGTTTTTGCTCTCGATCCCGACCTTACCCATTCTGTTGATTACGGCGTCCATCCTGATCCGCACCGACGCCCAGATACCGGCGCCGGCCTTTGTGACGAACGGCGTGGCGTGGATGTTGGCGGCGCCGACGCAGGAAGCCAACAAAGTGATCGTTTTGATGTTCATCCTGATTGTGCTGGGATGGACAGGCGCCGCGCGCCTGATGCGCGGCATGGCGCTGACGCTGCGCAACCAGGACTTTGTCGAGGCGCTGCGGGCGGTGGGCGCCTCCAACGCCCGCATCATGTTCCGCCACATCATTCCCAACGGCCTGGCGCCGATTCTGGTCAACGCCAGCCTCGGGTTGGCGGGCATCGTCATCGCCGAGGCGACGCTCAGCTTTCTAGGCGTCGGCGTGCAGGAGCCAACGCCTTCGTGGGGCAATATGCTCTCGGCAGCGCAGAGCTACATGTTCCAGCATCCCTGGCTGCCACTCGTGCCGGGCATCCCGCTCTGTCTGGTGACCATTTCGTTCAATTTCATCGGTGACGGCCTACGCGATGCGTTGGATCCGCGCTTGAAGCGGTAGGAGAGACGTGCAGGATGATAAACTCAGATGGAGCCAGAAGCGCCCAAAAACCGCTCTTGCAGGTCAAAGGGCTAAAAACATATTTCTACACCGAAGACGGCGTCGTACAGGCGATCAACGGCGTCGATTTCTCGATCATGCCGGGCGAGGTCATGGGGCTGGTCGGCGAGTCGGGCAGCGGCAAGAGCGTGACGTCGCTCTCGATCATGCGGCTCTTGCCGGCTTCAGGCAAGATCGTGGAAGGGGAAGTCTGGTTTGGCGGAGAAGATCTGACCAAACTCAGCGAAAAGCGCATGCTCGAGATCCGCGGCAACGAGATCTCGATGATCTTTCAACAACCGACGAGCTGCCTGAACCCGGTCTTTCGCATCGGCGACCAGATCGCCGAGGCAATCCTGGCGCACAGGAAGGTCACAAAAGAAGAAGCGATGCGCCAGGCCATTGAGATGTTGCGCATCGTCGGCATCCCCGACCCGGAGAAGCGCGCCCGCGCCTACCCCCACGAAATTTCCGGCGGTCAGGCGCAACGCGTGATGATCGCCATGGCGCTTGCCACCCGGCCGAAGCTCCTGATTGCAGACGAGCCGACGACGGCGCTGGATGTGACGATTCAGGCGCAGATTCTCGACCTCATGCGCAAGCTGCGCGAGGAAACCGGAACGTCCATCCTGTTGATTACGCACGACATGGGCGTCATCGCCGAGATGTGCGACAAAGTGGCGGTGATGTACGCCGGTCAGATTGTCGAATACACCGATGTGTACTCGCTTTTCGACGAGCAGCTGCATCCCTATGCAGAAGGGTTGCTGGCGGCCATTCCGGTGTTAGGCGTTGTGCAGGAGCATCTGGCGGTGATCCCCGGCTCGGTGCCGAATTTGATCGACCTGCCGCCCGGCTGTAAATTCGCCCCGCGTTGTCCTTACGCCAAAGAACTTTGCACGCAACGCGAACCAAGGCTGGTCGAAGCCAAACCCGGTCACTGGTCGCGCTGCTTTATGCGCGACCCGGAGACGGCTGCGCAGTGGGAAGGCGTCGGCAAGGCGACCTGGAATTTTGATGGTTCTGTCGAGACGCGTGAGCCGGCGTCGGCGGCGCTGCCGACGCCTTGACCTGCTTGCGTTTTGCGGCATCCAATGACAGGAAGCGAGCTGCCTCTTTCGAGGATTTTTTGCGAAAGAAACACTTATGACGATATCGGTTGCGATTGAAAAAAAAGATCTCCTCGTTGTGCAAAATTTGAAAACCTACTTCCCCGTTCGCAGCGGCGTATTTCAACGCGTCACTGCCTGGGTGAAAGCCGTCGATGACGTCAGCTTCACCGTCAAAGAGGGTGAAACCTTCGGACTGGTGGGTGAATCTGGCTGCGGCAAGACCACCGTCTCTCGCTCAATTTTGCGCTTGATTCCGGCGAATGGGGGCTCGGTCTTTTTCGATGGTCAGGATGTCTTCAACCTGCGCGGGGCGGAGCTGAAGGCGTTGCGCCGCAACATGCAGATCGTCTTTCAGGACCCCTATTCCTCGCTCGATCCTCGCATGCCGGTCGGAGACATCATTGCGGAAAGCCTGCTGATCCACGGCATGAAAGACCGCAGGCAGCGCAACGCCATCGTGCAGGAGATGCTGGCCAAGGTTGGGCTGAACCCCTACCACGCCCACCGCTACCCTCACGAGTTCTCCGGCGGACAGCGTCAACGCATCGGCATTGCGCGCGCGCTGGCCCTCAATCCTCGTTTTATCGTCTGCGACGAGCCGGTCTCTGCGCTCGACGTCTCGATTCAGTCGCAGATTTTGAACCTGCTCAAAGACCTGCAGCGTGAGTACGGCTTTTCATATCTCTTCGTCGCCCATGACCTCAGCGTAGTCGAGCACATCAGCGACCGCGTGGGCGTGATGTATCTGGGCAAGCTGGTGGAGATGGCTTCGCGGCAGCAGCTCTTCTCAGAGCCGCTGCACCCCTACACGAAGGCCTTGATGTCCGCCATCCCGATCCCCGATCCGCGGCGCAAACGCGAGCGCATCGTGCTCAGGGGAGAGGTGCCGTCGCCGCTCAATCCGCCCTCTGGATGCCGCTTCCATCCACGTTGCCCGATCGCAGAGGAGGTCTGCAAACAAGTTGAACCTGTCTTTGAGGAAAAACGCCCCGGCCACTGGGTCGCCTGCCATCTAGTGGCGGCGAGCGGACGCAGCACGCCGGTGGCGTAATTCCTCTTGACGAGGAACATTTAATGGCGTTTGGAGAACTGATCGAACGATTCTTCTCCTGCAACTAAGAGAAGCGATGGCTCGAAGCTCGGCGGCGAGCAACGACTCGGCGGTGATGGCAGAGAGTGGTAAGCTCACTTACAAGTCTGCCGGTGCAGTTTTTTTATAATGGTATACACCTCTTGCCCTGTCGACAGGATCGCGTTTCACCCAAACAGTTGTCAAAGGAGACCTCACCATGCAAAAAACAAGGCTTACGCTTCTGATTGCGCTGCTGGTCAGCGCCTTGGTCTTTGCAGGCTGCGAGCAACCGGCTGCGCCTGCCCCGGAAGCGCCGCCGCCCGCCCAGGTGGAAGCGCCCGCACCGGCGCCGACCGAGCCGCCCGCCGAGGAGCCCCCGGCGCCCACCACGCGCAACGGCGCATGGCTCGACTCCGTGATCATCGTCGAAGAGCCATCGGCGGACGCCGCTGTGACCCGTCTGGAAGTCGGCGACATCGACGTCTACGCCTTCCAGGTCACCAACCGCGAGGTGGCGGCCAAGGTCGCCGAATCCCCCGCTCTGAAGACCTACCGTTCGTTTGGCTCCTACAATGAATTGAGCTTCAACCCGGTGGGGCCTGTGTTTGAAAGCACCGGCAAGTTGAACCCCTTCGCCGTGCCGGCCGTGCGCGAGGCAATGAACTGGCTGATCGACCGCCAGTATATCGCCCAGGAGATCATGGGCGGCCTGGCGACGCCGCGTTACGTGCCGTTCAACACAGCGTCCGGCGATTATGCGCTCATGGCTGACGTCATCCGCGCCCTGGAGGCCAAGTACGCGTACAACCCGGAGCGGGCGGACGAGGTCATCTCGGCGGAGATGGAGAAACTCGGCGCCACCAAGGTGGACGGGAAGTGGACGTACAACGGCGAGCCGGTCGAGATCAGCGTGCTGATCCGGGTCGAGGATGAGCGCCGCGCCATCGGCGACTACGTCGCCAACCAGCTCGAAACCATCGGCTTCACCACCATTCGCGATTACAAGACTGCGGCCGAGGCTTCGCCGATCTGGATCAACGGCAACCCCGCCGATGGCCTGTTCCACATCTACACCGGCGGCTGGATCACGACCGCCGTGCCGCGCGATTTGGGCGACAACTTTGAATTCTTCTACACCCCGCGCGGACTTCCCTCGCTGCTCTGGCAGGCTTATACGCCGACCCCAGAGTTCGACGAAGTGGCCGAAAAACTGGGCAATCAGCTCTACAGAACGTTGGAAGAGCGGCGCGAGCTGATGGCGAGAGCGTTGGAGTTGGCGCTGGAAGATTCGGTGCGCATTTGGCTGGTGGACCGCGCCGCCGTCACGCCGGTGCGGGCGGAAATCGACGTCGCCGCCGACCTGTATGGCTCGATCTCGGGCACGCCGCTTTGGGCCTCCACCCTGCGCAAGGGAAATGCAGAGGGCGGCGAAGTGCGCATCGCCATGCCGAGCATCCTCACCAACCCCTGGAACCCCATCGCCGGCACCAACTGGATTTTCGACCAGATGCCGATCCGGGGCACGGGTGAGTTCGCCACCATCCCCGATCCCTACACCGGCCTCGCCCTGCCCAATCGCATCGAGCGAGCAGAGCTCTTCGTCGAAGAGGGACGCCCCGTCAATGTGACGCTGGATTGGGTGGACTTGCAGTTCGTCCCGGAGATCGTGGTGCCGGACGACGCCTGGGTGGACTGGGACGCAGAGAGACAGGTCTTTATCACCGCTGCAGAGGCTTACACCGAGCCGGTCAAGGCGGCGCGCAAGAGCGTCGTGTATTATCCCGCCGACCTCTACGACACAGTCAAGTGGCATGACGGCAGCCCCTTCTCGGTCGCCGACGTAGTGTTGGGCATGATCCTGACCTTCGACCGGGCCAAGGAAGCCAGCCCCATCTTTGACAGCTCGGCGGTGGCTGCGTTCGAGTCCTTCATGGCCGCCTTCCGCGGCGTGCGCATCCTCTCCACCGATCCGCTCGTCATCGAAACCTACAGCGACAGCTTGCTGCTCGACGCCGAGCAGAACATTAACACCTGGTGGCCCTACTACGCGCAGGGGCAGGGCGCCTGGCATGCGCTCTCGATCGGCATCATGGCCGAGGCGGACGGAGAGACGACTTTCAGCTCCTCCAAGGCCGATGAGCTGAAGGTTGAGTATATGAGCATGATCGCCGGCCCGGTGCTTGAGATTCTTAAGTCCAAACTCGACGCAGCGCGCGCCGAAGGCGCGATCCCGTATGAGCCGACGCTGGGCGCCTACCTCAGCGCCGAAGAGGTGGCGCAGCGCTACACCAATCTGACGCAGTGGTATGAGACCTACGGTCACTTCTGGATCGGCACAGGCGTCTTCTATCTGGAGCGCGCGTTCCCGATCGAGAAGACGATCGTGCTGCGCCGCTTCGTCGATCATCCCGATCCGGCGGATAAATGGGCGCGCTTCAGCGAACCGGCCATCGCCGAGGTCGAGGTGGACGGCCCCAGCCGCGTGACGGTCGGCGAGGAGGTCACCTTCGACGTGTTCATCGACTTCCAGGGCCAGCCCTACGCAATCGACGACATCGCCGAGGTCAAGTACCTGCTCTTCGACGCCCAGGGCAACGTGGTGGAGGTGGGCGCAGCCGAAGCCGTGGAAGACGGTCTGTGGACTGTGACGCTCAGCGCCGAGACGACCGGCCAGCTCGAGGTCGGCTCCAACCGGCTGGAGGTCGTGGTTGTCTCCAAACTGGTCGCGCTGCCCAGCTTCGCCGACCTCTCGTTCGTCACCGTGCAATAACGTTGTTTGCGCCGCCCGACCCTCCGCATCCCCCGGCGGTCGGGCGGCGCATTAAAAAGCAAATTCCATCATGGCTGAAGCTTCTCTGCCTTCACGATCAAACCTTGCTGCGACGCTCACGCGCCGACCAGGCTGGACAACGACCCTGCGCGTGCTGCGCTATTCGGTCGTGCGTCTGGTCGCCCTGTTCGCCACCGTCGTCGTCGGCGTTTATCTCACGATTTTGATCGCCAACATGGGCGGCTATGTCGATGAGATTAAAAAGGCGCAGATTCGCGAAGGGATCTCGCTGTCCGTCAGCATGGATCCCGCCAATCGGGCGCTCACTCCTGCGCAGCGCAATGAACTGATCGAAGGGCTGGTGCAGGTGGAGGTGAGACGCCTTGGGCTGGATCGTCCCTTTCTGCTGCGCAGTTTCGCCTCGTTGACGGATGCGCTGACGCTGAATCTTGGCCGCACCAACTATCTGACCAGCGACAGCGGCTCCAAGCTGGTGCGCCTGGTGATTCTGGAGCGCCTGCCTCCAACCCTGCTGCTCTTTGCGACCTCTAATCTCTTTTTGTTCTTCTTCAGCATCTTTGTAGCGCTGCGCCTTTCGCGCAACTACGGCAACCTGGCCGATCGCATGGTGATTGCCCTGGCCCCCACTTCGGCGGCGCCCGGCTGGTTTTACGGTATTTTTCTGATCCTGATCTTCTCTGCGCTATTGGGCTGGTTGCCCTTCGGCGGCATGGTGGACACGCCGCCTCCCGCCGACCGTCTTCAGTATGCATGGAGCGTGCTCCGCCACATGATTTTGCCCGTTGCTGCAATTACGCTGAGCGCCATCTTCCTGACCATTTACAACTGGCGCACGTTCTTTTTGATCTATTCCAGTGAAGACTACGTGGACATGGCGAAAGCAAAGGGGTTGCCCGGGCGCATCGTAGAGAACCGTTATATTTTGCGGCCGACGCTGCCCACGATTATCACCAACTTTGCGCTGCTGGTGATCGGGCTGTGGACCGGCGCCATCATTCTCGAAACCGTCTTCAATTGGCCAGGGCTGGGGCGCCTGCTCTATCAGGCGATCGGCCTGTTCGACACGCCGATCATCGTCGGCAGCACGGTGATTTACGCCTATCTGCTGGCGATTACAGTGTTCGTCCTGGACTTCACCTACGCACTGGTCGATCCTCGGGTGAGGGTTGGAGAGGGAGGCGCCAAGTGATCCGGAACGCCTGGGCGGACCTGCGACAGTATCCCTCCGCCATCATCGGGCTGTTGATTGTCAGCCTTCTGGTGGTGATGGCCATCTATGCGCTGGCGACAATTTCATACAGCGAGGCGATCCGACTGTGGCGCGGCGGCGAAGATATCTGGCAGGATTACCCCCGCACCGCCTCGCCGGAGTGGACGAATTTTTTCCGCGCCCAAAAGTTGCCGTCCACCGTTCTGCTCGACAGCCGCCAGGGCCAGGGCAGCAAGGTGGTCGAACCGAGAGGAGCGTTGACGGAGATCACGATCGAGTTTCCGTTCAATTTTCAGGCCGACGATTTTCCGCAAGAGCTGGCGATCTTTTTCTACGCGACCTTCACTCAAAAGCAGCCCCACGTGGAGATGACCTGGCTCACGCCGGATGGCCGCGAGATTCGCATCGGCGAATATTCCCCGCGCGCTCGCGACTCCTATCGCTTTGAAGGGGACAGCCGCCTCGCCCGTCGCCTGCGCAACGTGCCGGCGCAGCAGGCGCTCTTTGCAAAGCCGGACGTGGAGCCGCTTGCGCCCCTCAAGGGCGTCTACACGCTGCGACTCGACGCCCTGGTCTTCGAGGAAAACGGCGATCTGGACGCCAAGTTCATCGCCTATGGCAAGGTCTCGGGGCTGGCCGGCACCGACCATCGACGACGCGACCTGATGGTCGCCATCCTCTGGGGGACGCCGATCGCTCTGGCCTTCGGTTTGCTCGCCGCCCTCGGCACGACGGTGACCACGATGTTCATCGCCGCCTTTGGGGTCTGGTTCGGCGGGCTGGTCGACGCCGCCATCCAACGCATCACCGAGATCGTATTGATTCTGCCTGTGCTGCCCATCCTGATTATGGTCGGCACCTTCTACTCGCGCTCGATCTGGGTCATCCTGGGCGTCGTGATCCTGCTCAGCATCTTCGGGTCTGCAATCAAGAGTTATCGGGCGATCTTTTTGCAGGTGAAAGAATCCCCTTACATCGAGGCCGCCCGCGCCTACGGGGCGGGCAACCTGCGCATTATCGGCAGATACTTAACCCCGCGCGTCATTCCGCTGTTGATTCCCCAGCTCGTCGTGCTGATTCCCAGCTATGTGTTTTTGGAGGCCTCGCTGGCTGTGCTCGGCCTGGGCGATCCGGTGCTGCCGACCTGGGGGAAAGTGATCGACGACGCCTTCCGCAACGGCGCGCTGTTCAACGGCTATTATTACTGGGTGCTGCAGCCATCGGCGTTGTTGATCGTCACCGGCCTCGGATTCGCCATGGTCGGTTTTGCGCTCGATCGCGTGTTCAATCCCCGCTTACGAGGTTTGTAATTCTTTATGGCCAACCGTTCCTCTTTCGATGCTCCGTTGTTGCAGGTCAGGGAGCTGGTGTTGCATTTTCGCACCAGCAAAGGGGTTGTGCAGGCCGTCGACGGCGTCGATTTCACCCTCAACGCCAACGAGGCCGTGGTGATCATCGGCGAGTCGGGCTGCGGGAAATCTTCGCTGGCGAAGGCCATCCTGCGGCTGCTGCCGCGCAATGTTCATCGCTACACCGGGAAGACCTTCCTCTACGGGCAGGATGTCATGGCGCTTTCCGATGAGGAATTCCGACGCACGATCCGCTGGAACCGCATCGCCATGGTTCCTCAGGCTGCGATGAACGCGCTGAATCCCGTCCTGCGCGTCGGCGACCAGGTTGCAGAGCCGTTGATGATTCATCAAGGCATGAGGAAATCCAAGGCGCTCGAAAAAGCGGTGGAGATGTTTCGACTGGTGGGCGTTCCTGAAGATTTCGTCCATCGCTACGCCTTCGAGTTGAGCGGCGGCATGCGTCAACGCGTGGCGCTGGCGATGGCGCTGGTGACCTTGCCCGACCTTATCATCCTGGACGAGCCGACGTCGGCGCTCGACGTGCTCACCCAGGCGAATATCATGAATCAGTTGAAACGCATCAAAAAAGAGATGGGGATGAGCTTCATCCTGATCACCCACGACATCGCCACCTCCAGCGAGCTGGCGGACCGCGTGGCGGTCATGTACGCAGGTCAGATCGTCGAGGTGGGCGATGCGCTGCGCTTTTTCCAGGAGCCGCTGCATCCCTACGCACAAAAATTGATGGCCAGCGTGCCGCGGCTGCGCGAGACCAAGGACCCGGAGTTCATCGTCGGGCAGCCTCCAAGCCTGATCAATCCACCCACAGGGTGCCGCTTCGCCGACCGTTGTCACAGACGCTTTGCGCGCTGCGCCGAGGAGCCGCCGGTGATCGAGCAGCATGGGCGTCTGGTCAAATGTTGGCTCTACACAGAAGATGGAGTGAACCAGCGTGACGCAAGCCACAGCCGACATCAAGATTGATACAACCAGGGATGCGCGCGTCAAGCCGGCAAGCGATGCGCCTTCGACTCGTCCCGAGCAAGGCGCACTGCTCTCCGTTCGGAACTTACGCGTCTGGTTTGAGCTGCGGCGCTTCGGATTCGGCCATGCCGGCTATGTGCGCGCAGTCGACGACGTGAGTTTCGACCTGAACTACGGGGAGACGATCGCAATTGTGGGCGAAAGCGGCTGCGGCAAATCCAGCCTGATGAAGACGATCCTGGGGCTGCACCGACCGACGGAAGGCGAAATTTACTTCGAGAATCGGCGCCTGAACGATTTCTCGCGCAGGGAGATGCAATGGTATCGCACGCAGGTGGGGTACGTCCAGCAAGACCCCTACGGGGCGCTGCCGCCCTTCATGAACGTGCGCCGCATTCTGCAGGAGCCGCTCATCATCGCCGGCGTGAAAGACCCTGCGGAACGCGAGGCGCGCATCCGCAAGGCGCTGGAAGAGGTGAAGATGACCCCGGTGGAGGAGTTCCTGCCGAAATTTCCGCACATGTTGAGCGGGGGGCAGCAACAACGCGTGGTGATCGCACGCGCCATGATTCTGAACCCCAAACTGCTGGTCGCCGATGAGCCGGTTTCCATGCTTGATGCATCGGTGCGCGTGGAAATCCTGCGCCTGCTGCGCGCCCTGCAACAAGCGCACAACCTGGCCGTCATCTACATCACCCATGACCTCTCCACCGTGCGCTATTTCTCGAGGCGCATCATGGTGATGTACGCCGGACAGGTGGTGGAGCAGGGCGAGGTGAATGACCTGCTCTCAAATCCAAAGCACCCCTACACGCAGGCGTTGATCGAGGCGACCTCGGATCCGGACGCCGCCAACGCCATGAAATTTCGGGAAGTCCCGCCCGGCGAGCCGCCGAGCCTGGTGCGCCCGCCCACCGGGTGTCGCTTCCACCCGCGCTGCGCCTATTTTATCGCAGACGTCTGCGACAAAGAGACGCCCCCAGATTTTGACGTGGGGCAGGGTCATCTGGCCCGCTGTTGGCTCTATCGATAACCATGACGAACTCAATGCGATTCATGCTGATCGGCGCAGTGCTTTTGCTCTTCGGCGCGGCCATGCCTTTTTTGATGATCCTCAGGTTTTTGGAGCCTGGGTTCTTGTTGCTCTTTGCGTCGTACGCAGCCTCGGTCGGAGGATTGCTCTTCGGCGTGGTCGGCGCCATGCTTTATGTGCGCGAGCGACAAGAATAATCGGCGCGCAGCGAGCGGCGCAAGCTCCAGTCACCTGATGAATTGACGACCCGTGCATTGCTTCTCATCCCGATCATGGAACCGTTTCAGCCCAAGACCATCATCGAACCGTTCCGCGTGCGCTCCGTGGAGCCGATCCGCTTCACCACGATGGAGGAGCGCCAAAGTAAGCTGGCGGCGGCTGGCTACAACCCCTTTCTGCTGCGCGCCGAAGATGTGCTGATCGACCTGCTCACCGACAGCGGCACGGGCGCTATGTCCTCCCGGCAGTGGGCGGGCATGATCGCCAGCGATGAGTCCTACGCTGGCGCCAGCTCCTTCTATCGCTTCGAGGCGGCGGTGCGCGACATCACCGGCTTCAAGCACGTCATCCCGACGCATCAGGGGCGCGCCGCCGAACACATTCTGTTCACAGTGCTGGGCGGCCCCGGCAAGGTCATCCCGAACAACACGCACTTCGACACCACGCGCGCCCATGTCGAATATACGGGCGCCGAAGCGCGCGACCTGGTCATCGCAGAAGGTCGGCAGCCGCGCTCCCTCCATCCCTTCAAGGGCAACATGGACGTAGAGGCGCTGCGCCGCACCATCGAAGAGGTGGGGCCGGAGCGCATTCCCTGCATTTTTTTGACCGTCACCAATAATTCAGGCGGCGGCCAGCCCGTGAGCATGGCCAATGTGCGGGAGGTGAGCGCGCTGGCGCATCGGCGCGGCATACCGCTCTTCATCGACGCCTGTCGCTACGCCGAGAACTGCTGGTTCATCAAGACGCGCGAGGAGGGCTACGCCGACAAGGCGCCGATCGACATCGCACGGGAGCTGTTCAGCTACGCCGACGGTTGCACCATGAGCGCCAAAAAGGACGGCATGGCGAACATCGGCGGCTTCCTGGCGCTCAACGACGACGCATTGGCGACGCAATGTCGCAATCTGGAGATCCTCACCGAAGGTTTTCCCACCTACGGCGGCATGGCGGGCTACGACCTGGAGGCGATCGCGGTGGGGCTTTACGAGGCGTTAGACGAGCACTATCTGCGCTATCGCATCCGCTCGATCGCCTATATCGGCGAAAAACTGACGGCTGCGGGCGTGCCCATCGTCCAGCCGACGGGCGGCCACGCCATCTATCTCGACGCGCGGGAGATGCTGCCTCACATCCCGGTCGACCAATACCCGGCGTGGTCGCTCTGCAATGCGCTCTATCTGATGGGCGGCGTGCGCGGGGTGGAGATCGGCTCAGTCATGTTCGGACGTCAACCCGACGGCAGCGAGAAGCCCGCAGCGATGGAGCTGGTGCGCCTGGCCTTCCCGCGGCGCGTCTACACCCAGAGCCATGTCGATTACCTGATCGAGGTCATCCTGGCGGTGAAGGATCAGGCCGCCTCGTTGCCGGGCTATCGCATCGTCGAACAGGCGCCGGTGCTGCGTCATTTCACCGTGCGCATGGAGCCGATCTCGTCCCCGTGAGTATACGCCCTCTACCGCATCGTCAGCGCCATGACCGCCTTCTGCACGTGCAGGCGGTTCTCCGCCTCGTCATAGACGACCGACTGCGGACCGTCGATGACGCCATCGGTGACCTCGATGTTGCGGTCCGCCGGTAGGCAGTGCATGTAGATGGCGTCCGGCTTCGCCAGCGCCATGCGCCGCTCGTCGGTGATCCAGTTCGTGTACTTCTTGCCGATCGCCGCACTTTCGGCGTTGTCGGAAGTCGTCAACAGCGCGCCCCAGCTCTTGGGATAGACGATGTCGGCGTCCTTGAAGCCGGCATCAAAGTCGTCGAGGATCTCGAAACTGCCGCCGAATTTGCGGGCGTTGTCCTTCGCCTGCTGCACGATGTCCGGCATCAGCTTGTACTCCGGCGGATGGGTGAGGCGCACGTTCATGCCGAAGCGCGTCATCTGCAAGATCAGGCTTTGCGGCACCGAGATCGGCTTCTGATAGCTGCTGGCGTAGGCCCAGCTCACGTTGATGGTCTTGCCGCGCGGGTCGCCGACCTTCTCGATGATCGTCATCAGGTCGGCCAGAATCTGAAAAGGATGGTAGATGTCGCACTGCATGTTGAGCACAGGCGCGCGACTCGCCTTCGCCACGTCGTTGATGTACTTGTTGCCGAAGCCCCAGTCGCACTGGCGGATGGCGATGCCGTCGAAGTAGCGGCCGTAGATTTCGCCGATCTCCTTGGCGGTGTCGCCGTGGCTGATCTGCGTCGTCTCCGAGTCGATAAACGCAGCGTGCCCGCCGAGCTGCGCCATGCCCACCTCGAAGCTAGAGCGCGTGCGCGTGCTGGTGAAGAAGAAGAGCATCGCCAGCGTCTTGTCGCGCAGCAGGGGGTGCGGAATGCCGAGCGCGCGCTCCTGCTTGAGCTTGAAGGCCACGTTCAAGACGGTTTCCACTTCTTCTTTGCTGAAGTCCATGTCGCTGATGAAATCGCGACCGCGCAGGTCGGTTTGCATAGATGGCGTCTCCTTGGTTGTTCGGATCCTTGGTTGATCGATGCTTGGTGATAATCGAGCTTGTGGTATTGTATCCTCACCAACGGAAAGCACAAACACCAAACCATCCAAAATCATGAGGAGTCCAGCGATGACCGAAAGCAAACTCGCCCGCCGCCGCGGCCTTTTCTTCGAGGAGTTCATCGTCGGCGACCAGACCGAGAGCGTCGGCCGCACCATCACCGAGGCGGACATCGTCAACTTCGCCGGCCTCTCCGGCGACTACAACCTCATCCACACCGACGCCGAATACAGCAAGGGGCAGATGTTCGGCCAGCGCGTGGCCCACGGCCTGCTGGTGTTGAGCATCGCCAGCGGGCTGGCCGTGCGCCTCGGCTTCATGGAGGACACCATCCTGGCTTTCCGCGGCTTGGAGTGGAAATTTGTAGCGCCCGTCTTCATCGGCGACACCATCCGCGTGCGCGTCGCCGTCGAGGCTACGAAAGCCGTGCCGCGGCTGGGCGGGGGAATCGTCACGCTCAAGATGGAGGTCGTCAATCAGAAGGACGAGGTCGTCAACCGCGGGACGTGGGAGGTGGTGTGCAAGGGAACAGGAAAGGAGTAGGCTGGCTGCTGCATTGTCAACAAATCTGGTTCTTCAGATCCGATTCTTCCCGAGCATTCGCCGACGATGAACTACCTGATCCTGCTCCTCATCCTTCTTGCGCTCGCCGGCCTTGTCCTCTACCTGTGGGGGCGGCGGCGGCAGCGCGCGGCCGGGCTGCCGATGGGACGGGTGGCCTACAGCGACACGGGTGCGGAGCAGGCGGTCTCCCAGCCGCTGCTGAGCCGTCGCTATGCGCTGGTCGGCAAGCCGGATTATCTGGTGGAGGTGAAGGTGGGCGGGCGGCGCACCATGATTCCGGTGGAGGTGAAGAGCCGACGCGCGCCGCCTGCGCCGTCGCCGGGGCATCTGCTGCAACTGGCGGCCTACTGTCTGATCATCGAAGATCTGTATGGCGTCGCACCGCCTTACGGCATTTTGCGCTACGCCGACCGCTCCTTCGAGGCGCCGTTTACGCCTGCAGTGCGTCGCGCCGTGCTCGACGCCGCCGAGCGCATCCGCGCCGGTCGCACCGCCGTCGACATGCCGCGCAGCCATCAGGAGCCGGCTCGTTGTGCGCAGTGCGGCTATCGCGCCGCGTGCGGAGCGCAGGCGCTTTGAAGCGTCGGCGCTCCGCCGCTATACAACGCCTTTCATCACGCATTCCTTGCCTCTCTTGTGATAAAATCCACAACTGATGATTCGCAAAGGCTGGCTGGGCTTTTTCATGCTACTGGCGGCGGCGCTGTTGCTGCGCCTCTGGCGCATCGACGCTACGCCGCCCGGTTTTCACTTCGACGAGTCCTTCGAGGGATTGGAGGCGTGGCGCATATTGAACGACCCGACCTACCGCCCTATTTTTTTGGCCGGCAATTTCGGCGTGGCGCCTGCCAACGCCTACGCCAATGCCCTCATGTTCGGCCTTTGGGCGTGGCTGGGCGGAGAGCCTGGCCCAACCGCCATGCGCGTGACCGCCGCGCTTTTCGGCGCGCTGGGCGTCGTCGCAACCTGGCTGGCCGCAGATGAGCTGCGTCGCCTCCATCCCGATCGCCTGACCGCGGCGCTGCCGTGGCTCGCCGCAGGGCTGCTGGCGACGATGCGCTGGCATATTCACTTCAGCCGCATGGGCATCGAGCCGATCCTCGTGCCGCTGGCCGCTGGGGCTGCGCTCTGGCTGCTGCTGCGCGCGCGGCGGGCGAAGAGTTGGCCGGCCTATATTGGGTTGGGCGTCGTCCTGTCCTTCAGCCTCTACGCCTATCAGGGCGGCTGGGTGCTGCCGCCGTTAATGGCGCTGGCGTGGGCCATCCTCTGGCTGTGGGATGGCGAGCATCGTCGCGCTCTTGCGCTCGGCGGAGGACTGGCGGCGGCCATCGCTTTGCTGCTGACGCTTCCTCTCCTGCTTTTCGCCGTCAGCCAGCCTCAGCTTTTTCTGCTGCGACCGGAGCAGGTCGCCGTGGGCGCCGGCGCGGCCACGCAGCAGGGGTTCGCCGAAAACGCCCTCGCCTATCTGCTCATGTTCGTTCCCCTGGTCGAAGCGGGCGACCTCGACCCCAGGCGCAACCTGCCCGGCCTGGCTGCGCTGAACCTCTGGCAGGCGATCCCTTTCTGGCTGGGCGTCGCCTTGGCCCTGTGGCGTATTCGTCAGCCGGGCCATAGCATCCTGTTGCTGTTGCTGGTCGGCTTGCTCACGCCCGGCGTCGTGAGCGAATATGCGCCCCACTATCACCGCGTGTTGGGAGCGGCTGCGCCGGTGGCGCTGCTCGGCGGCGTCGGCCTGGATTGGCTGTGGGGGTGGGGCGCTCGAGCGGGCGCCCAGCCTGCGCATCGTGCGTGGCGTCGTCCGCTGTCGTGGGTGAGCGCAGCGCTGCTTGCGCTCGGCGCAATGGTCTCAGCCCGCGACTATTTCGTGCGCTGGGCTGCGCTGCCCGATCTCTTCTACGCCTTCGACGTGGGGCTGTGGACGATCGGTCAACAGATCGCAGCCCAGCCCGCCGACGCCGCCCTCTATCTCACCCCGCGCAGCGCCGATCATCCGACGCTGGCTTTCGCCTGGGAGACGCGGGCGGGCGCCCACGGCCCGCCGGTCACGTTTGACGGTCGTCATATTTTCCCGCTGGCCGCAGGCGCTGCTCCGGCGCCGGAGCACTACATCGTGATCGAGGAGGAAGACTTCCGCACCCGCCTGCTCTTGCCCGAACTCTTCCCCGACGCCGTCGTGACGACGACGATCCTGGACTGGCAGGGTCGCGTCTACGCCAACACCTACGTGCGCCCGGCCGGTTCGACGCCGCAGCGCCAACCGATGGTCGCCGCAACGTTCGAACTCGGCGACGGCGTGGCGCTCGCAGGCTACGACGCGCAGATGGCGCAGCTCGAAGCGGGGCGGATGCTCTACGTGCAGCTCTACTGGGATGTGCGCGCCGCGCCCACGCACAACTGGACCGTCTTCGTCCATCTGATCGGCGAGGCGGCGGGCGCTCCCAACCTGCTCGCCGGCGTGGACAGCGCGCCGGGCGCAGGCTCGCTGCCGACGAAGCGTTGGCGGGCCGGCTGGCGCATTCTCGATGAATATCAACTTTTATTGCCCGACGACTTGCCGGACGGCGACTATGCGCTTTTCATCGGGCTATATACGGCGGATGGCGCGCGCCTGCCGGCGGAGGGAATTGGATTCCGCATCGGCGAGGTGCAAATTGAGTGACGCAGGCGCTTTGTTGCCATCGTTGTACGCGGCGGAGGAAGCGGGCGGCTGGAACGTCGGCATGCGCGCAGTCGCGCAGGCGCTGCTGGCGAACGTTCCACTGCCGTTTGGGCCGATCCTGGAGCTTGGCTGCGGCGGCGGCGCCTTCGCCATCGAGCTGGCCAAGGCGCATCCCGACGTTCAAGTGTATGGCCTCGACCTGCGCAGCGCCGCTTTGGCCTTTGCGCAGAGCCGCTCACAGCGCGTGGCGTGGCTGCAAGGCGACCTGTTGCGGCTCCCGTTCGCCGGGCCGACCTTCGCCCTGATTGCGGCGCTCGATGTGGTGGATCAACAGGGCGTCGATGCGGGCGCGGCGTTGACCGTCATCCACGACCTGCTGCTGCCCGGCGGCGTTGCACTCCTGCGCGTGAGCGCGCACGCGTGGCTGTATGGGCCGCACGACGTCGCTTTTGGCACCGGTCGTCGCTACAGTCGCAGCGCCTTCGTTGCGCTGGTGCGCCAGGCCGGGTTGACTCCCTTGCGCATGACCTACGCCAACAGTCTGCTCGCACCTGCGGTGGCGGCCGTGCGTCTTTTACAGCGGCGTGGCCTGTTGCCTTTTTCGCAAGACCTGTACGAAGAGGGCGTCGTTCAACGCCTGGTGGGCGCTGCGTTGATGCAGGAGGCGAGGTGGCTACAGCGCCATGACCTGATGTGGGGACTCAGCCTGCTGGTTGTGGCAAGAAAAGCATGGAACGCGGCGGACAAGCGCTCGGGCCGACAGATGGACGAGGGGACGCCATGACGTTGGTGTGCACGGTGCTGCCGACCTTCAACGAACGCGACAACATTGCGCCGTTGATTGAAGGCATCCTGACAAACGCCGTCGCCCCGCACATGATATTGGTGGTCGATGACTCTTCGCCCGACGGCACGGCGGAGGTGGTGCGTTCATTGGCCGCGCGCTACAACAGCGCCGACCAACTGCGCGTGGCGCTCTACGTGCGCACCGGACAGAAAGGGTTGACCTCCGCCATCCAGTGCGGGATCGACTTTGCGCTCGAAACCTTTGGCGCAGACATCGTCACCTGGATGGACTGCGACCTCTCGATGCCGCCTGCGGATGTGGCGCGATTGGTGCGCGCCATCCTCGAAGAGGGCGCAGATATCGCCGTCGGTTCGCGATGGGTCAAGGGCGGCGCCGACGCTGCGCACGGCTGGATGGCGCGCACCTTGAGCCGCATCATCAACGGCTTCGCAGTGCTCCTGCTCGGCGGCGCCGTGCACGACTACACGAGCGGCTTCATCGCAGCGCGCGCACCGGTGCTGCGCACGCTGCGGCTGCGTGGGGACTACGGCGAATATTGCATCGATCTGCTGGCGCGCGCGGTGCGCGTCGGTTTCGTGGTCAAAGAGGTTCCTTACATCTGCGTTCCTCGCACCGCCGGCGAGAGCAAGACCGGCGCCAATCTGTGGGATTATCTCGTCAAGGGGCGGAAATACGTGGCGACGATTTGGAATCTGTGGAAAGAAAGAAGAACGTGAACCATGTTGCAGCCTGCTGAACTGTCACTGGAAGAGATGGGCGATCTGGCGGCGATCATCCCCGCCGCCGATCCGGAAGTCAAGCTTGTCTATCGGTCGATCCCGGAATTCGGCGAAGAGCCGCGGCGGACGATCATCCCGGTCTGTGAGCCGACGCTGGGCGGCAACGAGATGAAATACGTCCAACAGGCGATCGAGACGAACTGGATTTCATCCGCAGGGCGCTTCATCCGCGAATTTGAGGCGCGCTTCGCCGAAGCCTGCGGCGTCCAGTATGGCATCGCCTGCGCCAATGGCACCGTGGCCATGCACCTGGCCATGGCGACGCTGGGGCTGGAGCCGGGGGACGAAGTGATCATCCCCACCTTCACCATGATCGCCACCGCCAACGCCGTCACCTACTGCGGCGCCAAACCGGTGTTGGTCGATATGGAGCCGGAGTATTGGCAGATGGACCTGAACCAGGTGGAAGATAAGATTACGCCGCGCACGAAGGCCATCGTGCCTGTGCATATCTACGGCCATCCGACCGACATGGACCCGCTGATGGAGCTGGCGGAGAAACACGGGCTGACCGTGATCGAGGACGCCGCCGAAGCGCACGGCGCCGAATACAAGGGGCGGCGCACAGGCGGGCTGGGCCATGCGGCCGGCTTCAGCTTCTACGGCAACAAAATCATCACCACCGGCGAGGGCGGCATGGTCACCACCAATGACCGCGAGCTGGCGCGGCTGGCCTGGAACTTGCGCGACCACGCCTTCAGCCGCGAACGCCACTTCTGGCACAAGTACATCGGATTCAACTACCGCATGACCAACTTGCAGGCGGCCGTCGGGCTGGCGCAGGTGGAGCAGTTAGACGCCTTCGTCGCCGCGCGGCGGCGCAATGCAGCCGAATACACCTGTCGGCTGCACGGGATTCCCGGCATCCGCACGCCGTCGGAGGCGCCCTGGGCCAAAAACGTCTACTGGATGTACGGCATTCTGGTCGATGAAGCAGCGTACGGCATGAGTCGCGACCAGTTGCGTCGCGTGCTGGCCGAGCACGGGATCGAAACGCGCACGTTTTTCATTCCTATGCACTGCCAGCCCGTCTACTGGAAACAGTTCCGCGGGGAGCGCTATCCGGTGGCCGAAGATTTGTGCAAGCGCGGCTTTTATCTACCTTCCGCTTCGTCGCTGCGCATAGAAGAGATCGAGTACATCACGCGCGTGATTCGGGAAGCCTGCCCGAATCTGTGAGGTCGATGAAAAAAGACAGGGACGGCGGGCTGGACAGGCGCATGCAAAGGGTGCTATACCATCCGATGGAAAGCGTTGATGCATCAACGTCCGATCAACGCTTTCTCTTCTATTCTTAAATTGCAGCCGTCGTCGTCGCCAATTCCGTTCCCCAGGCCATCTATCCTGTGCAACCACAGAACTATTTCGATTTCGAGGTCGATTTGGGGCCGGGCGACGGCGTCGTTTACCCCCTGGCCGTTCTCGCCTCCCCGGCGGGAGCGGTGCGCTCTATGTTTACGCTTCCTCAGTCACTCTCTGACTTGTCAAAATGGAAGACGCCGTTCGAGACGTCGCTTCGGCCAGGACGCATGCGGACGGCGTCTGCGCTGACGCCGCACAACCTTGCGCTGACCTGGTTTCTCCCACGCTGGCGCGACGCCGCAAGCCAAAGCGAGGACGCAGAGCGTCTCGCCGTCGAGATGGGGCGCCGCCTCACCGATGCGCTTTTCGACGACCGGACGCTGCCTCTCTTTCTCGAAAGCCGTCAGCGCGCCGCAGACGCGCGCTGCGGGTTGCGCGTCAAGTTACGGCTGCGTGCAGCGGAGCTGTCGGCGTTGCCGTGGGAGCTGCTGGTCGATCCCGCTTCTCCGGTGAAGGCTCCTCACTTTCTGGCGCTCTCGCGCTGGACGCCGGTGGTGCGCTATCAGGAAGTGCGCCACCGCGTCGAAGCCTTGCAGGTGAACGGTCGCCTGCACATCCTGGCGATGGGAGCCAGCCCCTCCGACCTTCCGCCCATCGACGTCGCCGCCGAACAGCGTCACCTGAACGCAGCCTTTCCCCAATGGAGCCACCTCGGCGCCGTTGAGTGGGTGCAAGGGCAGACATGGCGCGACCTGCAAGAAGCGTTGCAAAAAGGACCTTATCACGCCTTTCATTTTGTCGGCCATGCCCTCTTCGATGAAAGCAGCGACGCCGGTTATCTTGCGCTGGCCGACGCGGGCGGAAAGGCGGAGCTGCACAGCGGGGACGAGATTGCGGCGCTCCTCGCCGACCATCCCACGCTCAGGCTCGTTGTGGTGAACGCCTGCGAAAGCGCCGAGGGATCGGTCTCCCCTTTGAGCGCAGACGTCGCCGCCATGCTGGTCGAGCGCGGCGTGCCGGCGGTCGTCGCCATGCAGACGACGATCAGCGATCGCGGAGCGCTGGAATTTTCGCGCAGCTTTTATCGCAGCGTCGCCAATCGGCTGCCCGTCGATGCGGCGTGCGCCGAAGCGCGCAAGGCGATGCGCCAGACCACAGGACGTTCGCTGGAATGGGCTACGCCGACGCTCTTTATGCAGACGCCAGAAGGACGGCTCTTTACGCCCGAAGGGAAGCCGCTCCATTGGCCAAAGATTCTCAGCATTGCGCTCATTCTGGCATTGGGCACAGCTCTGGGGTTCGGCGCCGGCGCCTGGCTGGGGATGCAACCGCCCACACCGCAAGGCGAATTTAACGTGGCTGTGGCGGATTTCGAGCTGCTCGGTCAACCTGGGCAGCTGCAGTCATATGGACGACTGTTCGGCGGAAGTCTGGCCGAGGCGCTTGAAAACGAATATCGCCTCAGCCAGATGAGCGCGGTGGACGTCGTTCATCGCAACGTCGGCGTCATTCACGATGAGCGGGAGGCGGCTGCGTTGGCCGAGAAGGGCTTTCAGATGGTTCTCTACGGCAGCGTGGGGGTCGTAGACAATCAGATGCGGGCTTTCATGAAGATTTACGTCGCCGATGCCTTTCGCAACGACATGGGAGAGATCACAGGCGCGCATGATTTTGCCATCCCGCTGGCTTTCTCCACCGACGAAGTGTTCACCTATACGCAGATCCTCTCCCAGCGCGCCAGCCTGCTGGTGGATCTGATTCAGGGCGTTCACCGCGCAGCCGAAAACCGTCTTGCCGATGCGACGGTTGCGCTGGGCCGAGCGGCCGCTGAGGCGGAACGGCTCGGCGCCTTCACCGGCAAAGAAGTCATCTATCTTTTCGCCTCCGACGTAGCGCGGCGACGAGGCGAGCAGGAGACGGCGGAGCAGCTCGCGCTGCGCGCGCTGGCGCTCAATCCGCAATACGGTCGCGGCTATATTGCACTGGGCAACAGCCGCTTCGCACGGGGTTCCGCCTGGCTGGCTTCAGCGCTGGAAGCCTATCAAACTGCGCTTGCGCTGCCGGAGCAGCCGCCCTCCGCCTTCGTTGCAGAGAAGGCGAATTTCGGCGCCGCTCAAGTCTACCTGAATCTTTACGTCATGGCTGTCCAGGACAACTCGCCCCACGCTGAATCGTATGCTGTGCAGGCGGAGCATCACTATCGCGCCGTGATCGAAAGCATCTCAGAGGGGATGCGCCCGATGCGCAGCAATCGGGAGCTCCTGGCCCTGGCGTATTTGGGAGCGGGGTATCTGGCGCAACTGCGCAACCTGTCCGCCGCCGCCGAGCACTTCTGCCAGGCACTGGCCGTTTCGCTCAGGCCCGAGCATCGACAGATCGCGCAAGAGCACCTGACTGAACTGGGCGCCGAGTGTGGCGCATTGACGCCTCATCCCGGATGGATTTCCGCAGGAATATTGTTGCAGACGTTTAGACCGATTTCACAGAGGAGAGGAAACCATGAAACGTTGCTTGCTGTCACTGATCGGATGGGGCGTTCTCCTCCTCGGAGTGTTGTGGCTGGGAGGGAGCGCCGTCATCGCCCAGACGGAAACGCCTCCAATTTCGCCCCTCTCGCCTGACGCTTGCCCACCGGCGGAGCAATGGCTTCAGTATATCGCGCGTCCAGGCGACCGGTGGGCGAGCATCGCCGAACGATTCCACGTCGATGAAGGCGCATTGCGCCGCGCCAATCCAACCCCGCTCGGTTCGCTGCTCATCGGTCAGCCGGTGCGCATTCCGTGCATCCTAGCGCCGCCAACATCTACGCTGCTCCCGACCCTGGCGACCGCGCCTGTCCCCCCGTCGCCAACGCTTTCGGCGCCGCAGCGCCCGGTCTCTTGCACAGCGCCGTCGGGTTGGGTTCCCTACACTGTGCAGCGCGGCGACACCCTTTCCGGGTTGGCCAGCCTCTGCCGCACCAGCGTGGCGGCAATCCTTCAGGCCAACGGCTGTCGCAGCGGCTCGGTCATCTATGCGGGGGAAACGTTGCGTTTGCCTTGCATGCCCCTAAGACCGACGCCGACCGATCTCTCCTCGTCCGGCGGCTCCGGAGAGCAGCCGGCGATCCCTTCGCTGATCACCTCTCCTGGCGGAGGAACATTGGACGTGCGCGTGAGTCTTGCAGGTCGCCGTCTGACAGTGACCATCGCCGACGCCGGTTCATTTGAGCGGTTAAGCCTCACGCTCTCTTCGCCCGCCGGCGCTCAATCGCTCAGCACGACGGCGACGCAAAGAGGCGGCGGTCGGGCTTCGTTCACCATTGCAAATCCTCTCCCCGGCTGGTACAGGGTGAGCGTCTCCGGCAGCATGGGCAGTGAAGGCGAAGGCGCCTACCATCTGCGCCCGACGGAAGCGCCGGCGTCCCCTACGCGCAGCGTTGCGCCTGCTCCTTCCCCGCAAAGGACCCTATCCGCCGGAGGCGAGCCTGCACCCGCCCCTTCGCCCGCAACTGTTCCTCCAGGCGGCGACGCCTCGCAACAAGAAGATCCGTCGCAAAGCGCACCCGCTGTCACCTCGTCGCCTGAGTCGCCCGCCGTTCGGCCAACGCCAACGGCGACGGCGCTTGTGGAGGAGACGCCTGCGGCCCCCCATACACCGACCTCTGCGCCGCAGACGCCCGTTCTCCCCTCCACCCCCACTGCAGCCACGCCCGCCGCTACAGAGGAAGCCCCTCCGCCGTCTGTAGAGCCGTGAACTGATGAGCATGCGCTTCAGGAGGTCAGCGAAACCTGAACGCCGATTCAACCCAAAGGAGAAAACCGTGCAGCAACAAGATAAATCGGATCACAATGACTACGATGATTTCAACGATCTAGATGCGAATCCCTATCCCGGTTATCCGTGGTCGGTCTTGCTTAAAGTGCGCCCGGAACATTTGCACAGGCAACCTCACGATAGCGATGAGACGCTGCCTCCGGCGCTGGAAAAATTGCAAGAGGAGTTGCGCAAAATGTTCGGCGAGGCAGCCGTGCAACGGAGGATCAAGACGGTTGCTCCAGAATATCTTGAAGAATTGCAGGCGCGCGCCAGGATGACGCACCGAGCGTTGCGTCGCCGACAGGCGGAGTCGGCGCAGTGGCGCTCCATCCCCTTGCTCGCTGCGCTCTTTGCACAGACCGATGCGACGGAGGAAGAGCCGAGTGCATCGGACCTGACCGCCTACTATTTCGTTGAAGTAGAAGGGGCAGAGAAGGCGCACGCCATTCGAGAGTTTCTTCAGCAGCGAGAAGAACTGATCGAACAAAGTTTTGTACAGGCGCCGCCGGGGCCGTTGCCGGATTCGGTGGAGGACCTGCAATATTATCTGGATGCAAGCAACGCCAATGTTGCCAGCTTTGGCGGCGCATACGTCGGCCTCGACGTACGAAGCGCGTGGGAGGTCGCAGGCGGCTCCGGCGATCGCGTGCGGATCGGGCTGGTGGAAAATCGTTGGGATGTTCAGCACCGCGATCTGAATCCGGCCCAGGTGAACGAAGGCTTCGCCAGTTGCCCGCGGGTGGCCGGCGTTCCTCCTGCGACGGTGAACGCCGAGCTCCGTCATGCGCTGCACACCCTGGGCGTGTTGATTGCGCAGCGCGATGGACAGGATTGCACCGGCATTGCGCATGGCGCTGTGGTGAATCTTGCCTCTTCCTGGCGCTGTGACGGAAGCAGCGTCCAGCTCGTCGCCGACGCCATCGCCGCGTTGCTGGCCGACGGGCTTGGCGTCGGCGATATTCTCCTACTCGAACAGCAGCACTCGCCCCGAAGCGGTGGGCAGGTGAGCCATCGCCCTGTAGAGACGATTCCCGATGTGCTGGCTGCCATTCAGCTCGCCACACAGTTGGGGGTCACGGTGATCGAACCGGCGGGCAACGGCAGCGGCCCACCCAACAACAGACAGGGGCGCAACCTGAACCTGTACGCTCCCTTTGCTTCGACGCCCCCGACAGATTCCGGCGCCATCATCGTCGGTGCGTCGAAGGCTCCGCTTCTCACTGCAGCGCTGGAGCGGCACCCGACGGCGAACTTCGGAGATCGGGTCAATTGCTTCGCCTGGGGCGAGAACGTGACCACGCTGACCGCTGGCGACGACGTCACCTTCAGCTACAGTCAGACGTCCGCTGCGTCTGCCATCATCGCCGGTGCAGCCGCGGTTATCCAGTCGCTCGTCGTCGCAAGGACAGGCGTCACCCTCAGCCCCGCGCAATTGCGCTTGTTGATGAGCGATCCCGCTTATGGAGAGAATGGAAAGGCGCTTGGCATGGGCGTCATGCCGAACGTGCATCGCATTGCAAGTGCGCTGGGCGCGTAGTTTACAATGTTGCGTAGTAGAATACGTCCGGCCCTGTGCGATGAATGCCCTATGCGATGAGCCATGTCTGAACGAAGCTTCGATGCGCCGTTTTCGCGCGATCAACTGATCACCGATCCGTCCGAGCTGGTCGTCTATGAGATCGACGCCGGTTTCGATCGCGGCAGACCCGACGCGGTCTTCTATCCAGAGTCCGCTGCGGACGTGAGTCTCCTGGTGCGCTGGGCGCGCGACGCTCGCCTGCCCGTCGTAGCGCGCGGGGCGGGCACCGGGCTATCCGGCGGGGCGGTGGCTGAGCGTGGGGGCGTCATCGTCGAATTTGCGCGCATGAACCGCATCCTTGAACTCAATCCGCTGGGTCGCAACGGGATCGTGCAGCCGGGCGTCGTCAACCTGGCGCTCGACGCTGCGGCCAAAAAGCTCGGGCTCTATTATCCGCCCGATCCGTCGAGCGGGCGTTCTTCGCTGCTTGGCGGCAACATCGGCGAGAACGCAGGCGGACCGCACTGTTTCAAATACGGCGTCACCGCCAACTACATCACCGGCCTCGAGGCGGTGCTGGCCGACGGACGCATCATCCGCACGGGTGGACAGGCGTTCGACATCCCCGAACTCGACCTCACCGGCCTGATCGTCGGCAGCGAAGGAACGCTGGCGCTCGTCACCGAGGCGTCGATTCGGCTGATCCGCAATCCGCCGGCGGTCAAGACGATGATGGTCTCCTTCCGCTCCGACGAGGCCGCCGGTGCAGCCGTCTCCGCCATCATCGCCGCCGGGCTGACGCCTGCAACACTGGAGATGATGGATCAGAAGGTGATGGGCATGATCGAGGCATACGTCCGGGTCGGGCTGCCTGTGGAGGCGCAGGCGGCGCTGATCGTCGAGGTGGACGGCTATGCGCAAAGCCTCGACAGCCAGGTTAAAGAGATCGCCGAACTTCTCGTTGCGCACGGCGGCTACGACCTGCGCATCGCAGCCGGAGAGGAGGAGCGTCAGCGCATCTGGTACGGACGCAAGAGCGCGGCGGGCGCTTTCTCGCGGCTGGCGCCCGCCTTTTATCTGGTCGACGTCACCGTGCCGCGCTCGCGCCTCGCCGAAACGCTGCACGAGATCGCCGCGGTTCTGGCGCGCTACAACCTGGAGACCGGCCATGTCTTCCACGCCGGCGACGGCAACCTTCACCCTTGCATCCTGTGCGACCCGCGCAATACCGAGCAGATGGAGCGCGTCTTTGCGGCCACGCATGAGATCGTCGCCATCTGCATCGCCAAGGACGGCAGCATCACCGGCGAACATGGCGTCGGCATCGAAAAACGCCAGCACATGCCCGCCATGTACACAGCCGCCGAGCTTGCGGCGATGCGCGACGTCAAGCAGGCGTTCGACCCGGACAACCTCCTCAACCCCGGCAAGATTCTGCCCGATGACCTGCCGGCGCCGGTGAGGATGGCCGGCGCGGCGCCGAAAGGCGAGTCGGCGGCCCCATCCACGGCGGAGGAGGCCGCCGCCATCTTGGCAGGCTGCACGGTGGAGAGGAGACGCGTGCACATCGCCTCGACGGAGCGCTCTGGAAGACGGCTCGACGCCGCCTTGCAGCTCTTCACTCACCGCCTGCGCGGAGTGCTTACGTTCGCACCCGACGATCTGGTCGTGACCGTCGCCGCAGGGACGCCCTTTCACGAGCTGGCCGAGTTGTTAGCCGCCCACGGTTTTCAGGCGTCCTTCGCTGCGCCATGGCCGGACGCCACGGTCGGCGGGCTGCTGGCCTCCAACCTCAACGCGCCGCTGCGCATGCGCTACGGCGGCTGGCGCGACAATGTATTGGCGGTCACCGTTGCGCTCCCGGATGGCCGCGTGATTCGAGCAGGCCGGCCCGTGGTCAAGAACGTGGCGGGCTACGACCTGACCAAGCTCTTCATCGGCTCCCACGGAACGCTGGGATTGATCGCCGACGTCACGCTCAAGCTGACGCCGCTCCCGCGGCTGCGGCGCACGTTGTCTCTTCCCGTCGAAAGCCCGTTGCAGGGCGTCGAGTGGGCGCAGGCGACGGCGTTGCGCTGGCTGATGACCGCCGGCGTCGCCATCGCACAGGATGAAGCAGGGGGCTGGCGCGTCCTCTTCACGGTGGAAGGGTTGCCGGAAGACGTAGATGCAGAATGCGAGGAGCTTACAGCTGCGCTCCGGCAGGTCGGCGCCGACTGCGGCGATGAAGCACGATTCACCGTGACCGAACGTTGGTGCGCACATCTCGCCGCGGCGAGTGACGACGACTTGCTCGTGCGCGTCGGCGTCCCGCCGCAGCACCTGGCGCTCTATTGGCGGATGCTGCCGGAGGACGTCCAGCGCGCAGGGTCCTGGTTGATCGACGCAGCCTCTGGCCTGCTCTTCGTGCGCTGGCCGCAGAACGACGTCGCAATGTTGCGCAATTTCCTGCAGGGGGCGCGGCAGCCAGCCCTGGCGCTGCGCGGCTACGCCGCCGTCCTTGCCGGCCCTGAAGAAATCATGACTGGGCCAGAGCGTTGGGGGTGGCGCGCCGACGCCGACGACATCGCACAGGCCATCCGGCGTCGCTGGGACCCATCAGGGATTTTGACCTGAAAGGAGCGCTTGATCTGGGCCATTGCTTTGCACTCTTCGCACCCTGCCCCTTCATGCACCCACTCAACGCACGTTCCATGGGTTGACAGCGCCGTCATTTAGACTTCTGTAACACTCAATGAAGCGTATTTGATACAAAAATGCCTCTTGCACTGCAACGCGCGTTCTGGCAAGAATCAGGGCGAACAAGCGTTTCAGCCGATTCCCGCAATGTCGCATTCAGGAGGCGTCTATGTCCTATCTACGCTCGCGACGACTTCGTATTCTGTTGCCGCTTTTTCTCTTGCTGTTTGGGTGCACCCCCTCATCGCCTGCGCCGGCGCGACAAGTCGCCCTGGAGGAAGCCCACCTGATTCTGATGGGGCAGGTCGAGCATCTGGCGCCTCGAAGCACGGCCAGCTTTCTTGTCCAGGTGCGCAATCCGTGGGCCTCGTCGGCGCTGGCGGATGTCGCCAACCGGACTGTGGAAGTGGCGCTCGAGGATGCGGAGGCGGGCGTCAGCACCCCGGTCTTCAGGGGGCGGACCGATGAGAATGGCCTGGTGCGCGTCGAATTCGAGACGCCAGCGTTCGACAAGCCTGTGCATCGGCGACTGGTCGTTTCCGCCGACACCCCGGACGGCAAAAGGCGCCTCGCTCAGGACGTCTACATCGGTCGCATGTACAACGTTCTCATCTCGACGGACAAGCCGATCTACCAGCCGGGCCAGACGATCCACCTGCGCATGTTGGCGCTCAGCGCGCTCGACCTGCGCGCCGCCGCCGGAGAGACGGTGACCGTCGCGATCTCCGATCCGCAGGGCAATAAGCTCGTGCGACAAGCGCTGACAACGAGCAACTACGGCGTCGCCAGCTTTGATTTTCCGCTGGACGCCCAGGCGCCCTCCGGCCACTACGCCATCGCCGCCGAGATCGGCCCAAATCAGGCGACGCGCACCGTCGAAGTCAAGCCCTACCGACTCCCGCGCTTCAAGATCGATTTCAAACCGGATCGCAGCTTCTATCTGCCCGGCGAGATCGCCACAGGCGTCATCGAAGCGCATTACTTCTTCGGTAAACCGGTGGCGGGCGGCAAGGTCACAGTGCGTGGGACGATCACCGACGTGGCCGAGGAGACGGTCTTCGAGCTGACCGGCGAAACCAACGCAGAAGGCGTCTTCCGCTACGAAGCGCCGACGCCCGAGTTTCTGGTGGGGCGGCTCGACAACCGCAGCGCCCAGATCGACCTCAAAATCGAAGTGGTCGATGCCGCCAACCATCTCGAGGAGATCGACGAGAGCATCACCGTCGCCGAAAAGCTGCTCCTGATCGACGCCGTCCCGGAATCCGGCGTGTTGAAACCCGGGCTGGAGAACCGCATCTATCTCGACGTGACCACGCCCGACGGCGCACCGGTTCAGGCGACGCTTCAGATCACCTCGCCTTCGCTCCCGACCACCGTGACCACGACGACCGACCCCTATGGCTTGGCCGTGATCACGCTCACCCCGCCTAACATGAACTACGTCCCTATCGAAGTCGAAGCGGTTGACGTCGAAGGGCGAACGGCCGTGCAGCCGTTGTTGCTCGCCGGAGAGCGCCGCGCCGGTGCAGCCGTGCTAATGCGCCCCGAACGCAGCGAGTATAAAGTCGGCGAGACCGCCAACATCGACATCTTCGTCAACGGCGACGCCACAACCGTTTATCTCGATGTGATCAAGGGGCGGCAGACCTTTGCCATGGCAGCCTTGCCCGTGGTGGACGGTGCGGCGCGCGCCGCCATTCCCATCGACGGCAGCCTGCTCGGTACACTTGAATTGAACGCGTACGCCATCGGCGACACCGGAGAGCTGGCGCGCGACCGCCGCCTGCTGCTCGTCAATCCGGCGCCCGCCGAGGTGACGGTGAGCGCCGATGCCGAGGTCTATCGCCCGGGCGACGTCGCCACGCTCGACATTCAGGTGAAACGAGAAGGCGCGCCCATGCCGGGCGTGATCGGGCTGGCCATCGTCGATGAGTCGGTCTTCTATGTGCAAGAGCAAGACCCGGGCTTTGCGCGCACCTATTTTCTGCTCGAACGCGAGCTGCAGGAGCCGCGCTATCAGATCAAGGATTTCGTGAAGCTGGACGACGACGTCTACTCGCCCTACGATGGCCGACCGGACAGCCTGCAATACACCGCCCAAGCGCGCGAGAGGGCGCTGGCCGGTCTCTTCGCCCAGGAGCTGGCTGCAAGCCAGCCGCTTCCCGCAGAGGAGAGCGTCGCAGCGCCGCCGCTGCCCGTTTCCCTCGCCATGAGCTGGGGCAATCGGCTCTACCTGCTGGCCCCGCTGGTCGGCCTGGCGCTCTACAACGGCAGCCGCAGACGCCGACGCCTGCTGATTGCGCTGACGCTCTTTGCGCTGGCCGCCTTCTTCTGGTCCGCCTGCAGCGCACCCGCTGCGCCTGCCCCGGCGTCTGCCCCGGCTGCATCCAAGACGGCCGCCGCCCGAGGTCCCGAGCCGCCGCGGCTGCGTCAATTCTTCCCAGAGACGCTTTACTGGCTGCCGGAGCTGGAGACCGACGCCAATGGCCGCGCCCGCGTGGAGGCGCCCATCGCCGACTCGATCACGACCTGGCGCGTCAGCGTGCTGGCCTCCGACGAGGCGGGCAACCTCGGCAGCGCACAGGTGCAGCTGCGCGTCTTCCAGGAGTTCTTCGTGGAGCCGGACCTGCCGCGCTTCCTCACCGTGGGCGACGAGATCGAGGCGCCGGTGAGCGTGTACAACTATCTGGATGAGCCGCAGCTGATCGAGTTCGAGGTGGCGCCCGGCGACTGGTATGAGCTGACGGGCGAGCCTCCCCGCAAAATCGCCGTGGACGCCAACGAGGTGACCGTAGTCTACGTCCCCATGCGCGTGCTGCGCCACGGCGTCCATGACTTCCAGATCACGGCCATCGGCGCCTCGCTCAGCGACGCGGTCGTGCGCCAGGTCGAAGTGCTGCCGGACGGTCAGCAGGTGGCGGAGACGTTCGGCGGGCGGCTGGAGAAGGCCCAACGCTTCACCGTCTCCCTGCCCGATGCAGCGATCCCGGAGACCGAACGGCTGACCGTGCGCATCTATCCGAGCCTGATCAGCCAGGCCCTGAGCGGCCTGGAAGGGCTGTTGCAGACGCCTTACGGCTGTTTTGAGCAGACCAGCAGCATCACCTATCCCAACATCCTCGTGCTCGACTTCCTCAAGGCGAGCGGCCAGGTTTCGCCAGAGCTTCAGATGCGGGCCGAAACCCTGATCCGCCTTGGTTACCAGCGGTTGCTCACCTTCGAGGTGCGCGAGACGCCGGGCGGCTTCAGTCTCTTTGGAGATCCGCCCGCGCAAATGATGCTCACCGCCTTCGGGTTGATGGAGTTCACGGACATGGGCCGGGTGGCGTACGTCGATCCGGCGCTGATCGATCGCATCGCCGCCTTCCTCGCCGACCGGCAGAATCAGGATGGAAGCTGGGACCCGGAAGACACGGCTATCCTCACGGGCATGGACAAACATCAGAGCCGATTGAACGCCACCGCCTACATCGTCTGGGCGCTGGCGGACGCCGACGCAGAGCCGGCCGCCGTCCGTCGTGGGGTGCGTTACCTCGAGGCTGCGCTCAAGCGCGCCCTGGCTGCGGCGCCGCTGAAATCCCAGACCGCCGTCGGGGCCGCCGCTCTTGCCGCCGCCGGTCAAAAAGGCGCCGAAACGACGGCGGGGGCTCCGTTGAGCGATTACACGCTTGCCCTGATCGCCAACGCGCTCATCGCCGCCGACGCCGACGCTGCGCCCGCGCTCGCAGCGCTGGCAAGCCGCGCGAAGACGATCGACAATATGGCCTACTGGGGCGGCGATGGCGTGACCTTTCTCGGAGGCTACGGGCTTGTGGAGCAGATCGAGACGACGGCGGTGGCGGCGCAGGCGCTGCTGCGCAGCGACCACGCATCTGATCTGGCCATCTACGCGTTGAATTACCTGATTCAAAACCGCGACCCCTTCGGCGCCTTCTACACAACGCAGGCCACCGTGCAGGCGCTGCGCGCGCTGGCGCTGGCCGCTCGTCAGGAGACCGAAGGAGATGTTGCGATGGTGACCCTCTCCCTCACCGGCGCCGACGGCAAGACGCAAACCCGTACGCTGACCATCGACGCCGACAACGCCGACCTTGTGCACCAGGTGGTCTTTGAAGGGATCGGAAACGGCGCCGCGGAGCTGGAGATCACGGTCGAAGGCAACCGCACGCTGCACTACCAGGTCGTCGCCAGCTTCTATACGCCGTGGAGCGGGGTAAGCGAGCCGCCCAAGGCCGAGCCGCCGATGCGCGTCAATGTCGTCTATGACCGCACGGAGCTGGCGGTCAACGAGACCGTGCAGGCGACGGCCACGGTGGAGCTGCTGCGCGCAGATCGCGCCGGCACGGTGCTCGTCGATCTCGGCGTCCCGCCGGGCTTCGACCCGTTAACCGAAGACCTGGATGCGCTGGTGGAAGAGGGTCGCATCGCCCGCTATGAGCTGACCGGCCGGCAGATCATCTTCTACCTGACCGACGTCGTCCGCGGCGAGCCGCTGGAGTTCACCTACCGGCTGCGGGCCCGCTATCCGATCCGCGCCCAGACCCCGGCCAGCCGGGCCTTCGACTACTACACGCCCGACCAGGGCGACGTCGAGCCGCCGCAGCGCATCATCGTGAAGTTGGGGACGCCGGAGCGGTGATGGAGAAAGCGAACGCCGTCGGTTCATTCTCGACAGACGAGCCATCCGAACATGGGTCATCTCGCAAAGCCTTCTGGGGAGCCTTCCCTTGGAAGGCTTTGCGTTGAGAGGTTGTGAATCATCGACTAAATCCGCCCGAACGCTTTTTCCAGCTCACTGGCGGAGAGTTGAATCATGGTCGGACGGCCGTGCGGACAGGTGCGCGGGGACTGGCATCGCTCCAACTGCCGCACCAGCTCCTGCATTTCCAGGTCGCTGAGCAATTGCCCCGCTTTGACGGCGGCGCGCTTGCACACCATCTTGACCAGCGTCGCCTCGACGGTTTCATCGACCAGGTTGCGTCGCTCTCCAAGCGCAGCCACGATCTCTTCCAGCACCCGCATGGGGTCTTCCCCCGCCAACACGGCGGGCGCCGCACGCACGAGAAAAGCGTCGCCGCCGAAGGGTTCGATCTCGAAACCGATGCGCTGAAGCGTTTCCAGATGCGCGGCCACCAGCCCTGTGAGGCGGGCGCCGACGTGGAGCGTCAGCGGTTCAAGCAGATGCTGCTTCGCCACTTCGCCGTGCTCCCCGGCGCGCTGCATCATGTACTGTTCGTACAGAATGCGCTCATGGGCAGCGTGCTGGTCGATGAGAAACAGTCCCTCTGGCCCTTCGGCCACGATGTAGGTTGCGCCGATCTGGCCAACGACGCGCAGCGGCGGCAATTTGGGAAGCTCGCTGCGCAGCGCAGGCGCCGAGGAGCCGGAAAGGGACGCCGGTCGCGCAGGCTGGCCGCGCTCCTGCGGAGAGAGATACGACGGCAAAACGCCCGTCGAGCGAGGCGGCGGCGGCGCCAGGTCCAGGGGGGCTTGCTCGCCCGCAGCGAGCATCGCCGCGCGACGACTCGCCCAGCCGTCGGGCCAAATGGAGGGCGTCTCGTCGGTGGGTTGCAGTCGCCCTTCCTCATCGACGCCCAGCTCCGGGATCGGCGCAGCGCTGACGACCGCGCGTCGCACCGCCTTTTGCACCGCCGCAAAGACGCGACGCTCATCGACGAAGCGCACCTGCGTCTTCTGTGGGTGCACGTTGACGTCCACCTGCCCCGGATCGATCTCGACGAAAATCACCGCCATGGGGAAGCGGCCGACGGGCAGCAGCGTATGATACGCCTGCACCACCGCGTGCGTGAGGCTGCGATCTTCGACGTAGCGGCGGTTGACGAAGAGGTCGATGGCGCTGCGATTGGCGCGCGTCAGAGAGGGCAGGCTCACGTAGCCGGAGACGCGCACTGCGCTGCGGTCGAACGTCTCCGGCGTTGACAAGGGCGCATCGGCGCGGAAATCGACGTCGCGCGCCAGGTCCTCGAGACCTGCGCCGCTGCGCAGCGGCGAGCCCGTCAGACTGACCATCTGCACCGCGTTCTCGCGCCCGTAAATCAACAACAGGACGTCGAAGAGGTCGCCGCTGCCGGTCGACTGAAAGACCAGGCGTCCGTCGTTGATGAAACTGAAGCGCTTCTCCGGGTGGGCAAGCGCGTAGCGCTGCACGATGGCGGCGATGTGGCCGGCTTCGGTGGCGGCGGCGCGCAAAAATTTCTGACGAGCAGGGACGTTGAAAAACAGATTTTCCACGCTCACCGTCGTCCCAACCGGTGCGGCGGCGCGTTTCGTCGACTGCAGCGCGCCGCCCTCGACGCGCACGCTGGCGGCGAAGGGCTGGTCGGCCGGCCGGCTGGTCAACGTGACCTGGCTGACGGCGGCGATGCTGTAGAGCGCCTCCCCGCGGAAGCCGAAAGTGACGATATGGTTGAGATCGTCCACGCTGCGCAACTTGCTGGTGGCGTGTCGTGCAAAGGCCAGCGGAAGCTCCTCTGCAGGAATGCCGCAGCCGTTGTCGATGACGCGCAACAGCCGACGCCCGCCTTCGCGCACCTCCACGCGAATTTCGTCTGCGCCGGCGTCGAGGCTGTTTTCCAGCAACTCTTTCACGACGTTGGCCGGGCGCTCCACCACCTCGCCTGCGGCAATCTTGGCGGCGACTTCCGATGAGAGAATCTGAATGGCCATGCAGTGAATTATAACAGAAGGGAAATCGTCCGGATCAACCGTGCAAATCGTGCTATAGTAAAGCCACGACGGATTCAGCCGGAGCGCCTTCCCCGCCGTCCTCTCCTCATCCGGGCTGAATCCGCCGTCGATGCATCGTCGCCGTCGTCATTGAATCGGTCGTTTCCGTTCATCGAAAGGAGAAGATGATGCATATCGCTGAACCATTGCATCGCCTCGTGCGCGTTCCATGGGTGTATGTCGTTGGGTTTCTGTTCGTGATCGGGCTGGCTGTGTGGGCGCCCTTCAGAGGGAACGCCTTTGCCCAAGGCGGGCCAGGCGCCGCCTCTCCCACCATCGGCACCATTCCCCCGCCGTTGCTCGCAACGGTGACGGTGCTGCACGCTGCGCCCTTTGACGCCACGCCCGCCAATACGGCGGTGGATGTTTGCGACCTGAACGATCAGGTGTTGCCGGGCCTGGCGGGCGTCGTGTATCAGGAGGCGCGCACGGTGCAGGTGGAGCCAGGCCCGAAGAGCTGGAGCGTGGCGGCCGCCGACGGGACGTGCAGCGCCGTCTTGCTGGCGTTGCCGACGCTGACGCTGCCGCCGGCCAGCCATACGCTGATTGCGATCACAGGGGACGGGGTCAATTATCCGGTGGAAAGCGTCGTCGTGACGCTGGAGGCCGGCGGCCTCATTCTGTACGCGCCGCTGATTGCCAATGAGGTGGAGGATGCAGAGCCGCCGGAGATGGCCGGCACGAAGTGAATTTCGGAAGGCTCGTTGAGGCGCTGCCGCAGGCCGCGCGTGCTGATGACGCCGTTGACGGCGACGGCGATGCCCGGCCGTAAGGCGTCGCCCTGCGTGAGCCGCGCGGCCAGGCCGGGAAAACGCCGCTCTAACGCCGCCACGATCTCGCCGACCGTGGCGGCTTCAACCTGCACGCGTTCTGCGCCGGCGGTCAGGTCGCGGTGCACCGGCGGAATCCACACTTCATGCAGCGGCGCCATCCTGCGTCTTCCTCGCCAGTGCGGCGACGATGCGGGGCGGAGACATCGGCAGCTCGGTCATGCGCACGCCGATGGCGCGATAGATGGCGTTGGCGATGGCGGCGGCCGGCGGCACAATCGGCACCTCACCGACCCCGCGCACGCCGTAAGGGTGCCCCGGATTGGCGACCTCGACGAGCACGGTGTCGATCATCGGCAGGTCGAGGGCGGTGGGCATGCGATAGTCCAGCAGCGTGGCGTTGAGCAGCCGTCCCTTTTCGTCGTACACATACTCCTCGTTCAGCGCCCAGCCGACGCCCTGCGCCACCCCGCCCTGGAGCTGCCCTTCCACATAGCTGGGATGAATGGCTTTCCCCACATCCTGCGCCGCCGTGTACCGCAAGATGGTCACCTTGCCGGTCTCAACGTCCACTTCGACGTCGACGATATGCACGCCGAAGCCTGGGCCGTAGTTCTGCGGGTGCACGGCGGCGCTGGCCGTCACCGGCGTATCGAGCTTGCCCGCCAGCTCGCGGAAGGAGAGAGACTCGCCGTTGTGTGCAAAGACGCCGTTGGCGACGCTCACTTCCTCGACAGGCACGCCCCAGTAGTCGGCGGCGCGCTGCCGCATCTCGGCCAAAATCTTCTTGCCCACTTCATAGACCGCCCAGCCGGTGCCGAAGGTCGTGCGGCTGCCGCCGGTGACGTCGTTATAGCCGACGCCGGCTGTGCCCACCACCTGCGGCCGCACATCCTCATAGGGGATGCCGAGCGTCTCGGCCAATTGCATGGCGATCGAGGCGCGGCTGCCGCCGATGTCCGTCGAGCCTTCGATCAGGTTGACGGTGCCGTCGCGATTGACGGTGGCGGTGGCGCTGGATTTGCCGCCCCAGTTGAACCAGAAGCCGGTCGCCACGCCGCGGCCGCGATGCTTGCCGGTGAGGGGCGCCGTGTAGTGCGGGTGGCTGCGCGCCGCCTCCAGCGTCTCAATCAGGCCGATGCGCTTGTATTCTGGGCCATCGGCGCGACGGTCGCCCTCGCGCACGGCGTTGCGCAGGCGAAACTCGATGGGGTCCATGCCCAACTTTTCCGCCAGCTCGTCCACCACCGTCTCCGAGGCGAACGCTGCGTTGGTGCCTCCTGGCGCGCGGTACGCAGCCGCCTTAGGACGGTTGACAACGACGTCATAGCCGTCGATCTGCACGTTCTCCAGTCGGTAAGGGGCGAAGATCACGCCGCAGCCTGCGCCGACCGGGGAGCCGGGGAAGGCGCCGGCTTCGTAGATCAGCTCCGCCTCTGCTGCGGTGATCACGCCGTCTCGCCGTGCGCCCATCTTGACGCGGATGTAGGAGCCGGAGGTCGGCCCGGTGGCGGCCAGCACCTCGGCGCGCGTCATCACCATCTTAACGGGGCGATGGCCGGCCTTGCGCGAGAGCAGCGCGGCCAGCGGCTCCAGATAGACGTTGATCTTGCCGCCAAAGCCGCCGCCGATCTCGGTCGGCGTGACGATGATGCGCGAGACCGGAATCTGGAGCAGCTCCGCCAGTTGCTCCTGCACAGAGAAGGCGCCCTGTGTGCTGCACCAGATGAACAGCTGGCCGTCCTCGTTCCACAGCGCGGTGGCGTTCTGCGGCTCGATGTAGCCTTGATGCACCGTGGCGGTGTGGAAAGTGCGTTCGACGATCACGTCGGCTTCGGCAAAGCCCTTCGCCAGGTCGCCCCGTTGATGGCGAATATGCTCCGCCACGTTGGTGGGGCGATCGCCCAGCTTGCCCAGCTCGTTGGTGCGCAGATCGTCGAGCAGAATCGGCGCGTCGGGCGCCATGGCCTGCTTGCCGTCCAGCACATGTGGGAGCACTTCGTATTCAACCCGAATCAGCGAAAGCGCCTCCTCGGCGATGTGCACATTGTCGGCGGCCACGGCGGCGACGGCATGGCCGTAGTAGAGCACTTTGTCGTGCGCCAGGATGTTGCTGCTGGCGTAGCGCAGATTGACGGTGGATTCGCCCAGGTCGGCGATCTTGTCGCTGATGGCGGGCATGTCTTGCGCCGTGATGACGGCGTGCACCCCGCGCAGAGCCAGCGCCGCCGAGGCGTCGATGGAGAGGATTCTGGCGTGTGCGTGGGGGCTGCGCAGCACCTTGCCATGCAACATGCCGGGCAGCCGCACATCGGCGCCGTAAATGGCTCGGCCCGTCACTTTGTCGACCCCATCCGGGCGCACCGGTCGCGTGCCGATAACCTTGTACGGTGAAGCTGTCGTTGTCATGGGTTCCGCCTTTTTTCTCTATTGCGTGTTGCGTTTCGTGGCAAAGGGCTGCACCGAACACGGAGCACGCAACACGAACCATTTCACATTTTCTGATAGACTTTCCTCAGATCTTCAGGCGTCTCGGCAAAGCGGATGGCTTCATGAACCGCTCTGAGCAGCGCTATATCTTCGAGCCGCGCAATTTCAGGCAAAAGGGCCAGGCCATCAAAGCCAAACTTGAGCTCCAGGGCCAGTCGAATTCCGTCAAGGAGCCCTTGTTGCAGCCCTTGTTGCAGCCCTTGTTGCAGCCCTTGTTGCAGCCCGCGTTGTAGTCCTTCGCGTAAACCCATCTCCTGTCCTTCGACAAACCCTTGATGCAAGCCCCGCTTCATGCCTTCTTCGATCCACTGCTCGGCGATCGTCTTCATGGTTTGTTCTCCTTCCTCATGGAAAGTTTCCTCAACCGCCCGTCGTAGATCGCTCCCCGTGACTTGATCGGTGGCGACCGAGAAATATCGCAGCAAGACTTCCAACGCACGGAGGCCGGTCGGCTGAGAAATCACCTCATGCAAGAGCCTGAATATGTCATGCAGTCGCGCAGGCAATTCTGGTCGGAAAATATATTTTAGCGCCATCACAGCGACGCGCAACGTGATTTCCCCCTTGAGTTCGTCGTCGCTGTAACTGGACAGATCGCACAACCAATAACGAAAGTCTGGCGTGTATGGACGTAGCGCATCCGGCAGCTCGTCAAAGAGGTCTTGCAGCCGGTCAGAAAGGCGCCATGTCGCTGCGCCATGATAGACCACGACAGGGAAGATCGGCTGCAAGTTGTCAAGATCGCGCAGGTCGTTGTCCCAGATGCGCGTCATATAGCGCAGCAACTGATAACAAACCTTACGGTCGGGATAGCTTTTATGTTCCATCAGCAGGTAGACATATGCATCTCGCTCTCCCCTCAAACGGACCTTGTATAGGAGATCTGAAAAGTAAGTGCGCAGCTCCGGATCCACATAGGAGTCCTTCATCGGCTCCGGAGCTTCGGAAAGATCGAGCAATTCAGTAATCTCGCCCGGAAGATAATAGCGTAAAAAGTCGCTCGCAACCTTCGGATCAGCCAGCGCCTCGCGAAAGAACCGATCGTGCGGATTGGTGATTTCTGTCATGGCCGAAATTTACACCGCATCCGCCGCATCGAGGACAGCGCGTATGATCTTATCGTAGCCGGTGCAGCGGCAGAGGTTGCCGGCGAGCCAGTGGCGCACCTCCGCCTCCGTTGGGTCGGGATTGTGATCGAGCAGCGCTTTGGCCGCCAGCAGAAAACCGGGCGTGCAGACGCCGCACTGCAGGGCTGCATGTTCAAGGAACTTCTGCTGCAGAGGATGCAGGCGCCCGCCGACCGCCATTCCTTCGATCGTCTCGATCGTCCGACCTTCCGCTTCAACGCCCAAAACGAGGCAAGAATTGACCAGCACGCCGTCCAGCAACACGTTGCAGGCGCCGCAATTGCCGTTGTTGCAGCCTTCTTTGGCGCCGGTGAAGCCCAGCACGTCGCGCAGCACTTCGAGCAAACTTTGCCGGGGCTCGCATAGGAACTCAAATTCTTCGCCGTTGATGGTCGTGGTCACAATCACTTTCGATGACATGCGAATTTACTCCGTTGTTTGGGTTGCTCGTTCCACTGCTTTCGCCAGCGCGCGCCGCGTTAAGACGCCGACCAGGTGGCGACGAAATTCCGCCGTGCCGCGCATGTCGGTGATCGGGCGGGCGGCGGCTTGCGCGATCGCTGCAGCTTGCGCAAACGCCTCCTCGCCCACCTCGGCGCCGATCAACGCCTCACCCGCCTCGGGGACGAAAAGGGGCGTCGGCGCCACTGCGCCAAGCGCAACGCGCGCGGCGACGATGCGTCGCCGGCTCTCGTCGAGCTGCACCGCAGCGCCGACGCCGACGACGGCGATGTCCATCTCGTTGCGCGGGATGAAACGTAGATAGGCGCCGCCGAAACGCGGCGGGGGCGACGGCAGATGCAAACTGACGAGAAATTCTCCCTTGCCGAGCACCGTCTTGCCCGGCGCTACACAGAATTCCTCCGCCGGCACGCGCCGACGCCCCTGCGGCCGCGCGATCTCACAGACGGCGCTGTGCACAATCAAGGCCGGGATCGAATCTGCGGCCGGCGAAGCGTTGCACAGATTGCCGCCGAACGAGGCGCGCCCCTGAATTTGAATCCCGCCGATCAGCGAGGCGGCGTCCACGATGCCGGGATACCGCCGGATCACGTCGGGGTGTCTGTAGATGCGATAACAAGGCGTCGCTGCGCCGATGCGCAGCCCTTCGGTGGGGCTGTACGCGATCTCCTCGACTTCGGGAATGCCTTTAATGTCGATCACCAGGTCGGTCTCGATCCGTCGCTCGCGCAGCGCCACGATCAGATCGGTGCCGCCGGCCAGAATGCGCGCCCGGCCCTCCTGTTGCAACAACAAGGCGGCTGCATGCTCTGCATTCTGCGCACGAATATAGCGAAAAGCTTGCATGAATCGACTCCCAAGAATTACATGATGGCGTCGTGTCGTCTGTTTCCGTTTGCGCCGTGAATCAATCTGCTTGCGTATTGAAAGGGTTGCGACTTTGATTATACCATGTTTTGAAGTGATTCCGAGTTTCGCATGAGAACATTCCTTTACCTCGGCAACAACCACAGAGTCTCCCCGCGCACATTTTCTTTGCCGAACAGCATCGGCAAATACTCGACGTCCCGGTGGCGGCGGATCAGGTCGTCGTAGTGGCGGCTGAGCACATTGCCCGATTGCCCGGTGGTGATCATGAAACGACTGTTGACCATGTTGCTCAGGTCGATGATATGACGATAGCCGGGCGTGTGAGTCTGCACGTAGGGCTCCGACAATTTGACCGGCGCCACATTGACGGTGTAGCGGTCGCCGCCGTTGGGAATGGCGCGATGGAAGATCCATTTCAGATAGCTCACCTCGCTGAACGGGTTGTGCGGATACTGGGTGATGTGGATGCGATCCCAACGCCAGCGGTTGATGTCCTCGCCCATGCGCTTGCTCAGGTCATCCAGCGCATAGTCGAGGGCAACCTGCGCCGTGTCGGTGCAGCTTTCGACCGGGACGGTCAGCACGTTGTCGCACCAGACTGCAGCGAGGGCCGGATCGTTGAGCACGTTGACCAGGAAGATCGGGTTGGCGCGCGTGGACATCTCCTCGAACAGCCCAGCGCGCAGGTCGTCCTCAAAGAGCGCCCGCTCCAAATGCAACATCCACGCCTGATAGATGGCGACTGCGGCGCTCTCCATGCGCATGACGCCGTCGAAGTCTTTGAGCAGATCGAGCGCCTGTTGCTGGCGGGCGTCTTTGGCCGGCACGGTGAGCAGGAAGGGCAGCAGATCGCGCACCTGGGCGCTTTTCCAGTCGGCCTGCATGGCGGCGACGTCATCCAACGAAATCTTGCGCGCGCCGCTGCTCATCTCTTCAATCATCTCGACGATGCGCTCAGCGCGGTAGGGCGGCGCCCAGTCGGTGCTCAGCAGGTAGGGATATTCCTTGCCAACGACGCGGTTGTTCGCCGTGGCAATGTACCCTTCCGGCGGATTGAACGCGCGCGGCAGATCGTCGAAAGGAATAAAGCCCTGCCATTCGTATTCGCTCGCCCAACCGGGAACCGGCAGCCTGCCGTCGTGTCCTTCGACGCGAATCGGGATGCGGCCTGGCGCGAAGTAGCCGATGTTGCCGTCCACATCGGCGTAGACAAAATTCTGGCTGGGCGTGACGAATTTCGTCATGGCGTCGATGAAATCTTCCCAGTCGTCGGCGTAGTTGAGCCTCATGAAGGCGTCGATGGTGGTGTCGCCGGGTTGCAGCGCCGTCCACTGCAGCGCCACCGGTTGGCCGGTGTCGCTGACGTCGGAGATCAACGGGCCATGACGCGTGCTGCGCGCCGCCCAGCGGATCGGCTCGTCCCGACCTTTGACGACGATCGGCTCTTCGACGATGGTCAGGTCTCGCCATTCGCCGTCAACCTCGTACTGGTTGGGATTGGCGGGGTTGAGCCGCTCGACGTAGAGGTCCTGCACGTCGGGGCCGACATTGGTGACGCCCCAGGCGATGCGCGCATTGTGGCCGATGACGATGGCGGGCAAGCCCGGAAAGGTGGCGCCGATGGCGTGCAGCCGATCGCCCTGCAGTTCAGCCAGATACCAGATCGATGGAATCGATGCGCCGAGGTGGGGATCGTCGGCCAGGATCGGCATGCCGGTCTCGGTGCGGCTGCCGGCGATCACCCAGTTGTTGCTGCCCGATTCGCGGCCGCCGCGGCCAAACTCCTGTTGCAACTTTCGATCGATTTCCAACAGACGGGCGACGCCTGCACCATCCAGTTGGACGTCCGCCAGGATGGTGATGGCGTTTTCCGGATAATCGGGCAGAAGCTGCGCCGCGCGCTCGGCTCCAAGCATCTGCACCAGCCGCTGATTCAGCAGTTCCAATTCGTAATTGCCGCCGAGATCCCACGACATCATCTTTTGCCAGACCAGCGAATCGGCCGGCCGCCACGGTTCGGGCCTGACGCCGAGGAGGATGAACTCCGGCGGCAGCGTATGTCCTTCGCTGAGCCATTGGTTGACGCCGGCCGCGTACGCCTCCAGCGCCTGCCGGCTGCGCGGCTCGATCACCTCCAGGTCGGCCTGGGCTGCGCGGTAATAGCCCATTGTGCGCTGAAACTTGTCGATGGAGAGCGTGGCCTCGCCCAAAATCTCGCTCAGGCGACCGGCGCCGATGCGACGGTTCATCTCCATCTGCCAGAGGCGATCCTGCGCATGCACATAGCCGAGCGCGTAAAAGGCGTCGGCGTCCGTCGTGGCGAAGATGTGGGGCACGCCGTCGGCGTCGCGCACGATTTCAACGGGGCCGGAGATTCCTGCTACGCGCACGGTGCCACTGGTCAACGGCAGGCTGGTGCGCAGCCAGAAGTAGCCGCCCAGCGGGACGAGAATCAGCAAAGCGAGCACGATAAGCAGCAATATCGTTAAAAACCTGCGCATGGGAAGACCTCTGATGATGGCAAACTCTGGTGATGGCAAACCATGGGCGGATGATACAATTGATGCACTGGGAAATTTGTCTATGCATCGCCATTGTATCGAAAAGAAATTGAATCGACCAATTGCATCATTTTGTGCGTCATTTTCCTCGGCGAGCCGCAGGCCGAACGGATTGAGGTGCGATGAGGGCTGGAGATGACAGACGACGCGATCCTGCAACTGTATCCACATACGGCGACGCTGCCGCTCAAGGGGCTGTATCTTGGGCATGAGCTGCGTCGGCTGGCGACGCAGGCGCCTTTCGTCTACGCCAACTTTGTCGCCAGCCTCGATGGGCGCATCGCCATTCCGGATCAAGAAAAAGGCGGCATGAAAGTGCCTCCCCAAATCGCCAACGAGCGAGACTGGCGTCTCTTCCAGGAGCTGGCGATCCAGGCCGACCTAATCATCACCACCGGCCGCTATCTGCGCGACTATGCGGCGGGCAAGGCGCAGGAGATTTTGCGCGTCTACGACGACCCGCGCTTCGCCGATCTGCAGGCGTGGCGGGCGGCGCAAGGGCTCCCGCCGCAGCCTGACCTGGTCGTCATCAGCGGGTCGCTCGATTTTCCGATCCCGGAGGCGTTGACGCACGGCGGGCGACGCGTGCTCGTCGTCACGCACCGCAAGGCCGATCCAGAGCGCGTCCGCGCCCTGGAAGCCGAACTTGGGCAGGTGCTGACGGCGGGCGACGAAAAGGTGCAGGGTCGCGCATTTGTGCAGCTGATGGGAGAAATGGGCTATCGATTCATCTACTCCGCCGCCGGACCACAGATCGCGCACATGCTGCTGGCGGATGGCGCGTTGGATCGCCTTTATCTGACGCAAGTTTGTCGCATCCTGGGCGGGGCGCCCTTCTCCAGCATCGTGGAAGGGCCGCAGTTGGAGGTGAATCTGCCGCTGCTTCGCCTCTACTACGATCCCCATGTGTTCGATGCTGCAGGTCAGTTGTTCGCCTGCTACGGAAGACGCGAGGCCGTTGTGATATAATTGCGGCTATGCACCTGGACTACGACTATCGGCCGCGACGACGTCGGCAGCGGGGAGTCTGGCGTTTCTGGCCGTTGTATCTGCTGATCGCCGTCGCCATCGTGCTCTATGAAACGCAGCCGGCCTGGCTGTTTGAACGTCCGCTGGAGCCAACGCCGACGCCCACGCGCAGCGCAGCTTCCTTCCTGGCCGAAGCTCAGACTGCCCTCTTACGCGGGGACTACACAGGCGCCATCGCCGCCTATGAGAGGGTCGCCGCCTTGGATCCGCAAAACCCCGAGCCTTACATCGTCAAGTCTCGACTGTTTCTGATCGAAGGCAATGCGGAGGCGGCGCGCGAGGTGGCGGCGAAAGCCGTCGAGGTGGCGCCTTCCGATCCGGAGGCGCTGGCGGCGCTGGCGCGTGCGGAAGATTGGCTGGGCAACTACGAAACCGCCATGCGTTATGCACTGGACGCCTATGAGTTGCAGCCGGACAACGCAGAGACGCTGGCCATCATCTCCGAAATTTACACCGACGTCGGCAATCTGGCGCAGGCGGAGGCTTACATCAACCGGGCGCTCGAGCTGGAGCCGGAGAATGTGCTGGCGTTGCGCAACAAGGCATATCTGTTGGATCGACAAGGACGAGGGCGGGAAGCGATCCAGGCGCTGGAGCAGGCATTGGCGCTTGCGCCGCAGCGCGCCGACCTTTACCTGGAAAAAGCGCGCATCTATCGCATTCGCTTGGGAGATTTCGCCAATGCCATCGCCGCCTATCGCTCTGCAGTGGACGCCAGCAGAACCCCGCAGACGTTGACGGCGCTCGGCGAAGGGCTGTACATCACCGGCGATCATCTCGTCGCCATTCGCACCCTCAATCAAGCGCTGGAACTGGACCCTAACTACGCCCCTGCGCTGATCACCTTGGGCATGGCGCTGTACGCCCGACGCAACTACGAGGACGCTGCTGCAGCTCTGGACAAGGGATTGCAGTTGATGGGCGATGCCGCGCGCGAGGAACATTTCTACACTGCAGGATTGGCGCACGTTTATAAAGAGCCTCGTGAGTGCGAGGAAGCTGTCGTATGGTTGCAAAAAGCGTTGGAAAAGAACCCACAAAGCGGCCCCGCTTTGGCAGGAATGAGGCTCTGCGCCGGTGCGGTCAACAACTGAACGGAGTCTGTTCCAGAAGCCGCCGTTCGACGCCTGCATATTTCGCCGGCGCTCAGCGTTGCTCCATCTTTTTCTGAGAACCCATTCAGGTGCAAAATGACCTTCCATCGCTCGCGTTTGAAATCCACATTGCCGGAGCGAGCGTCCTGGCGCCGTGCAGGCAAACAGCCCGATAGTCTCCGTCCGCCCGCCGCCGCAGAGGGGGGCGCCAAACCTGCTGCAGCGCCGTCCCCTCCTCGTCGCAGCGCGACCACGCGCACCACGACCAGCAAACGGCGCATTCAACGGCGCAGGACGGCGATGGAGCTCATCCAATACCCCCTTCAGGCGACGCGACAGGCTGTCTTCGACCTGCGTCGCTTCTTTCTGGTGCTGGGGCTGACGGCGGCGGTCTTCTGGTTGCCGTTTCCCGACAGCCTCTCGGTGGAAGGTCAGCGCGCTATTGCCCTCTTTGTGTTCACCGGCGCCATGCTTGCGCTGGAGCCTGCTCCGTTGCCCATCGCGGCGCTCCTGGTTCCGGTCGCCCAGGTGGCGTTGGGCATCGACGATGTGGGCGGCGCCTTCGGGGCATTTGCACAGCCGTCGCTTTTTCTGGTGCTTTCGAGCCTCTTTCTGGCCGAGGCGCTGCGCAAGCACGGCCTGACGAGACGGCTGGCCATCTACGCCATCGTCTCCAGCGGCGGACATCTGCCGAGGCTGCTCTTCAACCTGATGTTGATGACGACGCTGCTGAGCATGTGGGTGCTCAACACTGCGACCACCGCTGTGTTGATCCCCGTGGCGCTCACCATCGCCCAATATGTGCCGCAGCCCGAACAAGCGCGACGCGTCATGGCGGCCCTTGTGCTCGGCATCGCCTACGCCGCCAGCCTGGGCGGCATGGCGACCGTCGTCGGCAGCGGCGAAAACGCCATCGCCGCCGGCTATCTCAACGCCATCCGACCGTTCACCTTTATGGACTGGGCCATCTACGCTACGCCGATCGTGCTCTTGCTCATGCCCCTGACATGGTGGATGTTGATGCTCGTGGTCAAGATGCCTCCGATCAGGATCGAAATTATGCCCACGTTGCGCGAATTCGTGCGGCTTGGGCCTCTCACAGAGACGCAACTCAAAATTCTATGGGTGCTCGGCCTTTGTGTGGTGTTGTGGGTCTTCGGCAGCCCGATCGAGGGAATGCTCGGCCTGCCGCAAACACTGCTCAGCAGCGCCATCGTCTCGATCGTGGCCGTCGCCTTTCTGTCGGTCAGCGAGGTCGTCAACTGGAATGACCTCAAGGGCGTCAACTGGGGCATCTTCCTGGTGATCGGAGCCGGCTTCACCCTGGGCGATGCGCTGCAAAAGACCGGCGCCAGCGCCTGGTTCGCCGAATCGTTGGCGCCGATGCTGGCGCAACTTCCTTTCGTCGTTGTGCTCTTTGCGGTGATCGGCATCAGCTTTTTACTGACTCAGTTTATGAACAATGTGGCGCTGGGCGCCATCCTTGCGCCGCTCTTGATCTCGGTGGGGCAGGCGAGCGGCATCGAACCGGTTCGGCTGGTGTTGCCCGCCTTTCTTGCGCTCGGCATCGCCTATATGCTGCCAGGCGCCTCAGCGCGGATGACGTTGGTGGCGGTGTCAGGCGCCGTCACGCGCAAAGAAATGATCACGACAGGTCTGATCATTGGAGCGCCTTCTGTTTTGCTGATCGGCGTAATTTTTTTAGCATTGACGACACTGGGGCTGATCTGAACGACCTACAGGAGGAAATCTTATGCGCATCTGGTTGATCGGAGCGGATTCCGCCGGCACGGTGGCGCTGCAACAACTTCAGAAGAACCCGGAGATCCAGGTGATCGTGAGCGACGCCATCGAGCGCCCCCAGGCAGTCGAGCGTCGCGTGATCGAGCGCGTCGACTATGTCGAGTCGGTGACGCCGCTCAACATCAATCAGCTGGCACGGCGCATCCGACCGGACCTGATTTTGCTGGATCGGAGCGCACTCCAGCGCGCCTACGGTCGCCTTTCAGAAGGGTTCACCTTCGCCGAGTCTATTCAGGAAGAGATCGCCGCAGCCAGTGAATGGCCTTGCATTGTGCTTTAATGACCCATCCCTATGCGGGAGAGATTACCGTGGACCCTGCTGCGACGCCGAACAACTTAACCGCCTACCGGCTGCAAGGTTTTGTGGGCAGCCGCGCCCGCCTTCTTACGCTGCATGAATGGTTGACCGGCCGGGATGATTTGCCGGCCATCGCCATCAGCGGAGAACAGGGCGACGGCAAGAGCACGTTGGCCGTCGCCGCCGCCTGGAACCATTTCCACCACTTCTCCGACGGCATCATTCAGGTCAGCCCGGCAGGCATCAGCCCCTTCCGCCTCTACGACGTGGTGCGCACGATGGATACGGTGCTGGGCACTGCGCTCACGCGCTCCAGCGACGATCGCTGGGGCATCGGCATCCTCGAACAACTGTACAAGCGACGCCGTCTGTTGATCCTCGACAAACTGGCGGGCGCCACCGAACGCGAGCTCGCCACCCTGGTGGAAATTATCGGCCATCTCCATGAAAGCGAAGGCAAGTCGCGCATCATCCTGATCGATCGCAAGTTCAGCGCCAATATCGCCAGTTTGGTGCAGCACCAACACATCCATCTGACCGGCCTTCCTCGCGAGGATTTGGATGCGTTCATTGCGGCGCGCGCGCCGCAGACCGTGCGCGGGAGAGCGCAACGCCACGCCGAGGCGATCTACACGCTGGCTCAAAGCAGCCCGATGTGCATGCGTTTCATTTTTGGGCTGTTGGAAGAGTTCTCCTTCGATGAGCTGGAGAGCGCATTGCGCAACCTGGGTGGACAGGATGGCGACATTCCTGCGGTCAATATCTGCGCCTTTGCCCTGGAAACCTACGCGCTGCAGAATCCGGCGGCCGGCGTTTTTCTCAGCCGGCTGGTGCGCGCCGTCGGCGGCGTCTACGAACATGCGCTGTATGAGCTGTTCTGGCATGACCTCGGACCGTTCGAGGCCTATGAACGCACGGTCTCCGACCTGGCCCGCCGCGCCCTGATCGAACGC